>Ga0268276_1000196_pt1 | contig 72844 bp, 132 predicted proteins | sample saktaG_4_FD_190145 | JGI IMG/M metagenome (GOLD analysis project Ga0268276, IMG submission 190145) | Saline water microbial communities from Sakinaw Lake, British Columbia, Canada - sak_2010_1_5_45m | ecosystem: Environmental > Aquatic > Non-marine Saline and Alkaline > Saline ... | reverse complement strand
AAGTCAGCTTTTTATAGGTTAAAGTCAGCTTTTTATAGTTTAAAGTCAGTTTAAAGTCAGAGTTTAACCGACGAGAAAAAAAACGTTTTTGACTGCAACTGCAAACTTTACAAGCACTGCCTATCTATAACTGCCTATAACTGCCTATAACTGCCTATAACTGCCTATAACTGCCTATAAGACAATATTTGCATTATAATTACCCACAAATGCCTTAAAACAACTACATTATAGGGTACCATTACCCACCAAATTTTAACAGGAATGCAAACGTACAGTCGCCAATTTAAGACCACAAGCTATCGCAAAGCGATTCGGTATACTTATATGGCGCCTTTTAACTAAAAAAAAGACTTAACTTAGTGTGGCTGGGGATTAAAATGTGCGGCCCTATCAAGTCACAAGAAAATAAATTAATCGCACAAATAGAGCAAATTGTAAACAGCCCCCAATTTGTTATATATTATTAGGGGTTGATATTTAATAATTTATAAAAATGAAAAAAACATTCAAAACAATTGATGAATTAATCAAAGAAAATAATTCGTTTATCAGTTCAATTCCTAATAATTTAGGAATTAATTTAGGTAGTGTAGAGGGTATTGAATATGAACGAAGAAAGGACGGGCAATTAGAATCACTAAAAATTTTATTTTTGCCTGACATTAAAGACATTAATTTAATTAATACTACTACTTCCGAGGGTAAATTACTTTTGGCTGCTATTGCAAAAATAACAACAGAGAGCCAAACGGATAAAACACCTTATGAGGTTTTGGAACAATTACAGGAATTGTCTGCAAAAATGAAGTAGGCTAAATGGGGTGGGTGTTTTTTACACTTGCTCCTAATGCCTTTTGTCCATAATTAACTACACACTCTTTGATATTTACCAAACAAATAAATGAGGACTTTAAAAATGACAAAGGAACAATTAGATTTTACTGCAGATAATATATCACCGCTGTATGAGAAGTTTTATAAAAGCACATCGCCTGGTGAGCGCGATGTTCTCTGGACAGAGATCACAACACAGCTCGACAAATTAATGAGATTGGGTGCATATGGTGAAAAATGGAAGATGTTTAAAAACTATCTTCACAATGAATTACAAATTTCAGAAGCAGATATAAAACAGTGGACACAAGACGCTGTTAAAGAAGTTGCTGTAAATTATGTTAAACACCAGCTTAGCGAAAACACTATGACGGATATTGTCAAAAAAGTAATAAAAGCCAATAGTTTTTGGGGAGAGGCATACAATGATAAGGTAGTCACTGAAGTGGCTAAACAACTAGCAAAGCAAGTAATAATAAAGGAAAAACCGCATGTTATTGAATGAACAAGCTTCTGAGGAATAAAAATTATGAAAAAGGCCACAGTAGAAAAAGTAAAAATGCTTGATGGAATTATCAATGATTGTCAAGAAATGTTAAATAATGTATTATATAATAATAATTGTCACAAAATTATATTTTTTGGCAAGAAAATTGGTGCAGGACAGGAAGATATTATTATAAAACTTAGTCCATTAAGTACTGATAATAATGATTTTGCACATGTTCGAGATTTTCTTATAGATATATATGAAAAACGCTATGTAACAGCTGAAAAAATATTACAGGAAATTTAAATTAAAAATATGAAATGCTTTTATCATAATGATCTTGATGGTCACTGTGCTGCAGCGATTGTTAAAGAATATTATACAACAGTATCTAGTAAATACTATGAGATGGATTATAGTAAATCTTTTCCATTTGATATTATTCAAAAAAATGAAATGATTGTAATAGTAGACTTCTCTTTATCTTCAATAGAAGATTGGAAAAAGCTGCTTACTATTACGCCCTTCATTATATGGATTGATCACCATATTACTGCAATTGAAAAATATAAAGAATTAAATTTAAAAGGAATACAGGATATTCGGGCAGCTGGATGTGAATTAACTTGGGAGTATTATTTTTTAAATATAAAGGTTCCTTTAGTAGTGACTTTACTAGGAGATTATGATACCTGGACACTAAGGTATAAAGAGGATAGCGAGGCCTTACAACTTGGAATCAAGTTAGAAAATACATATCCTGAAAATGATATGTGGTCTACATGGTTTTATGATAATGATCTAATAAGACATTTTATAGAGAATGGAAAGCTGTTACTAAAATTCAGAGAACAGCAATACGCTGAAGTGATTAGAAGTCAAGCTTATTTTATTCAGTTTGAAGGTTATACAGCAGTAGTATGCAATTCTCATGAAAGAGGTTCACAGCTTTTTGCTTCTGTTTCGCCGGAACTATATGATATAATGATGCCTTTTTGCTGGAATGGTAAAAAATGGACAGTATCGTTATATACTACTAAAGATATTGATGTCTCAACCATTGCTTTAAAATATGGCGGCGGCGGACATAAGAACGCCGCTGGATTTATTTGTGATTACCCACCTTTTTTAAAGAAAATAAATTAAATATATAAACTTTATTTCTAACCAATAAAAAAACATGAATTTTAAATTAATAAAAAAGAATTTTCCTAATGCCTATGCAGCTTGTTTAATTTGGTTTGAAGAAAATTTTAATTTTAATACTAATTACAGTTTTGCTAAACTAAAAGAGCAAAATTTAGAAAAACTATTATTTAGAGAATCTTTAAATTCTCTAACATTTTGGTTAATGCTTTTTCTTCGTAGCAGAGATATATTGATTACATCTGCTCCTATGTTTAATTTTAAAACTAATGAATTAGATCCTTGTGGTGTTTGGGGATGGAGAACTAAAATCTATTATTGGGTTGAAAAAGAAAAGTGTTATAAACAAAAAGTAATTCAAGCAAAGAAAGGAGCTTTACATCTTGGGATTGAAAAAGGTTTTGAAATTTTAGAACATATGCTAAACAGAAATTACTAATTTAGATGCTAATAATATAATTAAGGAATTAAATAAAAGGATTTAATGTTAATATGAAGGAATATACTATAACTAAAAAACTAAAAATAATTGAAAAAATGCTTACAAGTCTAAAAAATGAAGATAGCAAAGCTTACTTACTTCTTCATCATCTTTGTTTTCGATTTAATCAGGCCGCTGGTATAACGTGCAATGGGGCATCAATGGATTATATGGAGATTGCTTTTCCAGAATTGTTTTTTGAAATTGATAGTCGACAACGTAAAAGACATAGTATGTGGGCTTGGAAACAAGGGGATGCAAAAATAAGAATTAAATTTCTTACAGAGTTTTATAAACAATTAAAAGACAAAAATACATGGAAACTCCAAAAACTGTAAAATTTTTTATGGAAAGAGTTGTTTTAAACGAAATACAAAGATATAGAAAAATTAGTAATGATGTGCAAATTTTTATGAAGGATGGATCCTGTGTTACTTTTAATGGGTATAATACAAATGTAAATTTTATTCTTGAGTATCTTGATACCTATTTTAAAGTTAAAAACATACACCCAACGTAAAATCAAAATAGTGCTAACTAGTAATTTTTAATAAAAATAACCAGGATAATAATATGAATGTTACAAAAGATAGATCGAGTTTTAAACATGAATTAATTCAGATAGCGTTAAATGAAACAATACGGGATACTCTATATGCATTAGACACCCTTATAGACAGATTAGACCCATCTGAAAAGCCGCAGAAAGCAAATGAAAATACTAAAGAAGTTTTTACGTCTTTAATAGGTTTCTTAGATAATACATCGGAAGCATTGATAAATTTTCGTGATGGAGTTTTAAATAGAATGGAAACAATTCAAATAAAACTTTTCGGTGCCAGTGGTTAGGTTTTATTATCTGAAAGTATAAAACATGAAGATAACAAGCAATTTTAATGAAATAAATTTAATAACTTTTCATTAGGTTTTAGGCTGGGAGTATTAATTGTGTTTTTTAGTTAGTATATCTATAGGATAAGAGCTTGATAACTAGGCTTTTTATTGTCTAAGGACGAGACAGGGAATTCTAACCCGACAGTGCTTGGGTAGGACAATAAGAGCCTAGTTTTAAAAAGGCGGGTAACTGAATTTACATAATTAGTTCTTGTCCGCCAGATAAATAATAATAAAAGGATAAAAAAAGAGAAATGAATAGAGAAAAAGAAAATGAAAATCCGCAATTTAATATTGATGACAGAGGATTTAATGTAAAGGCATGGTATTTAATAGATACTGAAGAGTCTAAAGGAGATGCATTAATTGAAATTAAATATAATGGTAAATTAATCAGAGAATTTCTTTTTCCTGCATATAAAATTTATAATATTGCAGCACATTTTAGTGACATAATTGAAAGTGAACTATCAAAAGATGACAAAGAAAGAGGTTATCAAATAGCTGCTTCGACTGGATTAGGAGGAATAATATGCTTTTACAAGTAATACCTGTCCGATATTTTCGGACAACTAAAAATTATGCATAATGCGTTACGCAAAATGCGAAAAGATATGCTGTATTTTAAAGTAGTAACAGATAATATGCAATCATTGGGATTAAGAAAAAATTTTAATATATTTACCTATTTTATAGGAAAATGGAAACATGAACCACGGCCGCAGATGAATAATAAAGATTTTGGAGGCATTTGGTGTTGTAAGAAATTGTCATCTGCACGAGCATTACAAAAATACTTTTTTAGATATGGAAAATCTCGAATTTTTCAATGTAAAATTGGAAAAATATTATATGAAAATTCTTATCGAACAAAAACAGATAAGATAAAACTTATTTTAGAACAGTAAAGAATAAGTAATGTATTATAAATAAGAAGAACAAAATAATCAAAGGGGCAATAAATGAAAATAGAACTTTTTAAAAAGCCTAAAGATAAAGAAGAAGCATATATAAAATGGCAGCAGGCAATAAGAATTATAAATATACTAATTGCAGGAGAATTTATATCAGAATTAAAAGTTAATGAAGCATATAAGATTATTAAGGATTTAAAATAATAAAATACAAAACAAGGAAGAAATTTTATGACAAAGCTTAGAGAAATAATAGAAAGATATGCTGAACACATAAAACAAACTAATGAATTTGCAAAGTTTCAATCTATTCCCAAGTTTATTTCTTCTGATGATTTCGACAAATTAGAAAAAGAACTTATTGAATATATAAAATATAATAAAGATTTGCCTGAGTATACTGTGGGTAGTCACGATGTAGATGAATATTATACCGAACAGGGAAGGTAGTAAATTATGATAAAACCATGGAAAGAAATTTACAATAAATTTGAAAATATTGAATTGATGAAAGAGTTTATGTGATTTTATTGTGGAGAAAATAAAGCAGCAATCAAGGACATTTGGAGATACTTAATATGATTTGCTGAGACGAAAGACATTATTATTGAAATCGCAATTAGTGATGACAAGTATAAATTATTAGTCATAGCACCATTGAAATCAATTCAAGTGAATGCTAAACATAAATTAGAACAAAAAATGCTTTGGAGTGCAGAGAAGTTTTTTGAGTATACACGATGTTAGAGTTTAAAATAGGATATAAATGAATCGCAAAAAAAAATAAAATGACAAAAAGAGAATTAAAAAGATGCAAAGCCTTTCTTAAGTTTTTTGCTGTGCCAATTGATAAAGACTATATTCCATTAACGGATGGTGGTAACAGTTGTATTATGAATATGAAAACTAAATGGCAGGAATTTTTAGGATATTCTATTAATTCAGTAGCGGAAGCAGTAGCAAGAGAAATGGGTAAACCAACAAAGTGGACAGAAGAATAAAAAGGAGTCGGAGAATTGTAAAATTATAACCGTGAAAAGTATAGAAAAATTACCATATTTTCATGATTATATGGGAAAAAACGAACATGCATGAATCAAACATTCTTACTAAGTCAAGTAGGGTTTTCCGACAAGTTGCTAAAATATAAAACTAAGGAATAATATATCATGACAAATAAAAAAATTATAGAAGGTATTGAAAAACTTATTGATTATTTACATGCATTTAACAAGCTCGATAAGGGGATTTTATTATTAATTGAAAAAGAGTTTGGAGTTGATACTCTTAAATACTGCCAAGATCAAGGCATAACTTATAATATTGAATTTAGAAGGAGTAGTAAATTATCTAACAATTGTACACGGTTTGATCGTATTTTATTATTCTTTACAAGACCGCGATATAGTGTAGATCTTGGATGTGCAAAAGGCGATTATAGTTTAAAAATGACATATAAAATTATAAATAAAGTTATTTATGTTATAAAAATTGAACGTATTAAACGAACCAAACAAAAAAGGATCAATAAACGAAAAAATACGAAATATCGACAGAGATACTTAATAAAGACTATGTTGATTGTTTGATTGCTGCACTTGTAAGGCAAGGTTATGATGTGTATTTAAAGGAAGAAGACAATGTGGTTTGTTTTACCATAACAGAAGAAGATTTAACAGAGATAAAGGATAAGTAAGGAATAGATAAATGAAGTTATTTATAGCAGAAAAACATAAAAAGGGATACAATTCTAAAAAAGATTATCATTGGGCAAATAATGGAGAGATATTAATGTTTGGTCAATTTCAAACTGCGAACAATAGACAGGGGAAAGGCACTGAGTTTAGTATGTGTGGAATAAAAACAAGAAAATTTACTACGCATATAATTGTAAAAGAAACTGACAAAACAAAAGAAGAAATATTTAACATGATTTTAGATTCTATAGAAAAATCAATGAAATGCAAAGTAAATTATGATGGAACTTATAAAATAGATTTGGGTGGATTTGTAATGGATGGCAATATTAATGATATATTTTCCGAACTTATTGAAAAAGCAGAACAGTTTAATGACGGTGATAAAGTTATGTGTCGTGGTAGAAAAATATTAAAAGTGGTGTAGAAAAGACAGGTGCGATAGTCTATAATCGGCTACCGTTGTGAATCTTTGATTATCTACACCGTAAGCTATTGATGAATTTATTAACAACCAAAAGGATAGAAAATGAAGAAAATAACTAAAGAAGAATTTATAAAAGAAATATCACCATATTTTATGTTTTCTCATGATATTCTTACTAAATCAAGAGAAAATGGGGAAAAAAATGGAAAGACTGCTGAATTAGATCTTGGTGCGGGTGCAGAATGGCCGATAGAAAAGTTTGTCAGAAACCTAAAGGACAAAAATAATGAATAAGAAAGAAATACTTGATAATATAATGGCGAGAAGTATAATTACTATGGGTGAGTAATCACCCACTATTTAACAACAAACAAAAGGAGTCAAAAATGTGTAATTTTATTAGTTGGATTGAATATAAAGGAGAAAACTTTTTTATAGACAATTTAAAATTACAAACCAAAGAGGGTAAAAAACTATTACTTCCTGAATTTCAAGCAGATATTAAAGGACACGGTGCAATTAGGCATTATTATCCTGAACTAAATGGAAAAGGTAAAGACAGGGAATGTACTGATTTCTCTACACCTGATAATTTCCCCAAGGATATAGCACAAGCATTTAAAAAAGGGCAATTAAGCAAAATAGGTATTTGTTTAGATGTTTTAAATGACAAGGGTAGGGCTGAGTACCAAAAGATTAGACAATCCGCACGGGCTAAAATAATTCAAGATAAAAAATATATTAAAAAGGAGTGGCAAGGAGTAAATAAATGAATAAGGCAGGATAGAGTGAACTCGTATGAATCAAACATTCCTACAAAGTCAAGTAGTAGGATTATCCTGCAAAAGTTTCTTGAAGATTAAACAAGAGATGTTTAAAAAGGAAGGTAAGTAAGATGAAAACATTACAGGAACTTATGAATAAAATCTCCGAATGGTCTGATAAACAATTTGATGGTGGCGAATTTAATAGGAGTAGAAGTTTACCAATTTCATATCATTTACAGAAAGAATCAGAGGAACTTACAAAAGCAATTCAAACTTGCCAAAAGGTAGATTGTTTTGATACAAGAATGGCAGTACACGATGAATTTGCAGATGTGTTTATGTTATTACTTGATTGTGCAACTCATTTCGGAATAAATACTGATGAACTTATTACGATTACTTATAATAAATTAGATGTAAATAAAAAAAGAAAATGGGGAACAGCAGATAAAAACGGAGTAGTTGAACATATAAAACTTAAAGGATAAGAAATGCTTTATACATCAGAAGAAAATTATAAAAAGGCATTAAAATTATTAAAAGAGAATCCTATGATTTGTAAATGTGGAGAAACAATGCAACCACAAACACAGTCATTTGGTGGTAGTCAGCCTAAATGGATGTTTCTTAGAGTTGTTTGTAAATGTGGAAATTTTCTAAAATCCGACATAAGAACAATGCCTAACAAATATAACTTAAGTCAGGGTTATCATAGATTTAAAAGGAAATCGGATTATTAAAAAAGGACAAATAATGCAGGGCAATAAGTCTTACAAACTGATGAGGCTTGAAAGGCGAGAGGAAGCCAATACCGAAGCATCTTCCATCGGTTGTTGCAAATACGCTTACAGTAAGCAACCCTGCAAAAATTAAAGGAATAACAAATGAAAATAAAAAATGGTGGACAGGTAGCGTCATTAGGTAGTGACAAAAAGATTGAAACGATTGAAATTTATCATGAATTGGGCAGAAGGGGTAGTTTGCTTATCAACGGAAGTTCACTTTCCTATTTATCGTTAGATGAATTATTGGATTTAAAAAAAGAAGTGAATGATACCTTACAAAGGATTATACAAAACTTTCCTGAAGATTAAACAACCGGTATTAAAAAGGAAGGTAAGTAAGATGAAAGATAATATAGATTTAGCAGCAGGATTAATTCCACAGAAGGTTAGTCCTAAATATGCTTACAAAATGGGGTACGATTGTGCAAAAAATGGGGCAAATGAAATTAATTGTAATTTTTTAATCTGGAGTAATAAATGAATAAGAAAGAAATAATAGTGGACTTAGCGTCAATGATGTTAAGCAATGGAAATAGTTATTATGATAATTGTAAGTATGTTAGAGAAAGATTAGACCAATTAGAACAAAGCATAATCGAAGAATGTGTTAAAGATATACAAGAAATCCAAAATCCATATCCTGAATCGGTTTTTCCAATGACAACAAAAGAGTACGTAATGGCAATTCCCGACGAACATTTAAGAACTACAATTAGCGGTTATTGTGGTAGATTATTTTGGAATTTAGCCATGAAAGAAGCAATCATACATCTAAAGAATAAAGGATAACAAATGAGTAAATATAATGGAGATACATTAATTGTTGCTATATGTGATAAACTAAAAGAAGAAAAAAGACTATGCACAGATGTAAATATCTTATCAAGATTAAGAGAAACATCGTCTTTAGACATAGAACTAATACTTACATTTGGGAAATTTGTTAAAACAGAAAAATCGACTACAGACAATATTTTAAAACATTATAACAATTATCGTGAACAGTCAAAGCAATCAGAAACCTAAAGGATAAGAGGTAAATATAATGAGTTTAATAGATGAACAGATACAAATTTTTAGAGAAGAATCTGCACAAAGACAGCACTATGACCAAATGCAACATCAAGATAAAATGACTGATTTATATGATAAGTCAAGATATGAGTTAATCTCTATACTTGGATTAAAGCCACAAAAAGATGGGAATCAATGGTGTTATTTGTATGGTGATAATTTACAAGAAGGAATTGCTGGATTTGGAGATAGTATATATGATGCTATGATAGATTTTTATAAAGAATTTCACAAGCCAATTAAGGAGTAAATAAATGAATAAGAAACCAATTTATATAAAACTAAGTGATGGAGAAATAGACAAAACAACTGAAATTGATAGAGTTGATTATGGAGTTTATCTTGACTATGATAAACAAGGATTTCTTTGTGGAATAAAAATATTGGGATATAAAGAATTAACTATCGGACAAAAGGCATTGACTTTAGACCAATATAAACAATCAATCATTGAAAAATGTGCGAAAAAAATGATTGATTTAGATTTTGATACTGAATATAAATTAGAAATTTTTAGGAACATACAATCTGAACACTTTGACGGAGACAATAAAAGTCATTCAGGAAACATAATATCCCATAATACTATGAATTTAATGTTAGAAATAATAAATGGATTTGATAATTACCATAAAAACCTAAAGGAGGAATAATAATTAAAGATACTGATTTACATTACAATTTTTAATTGTATCATATAAAGAAGTAATAACATTATGACTAAGCAACAATTTATAAAAAGCGGAGGGAGCGGTATTCGAAACCACGTCATTTGACGTTCATCCGGTTATCGGCCGGAGCCGTAAACCACCACGGTTGCCCCCTCCAAATAAAAAAGGGCAGGACTAAATAGCCCTGCCCTTTAACGTTTTCATACTACCAAAGAGCGTGATAGCGCAAGTAGTACGTATTTCGAATACCTAAACCAAAGTGGCTACGGTGGTGAATATTACTGTAACAAAAATTACATTTGCAAGAGAAATTGTAAAATAATTTAAGAGGATAAATATGATGAAAGAAAAAACACTTAATGATATAATGTTAGAAATTCACAATTATGGGAATGCTAATATTAGCATTGAGAATTTAGAACATTCGATTGAAGAAAGTTTAGACCAATTAGAAAACTCAATCATCAAAGAATGTGCGAAGAAATGGAGTAAGTCCAGCGGAAGACCTTACAAATATTGTCTTGATGTTTTAAACTTAAAGGACAAGTAAGGAAATGGTTAAGAGACATCCGTAGATACTTGCTCTGGTTATATATGAATTTTAAATTTAGAAATATTAACAGGAGAAAAAATGACAGAATGTAAATACGATGGTGGCGAAGTAGGGGTTTTTGTTTGGTTGGCATTATATTTTCTGCTAATTCATACTTGCAATCTTGATACAAAACTTGATAATGCTAAAGCCAAAAAAGATTGTATCGAAATGTTAAGTAAATACTATCATAGTTATAGAAAATTAAAAGAAGTTTTAAAGAATAAGCAATGAAAAAAAAAAGAAGAAATTGCAAGTAAGTATACAGGATGGCGTTGCAAATTGGAAATGGTTAATGATTTAGACGAATACAAACAAGCAATCATCAAAGAATGTGCGAAAGAAAAGAAAAAACTTGAATTAAAAATTGGATTAATGAGGTTTTTCGTACCAAAAGATAAAGAAATAGATATTGATAATAAATTGAGCAAGGATTTAAAACTTGTAAGGAGTAAGAAGGATAAACCAATTATAGATGATTATAGAAATTATTCTCGAAATTGGCAAAATTTAGAAAGTGACTCACCAAAGAATAAGACATTTATAAAAATTCAAAAGAAGTGCAAACTTAAAATGAATATAAACGGGAATATCGAATGTAGCCACAGAAGAATGTTACTATCAGGATTAGATGGTTGTATTTGTAGAGAAGATAATTGTTTTAAAAATCAACCACCAAAGGATAAGTAATAAACAAAACACAAAGGAGTAAAAATATGGAGAAATTTAATGGAAGCATTTAAAAAAGAACTAGAAGAATTAATTAACAAATATTCGATCGAGAATGAATGTGATATGCCTGATTTTTTAATGGCTGAGATGATCGTAGATTTTATTCGGTCAGTAGGTAAACAAATAAAAGCTAATCTTGATTGGCATGGTTGTGATTCAATTTGTCATCCAATGAAGTACTTTGATTAAATATATGAAATATATGAAATATAAAGCATATTATAAGATAATAAATAAAGATGGTGACGCTATTGGAAAAATTAGAATTAAGGCGTCGAAGTACGAAGCTATTGAAAAAATAAAGAATTTTCAAGGTAAAAAAACTTGGCACAAGATTACTTGGTGGTCATACATAACTTTAAAAATATTAAAACCGGCAGTAGATAATATAAAAGAGCAGACATAAAAATATGATTTCTTTACTAAACATTATAGGATTAAAAGTTGTAGCAATAAAAGGTTTTCGTATGAAGCCTTTCAAAAAGAAAAAACAACATATTGAGCCTGTATATATTCTTTTTGATGATGCCAGTACTTTTATTGAATTGGAGGAACAGGATTATTATTCCTTTCATGATTGTTCTTCTTCAATAGCTCGAGTAATAATAATACGGAAAAATGCCGAACGCTGGTTAGAACTGATGACAAGTGGCTATTTTCCAGATGCTACAAAGGACATAGGGTGAAAAAATTAAAAAACCAAAAAATAGAAAATGTTAATAACACAAGAAGTTTTAAATGACATGCCTTTACATACATCTGTTGGATATCTACAGGGTTCTCTCTCTATTGAGATAATTCGTGTTATTGGTGGCTGGATATATCGTATTACAGATACTGATCGTGCTAAAGGCATGAAAGCTACGGCTGTATTTGTTCCGGTAAATACTTAAAAAATTAAGTAAGTAACTAAAAATAATGGGGCGGCAGTTGCACGATTTCACATGTAGTGTGCGAAGTCCGGTAATTCTGAATCACGGCTTCCTTAGGATGAAGGAAGTAAAATAAAATACTCTTTTTTACAGAGAGGGGCTGCGCCGTGAGCTGAAGGCCTCCGGCCGTCCCAACAATTTAAATAACAAAATAGAGAGAAGATGAAATAATGAAAGACACAGTTGTAAAAATAGGAATGATAGGCGTTGATGCCGGTTTAGTTTGGATTGGAGATCCTTGTTATGTTTTACATAGCAAAACCCTTCCTAAAGCAATAGGTAAAAGTTGGTTTGAGTTTTGTGAGGGGCTGTCAGAAAAATTCCCCACAATGAAGTCCTTTAATTATGATCTTGGTCATGAAGGCCTTGGAGTGTGTGTGTCTTCTGGACGTGGTGATGGTACATATCCGGTATATGCTCTTGTTGGCGAAGAAGGTGATTGGGGCAAAAGAATAAAGAAAGTATGGATTAATTTTATTGATGACGAGGAAAAAGGGCCTACAGAGGATAAAGGCAATAATAAGTTTAATTCGCGTGATTTAATATAGAGTTTAAATAATGACATGCTTTAGCAAATATACACATATTCCTACGGAAACTATTGAGCAAGATATACAGGATACGCAGGCAGAGATTGATCAATACCGTGCAGAATTAGAGCCTTTAAGAAAAAATTCCGTTGATAATAAAATGCTTATATATATTAGAGAAGGGCGTATTCTTCAATCTCAAGAATTTATTAATAAACTAAATGAAATTTTAGACTATAGGAAGGAAAAATTATGAAAAAAACATTTTTTGTTGTGTCTATTCACTCTTTCGTGGATGTCATAACAAATTCATCTACTGAATTATTTGTAGCTAGTGGAGAAAAATCAGCTGACATGGTTAGAGGTATTTTGGAGGAAAAATGGCCATACTATAAGGCACTATATAATGATACTGGATCAGAAGCTCTTAGTGATTGTTTAACAGTAACATTGGCTGACGAAGAAACAGTAAAGGATTATCATGAAAATTGGGCAGACGATTATCCCAGTTTAAAGCATTTAAAAGTTGGAGATGTTCTCATTACAGGAACAGATGACAACAGCATACCTTACAAATTTTTTGACGTGATTGAAGATAGCTTTAATTGTAAACGCTATCATTTAGGTTAAAATGAAGAAACTAAATAAAAAACAACAGAAAGCAGTTCTTAGTCTGGCTATTCAAAGATCTGAAGCTTAGGAAGATTGGTGATTAAAACTAGAAGGTTTGAAGATAAAAATTATTATGCTATTTTTAATAGTAGCGGAAAAACTATAAGAATGACTATAGACCCTTCAAAGCCTATTCAAGAACTTGATTACCCTGAATTTTATGACGTAAGTATTACAAACTATTGTAAAGGCGGCTGTCCATATTGTTATCAAAATAGCTGTACCTCATATAGTCGTGATCTACCTGTTCTTGAACGCTTTAAAACTTTTTTTGAATGTATGACTCCGCATCAAAGACCGTTTCAAGTAGCTTTTGGCGGCGGAGAGCCGACAGATCATGTACAATTTGAAGAAATCATAAAAACCTGTCGGGCTTTAGGAATTATGCCTAACTATACTACAAACGGACTTAATATGTCTTCGTCACTAATAAAACTAACACAGAACTATTGTGGAGGTGTGGCAGTGTCGACACATAAACATCTGGCATGGGAAGTGGCAGCGCATTGTTATATAGCTGCCGGGATTAGAACTAATCTGCATATAATTATATCTGATAAAGATTCTGTAGATGATTTTCTTGAGATCTATAAAAAATTTCCAAAAGTACATTATTTTGTATTACTACCATATATGAGGATGGGCAGAGCTTCGCGTACATTCACAGATTTTGGGTATTTATTTGAACAGATAAAAAAAATAGATTATTCAAAAATAGCTTTTGGAGCTAATTTTTATCCATATTTACAAGATAAAAAATGGTTAAAAATGTCTTTATATGAGCCAGAGTTATTAAGTAAATATTTAAATTTACCTACTATGAAACTATATAAATCAAGCTTTAATTTAAAGGAGATAAAATGAAAACAAATGATATAAAAGCAGGTATGGCTATTCTTACAAACCAACTTGGCCCATTGGTAACGGGTGTTATGAAAGATAATATGAGGGGCGATATTCGCATGATTGAAACACATTGTTCTGAGATAGGCCTCTTTGATGAGTTGGGCTCTGTGTATGCTTTTAACATAATCAAAGTAAAACCGGATACAAATACAGATGAATGGCTATTCGTCGAACATACCCCCGCACAGCTGAAATTAAAAGAAACTGTTAGCAGACTTTAAGTTATGAATTTCAAAACATTATATTGGTTTTTAAAGCGAGAAGGTGTTTTAGAGGTTTATAAACACTTCTTTTTAACCTATGGCAATGCAGCAGCCGCTTCTCATGATCTAAGTATAGTCCTGATAAGTCTCAGACCACAGGCTATATCAGAATTCTTCAGTTGGCGTTTTCCTTCAAAAACATATCAGTTTTGGAAAGAATTAGATAAGAAATATCAAGAATTTATTAAGCGAATAAGCTGGGAAGAACTGTACACTTATGCAGGTAATAACGTTATTCGATTGAATAGCTCTTATAATAAGCCAAACAGTAAACATCAGATTTCAAAGTTATTGCATTCAGATATAGTATTAACAAATTTAGGAGATATCCATGAGTTACGACATAAGAATGGTTAATATACAAGGTGAGGTTTGCAAATTAAAAGAGCCACATTATTATAAAGGCGGAACATATATTATAGGTGGCAATGACCTTGCAGAACATAATATTACTTATAATTATGGTTATTTTTATAAGGAAGTGTTAGGAGATGAAGGTATTAGGTTTTTATATGGTAAAACCGGTAAAGAGTGTCTATTACATATAAATAAAGCCATAGAAAAATTAGGTATTGATAAAACAAATAATTACTGGGAGGCCACACAAGGAAATGCAGGAAATGCTTTATTGGCATTAAAATTCTTTTGTGAACAATTTCCAGCAGGAATTATAGAAGGAGACTAAATGAAAAGAAAAATTGATTTGTTACCCTGTCCTTTTTGTGCGCATATACCACAAGTACTCCGACATCGAAATATTTTTTGGCCGTTCGGTAAGCATGATACCTATGAGCTCGGTTGTATAAAATACAATCACTCTGTACGTGTAAGTGGTTCTACTAAGTGTGAAGTAACAGAAGCTTGGAATCATCGACAATGACAATAAAAGAAATTAAAATAGGTTCCGAAGTTGAGTCATTACGGGATTTTTCTGGAGTGCCAAAAGGCACAAATGGTTATATTATAGATGACTATGGTACAGGAATTACTATTGGGTGGGATTTACCAAAACAGCCTTATCCAAAATATTTAAAACCTGAGATAGTGGCAGCTCTTTTTGGCGTAAATCCGCTATGTCCTGTTCGAGATGGTTTTGATAAAAAAACCGAATTGAAATTTTTAAAGATAAAGGAATAATATGAAATTGCCTAAACGAAAAATGGATTGAATTGGCTTAAAGGTACGATGTGTACATGAACTCAAAAATCACTATGGTTCAGTCCCAGTGGGAACAGAGTGCATAGTCACGCACAGTAATAATGGTTTATGGCTGACTACAATTCCGTGTGTGAATTGCGGGCTTTCATTATCATTTACACATATATTGGAAAGACATGTAGAAATTATAGATGCCCCGCTGAATGAAGAAATTTTAGGATACAATAAAAACATAAAGATGGTTATTGATCTAACAGATCCTTGGCATTCACGAAGAATACGAGCACCTGAGAACAGTAAAAGACCAGCGTGGATTTTTGAAAGCAATTAAAAATATGTGGGCGTAGCTCAAAGGAGAGCCTCGGCATTTTAGCAGAGAGATATGAAAATCAAGTTCATCGCCCGCTCCAAAATTAAACAAAAGGAAAATAAATGAAAAAGTTTTTGAAAGCTACAGGCAAATGGTTGTTAGGCATTATAATGTTAGCTGCGTTTGCAATAGGGATAATGGCATTTTTAGTAGTGGCGGCGGCACTAATAGCAGCATTGTCTTTTATTTTAATTCCCGCTATTATTATATTTATTTCTATTTGCATAACGTGTTACCTTTTAAATTAAAGGAATAGACCATGAAGGTATATTGTAAAACTGCAAATATTTTAGTTGGGGATCGGTGGAATTTCATACACCAGCACATTGTAAAAAAGTGATAGGAAAGAAAGATACAGCTATAGAGTGTGTTGAAGTAAGAATAAAGAATTTTAATATACAAAACAAAAATAACGATTGCACATTGTATGTTGACAATTGGTTAAGGAGACTTTTCAAATGCAAAGATTAAAACAGTTTTTTGATAATTTGGTAGCTTGGTTAAAATTAATTTTTCACGTTTGATCAGGAAATACCAAGAACGATTGTAAAGAACTTTGAGATGAGTGATGTAACTGTTAATACTCGTAAAATCCCAAAAGGCGAACGGGCTATGACAGTTAAAAAAGTATTATACATTAGTTAAATCTGTGATAAATTAGTTCTAAAATCGTTCGAAAAATAATTTTAGAATTACAAAGATAAATAGGAGACATTTATGACACAAAAAATAATTTACTTTTTTTGGGAGAAAGTAAAATGAAATATTTGGTAGTGCCAAATGGCAAAATTTTACATAAGATATCAACAAAAACATCTCTAAAAGAAAAAACAGTTTGTGGCCTCTCTATTCATAAAGTTGATAGAATCTACACTGATTCAAAACCTACCCTAAAAGTAGTTATGGATTGTCCTGTTTGTTTTGCAACAGCAAAAAAAGCGGCTAGAAGACTTGCTTATCTTGAGTCTTATTATAGTCAGGCAGCATATTGGGGTTGGACTAAAAAACCGAAGAGTACTGTTGCTACCATTATAACAAAACCTAAAACGGGTTTTCCAGAAACTATTCCTCTTTTAGAAATCCCAGCGGTTGATTTGTTAACCATGGAAGAGGAAGAAAAAGACAAAGATACACAAAATATTGAAAGAGCACTGAATACAACAATAAATATAATTAGAGAAACAATATGTCAAAAAATATAGTAAAAACAAAAAAGTCCAAAAATACTGAAGCCATAAAATATATGAATATCACTGAATTTAGGGAGTTAGGTTTTTTACAAGAAGTAAATAGACAATTTTTTCATCCTCTTGGCATGGCTTTAGCAACTAAAGTAACTACAGATAAATGTGAAGTTTTGGAGGGTATTTGGGATTATAGAGATGATCCTGAAGGTATATATTTTGAAGTAAATAAAATGAATAAAGAGACATTTGCTGAATTTGAACGACGAAAATTAACCGTTCAGCTTGAACAGTTAAAAAAAGCCGGAGCACGAAAAAAACTATTGGGTTTTGTTATAGAACCTATAAAACGTAATAAGCCTGATATAGTAATAGAGGGTGAATAATAATATAGAATTGCTATAAAAGGTTAGTAAATAAAAATAGAAAAACAGAGGTATGGCCCATGGCTAAAATAATAAAAAAACGGGCAGGAAAAGCACCGGTTCCGGTGCAGCCTGATTTAAGTTTAATGTTATATAAGATGGCGATAGATTTACCAAATTTAAAAGTAAGAGCGAATGAGACAGATTTTTCGTTTACAGTTAAAGTACCTAAATATTTCTTAAATGGAGTATGGAATGTTTTTAGTGACATAACCGCTAATCGTAAAAGTTTGGTTTTTATTAAGCTTTGTTGGTTATATAAGTTTTTTGGTAAACAGATTATAATTAAAAAAGATGGCATCGTAAGGAAATTTTAACTTAAAGGGGCAGTTATCGGCCCCTTTCATTTGGAGGAATATATGAAAAAAATAAGATATGTTATTATTACAGATCAAGAGGGTATTCCTATGACTTTTGTTTCTGAAGATGGACAGCTTTGTTATTCTTGTAGTCGAGGCAATCCTGTTAGAGTTGAAACAGAGTCAAAGGCTAAAACACAGATACGCCGTACTATAAAAAATAGGCGTAATTGGGGATTAGAGGAGCAAGAACAAAAATATAGGCTTTTGACGGTTGATACGACTACACGAATTTAATTTAGGAAATAAAGAATGAATATAAAATATAGAACTAAAACAGTTGTTGGGTTTATTGACCAAAATGGAGCTAAGTTTGATATAGACGCCGACACTGAATTTTTTGTAACGGGTGCCAAAACTAGAGTAGCCGCAACTTTTGTTTTAGATGTGGTAACTGTGCAGACCATAGAAGAACCTCCACGAGTAGGAGTTCTTTCTAAATTTGTTATGGAGACCTATTGTGAAAAAATTTAAGAAAAAGAAAACATTGTTATGTTCAGCTTTTCCAGGCACAGGTAAATCATATTTTTATACTGTGTTTGGTGGGATGGATGGAAAAGTTATATTAGACAGTGACAGCTCTACTTTTAATAAAGTGGGTTTTCCCACTAATTATATAGAATATATAAAAGCTAATATAGGAAAAGCAGATATTATTTTTATTAGCAGTCATAAAGAAGTGCGCGATGCCCTAGTAGAAGAAGGTCTAGAGTTTACGCTCGTATATCCAAATCCATTTCTGAAGATTGAGTATATTAATAGGTATAAGACACGTGGTAATGACTTCTCATTTGTAAAATTACTGGAGACGAATTGGATAAAATGGATGAGAGAACTAACAGCACAAAAAGGCTGTTTTCATGTTCTTTTGGGAACTAATGAATATATATCTGATAAAAAAGAAATCTTTGGACATTTATTGAAATGAAAATAAATAATATGATTGTTAAAAAAGATGTATATCTCGAAGGAAAAAATGGCGAGACACTTTTTAATGAAGAGGCAGCGTTAGCGCATATGCTCCTAAACGGTGAGCTAATTTCAAGTCAGAGCACAGACGAAACAGTAGAACTACGTGTAGTTTGTAATGATATTTTTGCATTTGCGTGTGTGGATGCTGAGAAATTGCCTTATTCTGAAATTAGAAGTTTGTATGAAATGTGGAGAGCAGACAAGTATTGGGGTATTGTCAAATGGTGCATTTTAAAAAGAAAATTAATGCCTCAAAAATCTGTGTTAGAAGCTATGAAAAGAATGGATGCTTGGAATTTAGATGAAAATCAATTAGAAAAAAATGACCGATAGAATAAAAGGATTTACAATTGTTTTAGATAGTGATATAAAAGATGATGATCTAGAATATATAGAAAATGCAATACGCATGATCAAAGGCGTTGCTGGAATACAGAGAAGTATTGTTAACGCAGAAGATTATATGAATCGAGAACGTATAAAATTAGAGTTTCGTCAAAAATGTTGGGATTTTGTGGATCAAACTTTTGAATAAGAGAAATTAAGATGAAAGAAAGAACAACTGCAGAATTTAAAAAAGGCAATGCGGTGCTTTATATTCCTGAGCATCTAATGCGGGAAGCTATTGCAGCCGGAAATGACGGGGGTATTCATATAAAAGAAAATTTAGGTGTTGTAACAAGTGTAAATGATACATATGTGTTTGTAAAATATACTGGAGATATACACCCAAAAGCGACAAGACCACACAATTTGTTTTTTATTAGAAATAACAAAAAATTATTAATAATGTTTAGGGAGACAGAAAAAAATGAAAAATCCGGCGTGTATCGAACTAATTTATGAGCAAACTTTTTTTAAAGACGGATCCCTTCTAAGAGGTTCTTTATATTTTAATACTAAAGAACTAGCTATAAAATATATGGAATTAGAATCTGTTAGATTAAAGTTAGCTTTAAGAAAGCAATCGCAGAACAGGCTTGGAAAAGTAAATTTTGAAATTTTTGTAGCCGACTCGGATTTTATGCAAATTAGATATTTTATCGATTACGAAGGAATACAAATTTTTGCAACTGAAAAAGATTTTTCAAAGAAAATTCCTAATGTGTGGTTCACACAAAACGAAAAATGGTTAGAGGAAAACAAATGAGTAATGCTTTAGGACTATTACATGAAGAAATGAATGAAAGAATAGCAGCTTTACGAAAAGCGATAGCAAAAAATCCCAATAGTATGTTTGTAAACATACTAAATGAAGTTTTACGAATACAAGTTTGCATTCAACAATTATTATTAAATTCTTTACTTAAAAAAAGCATGAATATAACGCTAGTTAAGTCGCAGACAGAAGAAGACTGGGAAGGTCTTTTTATAAATGGGCAATTAGTAGCTGAAGGAGAGAAGTTAAGAAACGGTTTTGATATTTTAAGTTTAATAAATCCAGAACAGCTCTCGGCACTAATTATAAAAATGCAGTATATTACGAAAGAGGATGAAGAGTTTGTTAATTCAAAAACAATGCTTCCTAAACATATAGTTGATGTGGAGGGCACACATGCCTAGAATATTTACAGAAGGAAGAATTCCAATAAAATCTTGGGCACCTAAAGTTGAAATGACTGATAACTACCTTGATATAAACAAATAAATATACTATATTAAAATAAGGAGAAAGATTACATGAAGTATAAAAAATTTAGGGAATAAAAATATGTTCACCTATAAACCAGAAGCAAGTCGTGTTCCAATAAAAGTTTGGTTGCACGAAGAGGATTATTATAAAGATTTACTCACTATAGAACAAATAGAGCGGCTGTCAAGGCTGCCTTTTGTTTATAAACATGTAGTATTAAATAGTGACGGACATTGTGGCTTCGGTATGCCTATTGGTGGAGTATGTGCCACACAAAAAGTTATATCCCCCGCAATGGTTGGTTTTGATATAGGCTGCGGCATGATTGCGGTTAGAACAAATGTTAACATTGCCAGCAGTATAACTAAAGGCATGCTTCAAGCTATAACCAACAGAATAAAAGAATTAATACCTGTAGGATTTAACTGGCACGAAAAAGACCAAAGTGCTGCGCGAATGCCTATACCACAGGCGTGTCATGAAATTGTGATTCTCAATTTTAATAAAGCATTAAAGCAGCTTGGAACTCTTGGAGGCGGTAAATTGGTTGCCCCCAGTTCAGGAGTATAAACTAAAATTCTGAAATCTTTTCTAATTGACTTGGAAGTCTTGCTATAAGACGACAGGGCGCAAGGGTAAAGCTAGCGTGAGAGACTGAGTGAAAGGATACTATAAAATGGTAAAGCGACAGTCCGATCTTAGGTATAAATAGCTATAAAAGCTTAAGAAACAGGCAGAAATGGCCTGTTCAGTTTTAAAAAAATTATTTGATTAAAACAGTAACACATAGAATCACTTCATAGAATTACAAACAGATGATCAAAACCGTCTTTGGGCCATGATTCATTCGGGCAGTAGAAATTTAGGTAAGCAGGTAGCAGATCACTATAACAAAATAGCTAAAGCTAAAAATGAGCTTTGGTTTTCAGAGGTTCCAAAATCTTGGGACCTTTCTTTTTTACCTATTAGTGACGTAGACGGTATAAGCTATTATAAAGAAATGACTTATTGCGTAGAGTTTGCACTGGCTAATAGAACACTTATGATGAGCAGGGTCTTAGAAGCTATCCAAGAAGTTATGGGAACGTCTATGACTGTCAACGCAGATAAAACAATTAATATGGCACACAACTACGCAGCTTGGGAAAATCATTTTGGTGCTAATGTGCTTGTACATCGAAAGGGTGCTACACGGGCGTATGTGGGCGAACTAGGAATTATTCCGGGATCAATGGGCACCAGTTCATATATTGTAGAAGGACTAGGAAATAGGGAATCTTTTCAGAGTTGTTCACACGGCGCTGGACGAAAGATGGGAAGGCGGGTTGCAAATGATACCTTAGATCTTATAAAAGAACAAAAGATTTTAAATGATCAAGGAATACTTCATGAGATGGATGCAACAAGATTAGATGAAGCACCGAGTGCTTACAAAGATATAGATGAGGTTATGGAATTACAGAAAGACCTTGTAAAAATTAAAATAAAATTAAGACCTTTAGCAGTTATAAAGGGTTAATCAAAATATAAAATGACAAACGAAGAAAAAGCCGCTTTTATTCTTGGCTGGAAGGAAGGTATACGTTATCTAGGCATTGACTTAGATAATTATGAATTACGTTCTTATTTTAAAGAGTGTAAAACATTAGATGAGCGCAATGCTTGTATCCAGGATAGAGTTTATTTGGCAAAAGATAAACATGGAATAGTGATGTTTAGTGTGTTCTAAAGAGAAAGCTAATATACATTATCCTATCCTTAAACAGGGAAGTTATATACGTTCTGATTCTTTTTCTTTTATAGGATCTGGTGGGGTATTCATGCATTGGGATGGACAAACTATGATGATGCAAGGATATTTAAATTGTATACTTTTAACTCCCGCAGAGCGCGTTTTACAACAATTAGACAATTTGATTGCTTTTGTGCAATTAAAACTAATACAAGAAGGAATAAAAGATGGAAAAGCTGATGAGTTTGTCGGAATGCACAGTTGATATTTTAAAAGAGATAGAAGATACATTTGAATTTTGGGTAGATTTTATTGAACGGTTAGAGTATACTGAAGAACAAGCTCAAGAGTTTGCAAAGGGGTATGCGGCCCAAGTAAAAAAACTACCGCAATATAAACAATTACAAGCTATAGACGAGCCAAATGAGTTTTGCGCTCGTGCCGGATTTAAAAGAGCTAAAATTGATCCGGATGAGGCGTTTAAAAAATTACAAGCACAAAAATAATGAATAAAAAACAACTAATACAAAATATTTTATTATGCATTGTCTTTGTATTTATAAGTTGTGCTGTTTCTATACCTGACATATCTGGATATACATATATAGGAACTATTGTAGATATTTCTCAATATATAAATATGACAGAATTATTATTAAATAATGGCAGCACTTTATCTATCCAAGAGCATCCTGATATAGGAGACTATGTATATAAAGATAAGTATGGGCAAATCAAGATTATTTCAAAAAATGACGAACATTATTAACCACGAAACTTTTGGTTTGAATGAGGCGGAGCATAAAATGTCTAAAGTTACTGAGTCTAGTATAGATATTGGGGTTTCGGCAGAGTCCTTGAGCATGTCGGTTGTAGAGGCACAAGATAAAAGATTGGAGGCAATCGAACAAAAGTTGGTTGAGCTTATGGATCTTTTAAAATTAACTTGGGGAAAGTAGAAATGGAGTCTTTAAATGGAAAAGATAGATAAAGTTTTGCAAGAAGTACAAGAACGTATTTATGATAATGATCAGACATCTAACAGATTAATAAAAATGGCGGAGCAAATGCAAAGAGACTATCAAAATCGACAGTTTACTTCGTCCGATCATGTACTTCGTCCTGAAATTATGCAAATAACTGATCAACTAGTTGTAATGCAGACTACGCTTATTGAATTAAAGAATATGTTATTGTTGCTTGACTTACGAAATCAAATGGCGCAAGATATTATTTCCCTAAAGGTAAGCGATTATGCAAGACGGTAAATTTTATATAGGTCAGATAAATGAGCAAAAAACATTTTCGATCTATATAGAAGCAATAAATAAATTTGTATATTTAAATCAAAGACATGATGAAAATAATGAATATTTAGGATTTGTAGATCCAGGTGATTTTGGAGCCTATGAACTTGCAGATGAATTCATAATATATCAGTTATATGATAAACGGTTAAAGCTCTATGCAGCTTCTTTTCATATAGCTGATATCAATATAACAATACTATAACCAAAACAAATTATGGATATGAAAAACTGGATAGTAGTAGATGTGGAAGCTGACAACCAATCACCCGCTAGTGGTAGCATGGTTTGTTTTGGAGCGGTATTGGTAGAAGATACTACAAAAACATTTTATGGTCAGACGGCACCTATTTCTGACATTTATAACGAACATGCTTTAGCAGTATGTGGAATTACACGTGAAGAGCATTTAGCATTTGAACCTCCATTTTTAGTAATGGTTGCTTTTCGTGATTGGTTAATTAGCTTGTTTGGAACAGAAAGAATTACTTTTATAAGTGATAATCCTGCTTTTGATTGGCAATGGATTAATTTTTACTTTGACCGACACGCACTTAAAAATCCTTTTGGTTTTTCTGCAAGGCGCATTGGAGACATATACTGCGGCATTGTAAAGGACTTACGCGCTAATAGAGATTGGAAAAGAAAGTATCGTCAAACTCCGCATGATCACAATCCGGTTAATGATGCCAAAGGTAATGCAGAAGCCTTGCAAGCGATATATAAAAAATATTTATAGGAGATATAGATATGACAAAAACGATTTTGTTGGATATTGACGGCACCTTCTTGATAATGCAAGATGGACAATATTTACCACACCCCCGATACGGAGAATTATTTCCATATGATATAATTTTCTGGTCGGCAAGTGAATATGGTCCTGCAATAGCAAAATTAATGGGATGTGAGTTTATATCAAAGAGTTCTGAAATATGCCCAAATGCTGATGTATTGATTGATGATTATGAAGGTTTTCACAATCATGGGTGTAAAGTAAATAAATGTTATTTTTCGATTGATGGTTTTTTAGATGATGAGTTGGATCAGTTAGATAAAAAATAAGTACTTATGTTTTAGGTATAAGAAAAATAGTTAAATAAGGAGTTTAAATGAAAAAAACATTTTTGTTGTTTTTTCTTTTAGTAGTAGTTACGCAGGCACAAAAAGTTGCTTGTATAGGCAATTCATTGACACATTCATCATATCCTATTTATTTAAATGAAAAAACGACAGCAACGGTAAAAGAGTTTGGTGTTCCCGGGGCAACAATGAGAAAAACACATCCGAACACCTATTGGAACACGGGAGATTTTGTGGAAGTAAAAGCCTGGAACCCTGACTATGTTATTATCCTGTTGGGTACAAATGACACATCAATTCTTAACTGGGCAGGAACAGCGTCAACACAATTTGCAGCTGATTATAGAGAGTTTCTTACTTATTTTACCGGTAAAATATATTTAGGAATAATACCATATGTTATGCCGGAAGCAATTCAGATAGAACGAAATGCGAACATAGATGAAGCGATTGCAATAATACTGTGTATTGCTTCAGAAAAAGGGCTGGAATTAATTAACTTTAAAGCTGCCTTACATCCAGAACATTATCAAGCAGATAATTTGCACATAAATCTTGAAGGACAACAGGTTATGGCAGATGTGGCATGGGAAGCATTAAAAAATTATTTGCCTGCAATGGTTTGTATAGATACGAATTGGCAGCCAGACCCTTCTACGGTTTTAAAAAATCAAACGTTTACACAGACAAGTAACTGTGGAAATACTCGTAATGCAGTCGGTACAAAACCACAAGTCGTATATGAAGACATGGTAATTGCACATATTTATGATGAGATCACACAGAGTATTCAGTTATTTTGGCTACATGTTGAAGGCTCAACCGAATACAGGTTAAATAAGGCTTGGCCAAAAGATGGCGGTGGCTTGCATATTACATGGAAAAACTTTTATGCTCATGAACAGTCTTATAAAGATAGCGAAATAATGCCTAACACAGAATATTATTACAGCGTTGAAGCTTTTAAAGACGGTTATTGGCAACACAAAAGTCCCACTATTGGCGTATTAACACCAGTATATTTAAATATAGCTGAAGAGTATTGGCAAGCTGTTGATGACTATGAAGTACAACGTAATATGGGATTTTTTCGTGGATGTTCGCAGCGAAATCCTAAATAGAAATCAAAAAAAAATAAGGACAATGTCCTTATTTTAAGTTAAAAATTTAAAGTAAAAAGATAAATTAATATTTTTGGAGTAGAAATGATTAGAGACTATCAATATGTAAAAGGAAAAACAAACACAATTCAGGAGGAAGCATGGCATTAAGGAGACAAGAAATACATTGTCACGAATGTAATCAATATGTACAATTTTCAATTGATGACGCCCTCGAAGGACAGCATGTATTAACATGTCCTAAATGTGGTCATGAGCATTGCCGGGTCGTGAAAAATGGTGAAATCACAGATGAACGCTGGGGCCAAAGAAATAGTAATTTTTCAAGTTCTATAACCTATACAGTAAGTGGAATTATAACAAGTTCAGCCAATAGTACTTATATAACTAGTATGGCAGGGTCAACAGCAGTGCCAAGCAACGGTGGTGCACAATTACATAAATTTTTTTATCAGGCATGGTCTGATACAGTAACATAGAGGAAACTAAATAATGATAACTTATATAAAACATACACCTCGTGGTGCGCTTTTAGCTATTTTTTCAGAAACTAAAAATAACTATCATGAAGTTACTATCACAAATCCAAAAGGTTCGTTTTTTACTACTAAAAGATTGAAAAATAAATCCACGTCTGTAAATTTTCAAGAGAACTTTCGTAAAATGGGTTGGAAATTCCAAGGGTAAAAAAACCTTGACTTATGTTGAATTCTTGGCTTATATTAAAGAATATGAACATATAAATGAGGCTAAATTATGATTCTATCCCTAGACCGTCAGGTTACTAATTACGAACTTTCCCATGACTTAGTAAAAGCGGATGTTGCTATGAATACTATGTTTTTTTGGGTAACTTACCTAGAGGGTCATATAACAATTGAGTCGGCAGCAGTTGCAAAAAAACATAAGCAATTCTGTTCGGCCTATTTAAGTAGTGAATTAGGACAACTTTTGCCCGCTGAAGTGCAGACATTTTGGCGTTTTAATAGCGAAGTTATTCCACAATGGTATTGCACTTATCAAAACAAAGATGAGGATATTTCCTTAGAAACACATGGCAAAACTGAAGCAGACGTCAGGGGCCACATGTTGCTAGAAATTTTAAAAATAAAAAACATTCCTAAAAATATATTTTGGAAAGAAAGGGAAGAAGAGAATGAAGATTAAAGAATTAAAAGAAACTGTACGATTTAGTAATTTACGCGTACGAACTTCTACTGGTGAGGAAGGTTGGTATACTTCAAAAGAGAATATCTCTGAAGGAAAAGTAAAAGTAATTTTAATTCCTAAACTAGGGTCTAATAAAACAGTAGAAATAGAATTTGCTTCCGCCGAAGTTTTACTCAATGAAATTTTTAATTGGGAGATACTCGATTTTATGACAAAAGAAGATATTTGTGAAATATGTAATGATCATATTAGTTTAGGAATAGTGACTTCAAAACTTGCAGCTATTTCTTATAAAATATGCAGTGAATGCATGATTCAAAAAGCAGAGCCAGACTATGTTGTTTTAACTACAATCGAAATGGTTGGATGGGACATAAAAAAAGTTGCGGAATGGGCTCGAAAAGCTTTAATTTTTTATGATAAAAATACTAAAAAATATGTTGACGCAACTAAAATGGATATTGAATATTTAAAAACATATTTATTATGTCATAAAAAAAATGAAATTTAAATTATTTTTATTTTGGTTCTATTAATCACACTAACTTGTACTAAGATTTCTTCGGTATAAATAACATCGTTTGGAATTATTATCATAGCAAGCTGGAATCTAAAAAATTTCGGCTTGTTCCAATTAGATGATCTAAAAAAATAGATAAGACATTTTAAATAATAAATTATAAGCCCATATGAGCAAAAATTTTATATATAACAACGATGATTAAATAAAGGAACAAAGATGACAGAAAAAAATACACACGGTATTTTTTGGGGTGACACAAAAAAAGCGGAAATACAGGAAGGAAAGAGAATAGACGAGACTGCAAATAGAATATTCTTTTACACCAAGATAGATGAAGAATCCGCTTTAAATCTTAATAAAATATTGATAGAGATGTCTATTACACACATACATGAGAAACTTACAAGACAACTAGAACAAGCAGACCCAATATACTTACATATTAATAGTCCAGGTGGCCTTTTGTATGATGCCCTGGCAATTGTTGAAACAATAAAAAGAGTTCAAAAATCTGGCGTAAAGGTACACACTACTATTGATGGTTATGCTGCAAGTGCGGCGACACTGCTTTCTGTTGTAGGAAATAAGAGACAGATGGGTAAATATTCTTATATGCTCATTCACCAGTTATCATCAGATAATGTAGGAAAATATGATGAGATTCAGGATCATATGAAAAATTTAGATAAGTTAATGAATAATATTAAAGAAATATATATTAAGCATTGTAAATTTCCCGAGAAAGAATTAATAGATTTGTTAAAACATGATCTAATTTTAGATGCGGGAACATGTTTAAAATACGAGTTGATAGACATTATTGAATAATGAATGTACTATTTTCTAAAGATATTTCATTAAATCGTGATACACATACTTATACATTAAAATCTAAACCCACTGCTAAATTTATAAGTACCACTACTATTGTGCATAGTCTTTTTGCACCTTTTGAAAAAGAAAAGATTGCTGCTAATTTGGTGGCCGTCTCACCTAAGTATGCTTCTTTTACAAAAGAAGAATTGATGGCGTTGTGGGATAAATCTGGTACAGACGGTACTAAAGTTCATAATGAATTAGAAGCATATATTAAAAATAGAATACCCGTTACGGAAATAAAAGCACACCAGGGCGTAAAATGGATAAATCAGTTTGATCAAGATAAATATGATTGGTATCCTGAAGTTATTATTTACAGCGAAGAGCTCGGTATTTCTGGAACTATTGATTTATTAATATACAATGTTATTACAAAGGTTTTTATAATTATAGACTGGAAAACGAATGAAAAAATAGTACAGACAGCTTTTAGAAATAAAAAAGGTATTTCTATTTTTTCAAAAAATATTCCAGATAGTAACTATTGGCATTATGTATTTCAATTAGGAATTTATAGACATATATTAGAAAACTACTACGGAAAAAATATAAAAACTCAAGCAATAATACATCTTCAAAATGATATATTTACTGAGTATGAACTTCCATATTTAAAAAGAGAAATTGACCTTTTGGTAGCCAGTATAAAGTAAATACTTGTGGTATAAGAAAAAGGAGATCTAGATTGGTTTAGATCTATTTGATTAACCTTACTTATAGGAACAAAAATGAACAGAAGATATAATATGGGTTTTGGAGTAATTGTAGAAAGTCCGGATCTTTTAGATTTAATGCAAAATACCATTGCTGCACATTTAGATGATGCGAAAGATATGGATTATTACAATTGCGAAGTTCCGCTTCCTGATGATTTATTAATGACTGAACAAAAAGAGTTGTTTTGTTTTTCTTCTCAAAAACTTTCAGACATACTGGATCAGCTCGGTGTTCCGCTTGAAGATCGTCTAACTATTTGTGTTTTGGAAGAAATAGACGAAGTGTTGCAGCTGGTTCCAGTGCAAGATAGACCTATTTTTGTTGGACCTTTTGCGGAACATGATATAATTGAATGCGACGATATTTAGTTATTTAAAAGAGGATAAAAATGAAACGAATAAAGAACCTGTTGCTATTTCTACTCTTTCTATCAGTAGTTCTTGGCGTTGAGCCCAAAATAAGCTATAATGTTCTTACACTTCAACAAAAAGTATTATTGAAAAAAGCATATGCCTATGGAGATGAATTTAATATGGGATATAGTATGGCAGCAATTATGTGGCAAGAATCATTTGTTGGAAAAAAAGTTGTACCTTTTAATATTTCAGACCCAAGTGGTGGTTATTGGCATAAACACCTAGATTATTTATTAAAGGAAGAAGATCAACCAGTAAATGATCTTACTCGTAATTTAATATTAGTAGAATTAATTACTCATATGGATTACGCCGCATCAATAGCTATAAAAGATTTAGAAAAATGGAAAGTAATGCATGGACCAACTAATTGGTTAGCAATATGGGGTTCATATAATGGTGGTGGTGTTCCGAATATGTCCTATGCTCATCAAATTGACGAAAAAATACAAGTTCTAAAACAAATACGTGATTTTAAATCAAAAAAGACAGATGATATTCCATCAATAATGCCGTAAAGATAGATTTATCTAAAACAACAGATTTTTTGTGCACTTGCGGAAACGATGAATTTGCACCGGTATATAAGATAAAAAAACTATCTAAAATATTATCACCTACAGCGAAAGATGAATTTGTGCAAATTGTTGAATTAAGATGTACAAAATGTCAAACATCTTTGGTAGATTTAATGCATGAAGTTGATAATCCAAAAAGCAAGTAATAAATCACTTGCTTTTTTAGTTTAAAATTATTATATTTAAGTATTACTCGCGTTATTGCGCCAAGTGTCATAAGGGCATTTGAGTAGGAAGATTAAAACCTGCAAATTGGTTCAATAGTATAACACAAAACAGGAGAATATCTATGAATCCTATTGCAGAGATTGCCATAAATGGCCATCGTTTAAAAAAATATTCCGGTAACGTTTATTTAAAAGATCAAACGGAATTTCAAATCGAATTACAAAATCCAACACAAGATGTATTTAAAGCAATGATAGAGCTAAATGGAAAGCCTATTAGTATTGCAGGGCTTGTGTTAAATCCCGGTCAACATTTTTATTTAGATCGTTTTATTGATGAACAAAAAAAGTTTCTTTTTGAAACATATAATGTGTCAGACACAAAGGCAGCTAAAAAAGCTATTCAAAAGAATGGTTTAGTTAGGATATTATTTTATCAAGAAAAGTCTAAAATAAACTATAATCAGATTTTTATTGATTATAATACATATATAAATAAGGGGCCTCAACTACAGCCTTGGGATCCTTGGAATCCTTGGAGAACAGGACCATATTACCAAGTCAGTAATATCTCGGATCAATTTTGTTTTTTTTCCGCAACAAATAGTAACTTATCAGAAAATGTAAGCTCTGACGGATCTAGGAAAACACAAAAAAGTATTGAAACGGGGCGCATTGAGAGTGGTCGGGAATCTGATCAAAAATTTCAGACAGTCTATAAAGATTTTGAATCTTTTACTGCTGTTACATATACATATCATTTATTACCTATTAGTGCAAAAGTATATACAGCAAAAGATTTACGTACATATTGTACACAATGTGGCACACGTTTGCGAAAAGGCAATCGTTTTTGTGGACAGTGTGGTACGCGTGCCTAATAAAGAAAACTGAAAAAATTAAATTCAAAAAAGGTTGATATTATGTTGGTCTTTTTGGTATAAGAGTTTTATCAAGCAACCATTTTTAATTTTATTATAAGGAGATATATGACAACAAATTCAGAACTGGCAGAGCAAAAGAAGACTACATCACGTCAGATATCAAAAAGTAGACGACGTGGTTGGATACTAGTTAATGGAGAAAAAGTCAAGTATACGGCCTCTCCGGCAGTACATATAGTTTTAAAAGCACAGCTAAAAAAACGTAAACCAAAAACTATTAAACATGAAAAAATACGTTCAGGTCGACCTAACAATAAAACTCGTTAATATATATGAACAAGGAGGCGTTTCAGCAATTAAAAAATTTTTATTACAAACAGAAAGAGAATGTTTTTTAAAAAGACATCATCAATTTAAAGTTACGCTTGAGGGTGCAGAAATATTATGTCAAAAGTTATTACTTTGTAAAGACATATATTAAAAGATTTTTATAACCAGAAAATTAAATGTCAAAAAAGATATATATAATATGTTCTGTACGACATGCTACAGTTGATGAACGTGACAGGTTAGAGTCTTATACTAAAATTTTAGAAAGTGACGGACATATAGTTCACTTACCGCATCGCGATACAAAACAAGATGCAACGGGCTTAGAAATTTGTACACAAAATACAAATGCCATACGAGAAGCAGACGAAATACACATATTTTTTACATCCAAAAGTCAAGGCACTTTTTTTGATATGGGTGTGGCTTTTGGACTTAATAAAATCATTCGTGTCATTCAAAACGAAGAATACAGAGAAGGCAAAAGTTTTCCGCGTATGCTTAATGAATGGCAAGCACGAATATAAAACGGTTAAAGTTAAAATAACTTTAATTTGTTGGCCAATAAATAGAAACCATACAACAAAATGCGAATAATGCATGATGCGCCAACCCACCAGGAAGCACAATATGTTATTTATAAAAAAGATGACACTCAATTATTACTTGAGATTGCGGCTCCGGGATATTTAGCAGAAGATATTTCTGTTAAAGTACAAAAAAATGGCGTAGCTGTTTCTGGGAAACCCCGTAAAGAAGCAGGTAAAGGAGCATTTGCTCCAGGATTTACAAATTTTTTTGATATTGAAAATGAAAAACAATATGATTTTTCAAACTCAGACAATCTTGTAAAACTTGAAAACGGCGTTCTTTCCGTAATCTTACCGATTGCAAAAGAATTCCAAGCAGTTACTTTAGCAGTAAAATAGTTCTACCGAATTAGGTATAAGAACTATATGATCAAGTTGCTTGAATTGTCCCAAGCGAGGAGATGGAACGATTTTCGGAATTGAAAATTAGGGACAGTAATTATGGAAACGTTTGAAACAGAACGTTACGAGGATTTAGATCGTTTATTTGGATATTTAAATAGTCGAAAGCCGGTAACTACGGGACAAGGTGAAAATTTCATGGTTGTTTGCTATTTGGGCGACTATGTAAATCGCGCAGAAAATTCAGAAATAAGGATGGTATCTGTCGTTGATACCGAACAAGCAGCACATTTTATAGCAAGGTGGGTGAAGAGACGTGATAAACTCGCATATCTTCCAAAAATATATCGTACTGGTGCAAAATTGTACCCATCTGAAAAAGGAAGCGTAAGCGCGTACCTTGAATCATTAAAGAAGCAATGGTTAATTTTACAGTCTAAAAAAGATAATACAAAAAACGAACAAAATTCGTAAATTACAATCAAAGCAGGTCTAACAAGGCCTGCTTTTTTTTCATGGAAAAAGTAGACTTAACTGAAAAGCGGGCTATTAAGGTTATTCTTGCTATAAAAAGATTATTTATTACTTAAAGATGTTTTGTCGGAGTATTTTGAAAAAACAGGTTATTTAGAAAAAAAATAACGTAAAACTGAAAAGATTACTTGACAATTAAGTTTTTATTATTTATATTTCCAATAGCTGGCTTGGTCGCCAACACACGTTATTTGAAAAGTGGACAAACATTCTGGGTGTAGCTTAAGGTAGAGCGCATGGTTTGGGACCATGTAGGTAGAGGGTCGTTGCCTCTCACCCGGACAAACAGAATACAAAGAACGGCATAAGATCTTATGGATCTTCAAATGGGAGGCGTCGTTAAACGTTATTCTGTTAAAGTCTGATTAAATTCAGATGGGTTAAAAAGTGCCTCCCATTTAAAAATTGGCCGATTAGCATACGATTGGTTAGTGCCTCGGGCTTTCAACTCGAAGAAAGGGGATCGACGCCCCTATCGGCTACAAATATTCAACCTACGGCTCTACCCATCGTTAACTTATCGATGGATGAGAGGAAGCTCCGGACTCCACTGCTAACGGAAGGAGACTGTTAATTTACTCTTTAGTGCCTAAAGATGGTATATGGCCAGCGGTGAGTAGTTATCGAGTTCCATCTTAATAGTCGTTCGCACTTCCAAGGGAGCAATTCAAAATAGCTAGAGGGAAAGCAGCTCTATAATGCAAAGGTAGATGCCAACAGAGAAATCGTAGGATAAACAGAATCCGGGCTATGAATATTGAATGACTAAAGCTTGTTAGCTATGAATAATAACAAGCGAATGGGCCTTCTTACAGGAAGGCCTAAAAATTGGGGCCATAGCTTAACTTTGGGAGAGCGTCATCCTTGCAAGATGGAAGGTTTCGGATCGTTCCCGAATGGCTCCACACTATTTTATAAACAACAAACATAGGAAAGTTAATTGACAACTTATACTTTATCACAAGCTTTAAGACATAAAGCACATCTTGAAGTTCAATTAAATGAGCTCATACAAGAGCTTCAGAATTCCAAAATGTATTACCTTCCTGATGGGGAAGCAGATCTTGTTGGAATTCGCAAAAAAATATTCACCGTTGCTGAAAAGATTAGTAACCTTTCGGCGGCCATTCAGACCGTAAATACAAAGAATGGTTTGGTTCAAAAACTTATTCGGAAGAATGTTATGCATCGGGAGATTGCTGCATTAAAACCTGAGAAAGATTCTCATTCATTTCGTTATGATACCCGCAAAGAGGACACATTGGTACTAAAAATTCATTCAGTATTAAAAGATGGTACATACAGAGATATTTTGGCGGAAGAATATCATAGATTAAATGACGAACTACAAGCAGCAAACGCAACGCTTACAATTGAAATAGAATAGTTTTTAGGCAATCTCTTTTAGTATTTTATAACTTTATACATTCTTGGAGATGATTAGGAGAACGGACCGTTACTTTTATTAAAGCAAAAGCATCCAGTTAAATCCTATATTCTGTAATTTACTACTAATTTTATAACTCTTTAAAATTTGTGCTTTATAAAGTATTATTAGAGTTGCCTAATTTTTTACTCGTATAGCTCAATGGTAGAGCCGGCTCCTTATAAGGGTCAGACGGAGGATCAATACCTTCTGCGAGTACAATGCCGGATACCCACTTGAGTGCGGGAAGAGGTAGTTAGTAATAGCATAAAGCCTAATCTTAATGTAAATAGCCAGTGAAACTCTGACAGTCCGGCATATTTGCCCTCTTAGTTCAGTTGAATAGAACACGTGGCCACGGACCACGAGATGTGGGGTTTGAATCCTCCAGAGGGTACAACTGTCCCTTGATATGGGGTATAAAGGGTATTAGATATCTAAATTCTTTTTTATGTCTGAAGCAGAATATTTCAGGAACCATAGCAAAATTGGACACTGCAGCGGCCTCTTAAGCCGAAGATTGTAGGATCGTGACCTACTGGTTCCACTTGCTCTCGTCGTACAATTGAAGAGTACATAGGCCTTCTAAGCCTATTATAGGGGTTTGAGTCCTCTCGAGAGTACAAAAAAATAAAGGTAAAATATGAGAAAAATAATTATTGGTGACTTGCATGGAAATTTTGGAGGAATAGATTGTATTTTAGCCAAAAGTAAATACGATCCAGCTGCAGATCAAGTAATTTTTGTAGGAGATTATATTGATGGTTCTCTTGGAGAAGATTTTAGTGTTAAGAAAACTATAAATAATATTATAAAGCTTCAAGATGAAAACAAAAACATTATAAAATTGATAGGGAATCATGATTGGTGGATGTTAGATTGGATTCAACAAAAAAATGTAGAGCCTCTGAGTGTCTGGTATAATCAAGGCGGCAAAGCAACTTTATTAAGTTATGATATAAAAGGACGACAAATAGAACTTTTATTTAACAAAGTAAAACATCAAATTTTAAAAAGTCATGTTGAGTTTTTAGAAGGTTTGTGGCCAAGTTATTATGATGATGAGGTTGTTGTTGTACATGGTGGTTTTATTAATTCACATGATATGTTAGGTGTATATGAAAATGCACCCTTGGAAGAATTTAGTTTAAAATATCCTATAAGTTCTACGACAATGTATCAATCTACAGGATATAATTCAGAATATCCAATATATAATATTTTGTGGGATCGTGATTTTTATAGAACCAGTGTAAAATCTTTACTCGATTGTTATAAAGACATTTTTGGTGATAGAATATTTATTTGTGGACATACCCCACGTGGACCAATATTATATACTGAAAAGGGCGTAAAAAGATATTTAATTGACGGCGGTTCTAAAGGTGGTGGTTTATTAAATGCTTTAATAATTAAAGATGGTCATTGCACGTTAATAAAAGAAGATTAATAAAATTACTCTCGTAGTATAATGGACAGTATATGGATTTCCTAAATCTGTGATAACGGCTCGATTCCGTTCGAGAGTACTATTGGGGCATAGGACTACATGGTTGTGGTCGCCAGCCCGTCAAGTTGGAAATCAGGTGGGATCGTTACCCACATGCCCCGCAATGCCGGAGTGGAGGAACAGGAATACTCGCTAGTCTTAGAAGCTAGTGTTGAAACAAACATGCAGGTTCGAAGCCTGTCTCCGGTACAAACCAAAAAAAACATGGAAAATAAAAAACCATTGATAACGATTAGTGAATATGAAGTGGTAAATCCTTTTTTATGGAATTTTATTGTGGACTTAAAATTAGTAAAACAGGCTATGTACATACTTCCTGAATTAAGACATACACCAAAAAACGATTGGGTTTTTTTGGGAAAATGGGTATATAATAGTTATAGACTTTCGGAATTTATTTATCATTACTTATTATCTGAAGAAGAGAAAAAAAGAACATGGCCATTTGTTATTCCGCCATGCACAATGGTTTCAGGAATAAAATTTGAATGCCCAACTAAACATTGGTCCTTAATCATGAAAGCACCTGAAGAAACAAGACCTGTTTGGATTATTATGGATGCCACATTTTCAATGCGTATTCAATTAAAAAACTGTGACTCATTCTTTTATTATTTGCTTGTTTGGCCCTATGAAAAAGGTTCTATAGCAAAATTTTATACAAAATTACCTTCTAAAAAAACACAAATAATGGCGGAGTATATTTTAGAAACAATAAATACTAATAAGATACTTGCAAAACAAGACAAATTTTATAGGCAAAATTGCGAAATTCAAAATTTAATTGCTTATAAAAAACATTTAAAAGCAAATAAAACAATATAATAGTATTGCCTTAGTAGACCAGTAAGGGGCTGGGGGTGACTGTAGATCATCTGTCTTCGGACTCTGTTTGCTCGAATCAAACCTAAGGCACAAATTGGAAGTTTTGCAGATATAGTTATTGCGTCGGTCTGAAGAACCGAAGAATCCGGAGCGTAACCGGGAGCTTCCACGCTCACATGGCGTAATAGGTAGGCGCGCTAGTTTCAAAAGCTAGTGTTGAAATATACGTGCAGGTTCGATGCCTGCTGTGAGCACATTGCCAACGTAGCTAATTTGATAAAGCTGTCGGCTGTTAACCGAAGGAATGAAGGTTTGAATCCTTCCGTTGGCGCAATGCCCCGTTAGCTCAATTAGGAGAGCATCTGTTTTACATGCAGAGGGTAGATGGAGCGAAACCATCACGGGGTACAACGATTTATAATAAAATACTTGGTATAAGAACAAGTGATGAAAATTTAAATTTTAATAAGAATATGGACATAACGTACGACGAAACAACTGATGAAGGCTATATACAGCTCGAATATCCAAAAGGAATAAAATCAATTCCCAGTAAAGATGAGACTTTTATTTTTCATTATAATAGTGAAAGCGATTTGATTGGAATTGAATTTAAATCTTTACAAGAACTTGTAAGAATTTTAGAAAGTAACGTAGAATTAGAGTATTAACAAAATTGCTCGGGTGATGGAATGGCAGACATGCAGGTCTTAAAAACCTGTGCCTTTAGGCATGAGGGTTCAAGTCCCTCCTCGAGTACTGTGACCGTAGCTCACTCGGAAGAGCACCAGGATGTGGCCCTGGGGGTAGGCGGATCGTAACCGCTCGGTCACCCAAATAAAAAAAAGAAACATAAAATGAAAGTAATAAATGTAGACATAGACGGAGTTATAAGATATTTCTTAAAATCAGCACATGTAACATTAAGAAAATATTATCCAGATAAAATTCCAAAAAATTTAAATACAACAACTGAATGGAATATAGAAAAGCATTATCCCCTAATACCAAAAAAAGAATTGCTTAACTTTTTATTTCATAAAAAAGCAAAGGAAGTATTTTTAGACAATGCAAAGCCTTTTGAAGGTGCTTCACAATTTATTAAAAAATTAAGAAAGCAAGGATATATAGTAATTTTAAATACACATCAAAATTCAGAAACATTTAAATTTACGGTAGAGTGGTTAGATAAATATAAGATAAAATATGATTATTTGATATATTCTATAAAATTAGATAAACATATAATTCCTGGAATCCTTATAGATGATAAATTTGAGAATTGCAGACCAGGAATAGATTTGTTATTTACAAGACCTTCAAATGTATATAGAAAATATGCAGGAACACGCGTAGAGGGGTATCAAGATATACTCGATTATTTAAAAATAACATAAAAACTGGAAGATTGGCAGAGTCAGATAATGCAGCGGTTTGCTAAACCGTGAGAGTAATATCTCCATAGGTTTAAATCCTATATCTTCCGCAATCTCAAGGATGATTTTCGTTTATGCAAATGGTATTAATATCTATTGAGTAATAACAATAAACAAGTAGGAAATATACAGATGACAAAAAAAGAAGTTGGAACAGTAAAATGGTTCAACGATAGTAAAGGATTTGGCTTTATCACTCGTGATAAAGGCAATGACTTGTTTGTGCATCATAGTTCAATTATAGCAGATGGTTTCAAAACTTTGAAAGAAAATGCAAAAGTTGAATTTGATGTAGAAACTACTGAAAAAGGTGAAGCTGCTAATAACGTAAAAGTAATTTAGCACTGTTTCAATTTTATTTAAACGCAAAGGCTATGAGGAATCGCTTCCTTCTATAATGCTGGCAACAGCATTCGACTATTAATCGAACAAATAGCGATCTTGTTTTCCTAAGCGTTTTTGGAGGGTACTGCGTAACGGTATGCAACTGGACTTGAAATCCAGGGGAGAGTGATATCTCGGAGTTCGATCCTTCTACCCTCCTCCAATAGGGGATATAGTTCAATAGTAGAGCACGTGTCTGATACACACGCGACGTAGGATCAATACCTGCTGTCCCCACTATGCCTCTATGATGTAATTGATAACATATCAGCCTTCCAAGCTGCGTTTGCCGGTTTGAGACCGACTAGGGGCTCTGAATACAAATGGAGAAAAAAATGGTATACCAACTAGAAGATAATTATGTGCGGACGATGACGAAAGATGCATCTATATGGCGCTGGCATAGAATGGATTTATATAATACAGGCATAGAAAGTTTACCTGAAGAAATATTTAAAGATGTTGCAGTTACTGAGAAAGGTCGTGAAATACGTATTATTGTAGGAACAGATAGTCAAGCATATCAATATTATACTAAGTTTGTTACAGCTGTTGCTCTATGGCGTGTAGGTGCAGGCGGACGTGTATACTATAAAATTTATAAAAAACATTATATAGATGGTAAACGACTTGATAATCGTACTCGACTTATTGAAGAAGCATATGATAGTATTAAAGTAGCAATGTGGCTAAATCCTGAATTAAATAAAATAGGTTTAGGTATACATGAAATCGAAACACTGCATGCAGATTTAAATAGAGATAAAAAGTATTTATCAAATTCAGTTGTAGCTGGTGTTTTAGGAACAATTAGTGCGCACGGTTTTGTAGGAATAGTGAAACCCGAAGGATGGGTTGCAAGCCGTGTTGCTAATCGTCGTACTAAATAAAATCGCAGTAGTAGTTCAATGGTAGAATACGACGTTGCCAACGTCGGGACGAGAGATCGATACTCTCCTATTGCTCAACTAACAGGATAGAAAACAGACTTGGGCTGACATAGGAAACGAAGTGAAGTCGCGAACTATAAATTCGTATGAACCTGGACTCAGAAACTATGTCTATCCTGTTAGGTATGCACTCGTGGCTGAATGACCAGGCTCTGGACTGCAAATCCATGACATGCAGGTTTGAATCCTGTCGGGTGCTCCAATTAGGCGCGTAGTGTAATGGTAACACACAAGTCTCCAAAACTTGCGAATCGGGGTTCAAGTCCTCGCGTGCCTGCCAGTAGTTACTACTTAATTCTAACCATAGGATATTATAAATGAGTAGACGTGAGAGTCGTAAACAGTATTACGCCGAAAAAGAAAAAGAGTATATTCGAGATTATAATAAGTACAGCGAACTTTGGAGTAAACGTAGAGAAAGTGAAGTATGGGTTGAATTAGATAAACCTGTTCCAAATGGTTATTTAAGATATTTTGTTTTACGAGACGATGTATCTCGCTCAAAAAAAGCAAAAGATATGCAATTTCTACTTGATAATTTTCTACAAAACCAATGGTGGTCTCGCACTAAAAAGTTTAAAAAGAAACAAAAATTTATTAAACGCACAGGATCCGGATTTTCTGAATGGGTACACAAAAAAATTGAACAAAAATTAGAGTGTGTGGAAGAAAAAGATTGGAAAAAAGTACCTGAGCACCTTCAACGATATTTTAAAAGAATTGAGCTAGAAAAACGTCCGTGGGACAATGTTTCAATTTTTGCTTATAAATTCAGATTTAGTTGGATGTTTGTTTTTAAAATAGAACATGATTATCTAACACATCAAAGGTTGCCGCAAGGTGAAATTGATTCTGAAATAAATAGATTACATAGTAAATTGTGGCATCAGGGGCGCGGTGCACGTTTAGTAGATCGTTTTAATTATACTGATCCCTATAAAGAAATTCAAAAACAATATGAAAAAGCTGCAGATAAACGTAAAATTAAACAAGAAATTGATGAAGGGCTTTTCTTTAATGAAAATCCCATAGAAAGAAAATATAATTAGATATTGCCAGAGTGGCCGAATGACTAAGCACCTTCCCTGTAAGAAGAATTATGCAGGTTTGACCCCTGTCTCTGGCTCAAAAAATATAAAGTATTATTGCACCTGTAACTCAAATGGATAGAGTACTCGGCTTTTAACCGATAAGGTGGAGGATCGTACCCTCTCAGGTGCACTAGCGGGGTATTAGCAGCGGCAGCTTGTCAGGCTCATAACCTGAAGGTCGGGGGTTCGAGTCCCCCTCCCGCAACCAATTGCCAGAGTGGCCGAACGATTAGGTACCTACTTCGTAAGTAGGGTCATGCAAGTTTAAATCTCGCCTCTGGCTCAAGGAAGGAAATCTGGGTTCAAATCCCACGACTAGTTTAATGGTAGAACACCTTCAAGCGAGGAAATATGGGTTCGACTCCCATCCTGGGGCTTCGGCTCCAGGTCGTAATAATGGTCAATACACCTCCAGATTTGCCAATGTAACTCAGGTGGTAGAGTACTAGTTCGGTAAACTAGAAGTCAAGGGATCGTAGCCCTTCATTGGCTCAATCTAAAAAAGGAAACAATATGAAAATATTTATACTAGAAGACAATATATATAGAATTAGAGGTTTTAAAGAAAAGTTAGCTAAGCAGTATCCGGATGCAGAACTTTATTTTGCTGAAGAGATAAATGAAGCTATTGCACTACATGAAAAAGAAGCACCCTTTGATAAATACTATTTAGATCATGATCTTGGTGGCAAAGTAATGGTGAGCATAGCGCACTTAAACACTGGATCACAATTTGCTAAATACCTTCAATCTAAAGGAGTAGATGGCACTTCAGCTGAAATAGTGATACATTCTTTAAATCCTGTAGGCGCAGAAAACATAAAAAATATGTTGCCAGGATCCATTAGAAAACCTTATTTTAATTTCTAAAGTTTGGCGGTAAGCTGGGAAGTAAACGGGGCTTCATACGCCCCTGTTCGAGAGATCAAGACTCTCTACCGCCACTATATAATTAGCTCTGTAGTCTAGTGATATGACATCGGACTCTGGATCTGATGGCGTAGGTTTGACTCCTACCAGAGCTGCAAAAATATGGCTCCGTAGTATAATGATAGCACACTAGGCCTTGGACTTAGTGGTATAGGTTTGATTCCTATCGGGGCTTCAATGGGTTGATGCATTGATATAGCATTGACGCGATCGCCACTCTCAATTGGGAGCGAGAGCACGCCGCAACACTAGTACACAAACACCAACCCAAAAAATTGTAGGGCAAACTAAAGTAATATATTTAATATTATAATAAGAGACCAAACATCTGGTAGGTTTTCCTGAGCTAAGGTTTAGTCCGCCTGGCAAGAGACCGAAGAGGGTAAACGCAGAAAGGTACACATCTATCTGATAAAGCCCCTAAAAGAGGCTGTATATGATGAGTTAGCGCTCATATGGTCACATACAGAAATATTCTAAAATGGAAAGCACTTGTTTGTCCTACAAAAATTTAAACAAAATATATGGCTATGTTAATTACTTCCTTCTAAAATACTGAAGAGTTGGTCACTGGTTCGAATCCAGTCACGCCCGTACCTGTGGTGTGTAGCTCAGTGGTAGAGCAACTCTAAAAATAGTGATAATGATTTCTATAATTTTGTAATTATTAAATAATAGTTAAAGGTGTCCTATAAGTATAAAACCGGCTTGGACCTCTGTACCTCAATATGCGATGAAAAGCTAGGGGACATATAGAACCGGGTACTATTATTTACCTATTTAAGCAGTGGTTTGGAAACCTGATATGAGTGGCTATAAATGTGAAGGACTTATCATGGAAGATAAGAGAATAACACACTAATATTGCATCCAATGCCTGCTTAAAATATTGCAAGACAGAAGACATTCATTTGTTTGCAATTTTACTAGCGTTGCAGTTAGAAATCCACATGGTTAGAATTGTCTGTCTTGCAAATTTGTTTGTCACACTTTAGCAAAATTTGGTATAAGAATGTTGTTAACAACTATTAATTTAAAAAAAGGAGAAATATTTTGAGAAATAATCTTTTTATTCGTCGTAAAGAAAAAATTATATTAGAAGCAAAAAATGGATTTAATAGTACAGAAGTATTAGCTAGTTTTTTGGTTGATATGCATAAATTAGGTTACACATTTTCAATTGATGCAATAAACGTTTTAAAAACTTATTCGCTAGTAGATATGGCTAAAATACAAAAAACGGTTTTGGCTGTGCTAAAAGAATTAGTTGGAAGGAACAAGGATTATACAATTATGTATCCTAACTTCCCAACGCAAGTTATGGAAGCACATCCAGCCGAATTGTATTTTAATGCCTTAATACATTATTTGACAGGCAAGTTACCTCAATATACAAAAGAAGTTCGTGCATTATTACAAAACTTTCCAAAACCTAAAGTTATTAATTTAGGTACTGTTGAAGAATTTAAACAAATTTTTTCTGATCTGTTATCATCAAAAGTTGCACTTTCTAAAGTTGATAAAGAAGATCTTGATTGGTTTATTCGTCAATATAAAGAAGAGATTTTAGGTTATTTACCAGATACGCTTGAGAATAAAGAAAACATCGCTTTTCTTATGGCTACTTGCAAAACCAATAATGTTTTATCTGATATTGTTATAAAGAAATATTTTAAAACAGCTACAGACGTTTTAAGGTTAATGGTTGGTTTATCTGGTGGAGATGTATCTTTAAAAGATCCTACAAAATTCAAAGCATTTAAACGTTTTGAACGTAAATTTTTCTTAACTCTATTGGAAGCCAAAGGCGACATAGTCGAAGATATGTTACGTTATAGAGAACGTTGGGTGCGCGCTGGGGAAATACTTCATCCAGGAGATTATGCAAAACAATATCCCAAGACCTATAAAGCTTTTGAAGCCATTAGAAATAATTTCGATGTAAAAACTTTTGCTGGTGGTTTTGAACAAGCTATTCAAACAAAAGATTTAGATAATCTTATTCAATTGGCTAGAACTCGTCCCGGGGAATACGCTCGCAGACTTGATTGGATGCTTCGTACATTTCCGAAAGGACAAACTAAGATTTTGGATAATTTCGCTGATGTAGCTGAGCATGTTTCTGTACAAGTATTGCTACAACTTGTAGCACATTTTAGAGGTCGTCCTGATTCAAAAATACGTGCCTTTTTACCAAAAGGCAATATAGCAAAAATTCAGGTTGTCGAAAATGAATTAAAGCCTTTGAGTGTCGCCACATGTAAAAAAGCAGTATCTACATGTCAAATAGCACTTAGAACGCAATTTAATAAACGTGACAGTCTTGGATTGGTATATGTAGATCCTGTGTTAAGAGGGTTTCCAATACCATTTGCAATGCGTGCGGTAGGAAAATCTTTAAAAGTTTTACCTCGTGGTTCTCGTGTTCCACTGGATCCTGGTGTCGTTATTCGATTATTCTTATGGTGGGAACAAAACGATAGAACCGGACGTGTTGATATAGATCTATCAGCAGTTTATTACAATGAAGATTGGACTAAATCAGAGCATATTTCCTGGACTCGTTTATGTAATGCTGGTTTACAAGCAAGCCATAGTGGAGACATAATAGATGCTGGACGTAACGGAGCTTCAGAATTCATTGATATCAATATTCAGGCTGCTCTAAATGCAGATATGCGATATGTATTAATGAATGTTTACTCCTTCACAGGACAAACATTCAGTGAAATACCGGTATGTTTCGCAGGCGCCATGATGAGAACCGAAACTGCTTCTGGAGAAATTTATGAGCCACGAACGGTAACACACAAGTTTCATCTAAATCAAGATGCGCGGGCGATGATGCCTTTAATTTTTGATCTACAAGAGCTAACTGCAATTTATAGTGACATGTTTATGGGCGGAAAGAATTACATGTATGGACATGTTGAAAATACTAAGGGTGGAACTATTGCTATTGCTCAGGCGTTAACAGATTTAGAAAAGCCGACTTTATACGATTTATTTACTTTACATGGAGAAGCTCGGGGTACCTTATTAGCTGATCCGGCTGAAGCAGAAAATATATTTTCTTTAACGGAAGGTATTACACCTTACGATATAGAAAAGATTACGGCTGATTTTTTATAAGGATAAGTGAACAGTAGGGGCGCCATGCGTCCCACTGTTCACACAGAATTACAAGGCTATATTAATTACTTCCTTCTAAAATAATGCGGCCGAAAGGCTACTCTAAATACTAGTGATAGTGATTTCCATGAAATTCTGTAAAATTTAAATAAATTCTAAGGCTATTAAATTGCTTCCTTCTAACTTTTACTGATAAAAAAAACTAGCGATTTTACTTTCCATAGAATTTAAAACTTAGACTATACAACGGACAAGGCTGTGGCCAGTAATTATCCTGGATGGGGAGCGAGTGGTTGAAAAGTAGTTTAGTTAATTTGGTATAAGAACTTAGTAAAGGAGAACTTCAGATGAAAATTATTCTAATACTAAGTATTTTAATACTTACAAGCTGTGCACATATAACACAAAACTGGTATCTAACTACAGAAGAAGTAGAGTTAGGAAAACAATTGGCAAAAAAAGCTGGGTATGCTATTTATTATAGTTCCAGTCCTGAAAGAGATTATGTAATAAAAAAAAGTATTCAGCACGAACCTGTAAATTTTGCAGATGGCGCCAGAAGTGCATTATTATATAATTATAATTGGTGGACTTTTGACAAATAAAAATATGGGGTAGAAATGGTTTCGACGGGATAAAAGAAGGTCAAACTACAAGTCGAGAAATGGATTTCTCTCGTAAAACATATCCAAAAACACATAAATGGCAAAACAGTGCCAACTCACTTACTTGCTCAAGGGCAAGTAGGTCATTCTAATTTCGCTTACGTGTAGTTAGTTTGTGCGGTAAAGTTCACCAAGAAACAACAGAACTTGATTGTGTCTATTCAGTCTAACCAATAGGCAAGGCGAGTATTCTTTTAAGTTCCTCGCTAAAAAAGAACTTGGACATAATAAAAACGTGTTTGTTTCTTCATGTTTTATTATGAGAAGAAAAAGAAGCTAAAACTTGTAACTAAGGTTTCATTGGAAATTATTTCGGACCGCGGTTCGATTCAATACTGGGATCGCCTTGGGTGTGAACTCAAGTGAAAAAACTGGATGAATTGCAGGAAGGCTAAGTGCTAACGCATATGCTAATCTGCAGCCAAGCCCAAGGTACACTTTGGGAAGGTTCAGAGACTACTGGAGGGATATAGCTCCCTTAATAACCAGCTAGAGCGTCCAGCTCTGTTTAGGCAGATGATGAAATAGTCCGTGAATTAACGATTTTATATAGATCGTCCTGAGAAATCAGGTTTTTGTGAATTTTACGATGGCAGTTTGGGCAAACCACTACTAGATTATCTAGTGTTTTAGGTCCTTCCTTACGCGGGGAAATAATATGATGATGGTCAATCGTGGATTCGTGCCATCCGCAAACTTCACAAGGAAGGTTTTTTAGTTCTTGTGGGTATCCTTTGTGGGAGTTACGTTTATAATAAAATTGCTGCCTACAATGCATAGAGCAATAAATTTTTTCTGGAAGTTTAGTCTTAAATGTTTTGCCGCATTGTGGACAATTTTTAGAAAGGGTTTTATAAGAAAGTAGTCTAACTCTATTATTATGAAAAGCTGCACAGGATAAACTACAAAATAAAGCATTGCCTCTATTTACTTCACGAGGATCCGCTAAAAAATCTCTTTGACATTCTATACAAGTTCTTGGAATTGTATTTTTATTATTCATAATTCAATATAAGGAATTTGTGTGGAGCTGTCAAGTAAAATAATTCAGCCGCGCTACTCCACACATATAGAAGTATATGTATTAAACAATATAAATAGGAAACAAAAAGTATGACAACAAAAGCAGTACGTTCTATAGGAACAGTTGCATGGTTTAATCCAGCACTTGGATATGGTTTTGCAACAACTGAAGATGAAAGTAAAGGACAGATCTTTGTCCATTTTACCGAACTAAAACAAGAAGGTTATCGTAAATTACGGAAAGATCAAAAAATTTCTTTTATTGAAACGCCTACTGAAAAAGGCATACAAGCAACAGACGTAGAGATTATTGAATCTCCTGCGTCCGACGAAATAATTCAATAATACATCAAAGACAAATGGCTTTATCCATGACGTCTTTTTATAAAGACATAATATGACAATCAAGAAAAAAAAGCAGACTGTTGATCCCTATATGACTTTTAAACAAGAAGTGGTTGATGGTTTAAAGCCTTTTATTAAAAGTAATCCACTTGATGTTGATCCTGACAAATTTACTAAGCACTATCAAGATATTGCTCAAGAGGCTTTAATGCTAAATGCAAAGATATTTTTAGAAGAAGTTGAACAAGAACAGGAAGATGATGCTTTGAAACGTTTATTAACAATACGAGATGAAAAATAATATGATAAATATTGACTATGAAAGGCGCAGAAATTTATGGAGATCTAATAGACATCTTGCATTTCAAAAATTTCCGGATTTAACTTCAGATGAACAAATTGAAGCTTTATTTTTTATTCTACGCGTCACACAAAGAGATTTTTTGTATACGCATTTAAAGAAATGGGGTGTTCCATCTAGAACACATTTATATCAAATTCTTGGGCATCATTATGAAGCTCGTAATCATATTACAAGAGAAGAAAATCAAATAGAGGCAGTGCGAATAATATTGACATATACATCAATTATACAATGGTTTGAAGCCTTAATTAGAGAATATCCTTTTAACGTTACTATTGGTATTTTGGAAGAAGTTTGCAGATCCAGAAATTTAAATATGGACATACCACTAATCATTACATTAAATGAGCAAAATACGTAGGACCCAAGCTGAAATAAAAGCTGGTTTCCCAGTTGAATTAAAAAAACAAGGTAAAAAACTTGAGGACTGGCAACAACAGCAAGAAGAAATAAAAAATGAAACACAAAAACGTAAAAATTTAATAAAGCAAGAAATTCCTACACGGCTACGCAGAACACAAGCAGAGATTGAAGCAAATCTTTCTGTTACAGAGAAACGTCGTGGTGTTACTATAGAAGATAAAAAAAAACTTAATAAAGTTTCAACAACTGTTTTAAAAGAAGTTATTACGTCTAAAACGCCGTATGAAACAGAGATTTTGGATAATGTAGATATTTCGGATGATGGTGTAGTAAAAACAGTGTTTAAAACGCGACAAACAACTGTTGAAAAATTTATTGAAAAGCCAGTTATAAAAGAAGTTCGAATTCTTAGCGAAAAGGACGGACGAGAGCGTACTGTAAAAGAAATTCTTGAAGAGGAAATTGGAAAATGCAAGTATGAGTGGAAAAGATTACCTATGGACAAAAGTTTTAAAGTCACTATGTTAGATACTTTAGGCAAACAAGGATGGAAGTTTGCATTCATAGCTGCTTGGAAATTGATGGATCAGACCACAAAAAAGCCAGATGAAATTTGTTTTCAAAGAATAATAGTATAATGTCTTCAGAAAATAATTTTGCAATAGGCAAAGCTTTGTTAGAACAAGCTGAAAGTTACTTAACAGAAACTGATTTTTTTAAGCATGGTAAGTTATCATTTATAAAACAAATATCTGCTTTTTTAAGGCCCACGTTAAATATTTATAAGCAGTTATCAGAAGCAGATAAAGATGAAATAATTAGTTTATTTGAAAAAGATCTTGAAAAACAATTAATAAGGAATTAAAATGTATAACTCAGAAACACATATTTACACGCATAAAAGTCTTGATTTGGACAACGCATCAACAGTGAGTTTTTTGTGTATGCTATATGACATCCCCATGAAAAATATTCATTTTATGGAAGCGGATTGGAACAATCCAGAAGACTTACAAGACATATTGATAGTAGATATGTTTTCTGGCATTAAAGGTGAATCTAAAATAGATTCAAACGGAAATGCAATAATATTAAGTGCTTTTTCTAGTATACTACAAAAACTTGGTTCGCCGTCTCACAAAAAAGCTTTTAAAAATTTGGAAATTTTTATAGATGCTCAAGATTCGACTGGCGATTGGAGACGAGCATACCCAGATGTAAATTTTTCACAAGAAGTGTCTGGATTACCAACAATTTTAACTGTATTTTATGCATTAAAAAATATCGATCGTGATAATGACTTTGCATTATTACAAAAATGGTATAGTATAATTTATGGAATACAACAATCATACAATATGTATATATTAGCAAGACGGGAAGCAAAGAATGCTGAATGGTATGAAGGTTTTCCGATTGCAATAATGCGTAATCAAAAATACCCACAAACAACAAGAGTTTTGTTTGGTCAGGGAGCAAAGGTTATTATATATACTAGAGATTATAATATTGGCGTCGTTAGGAGCAATATGTGCAATGTAAATCTGGGTGATGGACTTAAAGAGTTCTTCCCAAGTTGGTTTTGCCACCCTGCAGGTTTTTTAGTCTGTTGGGGTTCCTGGAAAGCGCCAAAAGCTGCAGACTCTGGAGTAGATCCCTTAATGCTTGCTGAGTTGGTAAGTAGATTGTTGTAATAAAAAATGCGCCTCTCAGTCGGCGCATTTTTTTTAACTTAAGAATTTTTTTGATTTGGTGGTCGATACCTATATACGGCTTTTTCATTAGGATATTGTAATCTAGGTCCACTAGTTTCTGAAGACTGTTTTTTAACAATTATATTCTGTGGCGTCTTGCTACTTAAATCTACTATATTTGGTTTAGGATCTGCAATCGGTTTCTTTTGTTCGTCAGGTTCATGATTTATTTGCAAATCCTGAAATTTAAAAAGTTCTTGATAAGCTTTATAAAAACGTTTTGGTACTGCTTCATAATATAAATGGGGTTGATCAATTTTTTGTTTATGTCCTAAAGCAGTTATTCTTGGTCATAGTTCAAATAAAGGACCTTCTTCTGTTCATCCTATATTATAAGATCATTTTTTATTTGGATGATGTGCTACAATATAGACATCTTCATTATCATGAAGTAATTCTAAGCGCCCGTCCATAACTTCGGCGTTTATTTCATGACGACGCTCAACTATAATATAGCTATCTGTCTTATAAAAAAACATTTATTTTCCTTTGCGTATAATAGTTTTTAAAACACCTTTAGGATATAAAGCTTTAACAGATCCAATAACTCCAACAGCAGTTCCTTTTAATTTAGCTGTCCTAGGAACATTAAGTCGGCTTGTTTGTCCACGATAGGCCGCTACTTCTTCTCTGACAGAGTGCAATACTCCTTTAATAGAGGGTTTTCCTATATGATCTAGCTTACCTTTTTGGCTACGAATGTAGTGTGTTAGCTCATGCCGTTTTAGTGACCTAGCTAAATCTTTACCAGATGCATTTGGCATATCAGGTATCTTCATAGGACTTGTAAGTAAAATTCCTTTCTGTCTCCATTTAGAAGGAACTTGTGCTAACTCAGCTTTTCCTTGTGGCGAAGATTTTTCTAATTTTAATAATTCCTTTGCTTGAATATACTTTGCGGCTATACCCGGACCAAGCTCTGTAGTCATTGTAGCAGGCCCAACTGCTAATTTAAAAAATTTACCCATTATGCTGTTTCTTTTATAAATTTATGATAACGCTCAATAGCGCCTTTTAAGGTAGGTGCGGTATTGTAAGCTCTGTGCGTATTTGTTACATATGTTACTTCTTTAGTTCGTGGATTTATGGTTTTTCAAATAGCAGATACCTGCTGAACTTTACGTCCAGTAATTGGATGCTTGCTGAAACCATAATGTCAAACAGCTTTGCGCTCAAAAACTGTAGTCCTTTCTTCTGGAGTTAGGGGTACTTTATTGTCTTGTAGTATTTGAAATTTTGATTTTGTTTTTGCAGTTTTAAAAAATTTACCCATAGTTATTTTCCTTTTGTAAAGAGTGTTCGAACAATACCTTTTGGGTACATATATTTAGTGGAGTGATAAGTATTCATAATTATACCCATAATTTTATTAAATTTTGGAGCATTTAATCTTTTTAGTCCGGCATGGTGTGCAGCAATTTCTTCAATTGCAGTGTGTATAATTCCTTTTAAGTGTGGCTTTCCTACGTGTACTGCTTTGCCTTGCTTATATCGTAAATAATGTGTTAGCTCGTGGCGACGAAAAAGTCTATCTATGTCTTTTCCTTTTACGTAACCTTGATCTTTTGCGGGCACGTTATTAAAAAGTATTAGCCCCTCCGTCTTTCATTTTTTAGGTAATTTTTCTAGTTCTCTTTTAAAAATTGAATTGGCACTCATGGCCTTTAAATCTTTTGGTTTATAATATAAAGCTTGTGAATTTTCTAAAGGCGTCTGTCTAATTACAGGGCCAACAGCTAGTTTAAAAAATTTACCCATCTGATGCTCTTTGCAGTGTGTTTAAAAACTCTTGGTTTAAATCTGCTTTTTGTTTTGAAAGCATTTCAAGATATTCGTCTGCGCCTTTATACTGACGTTTAAAAAACGTTGTTTTTCGTGGCTTACTAATAAATGTCTGTATCTCGACTTGCCTTTGTTTAGGAGGCAGATGCGCATGTGACTGATAACGACTAACACGTCCTTTTACTTGTTCAATAGTTGGATCATTCCAATGTGGTTCAAGGATTTGAAGCAATTTAGTGCCTTTTAAATCCAAACCTTCACCACCAGCTCCTGAAAGAAGTAAATGTTTTATTTTTCCAGAATTAAAATCTTTTATTATTGCTTTACGATCAGTATCAGAAGTTTGTCCAGTAAAACGAGCATAAGGAATTTTTATAGCCTTTAAACGTTTTTCCATAGGATCAATTCCATGCTCAAGAAAAGCTGAATATGTTACCCCTTTATAGTTTTTATCTTTTTTATAATGCTCTATAATTTCAGAAATAGCCTTGTTTAATTTCGGTGCATCTTCATTTGTAGCATTTATATTGAATTTACCAGGAGTGTTTGAAATTTGACGTGTTGCTGTTAAAAAAGCATTTATATGTCTTGCTTCCGTTTTGCTTGGTGAAAGACCATGCTTTATTTTATATTTTAAATTTGAAGCGCCTTTGAGAGCTAAGTTGTATGTAGCCTGTTGTCTTGGAGACATAACTGTTTCAATTCGTTCTTTAATAATTTTGGGATAGTCTTTTAAATTTGGAGCAAAATAGTCAACTTTTCCTTTAAAAGCATTTTCTAATATTTGTAAATTTTTGCCTTTTCGAACAATGCCTGCTTTTACACCTCTAAATATTCTGGCAAACACACCGGGATATTGTTTTTGTTCATCTATGAAACCTTCATTAAATTTTGCCTTATCTCTAGGTATTTTTATATCTAATCCGCGCATTAATGGAATAAGTTCAGCAGGTTCATTTCGAATAGGGGTACCTGTTAAAAACATTGTTTTTGTTGGTTTATACCTATCTGGATAATTTGATCGTTGAGATTCCATTCTTCCCATACGTTGCGCCTCATCAAATACTAAAAGATCTCTGGTAGGCAATGTTTCCGGAGGCTTGCTATAAGAATAATATTTAGATTTTACACCGGTTACCTTGTGTTTTAGTCGTTCTTTACGAAAATTTTCTTTTAATGAAGCAGGACCTATAATTGTAACTGGCAAATGTAAAGATTTTCCTACCTCTAATGCAGCTAATGTTTTTCCCGAACCAAGGCCATGATAAACTAAGAGTCTGTCGGTTTTTTGTAATTTATCAACAACACGTTTTTGTTGTGATTGAAGTTCAGAAGCTGTTTTAAAAAATTTACTCATTTTTGACTTTAAAATTATATAGTTTTTTTTCTTTATTATGTAATGCTTTTTCATATTTTCTTTTTTTACCATATGCCCATCCGGCAATAGTAGGAAGTCCTGCCACGGTTACATATGTCAAAAAAGCAGGAGCAGTCGGTTTAAAGCCTTGTTTAAATGCCATAAATTTTAATCCTTTGGGAGCTTGATGCATCATTTCGCTTATACCTCTGCCTGTTGCGCTGCCTTCTTCAATTAATTTAGGAATTACAGCTCCCCCTAAAACTGTACCGGGGTGTTCTGCTACCCAAGAGCCAAAACGGTAACGACGTGTAGTAGCATCATCACCTTTAATTAAATTTTGTACTTTCGATGATACTACTAAAGGTGCTGCTAGTGCTAAAGGAAACACCGGCACAAGTCCAAGAGGCCCTAACACATGACCTGTCATTGGCATGTAATCGCCCAATCCGTGATATAATACAGCAGAAATTTTTGGACCAGATTTTTCACCAAAAAATTGATTAAATCGTTTGGCATTGACAGCATGTCCAAATTCATGACCAGCTATTCCTTTTATTCTTCCTGTTTGCAAATAGTTTTTTTCTGGATTAAAATGGCTGTTCAATGAGTTGTCTATTATTTTTATATCTAAGTTAGAAAGTCCTTGACGTTTTTTAGCTATGTTCAAAAAATTAATTATGCCTTCTTTCGTAGTATCTTCTTTTAATCGCGCCATTGATAATCCGATGCCCATATTACCCAACATAAGTCCCATTGTTCCTATAGTTGCTGTCGAATCTATGTCTTGAAGTTTAATTTCCGCTTTTCGTATTTCTTCTGCTAAACCTTTTATTTTAGCTCGTGGTATACCATTTATATCTTCTAATTTATTCTTACGAGAAATATATTCATATAAATAACCGATTAACTGATATTTTTTTGGAGTATTTACTTGATCTATATACCCACGTGCAATACTGTCTTCTATTTTTTCTTTTAATTTAAAAGTATCTAATATTTTAGCTTTCCTAAAGCCAAAAGCAAGATGATTTCCAGGAGAAGCACCAAACAGTATATCAGTTAAATCGTGACCTTGCATGGTATATTGCTGTGGTCAAGTGATGCTACTTGCTTGTAATGAATTTTTTCAACCAAGAGTTTGAAATGTTCGTCTAAGCTTAGTATCTTTTTTTAATTTAGCTTCTTTAAAAAATTTAGACATTGTTTAGAAATCTTTTCAAGATTTATGTTGTTTTTTTAAATTTTCAATAACTTTTTGTGTTTTTTTGGAAACAGGATGATTTAATTGTTTAGCTTTTATTAACCGTTTTTGATATTGAAAATTATGTAACATTTGCACCATAGGATCTGCGTCTTTTGGAGGTATCGGGTTTTTTGTTAATCACTGTCCTAAGGACAATGGTTTTTTAATAACAACATTCATAAATTTAGGCATTAATAAAATTCTCCTTTATCTGGCATTATTTGCTTTCCAAAACTTTCTCCGTAAATATATGCAGGTATAGGATCTCTTCCTTTTAAATTTGCATATTGTCCTTTAGCTGCACCAGTCATTAAAGCTGCTTTTATTCTGTTTGAGGTAATTTTAGTAAGTCAATCATTACTATCAGTATTTAGTGTATCTATTGATTTAAAATATGAGTTATATTCTATAGGTTCCATCTTTTCTTTTTTTCTGTCTTTATTTAATTTGTCTAGATAACTAATAGTAGTGCGATCACCACGTAAGAAACCGCTTTTATCCGGCGCTGAAGTTACTATAGCATTATCGCTAATTCCGCGAATAACAGTCTCAAACGTTTTTCTAAAGAAACTTCCACCCATTAATTTTGAAGCTTCATCTACTAAATAATTTTGAGCATCTAAATGTGTTTTTAACTCTCCAAGTTCTTGAGGCTTTATAACACCATCACTTAAAGGATCTCCAGGTTCCACTTTGTCTCCTAAAGCAACGATAGGTGTCCTTCCTGGAGGCACCACGAAACTTTTATCATTTTCTGAGCCATAACCCCCAATCTTTATATTATAGCCGCCAGTTTGATTTTTTTGGATCGCAACTACATGTCCTTTTACAGTACTTAAAGTTGCTTTATAGCTTAACTTTTCCGGAACTTTTAATAGCTGAGTCATTCTAGGAAATCCTTCAGTCACACCGCCGCCACCAAGCGCGGACCCGCCTGAATTATGAACAAAGATTCCGTTAATTACTAAAGTAGATGATTTAGTTTCTATATCAAACACCTCATCATACATATAATTAGTTGGCTGTATACTCTTTATAGTAGCCTTGTCAACGTAAGATACTAATTTACCTGTTTTTATATTTTGAATTTTGAAGGATATCTTTTTGAAGATCCGTAATTGCTGTTTTGTTATTTTAAAAGTTACTCTTAGTGGTTGATAATTACTAATGGTTCTAAACGTAGCTTGAAACATATTAGTAGATATTCCCAAAGCTTGGCCTAATATAACTAATTGGTTTGCTAAGGCATAACTAGTAGTATCAAGTATTACAATATCGTTTCCAGAGGCTCTTCCGTTTTCCGGATATCTTGAAATTGTTCCATTACCATCTATAATTCCAGCAAGAATTTGATATGCTGTATCTTTCGAATATTTTAAAATATTATAAGGCAATTTTTTAGAATTGCTGTAATCACCACATTCTTGTGCTACACGCGCTGCTAATTTAGAATTATACAAGCGAATATTCTTATTGTTTGAAATTGGTTTATTTAAACTTGTTACATATTTTTTATGAATTTCCGTATTTGGTTCTTGACTTCAAGTAATTCCTAAAAGTTTATCTCCTCTTCTATTTACGCATCCTTCTGAAATATAAGCTCCTAGCATGTAAGGAGAGAATTCTCAATCTCATCTTTTAGTACCAAAATTAGATGGGAAATTTTGATATATTAATGATTCTTTTTTAGAATGAATATCTTTTACTTCTTTTATAGTGCAGTTAGTTAAATTGGTATTGGGAACAGCTTTTGGAGAGCGTCGTGCACAATCTGCGCATTGTTTGCTTTTACTTTTTAATCTTCCTCCACAATATTTGCAAATATAAGTATTAGTAATAACAGGTAAAGGGTGGTTGTCTTGTAACATTAAAGAACGACCATTTTTAGTTTTTACAAATACAACAGGAGCTGTTATTTTATGTTTTCAAGCTTTCGTAACTTGCACAAAAACATTGTTCTTGTCTAAGACTTTTCCTTGATAGTTTGAATTTACAATATCTGCTATGGTTCGAAGTTCGCCGCCCTCTGTCATTAAAGTACTTCCTGGATGCCAACAATGGAAAGTTCTCATAACGTTTTGTGTAAAAGCTTCTGTAAGAGCTTGCGAGTCTAATATTCCAACATTAGTTCCTAAAGGTGCTAAAGATCCATTAGGTAATAGACCATAGCAAAGTTGGCATATACCATCAACAGCAGCGCAAGTTAAAGGACTTCTTACTTTTATAGAAGTAATTCCTTTTAATTTTAATTTTAATAAAGTTTCTGAATCAATTAGTTGATTACGTTTTATGAGACCTGGAATTGTTTCTAAAATAAATCTATCTAATACGTTTTTATCATCGACTGGAAGTTCAATACCTTTTTGCGTAGCACAATCTTCTGTAGTTATTAGCAGTCTTCGAGTTACGTTTAATAGAGCTTTGTTTAAAGCACCGGTATCTTGTGTATTCACAGATCGATCTACTGTTCCACTTCTTACTGCATAAAGAGAAGTAAAATAACTTGCGGCATCGAGTCCTTCTCCGTAACTTTTTATTACCGGAATAGAAATTGGCTTACCATATATATCATTTAATACACCAGGCATCGATAAAATTTGGCGCACAGAGTCAGGCTTGGAAAAAGATCCTGCTTCCAACATTTTATACATATTATTTTTACCTTTGAAAGCTTTATTTTGCGCTTTTTCTACATCTTGTGTTAATTTATTTAAAGCCGTGATACGTGTTGCACCTGTTAACTTATTAATTGCAGGCATTTCCTGGGCAAGTAAGACATCACGATAACTTTTACTGTTTGCAAAATCATTTAATGAAATTGTATTGCCAACTTTATAGGCATAAAAACTTCCAAGATCTTTTCACGAATTTATTAGGTCAACAAAATAACCAGGATATTCTTTACCCACTTTAGTTAATAAATCATTCACAACCTTTTTATTTAAAAGTCTAGTAAAGTCTTTTAACGGAGTAGGGAGTTTATCATTTAAATAATGTTGTCCTATGGTAATATTTTTACCTTTTAATTTAAATTGCGTAGTTCAAGGTAGGCCGGCTTTTTTAGCGGCCGCAACAGATTCAAAACTTTTCGCAGAGACATCTTTAATTTGACTTAATTCGTGAATACCATATAAGTAATCTTGACTTAAACTCGGTACTAAAGAATTGTCTCCATGTTTAAAAAGAATTTTGCTTGGAAACATTCCTTTAGCTTCTTCGACAGCTAGAGAATTAATAGGTGTCATAATAGACATGGTATTAGATAATATTATGCCGTCAACACTCATAAAAGTTTCATAACCAGGAACTGTTAAGTCATAGCCAGTTTCTTTTTTACCTGTGTTTTCAAAGCTAATCACAGGTTGCCAACTTACAGAAGTATTTTTTACAATTTGTTTCCAGCCTGTTGTTGGGATAATTTCTGGGTATTTTTTTAACAATCGGTTTGCTGCATGCCGAGTAATATAACCACGTTTCTTAGTATTACACACTGTTACATAAAGAGCTTTTAAATCTTTTAGGTCGTTACGTTTTGCACCTATTCGTTTTAAATAAAGAGCTGTTGTAGCGGAATCAATAGGTACTAAATCAGCTTTAGTAGCAGCACTGCTATCCATATTAGGATAAGCTTTGTCTGTATACATTGCAGTCCTGTTTCTTTCATGTACTGTAATTAAGTCATCTCTTAAAAGTTTCATATCTGCCGCAGAAGCTGATAAAATCCAGGAATCATTATCAGTTTGTGTTTTTTTAGAAAAAGAGATTCTGCTTTTTACTCCTAAAGTTAAAAGTAAATGTTGAATTTCTTGTACTAATCTTATGCTATTGCTGCAAAAACTGTAGGCAATCTGTGGCGTAACCTTTGAATGACTAATACACACGCAGCCATTGGTATCTAGTAATCCTGACAATAGCCCTAATTTAAAACTCCTGTTAGCAGTAAACCAAAAGGGAGGCAAATGTTTGTTATTTGCGCCCTTACCAATAAGTGGTGCTGTCCATTTTGCAAAATCAGATGATGAAACACATAATTTTTCACTTCGGCCATAAGAAGTTTTCATAATTTGATGCCCAACATGTGGGGCTTCTTTAAAAATTTCTGTTAAAAATTCCTCGAGCTGTTTTTGAATAGGTTTTTCTATGCCAGATAACCATACACATCTATATTTGTCTTTAACAGCATCAAACCAGCCGTCACCGATTAGAGCTCCAAGAATATAACCTGTTTTATCATTTAATTCTATTGTCGGTTTTAATCGTTTGCTGTCTGCTATTCCTTCTGTAAAATGATCTAGTTGTTTTATTTTCAACCCTTTAGTTAAGCTACGAACTGTTGGTACTAACATCCCAATAGAATCTTTAGGGCGGTTACGAACAAACTCTAAAGTTCCTGGATTAATTCCATATACTGCTCTTGGATCGTCATCTGAGATGATTTGTTGTTTATTCTGTAGAGTTACTGTATATATTTCTCGATCTTTATGAACACTCCACCCACTTACTTTTTGTAAAGAAACTTCTTGTTTTTTTTCGTCGTAAGCAAAAATTTCAACACCGTCAGGAACTTCATAAAAATCTATATGATCTTTTGTTCCTATTAGTTTATTTTTATCATATGGAAAATCTTCAAGGTTTACTAAATAATATTTTCCATCTTGTTTTAATCCTGTTTTTACATTATATCTTGACATAATATTCTTTATTTGGTTTATTTTAATTTCTCCTTTAATATAAGGAATTTTTTCTTGTATGTCAAGTACTAAATTAGTATTTAATTTGGATAGTTGCTGTAAGTAATTGTTATTTAAGAACATAAGCACGGAATTAATCTCAGAATCTCCGTCATAATCTAAATTGTAACCTTTTGTTATTAAAGGGTTTGTCTGAATTGCTTTGCCTGTTACAAGCTGTGGTCAAAAGGCTTGCACTGCATGTTTATGTAAAGAGGGGGCCCTATTAAAAAATACAGGTCTATTTTGTATAACAGTATTTAAAGAATTATATGCTAAATTAGTTTTATCTTGATATTCTTTTAAAGCTGTTGTGGCTTTTAGTCCCTGTGTTTTTAGATCCTGTATAATAAAAGGTTTAAACATTTTATAAGCCATATCGGTTGGTATACCAAGCTGATCTAATCCTAAGCTAGGTTCAATCGTAATGGTACTACGTGCACTTATATCTTGTCGTTTAGCTCATGCAGCGCCCTGAATTAATGCCTGCTTTCCAGATAATTCTTTTATAATTCCTTTATATTTTTTACTGGAATAATTAATTGGGTCAATAAAACCTTGAAATGCTTTTATTGATGTATATAGCGAAGCAGTAGCCTCTGCCAATTCTTCAGGATTTAAATCGTTTTTTGCTCCTTTTAAAGCAATATTAATTGTGCCGATATCACGATAATGCTTATTTAAATCGCTAATCATTAAATCGCCCGTCTGTAAAGGATATATTGGCCTAAATGCAGGAGGTAATACCGGCACAGTTTTCATTATATATGCTTCTATGGGAGTTAATTTTAATTCGTCAAGAGTTTGTAAATAACGAATACGACGATTTAATTTGTTTACATTAGTTGGTGGAGAGTTTTTTAATTCTGTTTTTAATTGTATAATAGATTCTTTTACATTTATATCTTTTAAAGCTGCAAGAAGTGCAGGCACGCCTGTTTTACCATTAATATTATAAGAACCCCTTATGGTACTATTTAATTGATCTTCTGTAAGATCAAGAACTTTCATTATAGCATCAGAGAACATTGGGTTTGGAACAGGAACTGTTAAATTAATATGTGACCAGTGTGTTCCGTTTAACCCTCCTGTAATTTCCGGATCAAACAAGCCACCCTTTCTCGTCATAAGATTTTTTCCGATAAGAAAAGCACCTGGATCTTTAATTTCGCCATTTGACATTTTTATAGTTTCTTTGTCTGTTAATGGAAAAATACGTAAACGCGAACCTTGTTTGTCTATATTAATTCCCGCTCCTTTTAAATGCGCTAATAGTTTATCAAAAATAAAATTCTTATTAGATGGAACAGGCGGTAAACCTAATTGTAAATTACGTCAGTATTCTTCATTTGAACGGCCTTTTACAGTAGACATTTCTGCTAGGTTAGCTTTTGCGCCATGTGCTAGGTATGCATATGTTTCCATAGTACCTGTTTTTTGTGCACCTTTACCTACAGGTAATTCATTTACATCATAACTTCCATAATTATGAACACCCTGTTTCTTTTTTACAATGTGTCTAAGTTTTAAAAAATATTGATTACCGACAAAAATTTTATTATCAAAAGCCATTCCGGTATGGCCATCAGTTAGTTTTTCATCTGCTTCAATATTTAATTTTTTTAATTCCTTGCTAATTTTATTTGCTGCATCTTCATCTGGATTTTCAAAATTATTTACTATATATGGTTTACCGGTTTTAACGGCAATTTTGCCAGCAGCTGTCTCTAAAATTTGTCCTATGTTCATACGAGAAGGCACGCCGTGTGGATTTAACATTATCTCAACAGGAGTTCCATCCTCGCGATGTGGTGCGTAGTCGTCCGGTATAATTTTGGTAACAATTGATTTGTTACCGTATCTGCCGGAATTTCCTGTTCATGAAGTTTTTCCATTGCGACGAATATATATAATACCATTAGGAGTTGTTGGACAGCCCACCTTTCCTTGATAATGTATAATTTGCTCTATTTGTGCATTTTGTTCATGAATGTGTCCATGATTTACTTGCGGCGAATTTTTAGTTCTAATTTGTCTAACATTTCAAATATCATAATTTACAGGATTTCCACAAATTGTGTCACCTTTTTTAGCAGATAATTTATAAGAAGCACTATAGCCGGCTTTTAATCATAATTCCATTAAGCCATCTCGCATCTGAATACTGTTTGTAGTAATTACAGACTGTCCCGTATTAGTTGTGTGGCCATCGCCTTTGTTATACGCATCTAAAAAAGTCAAAATAATTTCAGAAGAGGCGTTTTTAATATTTACAGGTATAAATTTTTCGTGAGCATGTCCAAATTGTTTTAAATATTGGTGAAATTCTTTACCATTAAAAACTAATCTATCAGGTCGATAAATTGGAGTAAATCCACAATTTTTTATTAATTGGGCAATTTCTTCATAATTATTTGGATAGATTTTTTTGGATTGATGAATAGTTGTTACATATCCATTTGAGGTTTTATTTGTATTACCCTCGGATAAATATCAACCCATTAGAGCAGCATATTCAAGATCATCCATTTGTTTGACAAACGGTTTTGGTACAATACCGGTATTGCCTTTTCATAGCCCATTTTTTAAATAACGGACACGCTTACCTTTAATATCAGATGCTTTTAATAATTCATAATTATTTTGATAACGTAATTTTACATACATTTTGTGATCAAGAGTTACAAGTTGATCTATTAAAGTATTTTGAATTTGGTATAAAGGACCGTCGTGATCATAAATATTTATTTTTTCTGCATTTTGATATTCAATGTCATGTGTTTGCGCGTTAAGTGTACAAAAATTGTCATCTATAGAAATATCTAATAAAAATTTTCAACCGTCTCGTGTTAAAATTTCAGTATTTTCATCTACACAAAGCTTGTCTCCCTCTTTAAAAGGATGAACAGCTTTAATATAAATATCTATGTTTCTTCCAACTTTTTTTACATCAATAACTTCGCCCGGTTCGTCTTCGTCCCATTCAACAAGTTTTTTTGCGTGTTGACTAAATGTATGTTTATCTAATTTTTTTAAGGCACGATCTGTCTCATCCATTTCTTTTTCAACAAGATATGCTGCCAGATATTCCCCCGGCTGAAAAGTTTCACCAATTTTAGGCAATCCTTCTTCTGTTAATTTTAAAATATTTTCTTGTTTTAACGCTTCGGGATATCACGCCGTAAATTTTTTCAAATTAAAATTAGTTAATTTCGGACTAAAGAAAATGTTTGATTTATGAATCATTTGATGGCTAAGTTTTTTAGCAGCACTTTCTGTAATAACAGCACCATCCTCAAAATTATAACCTTTATATGGCATATAAGCAACAACAAGATTTTTGCCCAGGGCCAAAGTTTTGCCTCGTGAATAATTATTCTCAGCAAGAGGTTGATATGTAGTAACTGTATCACCTACGTTAACCATTGTACTAGAGTTAAGAAAGCCATCTTGATTTAATGGAAAATCTTTATATAATCCGCGTTTTAACTTTTCACCTGAAGGGGTTTCTAAATAAATGTAGTCATCAGCAATTTTGGTAATCTTAGCTGTTTTGTAAGGTTTTCCATCGTTGCTCACACCCAATACAGGATTTAAATAGTTACCTAAAAGATCTTCGTAGGTTTCACCATCTATTCTGCGAGATTGCACAAGTGGAATTTCACGGTCAACTAAAGACATGGCCTGCGTGATCATACGAGATCCTGTAGAAGCACGGTTTCCTTGAGTATTGGCTAAAAATGGTACTAGGTTGCTTGCAAATGAAAACATTGATTTGGCGGAACGAAGATAATAATCAACATCCTTTGCAGATGTCTCTATGAGTTCGCCTTGATACATAACCTTTATTTTACCTTTATTGGGTTTTATTGCTGCCCCTTCAAAACTATATTGATCTGGAAAACCAATTTTTGCATTAAAAAACTCAAGTGGTTTTAAATGTTTTAGTTTGCCCTCTGGGGTATATACAGGAGTTGTCATGTCATTGTGATCTTTTTCAACTTCGGAAGCTAGCCCGACTGTTATTCCAACTCTTCCTGAATTTCCTGTTCAATGTGCTCAACTACTTTCTCTTTTTATTAAAAGTTTGTTTCCAGGAACTCTAGCACTAAAAACATGACCGTCGCTTTTTACCATATAATAATTTTCTGGAGTTGCAACAGCTTCAGAAAAACCTAAAATTCTAACTTCAAAAATATCGTGGTAACGTTCAGCACGAGCATCTTTATATATATTTACTGTAACTGCAAAACCTAGCCCAATTAGTAATCGTTCAACGTCTAAAGCTAGTTGTTTACTTGATGTTGTATATACATCTTGTTTGAAAGGCAAAACTTTTGTGCTTATGCTGCGTGGATCTTGTCTACGGCCATCGCCCGCCATCAAGCCTTTTGCAAGACGTAAACGTGCATTTTTAGGTAAGTCAAGATAATAGTCAAGAAGATGTTTATTATTTGCGTATTCGCCAAAATTTTCTAAATAACGATGAAGTTCTGTAGTTTTTTTATCGTAAAAATAGTGCTCATAATGATTAAAATCAAAAGGTAATTTTAAGAGTAATGAACTAAGTTCTTGTCATTTTTGTGGATTGATACTTTTTACCTGTGTTAAGGAAACAGCGGTGTGTCCTGCGGAATAATGGATTACACATCCTTCACTTAAAAACCAGCCAATAAATTCGGCCCAGTCATTTATATCTATGTCTACGTCTGTTCCTGGCAATCTAAAGTAAGAGACGTTGTTTCCTTCATAAGGATCACAAGATAATTCATGGCGCATTTTTTTACCATAACACTCTGTTATTGGTAATAATGCATATGTATCAGTTTCTGAATAATAGTTTTTAGCTCATATGTTGTGTCCAGCAGAAACTAAATAATTTAAACGCGAGTTTTTATATCCAAACATTTGTTCTGTATATTCATGTTTAAAAACTTTATGCGGTTTATGAAATTCCAAAGATCCTTTTATATTACAAGCTATTTCTGTGTCTAAAGTAATATCAGGTGCAAATATTCACCCTTTCTTAGTAAAAACTTCTGTTTTTTTATCAAGACATTCTGGCGTGGCCAATGAATCTAAATAACCTAAATGTGTGGGCTGTAAATTTCGTGACTCCATAGTAATAGAGTGTCGACTTTGTATACCGCCGGTGCCCATCGGTGATGTACGACGTCATTCTTCGACAATAGTTACTGGATTAGTTTGTGGAGGCGTAGCAGAAAGATCACCGGTAGTAAAAAACTCTTTTATTGATTTTCCAAAAGTACTTGAACTAATAATTTCTCCAGCTTGATCTTTTAAAGATAAAGAACGTGCAAGTTTACGAGTAATAATAGGAATTTGTTTTTCAAAGTGTGCACTTAATAGGTCTTCAACAGAATACAGCTTTTTAAAAATAAGGTTGTCTCTTTCGTCTGGTTCAGAAGTACCTTTATTGATAGCTAAAAGTTTTTTTGAGGCACTTAAAAGAGCAGGAGCTGTAACATGTTCAAAACTTTCTCCTAACGTGAATCTTGTCGTTTCGGGGTCTACTTGTGTATATACATTAAAATATTCATTTAGTTTTTCTAGAACTTCTTTATAATCTTTTGGTTCTCGATTATAAACTTTTTTAAAAATAGAAGTCATTTCTGATACTTCAGTATTCAAAGCGCCTTTTTGATTTATTTCAAGTAATGGTTTACTTCAAGCTTTTTCAATAGCAACACTATCCATTCCAAGAACATTTAATAAAGTTCATAGACGATATTTTCTATTTCCTAGAATTAATACAAATAATTGTGTTTCAGGAATTAATTGCATTTTAAAATTAAAACCTTGCGCTAAATTAAACTCACTTTCAAGTTCACCATTTTGCTTTATATGCGAGTAAATACCTGATTTACGACGGAGTTGATTTACTGTTTGGTATTCGTTGCCATCAATAATTGTGGTAAATCGATTTGTTAGAACTGGTATATTACCAATTTTAGTATTCTTTTTTTGACTTATAATTCGTGATCCAGCTGCATCAGTAATTTTAATATCTGCATAAATAGGTACTTGCCAGCTTTTACGTTCTAATTTGAAAGTTTTTTGTTTTGGAAAATCTCAACTTTCTAAAGTATCAGGGATTCGAATGTTGGACAGAGTTAATTTTTTATCACCGGATTCAATTGGGAATGCATCAACTATAGATTTTTTTAATGCATTTTGAATTGCGGTATTTTGTGTGTCATGTCGAAGTAAATTATTAATCATTTTACCTTAATATTTTGGCGTTAATTTGGGTATAAGAATCTTGTCCCAGCAGAGACGTTTTCAATTCCGGATATTATATACCTAAAAAAGTTCTATTCATTTAAATATAAGCAATAGAACAGAGAAAATCAAGGACATAAATGAACGATAGTATATATATAATCCCAGGAAAAAAATAACGTCTGTTTATAATAGAGCATTATGAGAAGAAACATTTTTTTTGTCGTTTTTTCTCTAAATTAAAAATCAATGAAAAAAAAAGAATGACAGAGAATAATAATAATGATAAATTTAGAGACCAAATAAAAGCTGTTGTAGACAGTATTTGTGATTTGGCTTTAACTTTAGCATTAGGACCTAAAAAACAAAAAAATGACAACAAAAAAACTGACAAAACTGATACTCAAGAATCTGAAGACAAATAAATTTAAAATTTGCGGAACAAACTCTAATGCTATAACGGTATCTTCGACAAGTAAGCATCTAGGGAATTTTGTAATATCGGTATTCGAAACTACGTTGGGACTTGTTACATATATACAGGTTGCATTTTCAGATGTACATGCATCTGTTAAAGATTATATATGTAACATATATCCCCATGAATTTGATACTATCAATGATTTAATTTATGAAATTAAAAAAAAGGAAACAGAAGCACATATTGACATAAAACATAAATATTTAGTTTTTTGTCAAGAACGAAGACAGATGTCAATAAATTTTCCAAAACAAATACAAATGATTACACGAGGAATGAATGTATAAGAAATTTCAACAGGTTGAAAAAATATTAAATAAATATCTAATTGAAAGAGACCAGGAAATTCATGGAATTACGCTTGGAATTTTAGCGGGCGCTAATGTATTATTTTTAGGACGGCCAGGAATAGCAAAATCTTTATTAGTAAATTATTATAGCAGATTAATTTCCGGTGCAAAGTATTTTAGTTGGATGTTAAACCAATTTTCAACGCCTGAAGAACTTGCAGGTCCTTTTTCTTTAAGAGGATTGGAAGATGATCAATATATACGTGCTACAGCAGCAATGCTTCCTGAAGCAGACTTTGCTTTTATTGATGAAGTATATAAAGGTAACACTGGAGTAGCAAACTTTTTATTAACTATAATGAATGAAAGAATTTTTTATAATAATGGTATTCCTGAAAAAGTACCTTTACTGTCTTTAGTTGGCGCTTCCAACGAATTACCAGAAGAAGGAGATGATCTTGATGCAATGTTAGATAGATTTGTTATCAAATTTTCAACGCAACCTATTGCAGAGTCTTCAAATTTTATTAAGATGTTAACCTTACCTAATTTTGAAGAATCGCCTATTTTAACATTAGATGAAATGCGGGTCGCGCAAGAAGAAACAAAAAAAGTTATAATGACTGATGCAGATAAAAAATTACTGACAGATCTAAGAACTTTGATTGGAGCGGATGGTACGTATGTTTCTGATAGAACCTATATGGTAGCTCGAAACATTTTAAAGGCAGAGGCTTATTTTAATGGACGCTCAAAAGTAAATGAAGAGGATTTTGATATTCTTCAACATTGCTTATGGTCTGATCCAGACCATCGAAAAACTATTTATAGTCATATCTTAACAAAGATTAATCCAGATAAAAATAAGATTGATGAGCTTTTTGATGATGCAACGGATATATATAAAGAATTTATGGACTTAGATCCAAAAGAAGCATCTTTAACCACTAAAGCTGTAGAAATTGTAAATAAATTAAAAGGAGCTAAAAGTAAACTTCATGAATATGAAGTAAATCTTAAAAGTCGTAAAAAAGATGTAAAGTCATTAATAGGACTTCAAACCAAAATTGAAGACTATCTTTCTGATATTTTTGCTGCAGTTGGTTTAAATTTTAAAGATAAAAAGTAGGTATAATTTATGCGAAAATTATCTATAAAAATAACCGACATTACAAAAGAAGTTCGTATCAAAAAAAATGTCGTAAAATTAGATGCTTTTGATAAAAGAGCATTTAAAGAAGTATTGTTTTATAATCCTAATATTGCTGATACTTATAAGGAAGGCCAGAAAAAATATCCTCCATTTAAAGAGTTGCATCAAGATGTTTTTGATTCTCTTTACAAATACTCACCTGAAAAATATGATGAAAAAGATATTGATTACGACTATCTTCTAAATAGTCAAGTCATGGATAGTTTAATGAGTTCTGTTAAATATAGAGAATTACGAAATTTAACAAAACTAGATATAATTCAATCCACGATAGGCACTCAAATTTTAGGTGAAGAAGTAAAAAAATTAATTGAGGAATTACAGGAAGAGTTTGAAAAACAGATGCAAGTCGCAGCAGATGCTTTGCAACAGGCACAAAAAGATGCAGATAAAAAGCTAAAACAAAAACAAAAAGAAATAGATGAAGGTGAAGCTACGGATGAAGAAAAACAGACGGCTAGGCAGAAAGCAGATGCAGAGAAGGAGTGGACTCTAAAAGAAGCGAAAAAACGTTTAGAAGAATATATGAAAACACATAAAGATAAACGCCAGCGTCGAGTTAAAAGAGCTACAACTAAAATGTTAGATTATGCTATTTCACAAACAACTGAAACTTCCGATTTAATTACTAATTGGGGATTAGAACAAGATGCGACATATTCGACAACTGGATATCAAGAAAAAATTAAATTAATAAATGAATTAAAAAGTTCAGAGAAACTGAAACGAATTGCTGCTTTAGCCGGACGATATCGTAGAATGGCACTCTCAACTATGAGAGAAAAAGTTAAACGAGGAATTGAAAGTCTTTATAAAATAAAGACTGGCAATAATTTATCACGACTTCTTCCTTCTGAACTTATGAAGATAAAGCATCCCATATTAAAAAAACTGTTTTATAAGGGGTATGCTGAAAAAAGCCTAATGCAGTATGAATACAGAGGAAAAGAACGAAAAGCAAAAGGTCCAATTATTTGTTGTATAGATAATTCGGGATCTATGTCAGGCGAACCAGAGGTAACTAAAAAAATTGATTGACATTTACTAGATTGTATGTTATATAAAGATATGAATACAAAAAAATGTAGTAAATGTAAAAAAACTAAATTAAAAACAGATTTTTATACAAGACAAAAGGGCAAATATTTACAGGCAATGTGCAAAGAGTGTAATTCTATTTTTCGAAAAAGACGTGAAGAAAAGCGTCTAGGAAGAAAAATAAGTACACAAAAGGCAGATTGGGGTAAAGATGATTTGAACCTTTTAATAAAATTATATAATTCTTCTGAAGATATAAAAACAATATCTAAATTTCTAAATAGAAGTCATAGCGCAATTTATAATAAATTGTGGGAATTGGGCAAGGTAAGAAAAGAACGATGGACTCAAAAAGAATACTCTTTTTTGAAAAAGAATGTTTTTACAATGTCTATAGACGATCTTGCTACCACTCTAAAACGTACACCAAAAACTATTAAAATACAGCTTCATTTGTTGGGAATAAAGACCAAAAAAGCATCGCAACTTGAGATAGATTTTAAAGCTTTTCTTTGTCGTTTAAACTTTCAGTTTGAAGAACAATTTAAAGTTTGGAAATATAGAGCGGATTTTTATTTAAAAGAGCATAATCTAATTATCGAAACACATGGAGATTATTGGCACTGTAACCCAAAAATTTATGTCAATGGCCCTTTGTATAAAACTCAAAAAGATAATATATGTAGAGATATGCGAAAAGAAGCCTATGTAAAATCAAAATTATATAATTTTTTGGTTATATGGGAATACGATTTTTATAATAATTTAGAAAAAATAGAAAATCAATTACATGCCGTTCTTAATAGGAATATTAAGAATAATAATCGGGCAAAATCGGTGGAACTCCTAAGGGACAGTACCGAGGTAACTAATTAGCATTTAGCACCGTAGAGCATAGCAAGTGAGCGTTAAGCTAGCAATAAACTTGCCACGAGTGTCCGACATCTAGAACAGGTGAAAATATATGCCGAGCTATATAGTAATATATAGAACTAAAAGATAAAAAACTTTTAGGTTAACAATCTGATGGTCAAAAGCCGTAGCAGTCGGCTTACTAGACCTGGCACGCGCCCAAAAACGAGCTTTCCTTGTAATTCATTATGATGCGGGCTCTAAAGAAAGTCTTTATACAAATTATTTTCCAGCAAAAGAATCTTACAAAATAAAGGAAGTACTTGATATGGCTATGTATTTTAGCGGCGGAGGAACAAAATTTGAACCCGCACTTGACCTAGCTAGAGACACAATTACAGATCGCCGTGAATTTTCCAAAAGCGATATTATTTTTATTACAGATGGTTTATGTACTGTGCGGGATTCTTGGTTAAAGGAATATAAAGTTTGGAAAAAAGCAAACAATGTAAAGATCTATTCTATCTTAATTAATTCTTATGAAAATTCAAGATCGTCGCTGGATGAATTTTCAGATAGTGTTACAATTTTAAGTGATTTACGGCAAAGTCACGCCGATAAACTGGCTATTACTATTTTTTCTCATATGTAATAAAAAAATAAATATACTGTAGTTGATTAGTATTCACATACAAGAAGGATGTTTCGCCCTTCTAAGATCAAATGGTAATATGCAATACCATGCAATTATTTAGAAACAACCGTAAACTCTGCGGTTGTTTAAATAATTGACAAGAGACATAAAAGACGGATCACTCAGGTGTATCCATAGTACAGTTATAGATACCGTTTTAATAGTTTCAAACACTAAAGAAATGGTAGGCATTACAAGGAATGAATCGTTCTTGGAGAAATCATAGTTCAAACTATCAATATGACAATTGATATTTAAAGGAACTTTACTAGAAAAGCTGTCTACAAGTGATTGTAGCACAGCTTAGTATAACTGAAGGGCGCAGCCTTAGTTGCGCCCTATAAAAAAGATAACTAAACAAATGACAACAATATATAATTTATTGGGTAAAACGGTAGAAGAACTTCAAGTAATAATAATGAATAAAAAAAACCATTATTTAAGTTATCCAATTTTAAAAGCTAATAAAAAGAATCGCTGGATTGATGCACCACAAGAAGAATTAAAAAGTATTCAGGTCGCCATCCTTTATAAATTTTTATATAGATTTAGACCACATGGAGCAGCAGTAGGATTTCGTAAAAATTATGGAGTTGCAACAGGAGCAAAAAGACATCTAGGAAATAAAGTTATTTTATGTATGGATCTTAGTAATTTTTTCCATTCAATAAATTTTAATCATGTGATTAGAGAAATTACATATTTAGGATCAAAACTTAAACAACGGGAGCCAGATTTTCAATTTACTACAAATACGGCAATTATATTAGCTGAACTTGTTACATATAAATATAGATTACCACAAGGCGCACCGACCAGTCCTGCATTAGCTAATTTAATTTGTATGAAGATGGATATTGCTCTGCAAACATTTAGTAAAAAACGTGGTTTGGTTTATACACGTTATGCAGATGATCTTACATTCTCGCATCCAGCAAAAAATTATGAATTTACAATAGAAGATATTTCTGAAATTATTGGTATAATAAAGACACAAGGTTTTAAATTAAATTATAAAAAGACCCGAATTATGCGCCCACATAGAAGAATGAGTGTAACCGGGATTGTAATAAATGATAAATTAGGAGTTCCTAAATGGAAATGGAAAAATCTGAGAGCGCAGCTATTCAATCTATTAAAAGATTCCAACAAGCTGTCATCAAAGGATCGGCAGGTTTTGAGAGGACAGATAGAGTGGATCAACGGATTGAACCCCAGCAGGGGAAAACAACTTCTGACAGCTTTTGGGAAAGTGATTTCTTAAAAGTATTAGAAACATATAATGCTTTGGAATGCCCTGCATATCTAGAAATTTATTTACCATTTGGGTGGGGTCAGCTTAGAACACCACAAACTCAATTTATTAGTTTCAAGGGTATAGCAAAACACGAATTTCATGAATTAGCAAGATTTTCAAAAAATGAATATATGCGACTTTTCATACAAAATGCAAAAGGTCGCAGACGTCTAGGACTAAAACAAAGTTTTTATAAGGTTCCCGATGCAGGGCACATTATAAAACAACGCGGTTTTAGTTACCACTGGGCTGAAAATAAAACAACTATCTTTAGTACTTTGGGTACAACAGATATTAAAAAAATAAAAATACAGATTCATAAGCTTTTAAATGAATGTAGAAGATTTTTATTTATGTATTGTACAATAGAAGTTCCTCAAAAAAAAATAATGAACTAAATATATACATACTTTATTGACAAACCGAGGAAAGCAGTTATGTTCTATAGCGCTTTATCAAAGCAAACATGGCTTATTTTGTTAGTAGCCTTAGCAAAATTAGTTGTTGTTTTGACAGAAAGAAACATGGAATAGAACAAACACCGCAACGGACAACATAAAGTAAACACACAAAATACGGAAAATATACACAATGCAACATTTTAGGATTAGTCTCGAAACAGGAAAGAAATTAAGTGAATCACGAATTTTATATGTGCGCGGTAATGATATTATTGACGCTTTAAATATAAGTAAAAAAATTCGTGATTCTCACTTATCTACAATTATTCCTGTGAGTTATGAGGACTATATGAAAGGAGTTTCTAAGAAATACGACAAAAAGGCAAAGATACAAATATAATAAATTAAGTTAACCAAACTCGTTGATGCAGCTGCAGGCTTTTACTAATAACAGTAAAACGGTGCTTTCAATAGATTTTGACAGAATTACAACATGTAATCAAATATGTGATTATTGTTATGTTGAAAATCTTGAAAGAATTTATCCGGCTTACTGGAATAAAATGAAAAGAAATAGCAACTGGGCAACAACGAAACCGAAAACATTTGCACAACAATTAAACACAGAGTATGGAAAACTAAGAAACAGTAAAGCTAAACAATATTTGCGTTTAAATAGATTGCCTGTTCGTATATATGGATCGGGAGATTACGTTTCGAAGCATTATCAATTTTTAAAAGAATTAACTTTTAAGTTTTATATTATTTCAAAAAATCTTACGGGTGCCAACATGCATCAAGAATTAGAAAAATTATTACAGTTAGAAAATCTAACAAACGTCCTTCTTAGTTTTGATAATCAAAACATATTAGCCAATTATAAAGTAGCACAAAGCTATCGTTCACATTCAAATATATCTTTTGCGTTTACAGGACTTTCTGAAGATTGCTCAAATTGGCTAAAAGAAGGATATCTTTTTGATATATTTTTTACAATTGGGCGAACAAAAGAAGAACGATTAAAAGCTCGAAATATAAAAGCACAGTGTCCTTGTGATAGTGGGCTTCTTGCTCATAATGAGAGTTGTACATATTGTAATAAGTGTTGGCGATCAAAAGCAACACGGGGAAAAACATGGAACAAAATACAAGCATAAGAACTACAAATGATATCAAAAAAGACATAATCGCTAAATTTACTGAATTTGAGTCTTTTCACAAACGGTTTTTTCTTATGGGAATAAAAAAGTATGGACGTCCTGCACGTAAAGTAATTCGTGAATTGCGGCCTTTAATATCTGAATATTATAGATTATCATTACAAGAAGAAAAAGCATTAAAATATTTTAACTAATTATAGTACATTGTATTTTCAAGAACGAAACGTTCTTGTTGGTAGGCTATTTTGGTCTACACACCTTATTCCGCGTCCCCATACTTGAGTCTTCGCGATATAAGAACATATATCCTTAAAGATATATGAGATAGGTCCTAGGACCTTATGTATAATTAGAAAAAAAAATTAACTATAGTTTATAAAATAACATATTTATGTTATAGAGAATGAAACGTTCTCGTTGACATGGGGATAAAATTAAACACCACGAATGGGGTGTTTGTGCCTTTAAACAGTGCATCCGCTCGGAAAAAGACTACGTGTGATAAAATCTCATTGCGTTCAGACGCAATTCGGATTTTAATCACACTAATCTCTTTCTCCTACGGTTACACTTCTAAA
>Ga0268276_1000195_pt1 | contig 72964 bp, 78 predicted proteins | sample saktaG_4_FD_190145 | JGI IMG/M metagenome (GOLD analysis project Ga0268276, IMG submission 190145) | Saline water microbial communities from Sakinaw Lake, British Columbia, Canada - sak_2010_1_5_45m | ecosystem: Environmental > Aquatic > Non-marine Saline and Alkaline > Saline ... | reverse complement strand
GACCGTATCGCAGGATTCTTGCTCAGGAACAGTTTGCCAAACGACACATTCCCTGTCAGGCTCAACACAATATTATTATTTCGTCACTCCAATAGACGATGCAAACAATGAAAATTTAACACTAGATAGTTCAATAAATGGTAATGTTGCTAACCTAACTGTCACAATAACACCTCCAGGCAATGGTGGCGGTGGAGGTGGTGGAGGTGGCGGTGGAGGAACAACACCAGCAATATCAACACCAGCTACAAAAGATAATGAAGAAACAACAAAACAAGAAGAAGAGTGTAAAGAACAATGGCGATGTGGAGATTGGAGTTCTTGTATAAACAGCAAGCAAACAAGGGTCTGTATAGATTTAAACAATTGTGGAACAAAAGATGATAAGCCAGAAGAAGATATGGATTGTAACACAGATACATGCTCTGATGGGGTAAAGAACTATGATGAAGTAGGGGTAGATTGTGGCGGAGCTTGCAGGCCTTGTAAAGCAAGTGACTTTATAACAGGAAGCGCCATAAGAGTCAATGCCACAAAAGGGCCCAATCCTTTCTTATTAATACCCACAATATTCCTGTTAATAGCATTTATAACCCTTAAGGCTATAAAACACCCAAATACAAAATACAAGAAAGTTGTATCAGCCCTTCATGTACCCATGGTGGTAATTATAGCAAGCCTATTCATACTATCTTTCTTTGGGCCTCAGATAACCGGCTTCTTTACTGCAGGAACAGAAAAAATAGAAAGTCCTTTAGATTATAATATTGAAGAAAAAGAAGAAGCAATAGAACCAATAACAGGTTATCCTAGTGAAACAACCAATATAAAAACAAAAATAGTTTCAAGGATCCTCCTAGCAGTAATCCTGATAGTCCTAATTAGCCTGTTTTTTAAGAAAAAACTGCCAGTTAGATGGAAAAAAGAAGATCATACCAAAAAAGAAGGTATAGAAATTGAGATATCCCCTAATAAAATAGATGATATAAAAGGAACTATGCCTGAACAAAATAAACAAGAAATGTTAAGTCAAATAAAAGAAGCTTACAAATTTGATCAAATAAATAGAAAAATAGATAAATAATAGGATCTAGAGGTAATCAATATGGAAGAATCGACAAAAAAAAGAATTCACCAGCTCGAACTTATAGGTGCCTTTATTTTATTATTGGCTGCTGTGGTCTCTTTTTTTCCAAATCCTGGAATAACAGGTTATGTTTCTATTGAAACAAAAAGCCAGGCAATTGATTTGGTAATAGCAAATAGCCAGAGCTATATACTAACAACAAACAAAGAAGAATCCTTTGATTTAACTTCTATAAAACTATCAGGTGAGGTTATAGGAAAAGGCATTGCAGAAGTTTATATATTTAACAAAGACCAAAAAATATTAGTTTATTCTAACATAGTTGAAAAAGAAAAAGGATTAGATACCATAACAGGGATGGACAAGATTACAGGAAGGGTTGTAGGAGCTGATTCAGAAACAGAAGGAGACTATCTAATGATAGAACACCTGGAAAATATCGAAACTGAATTAAGAGAAATGACCAAAGACGAAAAGATAGTTGGCGGAACATTTAAAGGCCAATGTGTTGATAGCTGTTTCATCACAATGTCCCTCAATAAGGATATAGCCTATCAATTGCTATTCTATGTTGAGGAAGGAACAATACTAAAGATTAACGAGATAATCTACACTATAAAGAGGGATTAAAATAAGCAAGGTAATAGGAATTATTGCAATTAAAGGTGGTGTTGGCAAGACAACAACAGTAGCTAACTTAGGCTCTATACTCTCCAAAGAATTTAATAAAAGTGTCTTGGTTGTTGATGCAAACTTTTCCGCCCCTAACCTAGGTTTGCATTTTGGGATTACCCAGCCAAAAAAAACATTGCATGATGTAATGCTTAAAAAGGCAAACATCAAGGATGCTATAATAGAGCACACCCCCAATCTGCATATATTGCCCTCTGCTTTTTTATCCCGAAAAATAAATCCTTTCAAACTTAAAGAAAATATTGACAAAATAAAAGATAACTATGACCTTATCTTGATAGATTCCTCTCCAGCGCTAAACGAGGAGATTTTATCAACAATGATCGCTTCAGACGAATTATTGGTTGTCACAAGCCCTGATTATACAACACTGAGCACAACATTAAGGGCTGTAAGATTGGCAAAACAGAAAAAAACCCCCATAACAGGCCTAATTCTGAACAAAGTAAGAAACAAAAAATTCGAGCTTACAATTAATGACATCGAAGGTGCTGCAGAAACTCCTGTGTTGGCTGTATTGCCTGATGATATAAAAATTCTTGAGGCATTATCCCTCACAAAACCAGCTGCAATGAACTTTGAAAGGTCAAACGCTGTCATTGAATACAAAAAGCTGGCTGCTTCTTTAATCGGGGAGGAATACAAAGACCCCAGGTTCTCTCACAGATTTAAAAGGTTTTTTTCTAGAGATTTACCAAAAGAAGAGATTAATAGAAATGTTTTATTGAGTAATAGAAAAGAATAAAAAATAAAATTACATACCCATTCCAGGCGGCATTCCTCCCATTCCAGGCGGCATTTCAGGGCCTTTCCCGCCGCCTGAACCAGCGATAACATCATCTATTCTTAATATCATCACTGCCACCTCTGATGCTGAACTTACTGCTTGTGTCTTAATCTTCAATGGCTCTATAACGCCTTGTTTCCAAGCATCAACTACTTTACCTTTGAAAACATCAACCCCGCCCCATTTCATTCCTTTGTCATGCGCTGCCTTTAACTCTGTTAATATATCAATTGGGTCTATCCCAGCATTCTCTGCCAAAGTTCTAGGTATAATCTCAACAGAATCTGCAAAAGCCTGAACAGCTAACTGCTCTCTTCCAGATAAGCTTTCTGCATATTTTCTGAGTTGCCTAGCAAGCTCAATCTCAGGGGCTCCTGCTCCACCTACGACCTTACCATTCTTCAAAGCAGCAGCAACATCCCCTATAGCATCTTCCATTGCTCTTTTAACCTCATCAACAACATGCTCTGTTCCGCCTCTAACTAAAATTGTAACAGATTTTGGATTTTTGCATTCCTTAACATATGTCATCTCTTCATCTCCAACCTTAACTTCCTCAACAACCCCAGCAGAACCCAGATCACTCTTGCTCAAATCATCAAGATTTGTAACAACTTTTCCGCCTGTTGCTCTAGCTAAAGCTTTCATATCGCTCTGCTTTGCTCTCCTAACAGCATAAATTCCTTTCTTAGCTAAGAAATGTTGTGCTAGATCATCAATTCCTTTCTGGCAGACTAAAACATTTGCTCCAGAAGCTGCTATTTTCTCTACCTTGTCCCTAATCATCTTCTCTTCCTGGTCGATAAAAGCCTGCATCTGATTAGGGTCTGTAATTTGTATCTTTGCATCAATCTCTGTATTCTTTATTTCAACAGCAGAATCAATCAAAGCTATCTTTGCATTCTTTACAACCATTGGCATGCCTGAGTGTACTCTTTCTTTATCAAGCACAATTCCAGTAACCAGTTCAGTTTCCTCAACAGAGCTTCCTACTTTCTTCTCTAGCTTTATGTTATCTCTGTCAATCGATACTGCCCCATTATTTCTTTCTAGAACAGACCTCACAGCACTCACTGCAATATCGCTTAGTTTTTCCTTAGAGTTTTCAGCTCCCTTCCCAGTCATAGCAGTCATAGCTATCTTCCTTAAAATGTCAGTATCTTTCTCAGAAACATCTTCCGCCATCTTGTTAAGGATTTCTTGGGCCTTTGCTTCAGCTAACCTATAGCCTCTTGCAACAATTGTTGGATGAACCTCCTGGTCAAGTAAATCCTCAGCATTCTTTAACAACTCCCCTGCCAAAACAACTGCTGTAGTTGTACCATCCCCTACTTCATCCTCCTGGGTCTTAGCAACTTCAACGATCATCTTTGCAGAAGGATGCTCAATCTGCATCTCCTCTAGTATTGTAACTCCATCGTTTGTTACTGTAACATCACCTAAAGAATCAACAATCATCTTATCCATTCCCTTTGGCCCTAAAGTTGTCCTCACAGTTTCAGCAACCATCTTAGCTGCCATAATATTTGTTCTCTGTGCATTCTTGCCTGTAGTTCTTTGTGTGCCTTCAGGCAAAATAAATATTGGTTGTACTTCTCTACTCATATTAATCGACCTCCAACGTCAAAATTCGTAGAAATCATGAATAAGCAGTACTATATAAGCTTTATGGTTTTGAGGCTTTGGCTATAAAATCAACAAAGAATCAGCGTATTCCATAACTCGCCTTCATCATTTGATACCATATCTCACATCCTTTCTGAGAAAGTCCGCCACCCAATAACTCCCCCGAACTCTGTGCTGCTACTTTAAATACTCTTAACACTTCCTCATTAGAGGGATTATCTGAAGTCCTTACTCCAAAAGCCTTGACATATGCGGATATTATATCTATTATCCCATTTCCCATACTTAATCCCCCTAGTAATAATTCTTGTCCACTATCCCTACCATCCACAATTCTAAGGTTCCCATAACAAGGTGTTTTATACAAACCTTTAACCTCGCGAAGTTGGCCTGAAGATCCAGAGATTCTACTGAATTCTACATCAAATTTCCTGGTCAAAGGATGATCAGCAACCATAGTTTCCAAAGGGACATCACATTCACCTGAAACAAAAGCATAAGTTATGCCCCCTACTTGCCCCCAATTAAGATGAATTTCATCTGGCATTTTATCTTAGAAGAATAGGCTACCATTTAAAAACCTTACTCAAACTCCTTCAGAAACTTTATCAGCTCTCTAGCTTTCTCAAACTCCATAAACTCTTTCTTTGTCAAAGCAGGAACATCTTTAGGTTTTTTCTTCTTAAAAATTACCAACTTATCTGCATCAACTAACTTAGAGAGCGAATCCAACTCAGGCCTGGGCGTATCTCCAACCTTAGTCAATATCAATTCTTTCTCTCTTTTAGCAATAATATCAAATGGAACTTTATTGGCTTCCAAAGCATCAAATCCTAATTTACTATATTTCTTACTCAATTCCCCTTTGCCTTCATGTATTAATTCCTTATCATGGCCAAAAACATCAATCTTCTCAAAAACATTATGCCCAAATATCTTATACAGCCTTAAAGCTTTGTTCACACTAACTTCACTCTCACCTGATTCATACTTCTGTATCATTCTTTTGCTGACTCCCACCTTACGGGCAATCTCATTAAGTGAAATTCCCCCTCTTTCCCTGCTCTCTTTCAATCTATCACCAAGAATCTGCGCTTTAATCCCTGAATGATCCCTTTTAACAAAAGGGAACTTACTCTCCAAAGAGCTCTTAAAAGTATTGAAATTCAAAGTATAAATCCCAAATCTAGAATAAACAATATTATCTTGTAATCTATCACCAGCTTTCTCAGAAATTATCAAAGAACTGCCGCCAACATAAGCAGCAACCCTATGCATTGCTTGCGTATACTCTTCGCTAACAGAATTAGCATCCTCTAAAACTTTAATCAACAATATGGCAGTATCTTTCCTAGCAACAATATCAAAAGCAGTCCTAGTAAGGGATTTTATCGTAAATCCTTTCCTAAGCAGATAAATACTCGCCTGCTCAAGTAAAGATTGTTTCATAATAACCCATAATTAAGGGTAATATTTAAATATATAAGATAATAAGTTGGAGATATGATACTAACAATATCAGGGGTAGCAGGTTCTGGCAAATCAACAGTAGCAAAACTATTAGCAAAAAAACTGAAATATAAGCATTTCTCAATAGGCGACTTTATGCGTGAAATAGCAAAAGAAAGAAAATTAACATTACTGGAACTAAGCAAACTTGCAGAAAAAGACAAAAACATAGACAAAGCCTTGGACAAAAAACAAATAGAATTGGGAAAAAAAGAGGATAATTTTGTAATTGATTCCAGATTAGGCTTCCACTTCATTCCCAAATCAATAAAAATCTTCTTAGATGTCGACTTGAACGAAGCAGCAAATAGAATATTGAAAGAAAAACGCCAGCACGAACAGTACACAGACATACAGGAGTCAATAGAAAAAATCAAAACAAGAATAAACTCAGAAGACAAGAGGTACAGGGGTTATTATAATATTGACTACCATAATAAAGACAACTATGACATAATAATAGACACTACACACCTAAAGCCTGAAGATGCTGTTGAAAAAATACTAAAAGAAATCAACCGATAACTTTATAAATAAATATAATATCCCAAACATCATTAGTTCTACCAAATCTTACTCGAGGTAGAGTTAAAATCAAAATACTTATAAAAGAGAGGAATTAACCAATACTAAAATGGCACAAATTAAAGAAAAAGATTTCATAGAGCTTGAATACACAGGAAAGATAAAAGAAGATAACCTAATATTTGACACAACAGACGAGAAAGTAGCAAAAGACAACAGCCTATATGAAGAAGGGGCAGAATACAAGCCTATTGCCATATGTGTTGGCCAGAACCAAATAATCAATGGGCTAGACAAAGCCATAGTCGGAAAAGAAACAGGGAAATCCTACACAATTGAAGTAAGCTCAGAGGACGCATACGGAAAAAAGAACGCTAAGCTTATACAATTAATTTCAACCTCAAAATTTTTAAAGGAAAACATCCGGCCAATGCCTGGATTACAGGTAAATATTGATGGTATGATGGGCACAATAAAAACAGTTTCTGGTGGCAGAACACTGGTTGACTTCAACCATCCATTGGCAGGCAAAGACTTAACCTATGAAATAAAAATAAACAGGATAATAACTGAAGATAAAGAAAAAATAGATTCAATCTTAAAAGTAAATCTGGGTATTAAAGATGCCGAAGTGAATATAGAGAATAAAAAGGCTCAGATAAAAACAGAGCAAGAAATGCCAAAAGAATTACAAAAAGAGCTTAAAAAGAAAATAATGGAATTACTACCTCATTTAGAGGAAATTACCATTCAAAAATCAGAAAAAAAACAAGAAGATTTAAATACAAGTAATTCCTCTGATAAATCTAAAGGTGGGTAAAAGTGGAAACATTCATAAAAGAAGCCACAGATGTTGCTAACAGGGAATTCTCTCAAACAAATAATCAGCCAAAAACAAGTAGTGACGTAGATGCTGAACTTGAAGCATTCCTATCACAACAAAAAGCAACCATTAAAGTAGTCGGAACCGGTGGCGGTGGAAATAACACAATAAACCGCATTGCAGAAGTAGGGGTCTCGGGGGCAGAAACAATTGCTATTAATACAGACGCTCAAGATTTACTTTATACAACAGCTGACAAAAAAATTCTGATAGGAAGGGACATCACTAAAGGATTAGGAGCTGGCTCTAACCCGAAAGTAGGTGAAGAAGCTGCTAAAGAGCAAGAGCAAGAGATCAAAAAAGCATTAGAGCATGCTGATATGGTATTCATAACATGCGGTCTGGGTGGCGGTACGGGAACAGGCTCAGCGCCAGTAATAGCAGAAATAGCAAGAAAATTAGGCGCATTAACCGTAGGTGTAGTAACCTTGCCTTTTGCAATGGAAGGCCACACTAGATACGAAAACGCTGTAATAGGCCTAGAAAAGATGGAACAGATTGTAGACACCTTAATTGTTATACCAAACGATAAATTACTCGAATTGGCTCCTGACTTGCCATTACACACTGCATTTAAAGTTGCAGACGAGATTTTAACAAATGCTGTAAAAGGGATTGCGGAGCTGGTTACAAAAGCTGGCTTAGTCAACCTAGACTTTGCAGATATCAGAACAGTTATGAAAGGAGGCGGAGTTGCTTTAATAGGTGTGGGAGAATCAGACTCTGAGAATAGGGCAGTAGAGGCAGTTGAAAAGGCAATCAGCAATCCGCTATTGGATGTTGATATTACAGGGGCAAACGGTGCTTTGATTAATGTGGCTGGCGGAGAAGATATGACTCTAGATGAAGCAAGAAAAGTGGTAGAAACAGTTTCAGAAAGATTAAACGAAGACGCAAAAATAATTTGGGGAGCTCAAATCTATAAAGACATGAAAAAAACAATAAGAACAATGCTGATAGTAACTGGAGTGCAATCATCTCAGATATTTGGGGGAGATGTGACACTAACAAATAAAAAGAAAAAGGAGATTGAAAGAGAGTTAGGGATAGACTTCATAGACTAAAATGACAATTAATTCTATATGGGTTAAATTCAAAAGCTTTATTAATGAATGCATAAGAGTACTGAAAGTAACTAAAAGGCCAGATAGGTTGGAGTTTACCACAATAGTTAAGGTATCTGGCCTGGGCATTTTGATTATTGGCCTGCTTGGTTTCATAATACAAATGATAAAGGTGCTATTTTTCAGCTAAATAAAATGGAAGAAAAAGACAATAAAGAAAACGAAGTCATATATGCTCTGAGAGTAACTGCAAACAGGGAAGATCAGGTAATGGATTTTGTTAGCAGTAATGCTAAAAGAAAAAAATTAGAAGTCTACTCTGTAATAAGGCCTCATGGTATGCGCGGTTATATCTTTGTAGAAGCAGCCTCAAGAACAGATGCAGAGCAGGCAGCTTTTAATGTTCCATACGCTAGAGGTGTTCTACCCAAAACAGTAGAATACAAGGAAATAGAGCACATGCTTGAGCAAGTCAAAAAAGATATGAATATTCAAAAGAATGATATTTGTGAGATCATTTCAGGCCCTTTCAAGAGAGAGAATGCAAAAGTAACCAGAATAGACAAGCAAAAAGAAGAGGTTGTTGTTGAATTATTAGAAGCAGCTGTCCCGATTCCAATTACATTAAGGATGGACGCTATAAAAGTGATTAGAAGAGAGAAAGGCGAAGAAGAGGAAAAAGAAGAGTAACATTTATAAATAAAACATTAATCCTATTACATAAATCGGTCGCTTGCTAAGTAGGCTAGGTAACTTCTTCACACCTGGTGAACAGCAGGTATCCAACATGGAAACATGCAAGATATAATCAACGATTAAAATGGCTAAACTTACGAACAAAGTGAGTAAGTATTGAGATTTTCAAAGTCTTAAAAATCGCAGAGCGATTTTTGAGAAACAAGAAACGTAAAGCGTTTCTAAGTTAAAATGGCAAAAGAAACAGTAGAAGTTATGGTCGAAGGAGGAAAAGCAACCGCTGCTCCACCCTTAGGTCCAGCTCTAGGCCCAATGGGGGTTAACATAGGCCAGGTTATTGCCAAGATTAATGAGAAAACAAAGGCTTTTGCAGGAATGAAAGTGCCTGTAAAGGTGATAATAGAGAAAAGCACAAAGGAATTTAATATTGAAGTTGGTACCCCCCCTAGTTCACAATTATTAAAGAAGGAAGCAGGAATAGAAAAAGGTGCTTCTAATCCTAAAGAGGATAAAGTAGCTGATGTTCTTATAGAACAGGTTATCAAAATCGCAAAGATGAAGGATTCAGCATTGCTTGGAAAGACATTAAAAAGCAAGGTCAAAGAAATTGTTGGCTCTTGCAACTCAATGGGCATCCTAGTTGAAGGAAAACCAGCAACAGAAACAATTAAGGATATCAACGAAGGGAAGTTTGATGCAGAAATAAAATCAGAAAAAACCGAGCTAACAGCAGAAGAGAAGAAAAAACTAGATGAAGAGAAGAAAAAACTAGCAGAAGATATAGAGAAGAGAAGAACAGAGCTTGAAAGAACAGCTAAAGAGATCATATCTTCAATGGCTGGCCAGGAAAGAGGCAAGATAAAAGCAAAATTAAAAGAAGCAAATATCCCAGACTCTATGATAAAAGAATTATTGCCAGTTGAAGGGGTCGCAGGAGCCGAAGGCACAGAAGGAAAGCCAGCAACAGGAGCAGCTCCAGCAGCAGAGAAGAAAGAATCTCCAAAAGAAGAGAAGAAATAATTTTTTCTATTTTTCTTTAAGATTTAATGGAGGCGATTAAAAATGAAAAGAAAAATAGAACTAATCTTTGGTATAAGTGGGATAGGTTTAGCACTGCTTATAATAATTAAAAATTTATTAGATATAATTCAATTTATTTTTTAAATATTATTGATAAATATTCTATTATTGAAACAATAGCCATAAGTATCGAACCTATTAACAGTACCCACCAGTTAAATGAATATATTCTTACTAATTCCTTAACTGCAAATAAGGCTACTGCTGTTCCTAAAGCTGTTGTTGCATTAAACCAATCTTGTGGTATTCTGCTCATAAATCATCACCGTTGTATGAGGGGGGAAACCTTATTTTTAAAGGTTTTCCTCTTATATTTATCTAATTAGCACATCTGACGGTATGCGACAGGCGATTAGAACTGACGTAGATAAGACAGAAACATTTATATATCCCATAAGTATAAATATAAGTATATTAATAAGTATTAACTAAAATGCAGAAAATAGAATTCAAAAGAAAGCTTTACAAGCGCGGCTCTAGCTTTGAAACAACAATTCCAATGCCTCTTCTTTTTGCTTTAAACAAAGACAAAAAGTACAATATAATTTTCATATTTGATAACGAGGCTAATAAGTGGTATATCAAATTCGAGGAAATAAAAAAACCATCAATAGAACAAAAAATAGGTGAGTAAGATGCATTATAAAGAACTAAAGGAAGTATACAAAGAGCTAAACACATCAGAAAAGGGCTTAAGTAGTGAGGAAGCCAAAAAAAGAATTGAAAAATATGGCCTAAATGAGATAAAAGAGGCAAAAAAAATATCACCATTAAAAATATTCTTCAGCCAGTTCAATAACTTCATAATTTACATACTCTTAGCGGCGCTGGGAATCTCAATATTCCTTGGAGAGAAAATAGATGCTGTTGTAATTGGGGTTATTCTTATTTTAAATGCATTTATGGGATTCATACAGGAATACAAAGCAGAAAAAGCGATTGAAGCCCTAAAGAAGATGGCTTCATTAAAAGCAAAAGTGATCAGAAATGGACAAGAACAAAAGATTGATGCTTCAGAACTGGTTCTTGGAGACATTATTTTATTAGAAACAGGAGACAAGGTGCCAGCTGATTCTAGGCTGATTGAAATAATGAATTTAGAGGCGCAAGAAGCAGCCCTTACTGGAGAATCTGTGCCTGTAAAAAAAGCAATAGGGACATTGGATGAAAAGACACCTGTTGCAGACAGGTACAATATGGTTTTTTCTTCAACAATTATAACCAAGGGAAGAGGTAAGGCAATAGTAACTTCAACCGGGATGGACACACAAATAGGGAAGATTGCAGAAATGATACAGGCAACAGAAGCGGTCCTAACCCCCCTTCAGATAAAGCTTAAGCAATTAGGAAAATTTTTAGGCCTTGCTGTCATTATAATTGCTGTTGTTGTATTTCTAGCAGGGACTTTTGCTGCAGGATTAAGTCCAATAGAGATGTTCATAGCATCAGTAGCCCTAGCAGTAGCTGCCGTACCAGAAGGGTTACCGGCAGTTGTCACAATATCACTGGCATTAGGCGTTCAAAGAATGATTAAAAGAAATGCATTGGTAAGGAAATTGCCATCAGTAGAAACATTAGGCTCAACAACTGTAATTTGCTCAGATAAAACAGGAACCCTCACATGTAATGAAATGACTGTAAAAAAAATATATGCAAATGGCCAGATAATTGATGTTTCAGGGCAAGGTTATGCCATAAAGGGCGCGTTCCATATAAATAAAAAGGTAATTAATACAAAAAATTTCTTAAAACTTCTGGAAATAGGTGTTCTGTGTAATGATGCAAAACTAAATGAAAAAGAAAGTATAGGCGATCCAACAGAGATATCTTTGATAGTATCTGCAGCAAAAGCAGGGTTAAAAAAAGATTTTTTAGAAACAAAATATCCCAGAACAGAAGAGATACAGTTCACCTCAGAAAGAAAACTAATGTCTACTTTCCATAAAATAAATAGCAAAGAAGTAATTTACACAAAAGGCGCGCCGGATATAATCTTAGAAAAATGCGACAGAATATTGGTAAATGGGCAGGTTCAAAGATTAAGCAAGCTTGAAAAGAAAAAAATCCTTGGCATTAATGAAGAACTTGCAAATAACGCATTAAGAGTTCTTGGTTTTGCTTACAAAGAGGGAGAATTAACCGAAAAAAACATGGTCTTTGTAGGTTTGCAGGCAATGATGGATCCGCCAAGGCCAGAAGTAAAAGAAGCAATTGAAAAATCAAAAAAAGCAGGAATCAAAGTGGTAATGATTACAGGGGATCATATTGCAACAGCAAGAGCAATAGCAAAAGAATTGGGGATAGAAGGTAAAGCAATAGAGGGAAAAGACCTTGACAAGATAAAACACCTTCACAAACAGGTTGAAGAGATAGCAATATATGCTAGGGTTAACCCAGAACACAAAACAAAAATAGTAGATGCATTAAGAAAAAGAGGCCACATAATCGCAATGACTGGCGATGGCGTGAATGATGCTCCTGCATTAAAAAATTCTGACATAGGAATAGCTATGGGAATTAGTGGAACAGACGTAAGTAAAGAAGCATCACATATGATATTAACAGACGATAACTTCGCCTCTATCGTAAACGCAATAGAAGAAGGAAGAACCATATATTCCAACATTAAAAAATTTGTAAAGTATCTGTTAAGTTCAAACCTTGGTGAGGTTCTAACAATATTCACTGCAATAATGCTCTCTCCCTTTTTTGGAAATGCTCTGCCTGTAATAGCAATACAGATATTATGGATTAACCTGGCCACAGATGGCCTCCCTGCTCTTGCATTAAGTGTGGACCCTGGAGAAGAAGGATTAATGGATAAAGAGCCGCGTAACCCTAAAGAAAAGATTCTTACAAAAGATATGATAATAAGCATGGTGATAATAGGGTTAATAATGATGATAGGTACATTATTTGTATTCAGATTATACCTGCCCAAAAGCCTGGAGTATGCGCAAACAATGGCTTTCTCAACATTGATGATGTTCCAGATGTTTAATGTCCTTAATTGCAGATCAGAGGACAAATCCTTATTCAGGCTTAGAAACAACAAATGGCTTATAGGCGCTATAACAATTTCGATATTGCTGCAAGTAGCAGTGATTCACACACCCTTGGCATTATTTTTCAAGACAGTCCCGCTAAAATTATTAGACTGGATCTATGTGCTTTTAATATCCTCATCTGTTTTTGTAGTGATTGAGGTAATCAAACTGGTTAAGAGGATAAAAAATGATAAATGAACTGCTAAACCAATTAAACAGCCTGCACCCCTTGTTATTCCATTCAATAATAATTTTAGCTTCATTAGCCATTGTCGCAAAATCAGCGGACCTTGTAGTTTATAGCATATCAGATTACGCAAAAAAACTGGGTGTTTCTGATTACCTAATTGGTTTTCTTGTAGTCTCGATTGGAACAGCCTTGCCAGAATTGGTAGCTTCCATAACTGGAACAATGATTGGCCAAGGGGCAATTGTTTTTGGGACTGTTCTTGGCTCAAACCTCTTTAAAATACCTTTGTTAGGCTTAATTCTGTTAATTGCAAAAAACATCAAAACAAAAGAAAACGTAGGAGGTAGCGCCCCAATAGTTACATTCTTCATAACAATCCTGCCGCTCCTATTAATTATTGACGGAGAACTATCAAAAATAGATGGAGTAATTCTTCTTATTTCATTCTTTATATACATAGCGCGATTATGGCAAAGCGAAGGCAAATTAGGAAAGATGAAAAAAAATATTGAGCTTAAGAATATATGGAAAGATGCCATTATATTTATTTTAGCTTTAGCTGCCTTGCTCCTTTCAGCTCGCTGGCTAGTCTTCTCTTCTATTAACATCTCAGAAATATTAAAGATATCTCCTTATATGATTGGATTGATAGTTATAGGTATAGGGGCATCAACACCAGAACTGACTGTACAGATTAGATCGGTGTTAAAACACCACAAAGATATTGCTTTTGGGAATGTTTTAGGCTCTCTAGTAGCCAATTCAGCGTTTGTTTTAGGAATAGTTGCTATCATTAAGCCAGTTCTCATCAATCCAGCAACTATCTTAATAACCTCCCTATTCATGATAGCAGGTATCCTTTATACATCAGTAATAATGGGAAAAGAAGAGGTAAACTGGAAGCACGGCTTAATATTAATCTTATTTTACATCCTATTTTTATTTGCTGAATTCATATTTTAGGCGGCAAAACATATAATTATACTATTTTAAACTATATTTTCTAAAATATATTATAAAAGAAAGATTTATAAACTAATATACACATTAGTATACTAGAAAAAAGAGGAATTTAGCCATTCTTCATATTCTGACTGTTCCTTCTAAGGTGTTAGAAATGTCCGAAATAACAATAACCGAAGGAATCGCTCAACAAGCTCACAAAGGCTTAAGAAGTTTAGTTGATGCTGTAGAAAAAATGCTACATACTGCGGCAACGTACGATATTGCTAATGCCCCACCTTTTGCGTGGCTGAGATATCATAGGTCAGGTAGTACGGAAATGGGTGGTGTTAAAAACATAACAGATACTCTACAAGAAGAAATAGACGCCCCTATACAAGAAACACAAGTGCCTCTTTATAGCAAAGGTTATGCTGGTTTGTTTATATACTACAACTATCTGGAAAACCCAAGAATTGCCCAAAAGTTGCATGATATGTGGATAGAGTTAGGGAAATCAGCTAGAAGAGAAGAAATAACAGATGCTGTACTCGCCTTTGCAAAAGCAAGAGATAGTGAAGAAAAAAGAAATCAATCTGTTGCACAAAGGATACAATCTTTTGTACAAACCATAGAATATGCTTACGAAAGAGCAATGTATAATGCACAACTTGAAAGAAGAAATGAAGTAACTCCTCAAGATATAGAAAAAATCATTTTGGGTATGTACCCGCACCCAATTCAAAAACCAGGAAATACCCAACGTTATGCTGCCTAAAAGAAAACCTTAATATATCCTTCTGTAACTTTAATTCTTTATGAACCAATTCATAGAAGAGATAATAGAAATAATAAAAAAACAAAAACCATCAAAAATAAAGCTGTCTAAAATAAAAACAAAACTATCCAAAAAATACAAACTGAAAAAAGTACCAACAGATATTGAGATCCTTCTTACTGCGCCTATCAATGAAATTCCAAAAATTAAAGAATATCTTATATCAAAGCCAACAAGAACCCTTTCAGGTGTTGCAATCTGCGCAATAATGACAAAGCCATTTCCTTGCCCCCATGTAAAAAAAGGAATTGGCCCATGTATAATGTGCCCTGGCGGCCCAGATTCAGTATTCGGCTCTGTTCCACAAAGCTATACAGGAAAAGAACCAGCAACAAGGCGCGCTATAAGAAACAATTATGACCCATATCAGCAGGTAATTAATCGTTTAGAACAGCATATTGTACAAGGCCACATCCCAGACAAGTTAGAATTGATAATAATGGGGGGCACCTTCCCTTCATTCCCAAAGAAATACCAGGAAGATTTCATAAAATACGCATTCAAAGCAATGAACGATTTCTCAACATTATTCTTCAAAAAACACAAACTTGATTTGATCAAATTCAAAAAATTCTTCGAGCTTCCAGGAGACATATACAATGAAGAAAGAGCTAAAAGGATAAAAAGGAGATTGATGAAGCTTAAGGCAAAAACAAGCCTAAAAAAAGAACAGCTAAAAAATGAGAAATCAAAAATACGCTGCGTATCTTTAGTTATTGAGACAAGGCCTGATTACGCTACCATAAAAGAAGCAAATGAAATGTTAAGATTAGGGTGCACAAAAGTAGAGCTTGGCGTTCAGACAATATACAATGATGTTCTAAAAAAAATAAGGAGGGGTCATACAGTTGAAGATTCAATAAAAGCAACAAAAACCCTAAAAGATTTAGGCTTTAAGATAAACTACCACATGATGCCGGGCTTGCCAGGAGTAAACAAAAAGAAAGACCTCTTTTCCTTATATGCATTATTCAAATATGAAGAATTTCAGCCAGACATGTTAAAAATATACCCGTGTATGGTGTTAAAAGGAACAAAGCTCTACAGTTTATGGAAAAAAGGAAAGTATAAGCCATTAACAACAAAACAAGCTGCTGATCTGATTTTAGATTTTAAAAAAATAGTTCCTGAATATGTAAGAATTATGAGGGTACAAAGAGACATTCCCACATTCATGACCCAAGCAGGGGTAGATAAAACTAATTTGCGCCAATACATAGAAAATGAGATGAAAAAGAAAAAAATAAAATGCAGATGTATAAGGTGTAGAGAACCAAAAGGAAAAAAGATTTCAAAAAAGATAGAAATTCTTGAGAGACAGTACATAGCATCTGAGGGAAACGAGTTTTTTATCTCAGCAGAAGACATAAAAAATGATTTAATCTTAGGGTTTTGCAGATTGAGATTCCCCTCTTCTTTTTTAAGAAAAGAGATTACTCAAGATTCCGCATTGATAAGAGAGCTGCATGTATATGGAGAAGCAGCACAAATAGGTAAGAAAGGAAAAATCCAGCATAAGGGAATAGGAAAAGCCCTAGTAAACAAAGCAGAAGAAACAGCAAGAACCTATTACAAAAACAAAATGGTCGTAATATCAGGAATTGGCGCAAAAGAATATTTCAAAAAACTAGGCTATAAAAAAGAAGGACCGTATATGGTTAAGAAACTTAGTTAACGGCCATTAAAACCAAATATACATCCAATATATCTTTCCCTATGTTTCAATAAAGATAAAACAACTTCCTGCATTCTCTCTCTTAAGAAGGCTCTGTCCGGATGGTTCAGATCTGCTAAGACCCTAGAATCAACAGCATAATCAACAACCGGTTTCCCACAATTAACTAATAGATTTGCATCATATAAAGTATTAGTAACGCCAACTACACGACTAGATTTATAAAACTTTGAAGGGTCTACCTCACTACAATCCACAAAAACAATCTGGGGATCTTCATCTCCTTCCTTAAGCACGATATCATTAGAATTGTCGCGTAAATAAGTAGGAACAAAAGTCCTTAATGCCCTTATACAAGGTGTGTCACCAGGATACATCTGAAATGTGAATTGCCTTACCCTACCCCCATTCCCAATAAATTCAACAGCTTCATCTTTTTTCCCTTTACCCAATAATTCGGTAAATCTTGACACAGGTATAACAAAGCCCTTATAGAACAAAGGAACCAACTCTGCTCCTTTTTCTGTGGGTTTTAAAATTCTCCTATAGTTATGTCGGTTTCTAACATCGTACCCTACTTCCAGCAAACCAGTTCTGCTAAAACCATCAACATAACAATCAATGGTCTGTTGATTAGCTTTAGTAAACGGAACACCCATATAGTCCAATATTTCTAAAGTCCCAGTAAGATTATGAAAATAAACAGCTTCAATGAATTTAAACATTAAGGGCAAGTTCCTTCTGTGGTTAACAACATCAAACAAAGGAAAATCATGATTAGCCATATAATCCAAAGCAAGTCCAGCAACAAGCTTTAAGGCATCATGCCCTAATTCTGTGTGTGCATAACCTTGACCATCTAATGAAGTAACGAAAATGTCCTCGAATTTTAACAGATGTTTTCTTATTGTGTCAACATTAGAAGTAAACCGCACTTTTCTTCTAGGAATGCCTTTCCTATCACATACAATCATAGCCAAATCCCTAATCTTTGGAGCAGATGTCCACCTAGGTTCTCTCTCTAAAACATATGCATGCACCATTGCCTTGGTAGGCATATCTACAGCCCTTAAAAGCCTTTCAGTCAAATCATCAAAATACAAGTCCATAAAAATTAAAATTTAATCATACTTTATAAATCTTTTGTTTTGAAACTACTACTAAGTGATATAAATACAATAAGGGGAAAATTAATAAACAAATAACTAACATCAGGATTATATGAACAAAGAAGATATAGAATTCAAGCCAAAATTCATCGAGCGCTACTCCAAACTAACAGATTGGCAGACTTTCAAAGAAACTTCAACAAGCTTCCTAAGAAGATCCATAAGGATAAATACTCTAAAAATACCAGTTGAAGAATTTCAAAAAAGATTCAAAAACTGGAAACTAACACAAGTACCTTGGTGCAAAGAAGGGTTTTGGGTAGAGCACCATGAAGGAAGGAGGGATATTGGTAACACAACAGAACACTCTTTAGGTTACTTCTATGTTCAAGAAGCTGCTTCAATGATTCCGCCATTAGTTCTGGATCCAAAACCAGGAGAAACCATCCTAGATATATGTGCAGCGCCTGGCTCAAAAGCTTCTCAAATTTCACAGTACATGCAAAATCAAGGAATCTTAATTGCAAACGATTACCGATATATAAGGTTACAGCCATTAGGCATAAACTTGCAAAGAATGGGGGTAAGAAACTCAATAATAACATTGATGGAAGGAAGATTCTTTAGAAATTCAAACATAGAATTTGATAGAATTCTTGTAGATGCGCCTTGCTCTGGCACAGGAACAATAAGAAAATCACTGAAAACGTTAGGGATATGGAATCCAAATGCAATAAAAAGGTTATGCGGGCAACAAAGAGTATTGGTTGATACTGCTTTTTCTATTCTAAAACAAGGAGGAACATTAGTTTATTCAACCTGCAGCTTAGAGCCAGAAGAAGACGAAGGAGTTATTGATTGGTTTTTAGAAAAACACGAAAATGCAAAACTTGAAGAAATCACACTAGACATAAAAAGGTCAGAACCAATATTAGAATTTGAAGGTAATAAGTATAATAAAGAGATTAAAAAATGTTTAAGAATCTGGCCGCAGGATAATGATACCGAGGGCTTCTTTGTTGCCAAAATTAAAAAGCTTTAAATATTAAACAAACAAAGAAGAATTAGTATAAAAAAGGTGATATAATGATTAACGTTGCTATTAACGGCTTCGGTAGAATTGGAAGGCTAGTTCTAAAAGCAGGTATAAATAATAAAAAACTAAGGTTTGTTGCAATAAATGACTTAACAGACCCGCAAACATTAGCCCACCTCTTAAGGTGGGACTCTGTACATGGGCCTTTTCCAGGAACAATTAAAGCTCAAAAAGATTCAATAATTGTAAACGGGCAGGAAATAAAAGTAACAGCAGAAAAAGACCCTAAAAAACTTCCTTGGAAAAAACTTAAAGTTGATGTCGCTGTAGAGAGCACAGGATTTTTCAGAAAATATGAAGAATGCCAAACGCATCTAAAAGCAGGGGCTAAAAAAGTAATTCTAAGCGCTCCGCCAAAAGGCACAAAACCAATAAAACAAATTGTCATGGGGGTAAATGATAAAACATACAATAACGAAGAGATAGTTTCAAACGCATCATGCACAACAAACTGCTTCGCGCCAATGGCTAAAATAATTAATGATAAATATGGTATTGTAGATGGTGTTATGACAACAGTTCATTCTTACACAAACGACCAGAGAATTCTAGACAGCCCCCATAAGGATCTTAGAAGAGCACGTTCTGCATCTCTAAACATAGTACCAACATCAACAGGTGCTGCAAAAGCAATCGGCGATGTGATTCCTGAACTAAAAGGCAAGCTTATAGGTTCTGCAATAAGGGTCCCAACAGCAGACGGTTCTTTATGCCATTTTGTAGCAGAATTGCGGGGAAAAAGGAATATTTGCATTACAGGCGAAGTTAATGCTCTTTTCAAAAAAATGGCCTCTACAAGATACAAAGGAATTGTTGAATATTCAGAAGAAGCTCTCGTATCAACAGATGTTATTGGAAACCCGCACTCATGTTTATTTGATTCTCAGCTAACAACCTGCGTAGGCAACAACCTTATTGTTGTTGGGTGGTACGACAATGAATGGGGGTATTCTAATAGAATGGTGGATATGGTAAAGCTGATTATGAAATAGCTATATCCTTAATTAGAAATCTTTTTATACAACCTATTTTTCGAAAAGAGTGAGGTGGAAATATGATTTTATACGTAATTTTGGTAATAAGTGTTTTAGGTTTGGTTTTTGGAGTGTTTCAGGCAGTTAAGGTTATTAAGAAATCTCCTGGAAATGAAAAGATGAAAGAGCTTTCTGATTTGATACATAAAGGAGCTATGACTTTCTTAAACAAAGAGTATATAATATTATTAGGATTTGTAATTATTGTTACAGCAGCATTATATTTTTTTATAGGTCAAACAATATCGATAGCATTTGTTATTGGAGCAATTTTCTCTGCTTTGGCTGGCAATATCGGTATGCGAATTGCAACAAAATCCAACTCTAGAACAACAGAAGGAGCAAAAAAATCATTAAACGAAGGATTGAACATTGCTTTTTCTTCAGGAACTGTTATGGGACTTACGGTTGTTGGTTTAGGTTTATTAGGGGTAACTATTCTTTATCTAATATTTAATGATCCAAACATAATCTATGGTTTTGGCTTTGGAGCATCAAGCATAGCTTTATTCGCAAGAGTTGGCGGAGGTATTTATACAAAAGCAGCTGATGTTGGTGCAGATTTAGTTGGAAAAGTAGAAGCTGGCATCCCAGAAGATGATCCTAGGAACCCTGCTGTTATAGCAGATAACGTAGGAGACAATGTTGGAGATATTGCAGGAATGGGTGCAGACTTATTTGAAAGCTATGTTGATTCAATAATAGCAGCAATGGTGATAGGAACAACTGTTTTGGGTATAGCAACAAAAATAGACAAAGGCTATGTAATATTACCAATGGTACTAGCAGCTTTAGGGATTTTATCATCAATTATAGGAACGTTCTTTGTTAAAGTTACAAAAGGAAAAGCACAGCACGCTTTGGATAAAGGAATATGGGCAGCATCAGCTGTTATGGCAATAGCATCATTTTTTGTTATAGGATATATCATTCCAAACTCTCATGGCCTAGGTGTTTTTTATGCAATGCTTTCTGGACTTGTAGCAGGAATAATAATTGGTTTAGCAACAGAATATTACACATCTGATCATAGAAAACCAACCCAGCAAGTTGCAGAAGCAGCTCAGACAGGAGCAGGAACAAATTTAATTCAAGGACTATCTGTTGGTATGTTATCAACACTAATACCTGTTTTAACAATATGTGCTGCAATATTAATTTCATTTCACTTCTCAGGATTGTATGGAATTGCAATAGCAGCAGTAGGCATGCTTTCAACATTAGGCATTACACTAGCAACAGATTGTTATGGCCCTGTAGCAGATAACGCAGCAGGCATAGCAGAAATGGCTAATCTTGGAGGAAATGTAAGAAAGAGATGTGAAGGCTTAGATGCTGTTGGAAACACAACAGCAGCTATTGGAAAAGGTTTCGCAATTGGTTCTGCAGGATTAACTGCATTAGCATTATTCGCCTCCTTTACTCAAGTAGCTGCACAATTAACTGGAAAAGCAACTATCATTGATATAACAACACCAAATGTGATCGTTGGATTATTCATAGGTGGTGTTTTACCATTTGTTTTTTCAGCATTATCAATGAAAGCGGTTGGAAGAGCAGCAGAAGCTGTAGTAAAAGAGGTTCGTAGACAATTCAAAACAATAAAAGGAATTATGCAAGGAAAAGCTAAGCCTGATTCTAATAAATGCATCTCAATAGTAACAGGCGCAGCATTAAAACAAATGATATTGCCAAGCTTAATAACAATACTAACTCCAATTGCGGTTGGGTTGACCCTAGGGGTAGAAGCAGTAGGAGGAGTCTTAGCAGGAGCAACAGTTGTAGGATTCTTAATGGCAGTCTTTATGGCGAACTCAGGAGCATCATGGGACAATGCTAAAAAATATATTGAATCAGGCAAGTTTGGTGGAAAAGGCTCTGATGCACACAAAGCAGCTGTCGTTGGCGATACTGTAGGTGACCCAATGAAAGACACAGCTGGTCCTTCACTAAATATTTTGATTAAATTAATAAGCATTGTGGCTCTTGTATTTTTACCACTTTTTATTTAGTTCACAAATTATAAAATAATTTACTGAACTAGGGAAAATTTTCCCGTTATTTTTCTTTTTTTATATTAGTTCCAATTGTATCTTTAAAATAGAAAGATTTAAATATAAGTTAGTATCTAATAGTTATTAACTAATAACTTTTAGTTATTAAAACATCAAAAATCGAAGATTTTTGTGTGCTAAAAACCGGAGGTTTTTAAGCATGTTAAAACAAATGCAGGAAAAAAAACTCGAACATGCACCTACCTTAAATACAGTACTCATGGTAGAGGAAACTCTCGAGAATATGGATGAAAGTGTTATTACAATTGCTGAACTTAAAAGAAAGCTTCCTAGAATGGTAAATCATAATACCTTAAGGGTAATTCTTGAATATTTAGAAAAAAGCAATAAGATAGTGGTAAGCCTAAAAGGGATTACATGGGTGCACAACACAAATCCCAACTTAAGAAAAGCAATTGCTCATGGCCTTGAAATATGAAAAAAATTAGGGCAATATTTTCACCAGAAGCAGAAGAGATTTATAAGTATTTAAATAAACAAGCGCCAACTTCAAAAAATGAACGGATGATTCTCAATTCTGTCAATAATAAAATTGAATTGATAAAAGCCAACTTTCATTACGGTGATCCTATTGCAAAAAAGTTAATACCTCAAGAGTACAAAAGCAAATATGGAGTAACAAACTTGTTCAGAGTAGAGCTCCCTAATTTCTGGAGGATGCTTTATTCTCTCGTAGATGGAGAAACAGAAATAGAGATAATTGCCTTTGTTCTTGACCTTATTGACCATAAGGAATATGATAAAAAGTTCGGATATAAATAGAAAAACCCTGGAACAAACTAAGAGAAGATATTAAAGGAGAGTTGTTGAAAAACCAATAGTAGCATTGGTTTTCTTGCCATTGTTTATTTAAACAAAACCATTATAAACCCTTTTTCTTTCTTTTATATTATGGAAAAAGTATCTTTGGTAAAGTGCAATTCTTATGACCAGGAAGAAGTCTACAAAGCTATTAAAAAAAGCATTGAACTTATAGGCGGCTTAAACATAAAACCAAATTCCAAAGTTCTCATAAAACCAAACTTACTAAGGCCAAAACATCCAAAATATGCTGTAACAACACACCCAGAAGTGATCAGAGCAATAATCAAAATTCTAAAAGAAATAAACTGCAAAATCATCGTTGGAGATTCTCCAGGTTTCCATGATCCTACAACAACAGCAAAGGTCTCAGGAATTCTTGATGTTTGCAAACAAGAAGGCATTGAATTCGTAGATTTCAAAGAGGGAAAGAACTATTCCTATCAGGAAGCCATGCTCATGAAACGATTCATGCTGGCAGATATAATTGACAAGGTAGATTATGTCATAAACGCCCCAAAACTAAAAACCCATGTCATGATGGGCGTTACTTTATCCATTAAGAACACCTTCGGATTTATTAGAGGCTTAGACAAAAGCAAAATGCATTTCAGGTTAAAAGATAAGGAAAAGTTTGCCACAATGCTTGTTGACCTAAACAATTTCATCAAGCCAACTGTAAACATAATGGATGGAATTGTAGGCATGGAAGGAGAAGGCCCTGGCAATGGAGACCCAATCAAAGCAGGAATAATCTCTGCATCAAAAAACAGTTTGGCAATGGACATTGTAATGTGCAAACTTATGGGTTTTGATCCCCTAAGCATCTGGACAAACAAGGTAGCGCTGCAACAAAAAGAGAAGGATTTCATGAAAAACATAGAGGTTGTTGGAGAAGCTCTGAAAAATGTCAAGATTAAATTCAAATCCAACAAACAAAAGCCATTAAGCTTTGTTCTTCCAAAAGGCATGGCAAAAATAGTAGGCAACCTTTTAACAGACAAGCCCAAGATAAACTATGATAAATGCAGAGCCTGCCAGGAATGCATTAAGATATGCCCTGCTAAAACTATCTCTTTAAAACAATACGGAAAAAAACAAGCAGCATTCATTAACAGGGAAAACTGCATAAGATGCTTTTGCTGCCATGAAATCTGCCCATATGATGCCATAGACATCAAAAAAAGCCCCTTAGGAGAAGCACTGGAAAAATTTAGGAAGTTATTAACTTCCTAAACTGTTTAGGAAATCCCTTGGATTTCCAAAAAAATTACGTAATCTATTAACTTAACTATAATAAAGTTTATATATTTGACATCAATCTTGACTTACTGGGTGGTAACATGGGCAAACTAGATGAATTAAAATTAAAAGGAAAAAAAGTTCTCATTAGGCTTGATTTAAATGTTTCTTCAAGAGATCCAGATGAAATTGCAGAGGAAGATAGATTAACCGCTTCTTTACCCATGATAAGGTATGCTCAAAAAAGGGGAGCTAAAGTAATCTTAATGTCTCATTTAGGAAGGCCAGATGGAAAAGTAGTTCCTGAAGAAAGCCTTGCTCCTGTTGCTGAAGCTTTAGAGAAAAAACTTGATCAAAAAGTTACAATGGCCCCTGATTGTATAGGCAGTGAGGTTGAAAACATAATAACTGATATGCAGGATGGAGATATAACATTATTAGAAAACCTAAGATTCAATCCTGGAGAAGAATCTAATGATCCAGCATTTGTAAAAGCCTTAGCTAGACTAGGTGAGATATACATCAATGATGCTTTCGGAACAGCTCACAGAGAGCATGCTTCTGTTTATGGCCTTCCATTGTTGTTTAAACAAGACCAAAAAGCTGCAGGATTGTTGATGCAGAAAGAGATTGATATGTGGTCAAGTGTTATGGAAAACCAAGGCCCAAAGTATCTTTGCTTAGGCGGTAAAAAATTAAGTGAAAAAATAGGAAAAGCATTGAAGAAATTAAGCAAAGAGTTTGATAAAGTCTATGTAGGCGGTCCTGTATATAATGTCATAAGGGCAGCACAGGATAGAAATATAGGTTCTTCATTAGTGACTGAGAAAAATGATGATACAGACTATATTGCAATGGCAAGGGAACTTCTCCCAAAAGTAAAAAATATAGTTATGCCTGATTACATTGTTATAGCAAGAAAAGAAGGGGATAAATTTGTCGATGAAAAGAGAATAAAGGAATCAGAAGACATACCCCCGGGATATGCAATTGTTGATTGCATTTATGAAGGAGAAAAATTAGAACAGCTAAAAAAAGCAAATGTTGCTGTCGGCTTTGGTCCATTCGGAGTATTTGAAAAAGAAAAAGGTGGCTTTGCAGAAGGGACAAACAACTTAGCAAACGCCCTTAACAGTGTAAACATTGTTGTACTTGGTGGCGGAGAATCAGCAAAAGCATACAAAGGAACAAAAGCACAGTTCTCAACAGGCGGCGGAGCTTCAATAACATACCTAAGCAAGAAAGAATTACCTGCAGTTAATGCCCTTAACTAATAACCACATCAACCTTCAGCAGTTCATTTATCTCTTTTCCTAAATTATTTTTCATCTCAGCAATATCTATCTTGCTAAGTTCCTGCTCATCATCTAGAATCTCTGTGCTTACCTTCTCTAGGTTGTCCTGAAAGTTACTTAACTCATAATCTAACTTTTTCTCTTTCTTAAGAGTTTCATTCTCATCAATTCGTCTCTCTAACTCCCCTAACTTATTGTCCAGCTCCCTGTGCTTATTGACAAACTCTCTTAAAAATTCCTCTGTAAGCCCCTTAACAGTCTCCAGAACCTTCTCCCTCTTTTTATCTTTCAATTCAAGTGTTAGATTATTGATGTTTTTCTCTAATTTAGCCAATAGGCCGATAATCTTAAAATTATCATCATTAACCAAAGCTTCAACAGGATGATCTATATATTTTTGAAGTAGCTCGCTATCTTCAACAACTACCCTGCTCAATTTTCTTAAAGACCTTTCCATAACAGAAAAAGCATGGACTATCTTTGCATTATGCTCTCTTAAGCTTACTAAAACAGATTCCTTCTCTGCCTTTAGCTCATTTAACTGGTCATACTCTTTGCTTTTGTGTAATTTTTCAAGAGCCTTTTCAATCTCCCCTTTATTTCTCACTAAACCTTCTTTAGTTTTTTCTTTGTCGCTTAAGGAATCCCCTATATCTGTTTTCTGTTTTATCTTAGCTTTCAATTCAACAATCATATTCTTCACATCATCAATTTTGCTTATATTGGCATTCTCAATAGCGCTCCTTATAGCAGTAACATGAATCCCCAGATTTTTAATGTTTATAGCAACATCCCTGCTTTCATGAGCAAAGAATTCTTGTAAGATATGATATGGCCTAACTGTTGATTTACCAAACTTGTCCAACCTAACACTAAAACTATAACAAAAATCAAGTAATTTAGAATAATCCTCCACTCCAATATCAATATTCCTTAAAAAACCATTAACACCTAAGATATATGCACTCCGATTTCCTTCCATAAACTGTTTCTCCTTAACACTTATCTTAGGGTTATGCAGAGATGCAGTACTCAAAACTGCTAAATTATCTTTTGCTTTAACAATCTCGTCTTTTATATTAGTTTTTGCATGATTAATCTTAAAACCTAATTCCTTAAAAATCTTATCAGCATTGCCCTTAAACCAGTTTTCTAATTCATCTACCTTAATCTCCTCCTTACTAACTTGCTCTTCTTCTGGTCCAGAAAATAGTTTTTTTAAAAAATTGAACATTCTAAAAAGAGGTAATCGAAATTGATTTAAAAAGTTATATATTGTTTAGAGTATAGGTATAAATAAGTCTTCAACACCACAATTGAATAACTTAGCCAATTTAAAAGCTAATTTCAAGCTAGGGTCGTGTTTCCCAGATTCTATGGCGTTTATAGTCTGCCTTGTAACCCCTAGCTCAGCAGCCAAATCCTCTTGCCTTAACTTCAGTATCCTCCTATATTTTCTAAGGTTATTATCCATAATGTAAATAAGGTTATACATTTAATATTTAAACTTATCTATTTTGTAAAATATATATGACATACACCAAAAAAGAAACTTTAATATAGCTATTAATAAACAATTGCCATATGAGAAAGAAACTACAAAAAAAACTGCAAGCAAAGAAAGAAGCAAAAGAACTAATACCTGAACTGTTGAAAAAAGCCAAACAGGCCTACAAAAAAGGCAACAAACAGCTTTCTAAGGCATACACTAAGAAGATTCGCTACCTAAGTATGAAACATAAGCTAAAACTCCCCAAAGTTATTAAAAAACAGCTCTGCAAGCACTGCCATAACATACTTATCCCCTCAATAAACTGCAGGATAAGAACAAAAGACCATAAACTGATTTACTATTGCTTAGACTGTAAAAAATACATAAAATTTGTCCTTAAATAAGTTCACTACTTGAGAATAACAACAAAAACGAAAGATTTATATATTAGCTATTTCTCACTGTTTTACATTAATTATCTCACAAAGTGAGACTAATTTGGAAAACACGAAAAAATTGAAAGCAATTTTTTGTGTCCCAAAAATCTCAAAGAGATTTTTGAGGAAATACAAAGTATTTTGACAAAAATGAGTCTTTTAGAAAAAATAGAAACAAATAATGAAAAAGTAACAGAAGAAAGAAAAAAACTAGTAGATAGTGAAGTTAAAAAACTAAAAGAATATGAAAAACTAGGATTAATAGGCGAATAAAATGGAAGACTTGCTTGAATCAAAAGAAGAAGAATTTGAATTTGATGAAGTTAGAGGAGCCCATGGAAAAAAGCCAAAGATGGCTCTTTTGAACAAAAAGAGAGTAGATTCCTATGAGATGGATGAATTGTTTTTAGATTTCTAGAATGAGAATAACAAAAGGATTAGAAGCATTCATAGGATTCGTAGATGTAGGTAAATTTGAAGCCAAAAGCATCACAGTAAGCTATTGTGATTACGGGAGGCCTGGCCACAGTAAACCCTCATTCCATAGATTTGATTCGACAGAACAACGAGACCAAATATTTGAACTTCTTGGATTCGCACTAAACCAATATAATGAGCATTACTCCAAACCATTTGTATGGGGTGGTGTTTCTCCTTCCACACTAGAAGAACAATCAAATGATCCTTTCCAAACGCAAATACCAAGATATAAAAAACAACCAAAAGGAAGCTGGCGTGAAGGATTACCAATGGAGCCTGGATTTGATTGTGTTGGTTTCTTAAGGTGGGTTTATGGTAATCAAGGTTATGAATTATTCCAAGATAAAAAAATGAGGGCAGATGAGTATAGGGAAGGGTTAGATACAGCAGCCAATCAATTTGGTCTTAACAACATACTAGACGCAGCACAACCCGGTGATATCTTATTCAAATGTGACCCAAAAACAAGTAAAGCCACACATGGAATGATATATTTAGGAGCTGGTTTAATCCTAGAATGTGCAGGAAACAAAGAACCTGATTACAATAATGTCCCAGCAGAAGAATGGGAAAGATGGCGAGCCCTAACAAAAGGAAGAATGAACTCTGACAAAGAAGAAGTAACAGATATAGACCGGGGAGGTTTAAAAATAAGTCATATCAGTGAGTATTCTAACTACAAAATTGCAAGAGCACCCCTAGATAGATTAAAAAGATAATTTTTTATATACATTCTTTTTCTCAATCAGTATGTACAACCTAGAACTAAACAAAGCAATAAAGGAAATAAAAACAAGTAAAGCCAAAACTGTCTGCATCCAATTACCAGAAGGCCTTAAGCCAAAAGCTAAAGAAATAGCAGACAAAATAGAAAAAGAAACAAATGCTAAAGTTTTAATCTGGCTAGGTTCCTGTTTTGGTGCATGCGATGTCCCTGACCTAAAAGGCAAAGCTGATCTTTTGATCCAGTGGGGCCATTCCAGATGGAAATAGCCTGGTTCTTTTTTGCAATCGCTGCTACAATTATCTGGTCTGTATCAGCAGTAATCCTAAAATTTGTTAGGGTAAATTACATTAAAAGCACGATTGGTTATCTTATCATTACAGCTCCGGTAACATTATTCAGTCTAGCTCTTCTATTTTTTGGCAAGTTCAATCTACCATCACTAAAAATGATCTTATTGATTTTAGTTTCAGCCGGATTAGGCATTATGACGTTCTGGTTTTATTTAGAGAGCATACACAAAGAGGAAGTATCAAGAGTAACAACATTTTTTGGGCTTAGTCCGTTAATAGTATTAATACTATCAACTATTTTCTTGAAAGAGGTTTTAACACTAAAAGATTACCTAGCTTTCCCGCTTATCATAACTGGCAGTATGCTCATATCAATAAAAAAAGTAGATGAAAGATTCGCCCTATCTACAGGAATGATTATGGCGCTTTTTTCAATAATTTTCCTGGGAATACAAAACATTATCTTAAAAATAATATCTGAAGTGGATTTTGTAAGTATGATGCTTGTAAGAGAAGCTCTCTTTTTAGGAATATTTTCATCCCTTTTTATTTTCTCAAGAAGTATCAGAAAGAAAACAAAAGAAGATTTAAAACAGTTAAATGTTAAAAAAATGGTGTTAATATACGCTTCTGAATGTGCAGGGATTATTGGTATGGTATTCTCCTATATAGCAATACAAAAAGGCCCGGTTTCCTTAGTAAGTTTAATAGAAGGGACAGAATCATTATTTGTAATAGTCTTTGTAGTCCTAATTTCAGTATTTCTACCCAAAATATTAAAAGAAGAAATTACTAAAAAAACTATAACTTTAAAAATAATTTCAGCATTACTCATGATAGGTGGATTATACTTAATAACTATCTAAATGAAAACTCATTCTATAGTAACACGGGTCTAAGGTCGAAACCCTTAGAAAGATTTAAAAAGTCTAGAATTATAAATCATAATATGAAACAGAACAAAAAAGGGGCAATGGAGATTTCTGTAGGTGCAATAGTAATTTTAATTCTGGCAATAGCATTCCTAAGCCTCGGATTAGTATTTATCAAAGGTGTTCTAGGAAAAATGTTCATGAGATTTGATGAGCAGATCTCACAAGAGCCAGAGCCTCCAAAACCAACTCTATCACGCCCAATAACCTTATCAAGAAATCCTATTAAAACACCTCAAGACGAAGTACAAGTATTAAAAATTAACATTCTAAATCCGTCACAAGACGATTGGTTGAATAGGCAGTTTACCAGAACAGATAATATGTGTGGGAAGGCTGATGGTATATGTTTTAGAGAGGATGGATGTAATGAAGCTAATGATCCAGACTGTGAAACTGGTTTGTTCACAGGAATGAGCTGCGATGATAATAACAAAAAATCTCCTTGCTTGATGGACATTACAGATTGCCCTTGTTATACAGAAGATAATTGTGAACCTGATTGTGCCCCAAGAGAAGGTGTGGATATATATCTAACATGCCCAAAAGAGGTTATGGAGGAACCATTCAAAAGAAATATAGGCATCATTAAAACAGGAGATTATAAAACAAACATATTGCTTTTAAGGCTTAAAAGCAAAGTGCCAGACGACCAATACCTTTGCCAAATAAGAATCTTTGCAGAAGAAAAAGAATATATTGAAGACTTAGTAGTTGATGTAAAAAATGAATAAAATAATAATTGGATCAGACCATGCAGGTTTTCAATTAAAAGAGAAGATAAAGCAATATCTAAAAGATTTGAATTATGATGTTGAAGACATTGGCGCAGATTCAGAGGAATCAGTAGATTATCCTTTAATCGGGAAAAAGGCAGCTAAAAAGGTTGCTGAAACTAAAACCAAAGGCATCCTTATATGTGGTTCTGGCCTAGGGATGGCAATAGCAGCCAATAAAGTAAAAGGTGTTAGGGCTGCATTAGCTTATGATGAATACACAGCAAAAGTAGCTAGAGAGCATAACAACGCAAATATTTTAACGCTGGGCGGTAGAACAAGTTCAGCAAAAGACTATAAAAAAATAGTCAAAACTTTCCTAACAACTCAGTTTTCAAAAGAAGCGCGGCATCAAAGAAGAGTAAGAGAACTTGATGGTTTATGAATTTCTTAAATTATTCTTTAACAGCTATAGTGGCGTATCTAGGACTACTTGTAGGTTATGTCCTTTCTTTGATAGCAAAAGAAGAGCTTAAATCAGGAAAAAAATACTTTATTTTTCTGCAAAAAGCACTCTTATCCTTAATCTTCATTTTTTTATTGGTCATGGGCTTTAGCTACATAGCAGTGTTATTGCTGCTGGCATGCATTGTAAACTATGTGATGAAAAATTACTTAAAAAAGAAGTTTGATGATATAATCTATACATATATCATTTTATCAATAATATTCTACCTATCTTCAAAAACATTGAACTTATTTACAATAGAAGCTTCCTTAATATTCCTTTACGGCCTGCCAACAGGAACCTTATTATCAACAAATAGCAAAAAAGAATCAACAATTGACATCTTAAAAAATATCATCTTTGTTGTAGTAGCAATACTCTTGTTCCTAATCTTCTAAAAAAGTGTAAGTATAAAAAAGAAACAAAAAAGAAGGATTAAGGTAAATTTTTTCTTATGAACTCTGTTATAAATCTTAAAGCTGCAACCGCTTTGCTTTTATCATTGGTATTCATTCCTCCTACTGAATCCCTCCCCCCTCCATTCGCAATCCCAGTATGTTTTTTTACCTCCTGAATAAGGCTGCCAATGTTTATGGTTGCATTCTGATTGCTTCTAGAAACAAATATCTGGAAGGGTTCCGGGTGCCCTTTTAAGATTTTTCTGCATTTATCATCAAACTCGTAATTATGTGCTGTGAACCCAACAACCACATAGATGCCTATTTTATCCTTGGTGCTTTCAATATAATAATGCTGCTGTACAAAAGGAAGCACATGACCAAAAAATTCAGCATCTGTCATCTTAAACACGTGTTCAAGGAAAATTCCTTCGTCTGTTGGGCTATGAACCAGCTTAATAAGAGGAGCACCAGGCCTCTTTATTTCTTCAACCACTACCTTAAATCTCTTTTCCATTTTTCTTTCATAACCCTTAGGGGTATCTTGTATATCTTCAATGGCAAAACCTCTAACCATAAACCCAAGCAATTTATCCTTAAATTGCTCATAATCCCTATAGTCATCTGATTTAAGGCCAGGCCTAAACAATATCTTATACATAGTCTTATCTCCAAAAATAAACTTAGAAAAAATATTGGGTTCTCCAGAATCTGCCTTATCCATTTCTTCTAAAATTTGTTTAGGGATATGAATACTAAAATTATGTGCAACCAACGACACAGCACTCCTGTAATTAGGTTGTAAGAGTATCCCTTCACGTTTTAAATAAGTAGCCTCTTCTCCTGATGCATGATGATCTATTCTGATGTCTTCGTCCCTATTAGCCGAACGACAATCAACAAAGACATTCAAGATAGCAGGATTAGATTTATCTAAATTCCCCCTATACTCTGAATAAGAGCATGGAACATACTGAACAATCGTTGCTCCAGAAAACAGTTGAATCAAATTTGTAGAAATTACACCATCTAAATCTGTATGGAAAAATAATCTTATTTTCTTGCCTTTTAACTCTATTTTAGACATATACATCACCTACATTATTATTAAAACAGCTTTTTAACCTTAATAGGGCTAACCATAAGTATAGCTAAAAACAGGTAGATATAAGGATAAACAAAAAAAGGGACCTTAAACAAATAAATTAATGGGATCACAACCCCATTAACAGTTATTGGCATTCCGGCAAATTCTCCGCTAAATTCCATAATGTTATACCTTGCTAACCTTAATACGCCAGCAAATAAAAAAAGGGCAAATACAATAAGAGCGAAATTGTTTTGTATAAGGGTAAATCCAAAAATTGCAGGAGCAACACCAAAGCTTATGGTATCTGCCAAGCTATCAAGCTGCTTGCCAAACTCTCCTTCTCTTTTGATCAGTCTAGCCAGCTTGCCATCAAAAAAATCTAGTGCCACAGCAGCTAACAAGGCATAGATGGAGATAGAATATTGGCCATTGATAGCAAATAGTATGGCTATAAGCCCCATTAGGATATTCGCTAATGTTAATAAGTCTGGCAGCTTCAACAGTTTACTAAATCTTATTTCCTCCAAATCTGTTTTGTATCTTACTACCCTGATTCCTGATCTAAATAAGGTCGTAACAAAAGAAAGCACAACAAATATGGCAGATATCCATATCAGAACATAATCAACTCTTCCGTTTAAAATAAGAAATAATGTAAATAACTGTATAAAAACAGCAATCTTGTCAATAACATTAGTTCTAAAAACTGTTTTAGCATTTTTAATCAACATAAACAAAGCTCCAAATACAAGCAGCAAATCCTTAATGAGAAAGACAAACATAACCCAAAAAGGCAAAATGCCTTTAAAAAACAAGGCAATGGCTGTAAGATTAATAAAAAATTTATCAGCAAAAGGATCTAGTATAGACCTTAACTGGGACCTTACTTTATTCCTTTTAGCTAAAAAACCATCAAAAAAAGCAACAAATGCAGTTAAGATAAAAAGGTATAAAGCAACATTAGAACGATCAAGGAATAATGTTAAAAAAACAAGTAAAGTCAAAAGAAACCTTAATAACAACAAAGTAAACATATTCTTTATTCGAAATCTCTTTCTAATCATTTTTCAGCGATTATGGTCTCCCCAGCTCTAACCTTGTCTCCTTTCTTAACAATTAATTTGACACTAATAGGCAATATCAAGCTTACCTGGCTGCCCATAACAATCCTGCCAATTTTTTGGCCTTTATTAACTTTCTGATTTTCCTTTACAAAGCATTCTATCCTCCTTGCAATAAAACCAGCTATTTGTATTAATTTGACCTTGCCTATGCTTGTTTTCATAATAATCTCATTGCTTTCATTAAGAAGGCTTTTTTCAAAATCAAATGCTCTAAAGAAATTACCTTTTTTATGTTTAATACTCAAAATTTCCCCAGCAAGAGGGGCCCTATTAACATGAACATTAAAAACTGACATAAAAATAGAGATTAAATAACCCTCTTTTACAACATCAGAACACAAAATGTTTACCTTCCCAATTAATCCCTTATTTATTTTGGTTTTACTACTACTAACCTTCACAATACTTATAATTTTTCCATCTGCAGGAGCAACTATACTATCACTAGAAGGAACACTCCTTAAAGGATCCCTTAAAAAAATAAATTGATAAAATATTAAAAAAAGAAATATTACCAATACAACCCCTAATAAAATGACCAGAGCTACCATTTTTCTTTTCTTATGCCCAAATAAAAAGCTGCATGATTAACTAAGATATGCCCCAATATGCTTATGATAGCAATAAAAAAGATTTTTTTCCAGCTTAAATCAAGAACAATCTCAACAAAAACCAAAGCCCCAAAAACAAAATCAAGCTGGTCCCAAGGGATGAATCTTTGTCCAGGTTTTATACCTAACCTTCTTTTAATGAAACTCTCAAACATATCACCAAAAATAGCGCCAAAACCCATTAAAAATCCGATTAAAAGCCAATTAGAATAATTGATAAAACTTAAATTTCTAAAAAAAGCAAGATTGTAAAGTAAAAACTGAAGATAAGCAATAATTATAGCAGATAAAACACCAAATATCAGCCCCCTAAAAGTCTTATTGTTCCCAAATATATTTCTGCCAAAATCAATTGGAAAAGCAATTTTTTTAAACCAATTCCTTACTATAACCGGAGCCATATTTGCAATATATGCTGGAAACATAAAGTAAAAACATTGTAGAATAAATAATAACATATTACCACCTTCTGAGCAGGTGTTTATTGAAAAAACTAAAAACTGATCCTGCCAGGCCTGTAATATTACTTCCACTAACCTTGGTGCTTCTTAGTTTAATGGCTTTTCTTAAATCACCATCAAATAAAGTAACGCACCTTCCTATCTCAAAAGAAAAGTGTGAATCTGAGCCTCCTGTCTTAGCCAAATTGTTTTTTAATGCAAATTTTATTGCATCCCTATTCCCAAAATAAGACGTCCTGGCATTATAACACTCAACACCATCTAGAAATTTACTAACGTTAACACCTTCAAAATGAGACCTCAATTGAGGTAAAATCCTAAAAGGGTGTGCTATAATAACAATGCCCCCTTGTTCCTTTATTTCATCTGAAACTTTAAAAAAATCCCTTGACTTTATTTCCTCATTTACATACAAACCAAGAACATGCCCCCTGTCTGTACTGACCTCAATCCCTGGAATAACTTCAAAATCCTTATCCTTATTCAGCTTATAAACCTCCTTTCCACCTTTTGTAGTATTATGATCCACAACCGCTATTCCATCTAATCTTGCTCTCTTAGCTATCTTTAAGATAGTTTTGGGTTTTAAAACAGAGCAAGCCGAATCATGTGTGTGAATGTGTAAATCATATCTCATAAAAACACCTACAAACATATTAAAATAGCTAATTTAAAAAACTTATGTTTTGATTAACCCAAGCCGCAAATTATTTAAAGCAATTAAGAATCATTCTCCTTATAATGAAAGTAGGCAAAGAGTTGATAGAGCACACTGCAGAGCTCGCAAGGCTAAAGCTGACAGAAGCAGAAATAAAGAAGTTCTTACCTCAGTTAAAAGAGATTCTGGAAGCATTCTCTAAATTAGATGAAGTTGATACAAAAGATACTAAGCCTTCTTTCCAGCCTGTTGAACTGAAAAACAGGCTAAGAGAGGATAAGATAGCTAAATGCCTATCTCAAAAAGAAGCACTAAAAAACTCAAAAGAGAACAAAGATGGCTACATAAAAGGGCCAATGGCAGTGTAAAATGATTAAAAAACTATTAGTAATTTTGGCATTAACCTTTTTTATGATTAGTTGTTCAAATACAGGAGGAAATAAAATGGGCAAAACAGCAGTTTTTGAAACAAATAAAGGAACATTTGAGATAGAACTATTCACAGATAAAGCACCAATAACAACACAAAATTTCATAGGCTTAGTAAATAAAGGATTCTATGATGGCTTAATCTTCCACAGAGTTATTGATGGTTTCATGATACAAGGTGGAGACCCTGATGGCAGAGGCACAGGAGGCCCAGGCTACACAATAGAGGACGAATTCCATCCTGGCTTGAAGCATGACTCAGCAGGAATCTTATCAATGGCAAACGCAGGCCCCAATACTGGAGGTTCTCAATTCTTCATAACATTAGCACCAACACCTTGGCTTGATGGCAAACACGCAGTGTTTGGCAAAGTAACACAAGGAATGGATGTTGTAGAAGCAATTGGAAAAGTGCAAACAGGAGCAAACGATAAGCCGGTTGAGGATGTTATAATAAACAAGATAACAATCAAATAAGATGATCAAAATCATTGAAGAAACAGAGAGAATAAACAAAGAGTATAATTATTTTAATAAAATAGATGAAGAACCGAAGAAAGAAGGCAGCGGTAAACTAGATGGAATAGCAGTTTCTGTCAAAGACTGTATCTGTGTCAAAGATCTTGAATCAAGAGCTGGCTCTAAGATTCTACAAGGCTATGAACCTGTATTTGACGCAACTGTAATTGAAAAAATAAAAAAAGCTGGTGCAATAATAATAGGAAAAACAGCTCAAGACGCCTTTGGCTTTGGTTCTTTCTCTGTTAATGTAGGAAAAGACATGAAAATTCCTCTTAACCCATTTGACAAAGAAAGAGCATGCGGTGGTTCTTCGGGAGGAGCAGCTGGCTTTACACAAAAAGCTGAATTTCCACACATCGCTTTATCAGAATCAACAGGCGGCTCCATTGTATGCCCAGCTTCTTTCTGCGGCGTTATAGGGCTATGCCCCACATATGGAAGAGTCTCAAGATACGGATTGATGGATTACGCTAACAGTTTAGACAAAATAGGGCCAATGGCAAAATCAATGAAAGACATTGCTCTAATGTTAGAGATTATCGCAGGTTTTGATGAAAATGAAAGTACAACATTAGATGTACCAGTACCAAAATACACAGATTTCCTAAAAAAAGATATAAAAGGAATGAAGATAGGAATAATAAAAGAAGCCTTCGGTAAAGGTATAGATGAAGAAGTAAAAAATAAAGTAAAAGCTGCAATAAAATCTTTAGAAGAACAAGGAGCAAAAACAATAGAAATCTCTTTGCCATTAACACAAAAATATGGTGTAAAAACTTATTATCTATTAGCAATGTGTGAAGCCTCTACAAACTTAGCAAAGTTCTGCGGAATGCGTTACGGCGCAGCAGAGCCAATAAATGGTAATTTTAATGAATATTTCTCAAAAGTAAGAAGTGACTATTTCAACGATGAAAGCAAAAGAAGAATAATTATTGGAACATTCGCAAGAATGGCTGGCTACAGGGATGCTTATTACATTAAAGCAGCAAAAGTAAGAACCAAAATAATTGAAGAATACAAAAAAGCCTTCAAAAAAGTTGATTTATTAGTATCGCCAACAATGCCATTTGTTGCTCCAAAATTCAAAGATATAGAAAAACTAACTCCATTACAGAACTACATGGCAGATATCCTGACAGTTGGACCTAATCTAGCAGGCTTACCCCATGTTACAATCCCGGTTGGTTTCAATAAAGACAAAATGCCAATAGGCTTAATGCTCATAGGAGATCATTTACAAGAAGAAAAATTAATACAAGCAGGTTCAAAACTAGAAAAATGAAATTCACCTCAGACATGGTTATAGGAATGGAAGTGCATATTGAGCTAAAGACAGATTCAAAACTATTCTGCGGATGTAAAAGAGCAGGTGAAGAAAATGAAGAGCCAAACACAAGAACCTGCCCTGTCTGCTTAGGCCATCCTGGCTCAAAACCAGTATTAAACAAAAAAGCAGTTGAATATGCCTTAAAACTAGCTTTGGCAACACAATCAAAGATTGCTCCAGAACTGATTTTCTCAAGAAAATCTTATTTCTATCCAGACATGGCAAAGAACTATCAAATTTCACAATATGAAATTCCATTGGCAACAGGAGGAAAGATAAAACTAGAAGATGGAAAAGAAATTGGCTTGACTAGAATCCATATGGAAGAAGACCCTGCTGCTCTAGTCCATCCCGCAGGAATGCAAAATTCAAAATTTGTTCTAGTTGATTATAACAGAAGCGGAGATCCTTTAGTAGAGGTTGTAACAGAACCAGACCTAACTTCTCCAGGAGAAGCCCGTAACTTCATGAAACAATTAATCACAATTCTGGAATATCTAGAGATATTTGATGTGAATAACTGCATAATTAAAGCAGACGCTAATATCTCAATTAAAGAATCCAATTACACAAGAGCGGAGATAAAAAATATTACAGGATTTAAAGAGATTGAAAGAGCATTAAGATATGAGGTTGCAAGGCAAAAACAAGCTGTTCAAGAGGGTAAAAAACTAGTAGTTGAAACTAGAGCCTGGGATTCTGACAAAGGATTAACATTTTCATTAAGAACAAAAGAAACAGAAGCTGATTATGGTTATATTGTAGATCCTGATTTGGTAAAAACAGAACTGACAAAAAAGTGGATTGATGAAATCAAAAAGACAATGCCTGAACTAGCACATGAAAAATTGGAAAAATTCACAACCAAGCATAAGATTACAGAAGAAATGGCAAAAGTTATCTCAAAAGATAAAGCTTTAGCAGAAATGTTCGAAGCTGTCTCAACTGCCATAAATCCAGAATTGGCTGCAAAATGGATAAGACGAGAACTTCCAAGGGTGCTTAACTATAATAAAAAGAAATTGAATGAAACAGAAATTAAAGACATCCATTTAATTGATCTATTGAAATTAATAGAAGAAAACAAAATCACAGAAACAACTGCTCAAAGAATAATAGAAAAGTTAGTTGAAAAGCCATTTGATATTAAAGATTATGTTAAAACAGAAAGATTAGATGTAGTATCTGACTCAGGAGAGATAGAAAAGCTCTGCAAAGAAGCAATAAAAGAAGCGCCAAAAGCAGTAGAAGAATACAAATCAGGAAAAGAAAAAGCATTAAACTTCATCGTGGGTATTGTAATGAAAAAAACAAATGGAAAAGCCTCTCCAAAAGAAGTTAACGAAATCTTAAAGAAGCTGATTGAACTTTAAGCTCTGTCGCAAGATTTGTTTCTGTTCCCCTCAATCTTGTTTCAAGCTTTTGAAAATCTGTGTTTCCTACAACTAAATTAGGAATTGTTAAAGCTTCAGCTAAAATAGCCCCAACTTCTCGTAATTGGTCTACCTCATACACACCTTCTATACTATAATGCTCATCCTCCATGCGCCCTTCAACAAGATGAACCCCTTCCACAGGAGGGATACTGAAACAGTAATCCTCGCCTCCGTCAAGCCTTAACTTAATTAAAGGCGGTGGTGGAATTGTAAGAACAGCTTCTCTGTCATAACACATGCTGTGTGATTCGCTATGAGTCAAAGTCCGAATCAAATCTTCAACGCCTTTGTATTCTCTGAATATAGGGTTTGTATATGTTCTGAAATAAACAAATCCTGAAACTCCCCGTTGTATAAAAAGTGCCCTCAAAGCATCCTCTCTTTCAGCATCCATAAGTTGGCCTGAGCTTACTACGCCCCTAACATTATATATCGGTTTAGCTGTTTTCTCTGCATGGAATAGGTTATATCCCCTAAGTACACAAAAATCCCTATAAAGTCTGCCCTTCTTTTCCATTGCCATTATAACATTATTTTCAAAAGCTTTAGCAAGAATTCCAGCTGCAAAATTCCTAAAATATGAAGAGTGTTCCCCTAAACACTTAATTTCTACTCTCTCAAATTCAGATGGATCAGGACTAAGAAAGATACGTAGACCAGAACCTATACCAGAAAAACCCTGATAAATAAAAGCTTTAGACCACCCTTCTTTTTTTGAATAAAATCGCACGGGCATACTAACATCCAACAAGTTAAACAAAGCTATCTGCAAAGAGCTCAAATTTCTCAAAGGAGTTTGAATAACCACCAATTCTTGTCCGCATTGTGAACTAACCTGAGCATCCAAAGTGGATTGATTTCTCCCGGCTTCTTCAAGCAAACCATGAGGAAAAGGAACATAATAAACAACCTCTTTCTTATCTGGAGGAAAAACTACTCCTTCTGACTTAACAGGAAATAAGACTTCTTCCCCAACCCAATTACTATGTTTTTTAGCACTATCTGCCAATTAAATCACCTATAAGAACCTCTTTTTACCTTAAGAATTAATAGCTATTTAAAAACTTATTTCTTTCCAAGATTTTTTATAGCAACTACTCCATTCCCGATTCCATTATAGGCCATCTGATCTACATAAAGACTAATTGAAGTAAATATGCCTCTTCCCCTTTCCTTTAATCTATCTTGATCTCCATGAGCTTGAATCAAAGTTTTTTCAGAAAAAGTAGGATCTTTAACATCACTAATTTGAAAACCATTTCCATTATCAGTTACATGAATAAAAACCTTATCCCCTTGGAGATATAGTGCAATTGTGTATTGTGTTCCTTCTCCTCTACTAATACCATGCTCCCAAGCATTCATCGCAAGTTCAGAAAGAACGTATTTAACCCCAAAAAGCCCATTGCTTGTAAGTTGTTCTGAACAATGATCATCTATTGCTCTGTCAGCCAAATATAAGTCCTCCTGAAGAGAAGATGAACTGTTTCCCCGTCTGCAATAAAAAGGCTCAACATTCCTAAGCCCATTAACAATAAAGAAATATTGCTCTTGATCTTGGACTAGTTTTCCACCTTCAACTATCTTATCTATACTGCCTGCCATTCAACCACCAATCAGTTTATTAACCTCGTCCTTTATCCTTTTCTCAAAGTCAGCTACCTTCTCATCCCCCCTTTCCAAAGATAATACTTTCATTAATTCTTTAGTTAACTCATCCTCCTTACCAACATCTAACCCATCAACCTTAATCTGCCCAAGGTGCTCTTGGATTATCTTATCTTCAACATCCTCAACATTCTTAGCATCAATCTTTATCTCTTCGAATTCCTTAGCAACTAATGCATTAGTATTCTTCATAACAAAATAAGCTGATTTTTCATACAGCTTCTCAAAGATATCTTTAAAGTTGATATCAGATGGCTTTCCGCTTTCCAAAACCCCAGAAACCCTTATTGTTACAATTGTATCATTAAACTCCTTGCCCTTAATCTGATCCATAATCTCACTAGTAATCTGCTCAGGAGTTTTATGGTTGGATTCTATTTTAATATTAAATGTGTTATATATCTGTATAGGCTCAAACTCAACTTTATCATCCTCAACAATGTAAAACCCGCCATTACCTAATTTCTCTAACTCAAGAAAATTATTCGGAAACAAAGGCCCAGGATAAGCAATTGTGCCATAACCATCTATTTTTGCATCCTTTACAATATGGGGATGGCCACCAGCATAATAATTAAAATTCTTTGGTAAAAGGCTCAATGGCTGGCTGTCTACTTTCTCCATATCTTTTGGTTTCAATTCAGACAACAAAGAGTGAAATAGAAAGATCTTATAGCCTTCTTCTTTCTCCAGCCCTTCCTTTAGAAGACCTTCATAATACCCCCGCTCTAATCCTCCACGCTTCCCCAACAAGCCTGTAATCTTAGCGCCTGTCTTTTCATCAACAGTAAAATTCAACTTCAACTTTCCATCAACCTCTTCTCCTTTCGCAACATTAATCGCTAGGCCAGCATTTTCTAAAACATCCAGCATTGTTTTTCCAGAAGGTGAGAAATCATGCGAGCCTGCAATCATGTAAACAGCTATATTCTTATCCTTCAGTTCTTTAAGTTTTTTAACAGCTAATTTCAATCCATCTATAGAAGGCAAAGAAGTATTGAACAAATCACCCGATATAACAACAAAATCAACATTTTTTTCTATAGAAGTATCTATTGCCTTTTCAAAAGCCTGTGCTGCAATATTCTTCAGCTTAGGGTCTCTCCACCCCCCAATGTGACAATCTGCCAAATGAGCAAATTTCATGAGAAATGGGAATGAAAAGCGATTTATAAAGATTGTTATCCAACGCCAACCATCCTATGGTTTCTGTACCTTTGTTTAGAAACCTCCTTCAGCTTACGCAAGTTCTCTATAACCACTTCATCAAGCTTTTCCCTCGCCAGCATAGAGGCAATGTCTGGATTAAGATCTCTAGAATAATCTAATATTTCCTGAACAGTTTCCATATGCTCAGCTAATGAAAGGCCATGACCTAAGAAGTATAAGGCATGCGCTTGGGATAACACAAGATGTGAATCAACCATAATATCCAGTATCTGCCTATCCCCTCTTGCTCTCGCAATAAGATTGTCAGGGCCAAAATATATGCCTTCCCTAAAAATAAAATCCCTGGTTATATGGTAAAAATCATTTACATCCGCTATCTGGGCTACCTTATTTGCAGGCAGTCCATCCCCTCCAAGGCCATTATAGCTTAAATACCCCGCACATAATCTTTTGGTCAGATTGACATAATCCTCAAAAGAAACCTCATCAACCACCAACCTAGCAAGATTGTACCCAATGCCGTTGATTAATCCTCTTTCGTTTATTGCATTGCCCAAAAAACTATCACCCCAATTGGATTATATAATTCAAAGAAATTTATATATTTAACCGTTATATTATATATTGTTTATATAAATCTCGTCGGATTACACAAATTTCGTAAAAATTACGCTCACTTCATAGCTATAGCAGAAAAATCTTTCCTAACTTTCTCTTTCTCACCAGAATTAACAAACTCCTCAAATAAAGGAATCTTAATAGGTGTAGCAAACTTTGCAAAATTACTGCTTATAATCGCCTCACCCTTATCCAAAGAAGCAATATTCCTGTCATCATCTGATAAATCCTGGGCAGCGCTCTGAATTATTGCCTCTCTCTCAGGCTGCATCTCTATGCCCAAGATTATTTTTGTATTCATATTTGCTAATACCTCCCTAGGAATAAGTGAGGGCAGCTGGGTTATAGCCCACAACCCAACTTTAAACTTCCTGCCTTCACGGGCAATTGTAGAAAATATATTAGATCCTTTCTCCAAAACCTCTTTTCCCAAAACACGAGGAGCCTCTTCTAGTAAAATGGATATCACTGGCTTGTCCCTTAACAAACCCTTCATCTTATACCTCTTGTACTTACTAAAAATCTCTGTAACAATCAAACTCCCAATTAAAATCTCAACACTTCCTGAAAAATCTGAAGTGTCTATAATAACCTCCTTGCCTTCTTCAAGCTCATTGCAAATATCGCTAATAGTAGTCTCGCCTGCATTTAAATCAAAAATAGAATTACAAAACAACTGGTTTCCACTAAACTCCAAATCAAGCAAAGACATTATCCTTCGCTTAACAACAGCAATGGTTCCCTCAAAAAAGCCAGCTTTTAATGGCTTATCCAAAACAATTGATTCTATCCATTTTTCACCATATTCCTTATAATATTGCGATAAAGCCTGTAGTTGAGGGTCTGACCAATATACCACACCATTAAAATGTTGGGGTTTTATTAGGCTAATATTAATCTTTAAAGTCCTGCAACCAGGGGGTACATCAGTAGGAGTATAATACACTACCTTGTCCTTAGAAGGGTGATCCTTTAACCCCAATTTATTCCTGCCATAATATTCGTCATGAGGATCTAACACCAATACTCCGCAATAATCTTTATCTAAAATATCCCATAGTATAACCGAGCATAAATTTGACTTTCCTCTTCCAGTAGTTGCCGGGATTAGTATATGGTGCGAAAAAACATCAATTCCATCTAAGTAAATTGGAAGATCTAAAACCTTGCTTCCGCTTCTTAAATTGCCAACAAATAAAGGGTTTTTTGGCTTAGTTAGAAATTTTAAATCATCCTTTGTAATTTCCCTAACAGGAGAAAAAAAAGCAGGCAGCCTTTTAGAAACACTCGCCTTTTCCCCGCTAAGGGTTATCAAATTCTTCAAAACTGCCAAATTATAGTTCCTTAATTCAGCATCCATAAACTCCACTTCCTCATTATCCTCTAAGTTCATGCCGGATATAAGCTCTAAGTTCTGCTGTGAAATTTGGCTCCCATAAAGCAAATTTGTTGCCTGCAGCAAAATCTTAGCATCTTTCGTATCTGCAACAAGAAGCTCCCCCAACTCAATCCTCTGGTCTGCCTTCTGCCTAATCAGAATCTTCCCATATTCTCCAGAAATTACCTGCCCTTTTATCACAGAAAAAGCTAATCCCTATAGTTATTTAAAAGTTTTTATTTTACTTCCATCCTGATTATATCCCTTATCTCCTGCTCAGAAACACTAGCCCCATTTAACTTAACCCCCCACAACACAGCCTCTAATAAAGTTTTCCTGGGATTTGGAATATTAACAAGATATTTATCCAGGATACCCAGCTCAAAAGCAACTGTAACTAGCTCAATAGACCTGATTAATTTCATACCCTTAGTCAGATTCCTAAACTTGTTAAGAATACTTCTATTAAGACTTACATCCATATGCAATTTGCCGCTTAAAATATTCCTAAGCTTCATAGGGTCTTCTATCAATAATCTTGTATTTCTTTCATCAACAACAAATGCTTCTGAATTATTTATCAAAGCTGCTGCTAATCCGCTCATCTCAGCAAAATGAACTATCTGCAAAAAATTGTTCTTGCAGGAAAAACATTTGTTTGCCAAATCAAGCAGATTGAGTGTTTTTTTCTTCAATTCAGCATCATCATACACCTCAAGAATCTTAGAATTAATGCATCTCAAAACTTGTAAGGCTTCAAATTTAAATTTTTTAGTGTCCAATGGCCTCTCAATTAGCTCCTTCCTTACGGCTTCTGTTACATAAAAACTGCCGCCATAATGCTCCTTCAGATTTGTCAACAAACCAAGCAGGTTATTAGTAGTTAAACTGATGATTGGTCCTGTATCAAAAACTATTGATTTCATTTGAACAAACTCCTTGCATATTGTAGCCTCTGTTTAATCCCTACCCCGCCAGCTATATTAGTCAAATTTGTCTTGCCAACATAAGACATCAGCTCCCACTGTGAAATTCCAAGAATCTCAGAAGCTCTGCCTAAAGAGATGCCATGAGCATATAGTTTGCTTCCTTTTCTAATTTCTGCCTGATTTATAACTGCCTCTACATAAAGCTTCAATTTAGAGTCTATTGTAGATATAAAATCAAACAATTTCCTTATTGTTTTTCTATACTTATCAACATTTCCAACCGTTAAATGATTTTTTGCATCTCCAAGTAATGCAGATATGCTTTTGTAATTTAACTTGCCTTCCCTTCTTTGGATAACCTTAGAAATAGAATAGATTAAGATTGCAATACTAACACTATCCTCATCCTGAAAAATGGATGCGTTATGGATAGTATGATTGCTTAGCTCCATCAAATCGATAACGTCTCTTTCTTCTTCAACTCCAATTATGGTTATAACTTCATTTAAAACAGAGATTATGTCTTTTTTCACTACCTCATTCATAAAACTAATTTAACAGGTAACATATTTAAAAGTTTCTATCCTTAAGTTAAAAAAACGCAAAATATATAAACTACGTATATCACATTTTTTATCAACACTCAAAAAGGGGATTAAATGGTAATTGATTTAATAAAAAAATTCATAAACAGGGTTCTTAAGAATATTTTTAAGGGCAAAAAACAAGTGAAGCTTGGGCTATATGGCCCTCCAAACGGAGGAAAAACTACTCTTGCTAACAAAATATGCCAAGACTGGTTAGGGGAAGATATGGGTGCTGTATCTAATATAGCTCACGAAACAAGGGAAATTCAGATAAAAGAGCAGGTTACAATAAAATCAAAAGGGAAAGAGCTTAACTTTAACCTTGTAGATACCCCTGGAATAGCAACAAAAATAGACTACGAAGATTTCATTAAAGCAGGTATGAAAGAAAAAGAAGCAAAAGAAAGGGCAAAAGAAGCAACCAAGGGGGTTATTGACGCAATTAAATGGCTTGATGATATGGATACCGTAATTATAGTATTAGACTCAACAAAAGATCCTTATTCACAGGTTAATATAACCATAATTGGAAATTTACAGGCAAGAAACATACCTGTTTTAATTGTTGCTAACAAAGTAGACTTAAAGAAATCAAATATCAAAAAGGTTCAGGCAGCCTTCCCCCAGTATGATGTTATTGGTATCTCAGCAAAATACGGAAAAAACATAGATAGGTTTTACGAAGGTTTATTTACTTTAGTCAAATAAAAAGAGGTGTAAAATGGGATTAGTGCTACAATTTGTTCCATACTCAGAGATTGAAGAGCTGGGGCCAGCGAGAAGGGTCAACAAGCTCCTGGATATGGCAAAGCAAAACAGAATAGTATTGCTGGAAGGCAGATTGAAAAAGGAAGAAGAAAAAGACCTAATCGAGATTACAATGGAAGAGATTAACAATAAATTCAAAGGAGTAGAGCTGGCAGTAATAAACCCACAGAAAAAAGAATCCGGATTCTTCAAAAATATGAAAAATGCTATGGTTACCAGGTTACTAGGAGATAGGCAAGGTTTCACAATAATAGGCCCAGCTACTGTTGTAAAACAGATTAAGAAAGATCCTGATAAAATAGAATTATTTACTAAAGATATCAAAAAGAAAAAGAACTAAAATGCCACATCAATGCGTGAGATGCAACACCTTTTATGACGACGGGGCTACTGAAATCATCAAAGGTTGTAAATGCGGTGGCAAGCTATTTTTCTATGTTAAAAAAGAGAAGTTAGAAGAAGCTCAAAAAATAGCTGATGAAATAAAACTGTCCCCTAAAGAAAAAGAGCAGATTGAAAAAGACGTATTTGAGCTTGTTGGCTCTGAAATAGATTCAGATGAGCCGGTTGTTCTCGACTTAGAGGCAATAAGGGTTCTTAAGCCTGGTAAGTATGAACTGGACCTTGTGCACCTGTTCAAAGGAGAGCCATTGATATTCAAATTAGAAGAAGGGAAGTATATGATTGATCTAGTTGAAAGCTTCAAGAAATTCACTGATAAAGTAAAAAATGCAAAACTTTAGTTTTGGATTTTCTGATTTAGCAAAATCTAAAGGAAAATAAAAACAAACTATTTTTAAATACATTCTTCATCCTTGTATGATATGGGCAAAAAGATAGAGTTATTGGCGCCAGCAGGGAGTATGGCTAACTTAAAGGCCACAGTAAGCAAAGGAGCTGATGCTGTATACTTAGGAATGAAAATGTTTAGTGCAAGAGACTTTGCAACTAACTTTAATAAAGAATATCTTACCGAAGCAGTTAAGATATGTAAATCAAATAATGTAAAGGTCTACTTGGCTATGAACACACTAGTCAAGAATATTGAATTAAATGATTTTCTCAAACAACTTTCTTTTGCTTATTCAAAAGGAATTGATTCTGTCATAATACAAGAAACATCCTTTATTGACGCAATCCAAAAGAATTATAGTGGCCTAAAAATACATATTTCAACACAAACGGGGGTAATGAACTCAAATCAGGCAAAACTATTATCAAAAGCTGATAGAATAACCCTTGCAAGAGAACTTACAAAAGAAGAGATAATAGGAATAAGAAAAAACTTTCAGAAAGAACTGGAGATTTTCTGTCACGGTGCTTTGTGTGTATCTATCTCTGGATCCTGCTTATTTTCAAGTTTATTAGGCGGAAGAAGCGGCAATAGGGGAAAATGTGCCCAACCTTGCCGAAAATTGTATAACAACCAATATTACTTATCTACAAAAGAACTATGCCTTATCCGCCAAATTCCAGAAATTATTGAATCTGGGATTAATACAATCAAAATTGAAGGGAGGATGCGAACTCCTTATTATGTTGCAACTGCAACAGAAGTTTATAGAAAAGCTATTGATAGCTTCTACGAAGGTAATTTTAATGTATCAGATAATATGTTAAATAAATTACAAAAAGCATTTAGCAGAGAGTTTACATTAGGTTTTTTCGGGAAATCCACTGATATGCTGAACAGGGCAAAAGCAAGTGGAGAAACTAAGCCTTACACAAAGGAATTCTACGAAGTAAAAACTGAAGATATAAAAATTGAAAGAAAAAATATTAAAGCAGATTTTCCAAGAATAGAGGCAAAAAGAAGTGAAAGTAAACAGCTATTGGTACGGGTTTATAACAAAAAAGATGCTTTTGAAGCATGTTCTAACGGAGCAGATGTAATCTACTTTGACCTGTTTGATGACGATTTTTACAATCTAAAGGAGGAATTAGCATGTAAATTATTTGCCGCCACGCCAAGAATAATGCTAGACTCGGATGTAAATGAGATCGTAAAGAAAATAAACGAGAATAAGCCAGATGGTATCCTAGCAGGTAATCTCGGAATTCTTAATCTTAGCCTAAACTTACCAATACACCTGGATTATAACTTGAATTGTTTTAATGACGTGGACTTAGAAAACTTTTCAAAAATGGGTGCAACACCAATAATTTCTCCAGAGTTAAGCATAGAAGAACTAAAACAGTTTAGAAACAAAAATTTGATAGCTATGGTGCATGGAAAAATCAGGCTGATGACATTAAGGCATAATCTAAAAGAAGGATGGATAAAAGATGAGATAGGATTGCCATTCAAAATAGAGAATATTAAAAATGGAAGTCAAATCTTGAATGGAAAAGAGCTCGGGCTATTTAGCAAAAGCTCAGAACTAGCAAGCTCAGGTATAAACAAATTTTTTATTGATACTGAAAAAGAAGTTGGAAAAATTGTAAGGTTCTACAAAAATATATTAAATGGTAAAATGGCAAATGACTCAAGGATTAAAAGAAAATACATCTTGGCTTGGAGCTACAGGGGGGTTGCTTAAATCATTTATTTGCTACTATCTCAACAATATCTCCATTTTTTAGCTTATGTTCTTTGCCCACAGTCATTTTCGTCTTTACATCTATTGCGCGTATAAAATTATCTCCAAAATCAGTATGCAGCCTATAAGCAAAATCAAGAGCAGTAGTATCCTTAGGCATTAAAAAACAATCTGGAAGCACATTGCCATTCTGATCCTCTAACTTATTAACCCCTCCTGGAAAGATTGCAATATACTTCAATAAATCAAACACTGCCTTATCCAAAACATCTTGTACACCAGTGCCTCCAAATCTATCAAGAATATCTGTTTTTATAAAATTCAATGCTTCTTTCTGCTTTTCTGATAGCTTGGAGTCATCCTTTATCTCAAACTTATTACTCCCAGGAGTATAAGAGATAATCCCATGTTTAGCAGCCTCCCTTAATGCAAGCTCAGATTCTGCGCTGCACCGGATTAACAAATGATCCGGAAACTCATTTTTTATCCTTTTAAAATTCTCTTCAGCACCCCTTACATCAATCTTATTGCATGCAATTATCATAGGCTTTGTCTTTTTTCTGATTATAGAGCCTATCTTAAACAAATCCTCATCTGTCCACTCAACAATCTTTTTTTCACCTAAATCAGAAGTAGCAATAATATCCTCAACCATCTCCTCATTTACTCCCAACCCAACAATATGCCTTGCGATTGCCTTATGAACCTTATCATGAGTCTGCTGAACAGCCCTTGAAAACTTATCCCACCCTTTCTTAATAAGCCTTAAGATCCAGTAATCAAGCTCTTCCTCAAGAAACCTGATATCATTCGCAGGGTCATATGTTCCTGGCTCTATAGGCTCTCCTTTATCATCGGTCGATCCTGCTATATCCACAACATGTATAAGCACATCTGCCTGCCTTAAATCATCCAGGAACTGGTTGCCCATACCCTTACCTTCATGTGCACCAGGAACTAAGCCAGCTACATCAATAAGCTGCATAGGAACAAAACGCTTCTCACCTAATACAAATCCTTCTCTGGGATTGCTAGATTTCCCAAACTTTCTTGCTGCATCATCAACTTTTACATAGCCTATCCCGCTGTTTGGTTTTATAGTCGCAAAAGGATAGTTTGCTATCTCAACTTCAGCCAGCGTAGCTGCTTTAAAGAATGTAGATTTTCCAACATTTGCCTTTCCAACAACCCCTACTAACATTTTGTGAACAGTATAACATTCAATTATAAAAACCTTTTGAAAAGCTAAGCTTTTCAAAACGGGATTTGGTAAAAACCAAAAACTTTATATAAACAGTTCCTAGTAATCAAGATTATGCCAGAATACAAAATTCCAGAAACCAAAGTGAAATTTAAGGATGTATTTAATCTTAAAAATCTCTATATAATGATGCATGAGTATCTTGTTGAAGAAAAATGGTTTGGTGAAGTAAGCCCTGTGGGCCAAAGTCCTGACAAATTACACAGCACAATAGAAACCCTCTACCTGGAAAAATTCCATCAAAAAGGCCTCCATTCTGGAGGGAAAGAGCTATGGATATACTGGCGTTTATTCAAAAGGCCAGAAGGGAGATACTCAGGATACCTAAGATATAGGTTAAATATTGATTTCCATGGTGTGTACATACAAGACAGGGAGATAATGCACCAAGGAAAAAAGATTAAGGCTCAATGGGGCGAACTAGAGATCATGTTTAATGGGGCTGTTCAAACAGATTATAGGCAGGAATGGAAAGAACATTGGCTCTTAAAACACTGGCAGGACCTATATGAAGGAAGGATAATCTCCCAAGATATAGAAAAACATGAGAAGATGTTGTGGAGAGAGATCTATAGGCTTACAAGCGTTATCAAAAAATACCTGGATTTGAGAATTTTTGTACCAACACCAGAGCCATTCACCCCAAAATTGTATGGGATGGAAGCGTAAGTTTTTTAAATAGTCCTAAGTTCTACAGAATTAATGCCTCCGTAGCATAGTAGCTATTGCGTCTGAGTTATTAAACGACGAAACTTGTAGCTTTTATGCAAGCAATCAGAAGGTCGGGAGTGCAACTCTCCCTGGAGGCTTTTTATAATCAAAGGTGATAAAATGAATCTAATATTTTTAGGCCCACCAGGCGTTGGAAAAGGAACAATAGCAAAAGAAGTTGTTAAAGAAGAAGGAATCCCTCAGATTTCAACAGGAGACTTATTAAGAGCTGCTGTAAAAGAAGACTCTGAATTAGGAAAAAAGGCTAAAGAATTTATGGATTCTGGAAAATTAGTTCCTGACAAACTGGTAATCAATCTTCTCAAAGAAAGAATCAAAGCAGATGATTGCAAAAATGGCTTTATCCTAGACGGTTTTCCAAGAACAATTCCTCAAGCAGAAGCATTAGAAGGGGAAGTTCAAATTGACAAAGTCCTTAACTTCAAAGCAAAAGATGATACGGTCATTGGCAGAATTTCTGGAAGGAGGACATGCAAGAAGTGCAATGCTATTTACCACATCAAAAACATCCCGCCAAAAGTAGAAGGAATATGTGACAAGTGCGGTGGAGAACTATACCAAAGAGGTGATGATAAAGAAGAGACAGTTAAAAAACGTTTAGAAACATACAAACAACAAACAGAGCCATTAATAGATTTTTACAAAGCAAAAGAGATACTGACAGATATAGAGGCAGAGCAAGCAATTCCGGATATAGTTAAAGATACCATGGCAGCAATTCAATAAACTTAAATACAATTTCTCATTTACCTTATTGTATGCGCCTGTAGCTCAGCTTGGATAGAGCGTCTCACTCCTAATGAGAAGGTCGGGAGTTCGAATCTTCCTGGGCGCGTTACATTCTTCTAAGGCTTTAGACGACAAAGCGAAAAATAGTGAGATTTCTAAGTTAAATCATACGCATACTTTTGCAGTTTGCTTTACACCTGACAAAGAGTTTTTTGATTATATCATTTTAAAGAATTTCTCAAAAGGGCATATAGACCATATGAACTGGTATTTCAAAAAACATCTTCAAAACAGGCGTTTTGAAAACCCTTTAGAGCTTCAAAAGTATATAGAAGATAAGAAAAAAGGCATATCCAGCCTAGTAAAAACAGCCAGATTGTATCTTAATTACTGTGAGAAGTTTGATAAATTACCTTTTGAAGTTGTCAATAAGTATAGGCAGTTTCTAAAGGTGCCGTATAGTAATCCAGATGTATACGTTCCTACAGATAGCGAAGTAATAATCGCTTATAATAAGATTAAAGGCAATAGTGTACTGGAAATAGTCTTTTTAGTTCTCATGACTTCTGGGATAAGGTACATAGAGTGTCTGGATTTTCTCAAAAACTATAATATAGATAAGTTTACTGTTTGCACTAACTTTGTGGCGTACAGAGTGTCCAACTTACGCCACACTAAAAACATCAACAATATCTATCTGCCACTGTTTGTCTACACTAAACTAAAGCAGGTTACTAATACATACAACGCACTAAGGCAGAGATTTAAAGAAAAACAGTGTAGTTTTTCACTAAAATACCTTAGAAAATGGCATTATAACTTCTTATTATACAATAATGTGCCAGAATCTGTTGCAGACTTCATACAGGGAAGGTCGAATAGGTCTGTTTCAGCTAATCATTATTTAGCTCGCAGCCAACAGGCAGACTTTTGGTATAGTAAAGTTGTGCCAGAGTTGGATAAATTGTTTAAGTAGTTATCAAGAACTGGGTTTTTATAGATTAGATAATTATAAATATTCGTGTAGGATAATCTTTTTTATGAGTATAGCAGGTATTGTTTTAGTAATCGGTCTTTATCTCCTTTTTATATTTTTTGTACTTTTGATTCTAGACACTATCAACTTTTTATGGGGTTGGAAGTATATTAAATCCAATTCCGAATCTTTAAAGCAGGAGGGGTGCACAGCAATAATTTTAGTTGAAAAAAGGCGTTTTTTTATAGATAGATTTCCCATTTATAGTAGTGGGATACCTTGGTTGATTATGTATTTGAAAAATAATGGTAAGCCATTTAAGGTCTATAAATGGGTAGATAAAGATACTTTCAAAAGGATTATTTGTGATGAAAAAGTTAAAGAGGCATATATTTTTGGACATGGTGTGAGGCATGGTATTAAATTTAATATGAAGGAGATTTTTTATTATTGTAATTTTGAGGAAGAATTTAAAACATTACCAAAAAAAGATTATATTGCTCAATTACATTGTAACCGTCTTGGGGGAAAGTCTTTGGTTGAAATTGCGGCAAAAGACGGTTTTGTTACCAATAGTTATAGGTGGGTTTATCAAAACTGGGCTTATTGTTATGAAAAATATGGGGGGTTCGGTTGTAAAATAGTAAGCTTTATTTTGAGAGCTAATAAATAAGGAATGTAGATTATTATGGAAATCAACTCAATTATATTGTTCATAGACATTTTAGGTAGTCTTGGATTCGGATACTATTTCTCTAAGGATATAAAAAGAGATTTAAGAAAAGCTGGTCAAATAGGGGGGTATATGCCTACTATAGTGTTTGTTGTTTCCCTTATTCCTTGTTTTTTAAACATGGGAGACAAATGCCTAGATTTAATTGTTGAGCAATTCATAAATCTTTTTGTAGGCTACTTTGCAGGAGTTGTTTCTTCTGGGATAGCAGGTATTGTAGGGGATGCAATAAAAACTATTATAGGGAGGATTAGATAAGGTCTTAGATGAGAAACCTTTAAATATTCTGCTTCTTTTTGGTTATATCTCAGGGGCGTTTGAATGAAAAGATACGATAAACCTATTAAAATTAGTTCAGTTAAACTTACAAAGAAAGATATTATAGACTTAATGGAATTAGTTGAAAAGGAAAAAAGATATACAAAAAGTTTTGATGAACCTAGTGCTAGTATTCATGAAGATGAATATACAATAGATGACTTAAATTCTAAAAATTTTTCAACATATGATTTACCTGATAAAATTTTCGACTTATATATCTATTTTTGGATGGGAAAGAATACAAAAGAATCTATCACTGTTTCGTTAAATAAGAATGCCAATAAAATTGGAGTAGTAGGTTCGGATAAAGTATGGGTAGAAGGAAAAAAAGAAGAGCTTAGGCAATTCTTAGAAAAAAGAAAACCCTGCTATTCATTTATCCACCAATATCCTACGATATACGGTTTTTTTGAGGGGTTATTATCTGTTCTGATTGGGGCGATACTTGGAATTATATTTATTGTAAAAATACATTCAATTTTTATTATATCTCTCCTTATAGTCATTTTATCTTTGTATTATTTATCTAAAAGAATTGGAAAAGGTACATTATTACCTAATTTTATAGGGGTTATCAATTCTAGAGTTAAATGGTATAATGATAAAATGTATGTAGTGGCTCTCATTACTTTGATAGTTGCATTTATTTCATTAATTATAGGATTTATTAGAAAATAATGATGAACCTCTACCTTAAATTCCTACTGGTGTTTATCTTTGTTACGGTTGTAAGCCTAGCCATAAGAAAGATAAAAAACCATAAGTTAAGGCTATGGATTAAGGTCATATGGGTTGGGTTGTAATAGTGTCATTTCAAGAAATTCTGTAAAAGGGGTCAAATAATGGAGATTGAGGTTTCATCTCAACAATTTCAATTTCTTCCAAATGCCTATTAACCTTTAACTTAACTTCAATTTCTACTGTATTCTTATAACCAACTGGCTCAAAAGTAAATGGACGCATAACCTGGGTGTAGGTTGACAATGTAGACCCATATACACTCGGAGTTATAGGTAATGGTTCTTCATATGAACCAAAATCAAAACTGCTTAGTTTTTTCCTTGTGGGGGGAATATTCAAATCGTTTATATCTTTTGGTCTTAGTTCAAGTCTTAGTGTAACCTCGTCACTACCTCTATCAACATTACGCCACACCTCAATAAATCGGATATTCTCTATTTCATAAGAAATTATTTGCCTTGAAGAGATACTGTCAACCCCATAATACATTGAAGATTCCCCAATTTGATAGTTCTTTTTGTATAACTCCTCTATAATAATCCCTAGCTTACGTCTAACAGTATCCTTAATTGCTTCTATCTCTTTCTGCCAACTCTCTTTTTCAAGTTTCAACTTAACAGTTAACTTTTCAATTATTTCTTGTGGTTCTGATAAAAAAGTTAAACCTTTGCCATTCAATTTCTTTAATTCTTCATTTAGTACTTCTTTTTTAATGTCTGTATCATCAGTGCATAAAAAACTGGTTGCCTCTTTATTATCCTTACAATAAGCAATTATAGAATACCAAATTATAGTATCCTTAAACCCTTTATCTCCTTTTTTATCTTTTCCACTAAATGGAGGTTTTTTTGTAATTGCTCTTTCAATAAGGTTGTTAACATTTATTTCTGGGATTTTTGCAATAGTTATTTTATGTTTTTTAACAAACTGCATACACTTCTCTTCAAATTCCTTGCGATAGTCGTATTTGTTAAACTTTTCAATATCTATTCCATCTATATTAAAGTGCTTTTTGTACTTATTATGGGTATTATTTAAACTTTCAATTTGTTGATTTATTGCATCTACTCGCCATGAAACCATCTCTTTGATAACCATCTCTGGGATAATAATCTTTACTCTATCTCCTATCTTATTCTTATCTCTAAAATCAAGTAAACTTTTAATATACGTAGTAGAAAGAGGTAATTCTAATTCTGTCTGTTCCCCTTTTCTAATAAAATTAGTATCGATGAAGAGATTATACGTTTCTAACATATAACTAGATAAGAATGTTACGTATAAAAAGCTTTCTTTACTTCAACCTAAACAGCCTTTCTTCTCTTTTCGTCTCTGTCCCCTTTCTCTCTTTCACAGTTCCCAAAGACTTCATCAACTCTAACGCCTTAGCAACTGTTCTCCACTCAGACTTAACCTTAATAGAAATCTGTCTAATTGAAAGCTCTCCTTCTTTTTGTAGAATTTCTCTGATTTGTTCCACTACTTTTGTAAGGGGCTTTCTTGCCATATCTGCACAATAATACACATAAAGTTTATATAGAACATCTGTATAATTATGCATATATTATGGATTAGGGGTGGTTTGAATAGCAACGGTAGCGGATGGTGTTAAAATTGGATTCGGAATCTTTATTGTTTTACCAATACTTCTTATTTTACTATTAATTCTTCTTTGGATATTTTTAGAAGGGGTGGCAACAGTAAGTGGTTTATCATTGATTGTTCTTGTTGGTTTTTTATTAATTGGTTTTATCTTATATAAGCGTGATAAAAAAAGGAATAAATAGGGGTGGTTTGAATGAAAAAAGTGTTAATCGTTTTATTGGTGTTGATTCTATTCTTAAGTACATTTGTAATTGGGTGTGCTAGTGTTTCAAAGACCCAAGATTCTGGTATTACAACCAAAAGTAATGTTGAACCAAGTCTTACTCAGGAAAGCAAATCGAAAGCAAAAGAAGACATTAGTATATTATCTCATTCTATAAGTTCTAATAATAACCCAGACCCAAGGTATCTTAATTATCATGTAGTTGGTGAAGTAAAAAATCAAGGTAGCGAGGATATAGCTTATCCAAAAGTAATAGCAACCATGTATGATAAAGCTGGAAAGATAGTTTGTACAAAAACAACTTACACATCAATTCACCCGTTGAAACCAAAACAAACAAGCCCATTTGAAATTATTTTTTATGATGATGCTTGTTTAGGATTTGAAACATATAAGCTCCAGATTAGTGATTCTGAGGTCACAGGAAGTAAAAGTGATATTACTGCTCCAGTTATACCTGAGAGTCAAAATGATAAAGAAAATACGGGTGTTAATAATGTTCCAACAACTAAAATTCCAGAGAAATATTATGAAAACACTCAAGATGGAGTTACTCTAAGAATTGAAGGGTATACTTTTGAGAAAAAATCAGACATATATGGAAAATTAAAAGATATTACTTTCTCAGTTTATAACCTTCAGGGAAGTGCTTACAAAAGCCCCGATTTAAGCGTGGAGTTTGTTGATAAAGTAGAAGAAAAATTCAGAATTTATAAGGAAGTTGATTTAAGCGAATTTATAGAGAATCAAGAGGTTATAAATAGAAAAGTAGTTGTTGATTTGGGTGTCGCTGGGATGAACAATCCAAAAGAAATGAGAGTTAAATTAATAGATTATAAAGATACCATTGTTATGGTTTGGTTTGATACTAACCTAACTAATGGGTTTAAATAATTAGATTTAAGGGTAATAAAATGCCAAACATAAAATGCCATAAATGCGGTAAAAAGAATATTTCTTCGGATAAGGCATATTATGAGATGATAGATGATGATGGCAAAACTGAAATAAAGATTTGCCAAGAATGCCATGATAAATGGAAAGAAGGAAACTTGGAGGGTGATATTATGACTAAACCTTTAGAAAATATAGGAGTAAACATAGCACGTGATGTGAGAACCATTAGGAACATAATATTAGTAGCTTTTGTTTTATGGATAATTGGCGGTTTTATTAGTCTTATGAATTGGGCGGCATTGAGTTGATAACAGATAATAACTAAAGCATACCCCTAATTATTATCTAAGCTTCACAATCTTAGTTTTAAGCTTGTCTTTTTTCTCAACAACTTCCACTAAGTTCAGCTTTTCCAAGAACTCCACGGCATTCTTAAGGGTATAATGATGTGCTACTTTAGTAGCTTTTCTTAGTTGCCCTAAGCTCATATCTCCCCCTTTTAATAAGTTAAGAATTTCAAGTTTAAGCTTGTCAGATTTAAGCATAACTAGGTTTTATGCAGTAGTTCTTATTAAATAAGTATTTAGAATATATTAAGTGGTTAGAATATATTAATTAAAGAAAAGTTTAAATAGTATGTATCCCCCTATAGAGATATAGGTAAAATATGAGTTACAAGATGGGTAAAAAAGAAACAATCAAAGAAATAAATGAACAGGAAGCGGATGCGGAGAAAGAAAATATTAAGGGAATTGTCGTTTTTGTTGCAGGCATCTTTTTTTTATTCATACCTTTTATTGGATGGATATTGGGGTTAGTAATGTGTATTAGTGGAGCGATTGGGGCAAATAAGGCACATTCAAGATTAGAAGAATTAAGGTTAGAAAAAGCAAAATTGAAATGAAAAATGTAGGTTAAAAATGCCAAACATAACTTGTGCAAAATGTGGTAAAACAATTGTCTTTGGAGATAGATTACACGATATGCTAGATGATGATGACAAAACTAAAATTAAAATCTGCCAAGAATGTTATGATAAATGGAAAGAAAAAAAGGATAGTAGTAAAATTAGAACGAAACGATGTAAAAATTGTAAAAACAAGATGGGGGGTTGGTTGGATACTGCTGAAGATTATGAAATGGAAGGTTATTGTATACGTTGTGCTAAAGATATTGAATCACAAAAAGAAGAAAAAGAATACGAAAAAGAGGGGGAAAGATGGAATTCTTTATCGCCAAATGAACAAAGGATTGAGGAAGAAATAGAAGAATTGGAAGAGGTTAGTATTGCAGTGATAGTTTTAGTAATATTAGGAATTCTTGGTTTGTTCCTGTATCTATCAGGCATTATTTTACTCATAGTTGCTACTATAGTTTCTAGCTCAAGAAAAAGCAAGGCAGCTTCATTAAGAGCCCAGTTGGAGATTTTAAGAAGAACGTCAAAACCAAGTAGTGTAAAAAAAGAAAGCTATTTAGATATCTTGAAGAAACAATTTGCAGAAGGTAAGCTCACTAAAAAAGAATATTTAGAAAAGAAGAATGTGTTGGAAGAAAAATAATGTGGTTTGAATGAGAGAAATAAAAAAGCAAGTATCTGTATATAGTGTGGTAAAAACAGTAATAATAATCTTGATTGTACTCTCTCTTATTGTAATTTTGGGCAAATATTTAAATAAAAATAGTTCTTCAATAAAAGGTTCAAGCAAGGGCAGTATAGAAACTAAAACATCCATAAAGACTGTAGAAACAGTAAATCAAATTAGTGTAGCTAGGGAGGATTGTAACGATAATGATAAATGTACTAAAGATAGTTATAACAATGATAAAAATAAGTGTGAATACGCCCTCATTACCCCTTGTGACGGAAACAAAATATGTGAAAATGGAGAATATACTAAATCTAAAGATTGTCCTAGTTGTGAGGATAATAATGTATGTACCACAGATTCGTATGATTATAATTCAAAAAGATGTATTCATCAAGAAAACATTCCTTGTTGCGGCGATGGAATCTGTGCAATAAATGAATCGTGCCAAGAAGATTGTTTTTGTTATGTTGGTAAGTGGATAAAACGGGAAGAATTTGGTAAAGAGGCTATGGTTATCAAAGGGTTTTCGTTTAGATTGATGAATCTTTATACAGAATCACTTGAGTTTTGGGTAAGTGGCGAAAATTTAACAGAAAAACAATCTATAAGTCTTACAGAAAAACAGTCAAGAAGTATTACAGATAAACTAAATGTTTACTTAAAATTGATAAGAAATGGCAACATTCCAGAGATTACTTTTTATGTATACACCAATAATACCGCCTTTGATAAATGCTTAACAGAAGTTTATGTGTGTAATGATAAAAATGAGAATGGTAAATGTGATGTTGATGAGAAAAAAACAAGTACAGTAAGTGAAACGCCAACAGTGAGGTCTTACAATCCCCCATCTAATAATGTATTAGTAACACCTACAGAAGAAAATGCAGGTTTAGATGATTCTGATATAATTAAATGGTGTAGTGCTGCTTGTAGAACCTATCAATCCATTAATGATTGGACGGAATGGGAGTATAAAAACTGTTTTAGCGCATGTTTAAAGGGGTAATTTTCCTAAACACCCAAAGACACGAGACAGGCACTATACCCATTTTTCAATTTAGACATAGGCACCAGTAGCCTTCCCGAGTGAAATTAACTATATCTTTAAAAAGTGAATGTCACACGTAGCAAAACTATTACCAATTATTCTTCTCTTGTTATTATGACAGTTGTCCCAAGTGTTACCAAAACGTTAGGGGAGCTCACCCTTGCAATCCGTTAAACAAGTTGACAATAATACTCTGGGACGAGAAAACGTGTCTAAAATCTAACCCACAGCATTAGTGAACTTAGTGAAGGTTGTGAACATTATATCATATATAAGAATTAATATATATAAATATATAATTATATTATTATTAATATATAATAAAAAATAAAAAAATATATTATATCTCAGCAAACTCCTTAAATAGACCTAACTGAGGTGGGCTGCCTGTCTCTTGTTCTTCCTTACTTTCTTCTGGACGTTCACTACGTTCACAATGTTCACCAGAAATTCGGTCTAACATTTCTTTATCTATGTTACGTCCCTCAAATAAGTCTATTATTTGTTTCACTGGTATTTCAATTGTTGTTCCATCTCCTTGTCTTTTAATGTAATCACTAAAACCAATGTTTCTTAACACACCACCAAAGTATTTCTCATGTTTTGGGTATTCAAGCTCATCATTAGCTTTCTTCGTTAACTCCTTCAATGAGATTTTGCCTTTTTGTTCATACAATATTCTTGCTACTTTTAGACCTGTGTCTGTTTGCATAGATTTTACCAAGGAATAATATATTTTATCCTTGTATGTTTGCACTACAAGTTCATCTACATTTAGATATCGCTCAATAGTAGCCAAGGGCTTAATTATTTGTTCTGCTCTGTTGCTTAATGGAATTTCTATTTCGCTGTGCAACCCCAGTATATTGCTTTTATTAAGGGTTATGTATTCATATATTTTTAGTTGTAACTTCATCAATCTTTCTTCTCTAGTTGTATCTTTTCCTATCAAGCTCCTTAATTTTCTTGGAGATTTAAACGTGTTTATCCAGATAGACCGACTATCTAAAGTAGGAATGGACTCTTTATAGACAGTTCCAAACATTTTAGGGCAAAATGGGTCAAAAAAACTTACCTGCCCATCTTTATCCACTCTACTTACCATTTGTCCATCTTCATATCCATTGTTCAGTATCTCTATCATTAATTTGTTATCTTTTATATGTTCAAATTCATTAAAGAACAAGGAAGGTAGTGCTTCTTTATTCATTCTAAAGATGGAAGCCTCACTAAATGAGCCCATTATTCCATATCTTACTAATTTACTGCAAAGTCTCATTATTGTTGATTTCCCAGTTCCAGGCATACCCACTAAGCGTATATATGGGGTAACACCAAATTCTTTAACTAAGCAAGTGTGCATTATCCATAGAGCTAATGTGTGATATTCTTCTTTTTTCACACTAATAAACTGTTTTAATGTCTCTACCAAGTCTCTGAATATTTTTCTACTCATCATCTTCTCGAACTGTTGCAAAGGCATTACTTTTTGTTTATCTTCATCTATGTTATTATAGGATTTACATCCCTTGAATTCGCTTACGGTTGTTTTGAATATTTCATCCAATTCTTTACATTCAAGATATATCTCTATTATGTTTTCTTTTTCAAGCTGGTTCAACACATCTTCTGATATTCCAAAACCACAATACTTCTTAAAATAGTGGTCTTTAGTCCTTTCACTTACATATACGTCTTTGTCTCCATTTTTGGTTATATAACCTACTTTATGTCCTGTTTTTGGGTTCTTAAATTCTACCCAATCTTTTTTTTCTTTATCCATTTTTTATACCTCTATCTAACGATTATAGCTATCGCTAGATTATTGTTTGTTTTATTCTTCTTTAGAGCTAACGCTAACTTACATTAGCCTAATGCACTTCACAAAATATTCATACTTTTAAAGAATCAGCACCTCTTTTTACTTGGTGGCGCGTCATCTTTTTTGCTTGGTCTCACCTCGTTTATGTTACTTATTCAAAGTGAATTTTTATCCGTCGATGTAATTTAATAGGGTAAGCTAGTATATAAATATTTCTATTCTCTAAGATATACTTGTCGTCGATAAAACAACAAAATAAGCCACAAAACTACGCCATAAAATAATGCCAAAAAACAAAACCATCAATCTTCGTAATGTGTCACTGTTATTAAGTTTATGCCACAATTATTATGGCGTATGGTTGTGGTTTGCGCCACAATTCTAAAACACGCGCCCATAATACACAGAATTAGTGTAACTTACAGAAAAATAGCATATTTACGCAGAAATAGCTGAATTATGGTGATTGGTTAACCAAAGATTCTGAAAAACCCTAAAAATTCTCCCGAGGTACTATGTCCAATTTATCTTATTAACTTGATGGACTATTCCGCCTCTGAATGAAGGCTACAAAGTTTTATAAAGTAAAGTATGCGCATAAAATTGAGCAAATATGAAACAAAGACTTAACTTAACGATTGAAAGCGAAGTGTGTAAAAGCCTAAAGAAAAAGCGTACAAATATAAGTAAATACGTCGAGAAGCTGATATTAAAGGACTTGGCTTTGGATAGTTCTTCGAATGTTTCTAGGTCGGGAGTTCGAATCTTCCTGGGCGCGTTTATTTTTATTATAAGAAAGTTACCGAGCTTCAACAGGTTGAACCCTTGCTGTTGCAGGAGCATAATTAAAAGCAGGTTCTCTTCTATTTGTCACGGGGTCTAATTCCCATTTGGGTTTGATAATGCCACGTTCAACAGCTTTAATCGCTATGTCCACACCAATAAGATACCAGATATGACTAGGTAAAGGAACACCAACAGCGCCCATAGCACCCAACATATGAGCCTGTCCTTTCTCTGAATTAAGGTAGTTAACTATTGGAGCATAAGCCGCTAAGTCTGGATCTTCCATATCCCCATTTAACTGAAGCAAAAAAATATAAGGAAAATAAAGTTCTGAAATTGGCCTAAGCTCATTTCCACGAAAACGGAATATTGCCTCAACTATCCCATCTATTTCTGGCCTATCAGTCTTGCCGTCATAATCTTCATAGATACCACCCATAATAAAGTCTATAAGTCTATGGCTATAATCAGACCATACATATGATCTATGTTCAGATAGAAATTTAGTTTTAACTAATTCCTCTGCAATCTCACGTGCCATAGTATCTTCTTCTATAGTCAAAAGACTTACCAAAGACCTGTCTTGTCCACCCATAACTGTTAAGAACAAACATTAATTTAAAAAGTTTATTATCCTGGAGTATATATCTTATCTTTTAACAAAATAAACTCCATCTACTGCTCTTAAAGCTCTAATCAACTCATCAGTTGGTGGTTGGTGCAACTGATATACAGTTTGTACTCTAGAATCCTTACCTAATTTCCTTGAGGGATTATCTCTAATATTCACGCCATGGTCTCCTAAAACAGTATCAATAGCACCAAACATTCCTGGCTTATCCATATGTGTAATAAATAAGGTATAAATTGGTTTTCCTTCTGATGCTACTTCTTCACTAGCATTAACAGAACCGCCCCATTCACCAGTTAATAAATAACTACTCACTTTCTCCGCTATCTCAATAGCAGTCTTCTTTTGTGCTTCAGCAGTCGATGCCCCTAAATGTGGGGTTACAACCACATTAGTTAATCCTTCATAAGGATGATGAAATTCCTGCCCTTCCTTTCCTTCCCCTACATAAACGTCTATTCCTGCCCCAGCTATCCTTCCAGTCTCTAAAGCTTCTCTCAAAGCAGCCTGATCAACATTTTTTCCCCTAGAAGCATTTATTAAAATAGCACTTGATTTCATCAACCCTAACCTGGAAGCATCTATTATTACTTCATTACCTCCTGTATGAATCGAAACATAATCAGATACCCTAAGAAGATCCTCAATTGAATCCATGTACTCTATCCTAGACTCAGGATTTTGCCGTATATCAAAACCTACTACCCTCATATAAGGAACTAATTCACTTAACCTTTGGCCTATTCTACCACAACCAATTACGCCTAAAACCTTACCAGACAATTCAACCCCCTCATAAGGTTTTTTAACCCACCTTCCATGCCTAAGATCAGAGTATGCTTGAGGAATATTTCTAGAAACAACAAACATCAAAGCCAATGCAAGCTCAGCTGTTGCGTTTGTATTGCCATGAGGTGCATATTTAACCACAACACCATTCTCAGAAGCTGCATCTAAATCAACATTATCATATCCAACTCCAGACCTACCAATTATTTTTAATCTATTCTTGCCTGCCTCCATAACAGGCCTAGTGACTTTTGTAGCACTCCTCACAAGCAAACCATCAAATTCCTTGATTACATCCAAAAGATCTTCTGGACTTTTTTTCTCAGTATCCACTTCTATACCTGCTTCATTAAATATGTCAATACCTTCTTGCGGCAAACCATCATTTGCTAAAACTCTTTTCATATTAACTCACCCCAGCACAAAATCCAGATACTCTTATAAATACTTTATTATGATAAAATAGTTATAATAAGGAATATATAAAAGAAAAAGAAATTATTTCTTATCTTCCAAAGCAGCCTGTGCTGCAGCTAACCTTGCAATTGGAACTCTATAAGGGGAACAGCTCACATCATTTAGTCCTATTCTATGGCAGAACTTAACGCTTTCAGGCTCTCCGCCATGCTCTCCGCATATTCCAATTTCAATTTTCTTATTCTTTTTCCTAGCATTTTTTACACAAAGCTGCATTAGTTTACCAACACCTTGCTGATCAATGCTTTGGAAAGGGTCTCTATCATAAATTCCTTGCTCAACATAAGGTTTTAAGAATTTATCTGCATCATCTCTTGAAAAACCGCATGTCATCTGTGTAAGGTCATTAGTTCCAAACGACATAAAGTCAGCTTCTTTAGCAATTTCATCAGCAGTTATGGCTGCTCTAGGAACTTCTATCATTGTTCCTACCCAATAATCTTTCTTCTTTTTCAATTTCAAATCTTTTGCGACTTTTTCAATTATGCCTTTTATAATAAGATACTCTTCACGCTTACCAACCAATGGAACCTCTATCCAAGGTAAAGCCTTAACTCCTTCCTTACCAGATTCAATAGCAGCTTCTAAAATTGCTCTTGCCTGCATCTCTGAAATCTCAGGATATTTAATGCCTAATCTACACCCTCTAAATCCCAACATCGGATTAAATTCATGTAAATTAGAGATTGTATCTCTTATTTTCTGTTCATCAACACCAATTTGTTCTGCCATTACTTTTATATCTTCATCTTCTTTTGGCAAAAACTCATGCAGTGGTGGGTCTAATAACCTAATTATAACTGGCAATCCATCCATAACCTTAAAGATTCCTTTGAAATCTTCTCTCTGCATTGGTTCTATTTTATCCAAAGCTTTTTTACGGCCTTCTAAATCTTCAGCCAGAATCATCTCTCTAACAGCTTTAATCCTCTCTCCCTCAAAGAACATATGCTCTGTCCTGCATAATCCAATTCCCTCTGCTCCAAAATCCCTGGCAACCTGAGCATCATGTGGTGTATCTGCATTTGTTTTAATCTTTAATTTCCTAAATTCATCAGCCCATTTCATTAATTTTTCAAAATCACCGCTAAGCTCAGGATCAACTACAGGAACTTGTCCTTTTATAACTTCTCCAGTAGCTCCATCTAATGTAATATAATCTCCTTCTTTGATTTCAAAATCTCCAATTTTCATAATCTTTTTATCTTCATTGATAATAGCATCAGAACATCCAGCAACACAAGGCTTTCCCATTCCCCTTGCAACAACTGCTGCATGTGAAGTCATTCCACCTCTAGAAGTTAATATTCCCTGAGCAGCATTCATACCTTCAATATCTTCAGGAGAAGTTTCTGTTCTTGTCAAAATCACCTTTTCACCTTCCTGAGCAAGCTCATGCGCTCTTTCTGCTGTAAAAACAACTTTTCCAACAGCAGCTCCAGGTGATGCAGGTAATCCTTTAGCTAACACCTCTGCTTTCCCTTTAGCAATAGGGTCTAACATCTTGTGTAATAGATGGTCTAATTGATTAGGGTCTATCTTTAAGACAGCTTCTTTCTTATTAAGCAAGCCCTCATCTACCATTTCAACAGCTATTCTCAAAGCTGCATGCGCTGTTCTTTTGCCATTTCTTGTTTGAAGTATATACAGCTTGCCTTCTTGTATTGTAAATTCCATATCCTGCATGTCTTTGTAATGCTTCTCAACCTTTAGGTATATAGATACTAATTCATCATAAATCTTAGGCATCTGTTTTTGTAATTCCCCTATATGTTTTGGTGTCCTTATTCCAGCAACAATATCCTCTCCTTGGGCATTCATTAAATATTCCCCATACAATTTATTTTCGCCAGTAGATGGATTTCTAGTAAACAATACACCCGTACCAGAAGTGTCCCCCATATTACCAAAAGCCATGGTTTGAACATTAACAGCCGTACCCAATAAGCCTATAATATGATTAATCCTTCTGTAAGCAATAGCTCTTTTGCTGTTCCAGCTCCCAAAGACAGCATCAATACCCATCTTTAACTGCTCCTTAGGGTCCTCTGGAAATAATTTTCCAGCATGTTTCTTAACTATTTCTTTATATTGCTCACAAACCTTTTTCCAGTCCTCAGCGCCTAGCTCAGTATCATACTCTACGCCTTTGGTCTCCTTTGTCTTTGTCAAAACCTCTTCAAAGTATTTATGCTCAACACCCATGACAACATCTCCAAACATATTAATGAATCTTCTATATGCATCATAAGCAAACTTCTCATCTCCTGTTTTCTTAGCTAAACCATTGACAGATTGATCATTCAATCCAAGATTAAGTACAGTATCCATCATCCCAGGCATAGAAACAGCTGCTCCGCTCCTTACAGATACTAGTAAAGGATTCTCAGGATCGCCAAGCTTTGCGCCCATTTTCTTCTCTAACTCCTCTAACTTCTTGCCTACCTGCTCCCACATACCAGCAGGATATTTACTCCCTAACTTATAGAATTCAGCGCAAGCCTCAGTTGTAACCGTAAAACCAGGTGGAACAGGAATGCCCATATTAGTCATTTCAGCTAAAGCAGAGCCTTTTCCGCCTAAAACAGCCTTCATCTCCTTCTTTCCTTCATCAAAACTATAAACCCATTTATTTTCCATATTAAACAGCCTCCTCATAATCTTTTGTTAGTATAAAATCCACAAGAAGTTGGATTTAATCGCTGTTTATAAATCTTATGTATAAAAACCACTTAACATATTTCTTCAAAACACTAAAATTGTAAAACAATTTTGATGTCCCAAAAATTTATTTTAATAAATTTTTTAGGATTTCCATCGCTTTCTTCCCGTCAATCTTTCCCTTAAACTTACCCATTACAAGGCCCATATATCCACCTATACTCAATCCTGGCTTGCTCTCAACTATTTTCTTAATCTCTCCTTCGATATCTTCATCAGAAGCAGCAGCATATTTATCTAAATCAAACTCTCCTTTGGAATAATCAATCAGAACATCAATAACAACATCCTTGCTTATCTTTCCTTCATTTAGATAAGAAAATATTTCCTCAAATTCTTTCTCAGTTAATTTATCAACATCTACCTCGTACTTTCTCTTAATCTCCTTAAGGGTAGAAACCAAAGTAGAAGCAATAAATGCTGGCTTAACATTACTAAACTTGTTAACAAACCTCTCAAACATCTCAAGCTTACTTTCCTTAGCTAAGCCTTTAGCTAGATCTTGCGTGATTGAATGTTTCTCAACTAACTTTTCCGTTTTATCCGAGATTAACTGAACAACGCCTATTTTCTCTAACCTTTCCTTTCCAATTTTTATTGGAGCAACATCTGTTTCAGGATACATTCTTGCAGCACCAGGCATAGGTCTTAAAAAACTAGTTGTAAAATCAGGCTCTGCTTTTCTTACTTGCTCTTTTATTTCTTTTCCTTGTTTGATCATTCCTTCTTGTCTTCTAACTTCATTCTCAATAACCTTAACAATGCTTCTCAAATCCTGAAAACCTTTAATTTCAGTTCTTGCTCCTTTTTTTATAGAAATATTAACATCTTGTCTTATTGTTCCAATTCCCCTTTTACACCCACCTGTTGATCTTAAAGCCATTCCTAAGTAAGTAGCAGCCTCCTTAGCATGCTCAGGGCTTTTAATATCAGCTTCTGTACCTATTTCAATCAAAGGAATACCTAATCTATCTAACCTATAAGTAATAGACTCATTATCTTCCTTAATCTTCTGAGCAGCCTCTTCTTCTAAACAAATATTGGCAACCCTAACTTTGCCTAAAGAAGTTTCAACAACACCATTAGTAGCAATCAAAGCAGTCCTCTGAAATCCAGAAGTATTGCTTCCGTCAACAACTGTTTTCCTCATAACCTGAATTTCATCAACAATCTTAGCATTTAATAATTTAGCAACCTGCAGAGCAACATCCAACGCCTTCTGATTTAAAGCATGTGGCGGCTCTTCATCATACTCTACTAAACAAGTATCTTCAGAATATGAAATATAAATCATCTGCTTGCCTTTCTCCATCTCATGCTTTGCAGCAACATCAACTTCTCCTGTCTCTCCAGCAACTGCCCTTAACCTTCTCAAAACCTTAATATCAGGCTCTTTGCTGGAATTCAAAGTAAGGCAATCACAAAATAGCTTTTTGCCTTCTAACTGCTGGTGTATCTCAATGCCACACTTAAAACCTAATGCACCATAATCAGTTCCCATACTACTGAGTTTTTCATTCAACTTTAAAAACATTATGGTAAGGATAGGTTTTTAAACAAATAAGCGTTTCAATCTATTAAGATTAAGATGGAAAATAGCAAAGAGAATAACTGGAAAACAAAGGATTTGGGCGAAGGATATATGCTCAGATACAGAGATGACCCGAGCTTAGAGTTTATTACAGGTGCAACTAATATTTCTGTTGCAGTAAAGGACCAATGCCAATTTTCATGTAGAACCTGTTATAGTAAATCCTTACATAAAGGAGAATATAATGTCGACCCCCTAGCATATCAAAAACTTTTAGAATTAACAATGGCTGTCAAAGTTGGCCTTACATTTGGAGAGCCAACATTACACCCTCAACTAGATGAACTAGTTGGTATGACAATCGAGCAACGCATCAATTTAGAGGTAGACACCAATGGGGTTGATATTAAAAAATTAGCGCATTTGATTTATAGATTCAGGGATAATTCTCTTTATTTAGATGTGCGTTTGTCTATTGATGCTGATCATGAAGAACAACACAGTTTAAGGGGCAGCGATCTAATCGAAACTGCTAAACAACTTAGAACATGGGCTAAACACCATAACAATGACCTTTATTTTACCTGGAGAAGACTCAATGAAAAAGATGATTTTGTTGAAAGAGCAACTAGTGCATTAGGGATAGATATGCCTACATTTATGGGTATTGATGATACAGAACCATGGTACCTTCAAGGTTCAGAAGATAACCTAAGGCATTTTCAAAGGCCAGTCCCAGATCATATTTATTTTGGGTTAGACGGCTATCTGTATGATAACAATTTTGATTTTAACAGGGCAAATGTTGAAAATGCAATTGGACAAATAGTAAAAAGATAAAATATCACTCCAAATATTCATCAGGCTCTATTCTCGGATTAATCTCTCCCCTTAAATTAGTTTTCACTAATCTTTTAATCTCTTCTTTATCTTTGTAATTACCAAGCAACCACACTAACTTAATAAAAACTGTCTCTGTAAGCATATCTTCCCCAGATATTACCCCAACATTAACTAAATCAATAGCATTGCTATAAACATGCATCTGCACTCTGCCAAATATTGTCTGGGATGTCATTACAACAATTGTCCCTTCCTTAACCAAGTTCTTTATAGCAGCCAAATTCTTTTTGTGTATTTCACATAGCTCATTAGGAACACCAGTAGGAGCTTGTCCTAAACCAGTTCCTTCTATTACTAATCCATTATAGCCTTTAAAGAATTCAAATTGTTTAGGAACCATATTAGGATGGCATCTTAAAATACCCACTTTTTCCTCAAAGCCATCCTTCACAACCAACTCCCTCTTCTTATCTCTCTTTGTATAGTCCTTTTTAACAAATTCTATCTTTTTCTCTTCAAAATTAACCCTAGCAATTATTGTATCATTCACAGCCTTAAAAGCATCCCTTCTGGAAGCATGTAATTTTCTTGTCTTACAAGCAGGAAGAACAACACAAATGTTATCATCAATATTCTCATGCATACATATAGCAACCCCTGAAAAATCTGTTTTGGCAATAAAATCAGCAGCGCATATTAGATTAACAGCAGCATCCGAACTCCCCCTATCAGAACTCCGTTGAGCACCTACCATTATTACAGGAATGGGTAAATTTTCCAAAGCAAATGCCAAAGCCGCAGAAGTATAAGTCATTGTATCTGTACCATGAGTTAAAATGATTCCATCAACACCCGATTCTATCTCTTCTTTTATCGCCTTAATCATCAATCCGTAATGTGCAAATCTCATATCCTCAGAAAACATTTTAGAAACTAATCTGCTCTTTATATTAGATATACCCCTCAATTCAGGAAACATATCTAAAAGCTCTTCTGGCTCAAACCTTGCAACAACACCTCCAGTCTTGTAATCAACCTTAGAAGCAATTGTACCACCAGTATGCAGAATAGAGATTGTAGGTAAATTCTTATTAAATTTAACCTCTCCTTTCTTTACAACTTTTTCTTTATTCTTCTCAACTACCTCAATCTTCTCAACCTTGCTCTTTTCAATCCCAACATTATACCCGCTGCTTAGCTTAACAACAACAGAATCCGTTTCTTCATTAGGCATAAGAACCCCTTCTATTGATTCATCCTTTGTTACAACTTTAACCTTATCCCCTGGTTTTGCCATTTTGTTTAAAAGAAGAAATTATTTCTTTTTCTTCTTCTTTTTTCCATCTCCACATCCACAACATCCCATGTAAATCACCTCAGAGAGAATTAGAAATAACTATATTATAAACTTTATGTTTTAACCGAAATAACTCGGCATCTCATCCTTCATCTGCTTTCCTTTTGCAGCAGAAAACTTAGCTCCTAACTCTTCATAAGCCTTCTCAACATCCTTTGTAGAAGATGCGCCTACTTTATTAAGAGCTTCATCAAAATGCTTAGTCGATATTTCCTTAGCCTTTATGTCCTTACGCAATGCCAATATTGCAGCTTCCCTGCATAGGGCCTCTATATCCGCTCCAACATATCCTTCTGATTTTTTAGCAAAAGCTTCTAAAGAAACGCCTTTCAAAGGCATCCCTTTTGTATGCACTTTGAATATTTCAAGCCTGGATTTCTCATCAGGAACAGGAACCAATATTATCCTATCAAATCTTCCAGGCCTAAGAAGTGAAGTATCAATAATATCAGGCCTGTTTGAAGCGGCAATGACAACAACATCCTGCATCTCCTCTAGACCGTCCATCTCAGTCAATATCTGATTCACAACAGTTTCAGTTACATGAGACCCCCCACTATTTGATCCTCTTCTTGGGGCTAAGCTGTCAATCTCATCAAAGAATATTATTGTAGGTGCTGTCTGCCTTGCTTTCTTAAATATTTCTCGAACAGCTTTTTCACTTTCCCCTACCCATTTAGATAACAATTCGGGCCCTTTAACAGAAATAAAATTTGCCTCACTTTCATTAGCAATAGCTCTTGCCATCAATGTCTTCCCTGTTCCAGGAGCACCATAAAGAAGTATTCCTTTTGGCGGCCTTACACCCATTCTCTTAAATGCATCGGGATGTTTCAAAGGCCACTCTACAGCCTCAATAAGCTCTTGTTTTACACCCTCTAAGCCCCCAATATCAACCCACTTAGTAGAAGGCTTCTCAATAAGCACTTCCCTCAAAGCAGAAGGCCTTACAACCCTTAATGCCTCTTTAAAATCATCCTGGGTAATCATCAATTTCTCCAAAACTTCTTTTGGAATAGACTCCTCCTCTTTCAGTTTCAACTCAGGCAATACCTTTCTTAAGAGAACCATTGCGGCTTCCTTAGCTAATGCAGATAGATCAGCTCCGACAAAACCATAAGTAACATCTGCCAAAGCACCAAGATCTACATTCTTAGCCAAAGGCATATTCCTTGTATGAATCTTCAAAACATCCAGTCTTCCTTGCTTGTTTGGAACCCCGATCTCAATCTCCCTGTCAAATCTGCCTGGTCTGCGCAAAGCATGGTCCAATAAATTAGGGACATTTGTAGCTGCAATAACAACAACCTTGCCTCTGCTCTGCAGCCCATCCATATTAGCAAGTAATTGGGCAACAACCCTCCTTTCAACCTCGCCTTTAGTTTCTTCTCTTTTAGAAGCAATCGCATCAATCTCATCAATAAAGATTATAGAGGGAGCATTTTTTTGAGCCTCTTCAAATTTCTTGCGTAAATTCTCTTCTGATTGGCCATAATATTTGCTCATAATCTCAGGGCCATTTATTAAAATAAAATGTGAATTTGTTTCGTTAGCAACTGCTTTAGCAAGCAAAGTCTTGCCTGTTCCAGGAGGCCCATGCAGCAACACCCCCTTTGGCGGCTCAATGCCCAATCTCTGAAAAATTTCAGGATGCTTTAATGGCAGCTCAACCATTTCCCTTACTTTTTTTATCTCATCATGCAATCCGCCAACATCTTCATAAGTAACTTCTAATATTTTCTCTTCTGTTATCTCAACAGCCTCTGGATTGAACTCAACAGCAGTCTGATCAGAAATAATGACAGCCTGCTTTGGGTTAGTATCTGCAACAACAAACTTAATATCCCCAAAACCAAAACCTAAATTAGTCTCTTCAAATAATGCTGAAAAAACATCATCAAAAAAAGGATTATCCATCGTAGCAGTCCTTCTTCTCTTTGTACCGCCTAAACTTACAATATCTCCCTTAACAACAGTCCTTCCCAATAAGCCCTGCTTAAAAATTTCAGAAGACGCTCTAATCCTAACGCCTTTCTGTGCAGGCGCAATTATAACTTTCTTAGCCTCTTTCACATCAGCTTTCCTTACCTTAACTAATTCCCCAATGCCGGTTCTGGCATTCCTTCTTACAATCCCATCTGTTCTTATTATATTAATCCCAATATCACCGGGATAAGCCCTATCAGCTATAGCAACAGTTTTCCTCTCCCCTTCTATTTCAACAATATCACCTACCCTTACGCCTATCTGTTGCATGAAGGTGTTATCAATCCTGACAATGCCTTTATTTACATCATCCTGTATAGCCTCAGCTACCTTTAATTTCAACTCCTCAAAAGATTTTTTCTCTGCCATTTCCATGCATAGCTAACGCTTACTAATTTAAAAAGGTTTTGTTTAAGAAAGAATCACTTCTTTGCCTCTGGCTTTACAGAAGGCAAAGGAATTGGTGGAGGCAAATTAACCTTCTGGCTCAAGATCAAAGCTTCAATATTACACCTTGTTAATACCATATTCAATATATTGGTCATAATATCTTTAGGAACCTTCTTTTCT
>Ga0268276_1000189_pt1 | contig 74760 bp, 66 predicted proteins | sample saktaG_4_FD_190145 | JGI IMG/M metagenome (GOLD analysis project Ga0268276, IMG submission 190145) | Saline water microbial communities from Sakinaw Lake, British Columbia, Canada - sak_2010_1_5_45m | ecosystem: Environmental > Aquatic > Non-marine Saline and Alkaline > Saline ... | reverse complement strand
GAAAACTCAGGCAGAAAATCGTCCCCCTTTGCCAGATGCCAGCCCATATTATCGCCCCATGGGTATTGGGGGCGATAAGTTTAAAAGTATATTTAATTCTGTCCTAAGCTATTAGCACAATCCAAGTGAAAATATATCCTGCCGCGGCAGTTTTTTCTCTTGACATGCGGTAGCATCACCAGTTGCCAATGTTTGGACTACTTCTTCTTGCGCGTGCTGTAGAAAGTAATCTTAGTCCCGTCTCCACGCTTGAAGCTCACTCGCTTTGCCATTCAAATCCCCCACCTAAATTTTGGCTCTCTGAGACTTGCTGAAAGATTAAGACCGTATGGATTAGATGCTTTCACGTGCTTCTTCTTGTGCTTTACCTTGCGCTTCTTGGATTTAACACCAAGTGTCTTATGTGCTTCAGAGAGGCTCTTGCTGCTCTTTATCCTGTTGCAGCTGCGATGTGTCCAGCGCATATTGCTTCCTCCTTTAGAGTATGCGCGAACATGGTCTAGTTCTGCTGCATCAAAATCAGTAATGCGCTTGTGGCAGATGTGGCACACGTGCGACAGGTTCTGCCAAAGCCTCATCTTCACCGATGCTGAGTAGGTTTTCCTCTTCTTCTTTGGCTTGCTGCCATACATGTTTCCGTAAGAAGTTAGGGGCTTTATGTTGAATGGGGTTGCCATACAGGAAATTCGGCTTCATTACTTAAAAACCTTGGGGGTGGCTAATCTCTCTTTCCCAAGAACTTCAGGAAAGAGCCAATCAGCCCGATTCCTTTCTCTTCTTCCTTGCTTTCTTCTGTTTCCTCTGGCTCTGCTTTCCCGTCAAGGATTTCTTGGAGCGCGCGAAGCCCTTGGAGGGTTTTTTCAAGCGCCGCCTTGTCTTCCCCTGCAAGCTCCTCCCTCTTTTGCTTTATCCTGCCTGCGCGCGACCATTCCTTTTCATCAGCCTCTTTTGTTTTCCCAAGCTCGGCCAGCTGCTCCGCAAGCTTGCGCGCGTTCTCATCGCTGGCTGACAAGCGGGCAAGCGCGTGCTCATTCATCTCTGGCGTGTGCAGGGACATTATGCCAAACAGGAAATTCCTTCGCGCGACAATTTCCTGCCTGAAAAGAGGCAGGTCAACGCCAGTGTGCCTCAGCCTCTGCTCGCTTTGCCCTGCCATCTCGTAAAGCTGCTCCGCGGAGCTTTCCTCAAGCTTGTTTTTTTGCAGGAATGATGACAGCGCGCCTGCCTCGCCTGATGGCAGGGCGGGGAAGCCGATTTTGCCAAGCTCCTCTTCCTTCATTTTCCCAAGAAGCTTGCAAAGCGGCATGGACTTGAGCGCCTGTATATGGCTTAGCCACATTTTGGAAAGCTTCTCATTCAGCTGCGCCCACTCGCCATGCCTTTTCACTTTCCCGTCATCAACTGGGGGCTCCTTTTCCAGCCATTCCAAGCCAGACAGCTGCGCCTCAACGCCGCGCCTTGCGCGCTCGAATTGCGCGCGTTTTTTCAAAAGCAGGTCATCGATTATTTCAAGCCGCGAGCCCATTCCCAAAAAATCGTATAATTCCTCTGCCTCGCGCCTTGCCTTGTCCGTGTTTTTCGACCGCAGCAGCTTGATGATGGACACCATTTTCCTTCCATGCTCAAGAGTGATGTGCTTGCCCTCGTATTCCTTCACAAGGTGCTGTTCAAAGTTGTTCAGGTCCTTTGCCTTGCGCCGCACTTTCCTTGAGAACTTCACCTTGGCATCAAAGGCAGCATGCTCCTTTTCGTGCATCTTGCGGCTCACTTCCTCTATTTCATCTATTATGCCTGCCAAGTCAGAGCAATCTTCCAACAAGTTGCTGAAGTCCTCGCCGCCTGCAAGCTTAAGCTTTGCCTCAAGCTGCTTTTTCTCCAGCACAAGGGAGCGTACCTCTCTTCCATCGTTGTCCATAACATTGCCGCCAAGCTTTGGATAGGCACTTTTTTATACTCCCCCTTTCCCATCTTCGCAGTACAGAGGTGTAGTTATGGCAGGTTCTGACGTTGGCCTCCCTATTCGCGCTAGCGCGAATGGGCCCCTTTTTGCCAACGGGCAAAAAGTGGGCAACCCAGGGTGGGGCATGCGCTTGCGCGTGATAGTGACCACCATACTTGTCTTTGGCTTGGTGGCAGCCGTTATCGGCCTTGTCCTCAATGCCATGGGCTACGGCGGGTCAGGAAACATCATGGTCTGGGTGGTTGCCTCCTTTGTGATGATAAGCGTGCAGTGGTACTTTGGCCCCAACATCATCCGCTGGTCAACTGGCGCAAAAGAGCTGAAGCGCGAACAGGCGCCTGAGATATTTGACATGGTGCAGAGGCTTTCCGCAAAGGCGCGCCTTCCCATGCCCAAGCTTTACATCGTGAACAATCCCTCCCCCAATGCATTTGCATTCGGCAGGACGCAGTCTGACTCGGGAATTGCAGTGCACGCTGGATTGCTGCGTGCGCTTGGCAAGGACGAGGTGCAAGGGGTGCTTGCGCACGAGCTTGGGCACATAAACAACCGCGATGTAACTGTAATGACTTTGGCTTCAGTGCTGCCAGTCATGCTCTTCTACGCCTTTCTCATCTTCGGCAGGGACGAGAACGGCAGGGGCGGCATTGCAACCATACTTGGCGCATTTGTTGCACAGTTCATAGGCCAATTGCTGGTAATGTGGCTCTCGCGCCAGCGCGAGTACCTTGCGGACGAGTTTTCCGCAAGGCTGACCGGCAGCCCGGTGCACCTCATGAGCGCGCTTGCCAAAATCTCGTACGGGCAAGCCGCAGGCGCTGCCAAGGGAAATTCGCAGTCCATGGTAAACGCGCTTTACATTGCCGAGCCCTCAGGCGCCAAGATGAATGTTGCGGAAATCGCAGGCGCCATAAACTCGGGCAACGAATCCGCGCTTGCAGAGGCGATTGAAAAGGAGAAGAAAGGCGGCGCAATGGAGCTTATAATGACCCACCCGCTCACTTCAAAAAGGCTTGAGAGGCTAAACAGGCTTAGGAAAGGGCAGGCAGCATAGGGTGATTTTTTGGAAAAGATTTCAGACGGTATTTGGGAAATGCCAAAAGAAGGCAATATGCGCGTTGCTGCGCGCATATTCGCAACAGACAAGATGATTGCCACTATGGGCAAGGACAGGACTTTCGGGCAACTTCGGAACGTTGCTTCATTGCCTGGCATAGTGGGGAAAGCCTGCCTCATGCCTGACGGGCACGAAGGCTATGGCTTCCCAATCGGCGGAGTGGCTGCATTTGACCCTGAGCAGGGGGGAGTGGTGTCGCCCGGGGGGGTCGGTTATGACATCAACTGTCTCGACGGAGAAACGAAGGTTCTTCTTGAACATGGTGCATACGTCAGAATAAAGGACATTGAAACTGACTGTGGAAAAAGCGAGGCAAAATTTGTGGATTTCAAGAATTCTTCCCTGAGCGAGGCAAAAATCCTCTATTTTATGAAAAGAGAAGAAAAGGAATCCATCTATCACATAACAACCAAAACTGGCAGGTGCATTCGTGTTACTGGCGACCATCCAGTTTACACCAAGGAAGGGATGAAAAAAGCCGCAACTCTGAAAATCGGAGAAACTACTGCTTCGCTCGGTTTCGAAGGGGTACAATACACCGAACCTTCTGATGAAATCCTAGTAGATGAAAAGGCTTTCGAAGCAGCCTTTCTTTCCAAAAGAGGCTCGAATGAAGGGCATGCTTTGGAGCAAACATTAGTCCAGCTTAACAAAACTGGTCTGTTGCCCCTGAAATTCTCGAATCAAAAACTCCCATACCTTGCAAAAATAGCAGGATATGTATTCGGAGACGGCTCAATTTCGTTCTTGAAAAAGAGAAAAGGCGTAATTTGGTTTTATGGAAAGGAAAATGACCTCGAAAGCATAAGGGCGGATGTTTCTAAGCTGGGATTCACGCCTTCCAGGGTTTACAAACGAACTCGTGCACATAAGATAAAAACTCATTACAAGGACTACGAATTTGTCCATGTCGAATGCAGCTTCAAGGTGTCATCAACAGCCCTGGCTTCTCTGCTTGTTGCTCTCGGAACTCCGTCCGGCTTGAAGACCGCCCAGGAATATTCCATTCCCAAATGGATCAGGAGAGCACCGCTTTGGATGAAAAGGCTGTTCCTTGCAGCTTTTTTCGGGGCAGAGATGTCTGCGCCTGCAACTTTGAACAAATACAATTTCTATGCACCCACTCTTGGCATGAACAAGCTCGAGACGCTGGAAAACAACGCAATAGAGTTCATGACAAGTATAAAAGAGCTTCTGGGGGATTTTGGCATTGAGACCAGTCCAGTAATGAGAGTAAAGGAATATGCCGTGGAAGGAAAGAAAGGCAAAACCTGCGGGTATAGGATGCAGGTGCTGGCAACACCGGAGAATCTGACCAAGTTCTTTGAAACTGTTTCTTACGAATACCATTCGGAAAAATTCAAGGGCGCTTGCCTTGCGGCAAATTATGTCCGCCTTAAAGAAAAGATAAAGGAAAAGCGTCTGAAAGTTCGTGGGAAAGCCATCGCTCTTTATGCGAATGGCGCGCGGCCAAAAGATATCTACGACCAGCTTTCAGACATATACACACAGGAAAGTTTTATCAGAAAATCTTTGTGGGCAAAGCACACAGATGAGCCCAGGGTAGCATTTAATTTCATGTCATTTGCAGAATACAAGAATGGCTGTGCACTTGGGGAAGGGGGTTTGGCTTGGGACGAAATAGAAACGATAGAAAAAGCCCCCTTTGACGACTTTGTCTATGACATAACAATTAACGACGAGAATCACAACTTTGTCGCCGACGGAATAGTCGTTTCCAACTGCGGGGTTCGGTTGATTGCCACAGAGCTTCCTGCAAGCGAGGTGCGCACAAAGATGCGCCCGCTAGTGGATTTGCTTTTCAAGAACGTTCCCTCAGGCGTGGGCTCCAAGGGAAAGCTTCGCGTGACGCCACGCGAGCTGGAGGAAGCTGTCACGCGCGGAATTGACTGGGCAATTGAAGCAGGCTATGGAACAAGGCAGGACAAGGAAAGGACTGAGGAAGGTGGCAGGATGGAAGGGGCCGACCCGTCAGCAGTCACTGAAAAGGCGAAAAAAAGAGGATTGCCCCAGTTTGGCACAGTGGGGGCAGGCAACCACTTCATAGAGATACAAGAGGTCCAGGAGATAATGCTTCCAGAAGTCGCTGAGAAATTCGGCGTGAAAAAGGGCAATGCAGTGATAATGCTCCACTGCGGCTCGCGCGGCTTTGGCCACCAGGTGTGCGACGACTCTCTGCGCGACATGCTTGCAGCCTCGCGCAAGTACAACATCCCACTTCCAGACCCTGAGCTTTGCTGTGCGCCAATAAACACCCCTGAGGCTGACAAATACCTCAAGGGAATGCGCTGCGCAGTGAACTATGCATTTTGCAACAGGCACATCATGATGCACTGGGTGAGGCAAACTTTCGACGAAATATTCGGCAAGGGAACAGGGGACAGCATGCCCCTTGTCTACGACGTCTGCCACAACATCGCAAAATTCGAGGAGCATGACATTGACGGCCAGAGAAAGAAAGTGTGCGTTCACAGAAAGGGTGCAACGCGCGCGTTTGCAGCAGGCAGAATAGAAGTGCCTGCCATTTACCGCGAGATAGGCCAGCCAGTCATCATCCCTGGCAGCATGGGCACCTCTTCCTACTTGCTTGTAGGAAAGCAAGGCGCAATGGAAAACACATTCGGCTCGTCCTGCCACGGCGCAGGGCGCGCAATGAGCCGCAAGCAGGCAATCCACACCTGGCGCGGCAATGCGGTTGCAGGCGAGCTTGAAGGCAGGGGGATAATCGTCAAGTCCACAGAGTCAGATCTTCTCGCTGAAGAGGCGCCAGGAGCATACAAGGACGTTGACGAGGTCGTGCTTTCCGTGAAGGAGGCAGGCATCTCCGACATCGTCGCGCAACTGAAGCCAATGGGGGTGGTGAAGGGCTGATTGAATGGCAAAGGAAGCGACTTTGAAGTACGCGAAGAAAGTGGAAAAAATAGAGAAACGGCACGTCAGAAAGCATGGCGCACGGAAGATGTCTCTTGCTGAACTGGAGGCGCTTTGCCGTCAGTAAAGATAGCCCGCAAGGAAAAGCGGTATGCTCTTTCCCGTGAATTCTTCGCCTTGTTTCATGATGAAGTCGGGCATCTGGTAGGCGCTTTTTCCCGCGCCGCCAACTTCCACGCTTTTGCCATCAAGCATGAAGTCAGGCGTCTTCTGCCCGCGGCTGCCCTGGAAATAGCATGTTTCGGGATATGCGTGGTTCACGAAGAACTCCTCGCGCAGCGCGCCGATGTCGGGCTGCGAAAGAAGCGAATTGCAGAAAAAGCTCCTGAAAGGGAATGCAAGGTAGAGCTTGGGCTCCTTTCTTGCTGCGCTTTTGCCGCAGGGCAAAACGCGTTGCACAAGCCCCAATTTTTCAAGGTCGGAAAGCACGCGGATCACGGTCGGCTTTGACACCGAGACTTTGGAGGCAAGCGAGGAATAGGAAAGCTCGCCTGCCGGGGAGAGCGCGATGAAATGCAGCATTCTCCGTGCATCCTCTATGGTGGCTGCGCCGATTTCACGGATATGAGCAAGGTCGGACTGGAGTATTTTTTCCATCGTGTTCTCAAGCGCTTTTAGGAAATAGGGCTTTTCGCTTGATGGGTAAGCCACCCCGCCTGATGAGAAATAGCCTTCCAGAAAAGCAGCCGCCTTTGCGCGGGCAAGATATGCCCGCTGCCTTCTTTTCGGGTCGAAAAGCTCCTTTGCAGAAACTGGCGCAGTTTCAGGGAAGCCCTGTTTTATCGCAAGGTACTCGCGGAACGAGAGGGGCTTCATCCTGTAGATCAGTGCACGGCGCGACAAATCCACACCCTTGCCCATCTCAAGTGCCGATGAACCTGAGAAAAACACGCGCGACAGCCCTTCATCGTAAGCAGTCTTGAGCGCAGCCTGCCAGCCTTTCGCATAGTGTATTTCATCTATGAAAAGGCTCCTGTGGCCTCGCGCAGAGCAGAAGCGGATTGTTTCGTACAAATCCTCCCCTTTGAGGTAGGCTGCGTCTGCAGAAAGGTAAAGGGAATCATTTACTCCCGATGCAATCTGCAGCATGAGCACGGACTTGCCGATGCCGCGAAGCCCGCAGACGCCAATGAAATATTCCTTTGGCGCGGCTGCAAGCTCAGCGTAAAGGTAGCGCCTGTGCTGGAATTGCGATGCCGCCTCCTTGCGCGATTCGCTGTTCTGCACTATTTTCGAGAAAGTTGCTTCGTCCATGCATTGCTTTCTATAGTAAAGTATATAAATATATATGCATTTTGTAAAATCAATATTACAATATGCATGCATTTTGTAAAGTCAAAGTTACAGGCGGTTTGCGCGCCCCGGGCCAATGGGAGTTGTGAAGGGCTAGCCCTTTTCTGCAAACGGGCCCCACACCACTAGGTGCTCCTTTGTCACAGTGGAAATGTCGTAGTTCGCGTACTTGCCCACGAACTTCTCGCGGAAGCCATTAATCACCCTCTGCAACTCCTGTTCGGACGCGGTGTGCGCCTCGACAAGCACGTCATACTTGCCCAGCATCTCTATTGCGAACAGGCACTTGTTGGTGGAGTCGAAGTAGGAGATTATCTGCCTGCGCGCGGACGGGTCCTTGAGCGAGAAGTTTATCTGCACGAACCGCAGGCCCAGCCTGTCAAAGTTGAGCGCGGAGACGTAGGCGAGTATTATCTTCTCCTTTTCAAGATTGCGCAGCCTGTAGGCTGTAGCCGAAGGCGTTATGCCGCACTGCTTTGCAAGCTTGATTAGCGGAATGCGCGCGTTTGATGAAAGCGCATCCAGCATCTTCCGCTCTATCTCGTCTGGTTTGTAGGCGCCAATCTCATAGGGGTAGAACCAGTCCTCCCCCTTCCCGCCAGGAAGAAGGAACTTCTGGTTGAGCCTGTGCGTGGTGAGGAAAACAGTCATGTCCTTCTCCTGCACGAATTGGCCGTACTTTGCCATGAAACCTGAAAGGAAGACTTCCATGTGCGCCATCTGGCGCACCATCACGAGCAGGATGCAATCGTACTTCCCTTCGACGGATGCAAGATATGCAACGTTGGGTCGGGTGCGCAGGTACTCAAATATCTCTTCCTCCTTTTTCGGCGTGGTGTCCTTGAATTTTATGTAGTGCTTGACATAGAACCAGCCAAGCTTCGAGGTGTTGAATACCGTGTAGAAGCCCTTGAGGTGCCCCTCGGAAAGCAGCCGCTTCAGCCTGAAGTTCACGGTTTCCTTGCTTCTCCTCACCTTGCGCGCAAGCTGCGACGCGGAAATGCGCGCATCCAAATCCAGCTCGCGCATTATCTTCCTGTCCAAAAGGTCAAGCTCTGCCATGTTTTGCTTATAATTCAAATTATTTATAATTATTTGCTTTTTTGTGCATTTTTTGTCTATAAAGTTTGATATATAAGTTATGCCATACTAAACCACGCAAGAACAGAAGAAGAAACAAATAGGGGGTGGATTGGGATGGGAATAAGAATGACTCCTGGTGGTTGCTTTGCTGCACGCATTCCTGGAACTGCTATTGCGAACGAAAAAAGGCGTGGTGGGGCTCTTGGCAAACTCGATTCAATTAGCTTCAGGCAATTCCGTGAAAAGCCGCTTGACGAGCAGCTTGCTCTCGTCAGAGAAGCGCGCAAGGAGCAGATTGGCGCGATGTTTGCAGCCTCAGATGCCGAGTGCGTGAATAGAGCCAAGGAATTAGGCTTGGCTGGCGAGGAATTTGCAAAGATATGCCGTGAACATCCTAATCATCACACGGTTTACGCGCTCGATGATCCGGACTTCCACTACCCGGACACGGCGCGCATTCTAGCTGATGCTAAGTCAATTTATTGCCTTGAAGCGGAGGATCTTGTTGCGAAAAATACGATATTGACTGCATTTAGAAATGACATACGGTTTGTCGACAACAATGGTGGTGGTTGGTCCTATATTAGGCATTGGGACACGAAATATTTGTTCAGCGTTGAATTGCCTGATTTCAGCAGCTGGGATGGCAGGATAAGACGGGATGACACTGGGAAAAAAGCTAGAATATGCGCAATCGAGGTTCCAGTTGAAATGCTCGGAAAATTGAAGGAAAAAGGCAGAATACATGTGGATAGATATCAGATAACCATACATAATGGCACTTTGGATATCCGTTATGAAGGATACTTCGGCTACAAATATGTCCAAAGAATGGTTGACAAGGGGTTGATTATTGAAAAGGAATTTGCCGCTGTTGCGAAAGAAGTCTGCTTGGGATTGGCAAAGGACGCATTAGGTTATGAACTGGATATGCGCAGTGCTGATACTAAATGGGATAGGTTCATGATAGCGTGGAGCTTCCACATGAGGCGCATGTTCGCAGACGCAGCTGTAACGCTGGTGAAACAATGGAAGCTCGAGGTCGATGAGGAAATCTACGGGCGATTGACTGCAATTGTCAATCGGGAAGTGTGAATCCTATGTCGCCCAACCCCCCACTCAAAAGGTGCGCTATGCACTAGCTTTTTCCAGCGCACGCGGCGCTGAATATGCTGAGCGGAACATCCTTCTTTTTCTCCAGCTGCTCAAGCAGGTAGCCCTGCAGCATCTGCTTTGCCTGCGCGAATTTTTCCTTTCCCACTTCTGCGTTCCCCACGGCGTTCCGCAGGCTTTTTGCATTGAAGCAGAAAAGCGCGTTTTGCATGCCCTCGACATTGTGGCAGTAGTAGCAGTCGGAGCACTGCCTGCCAAAGTCCACCTCAAGGCAGCGCTTGATTTCAACAGAGTCGTGGCAGCGCATTGAGAAATCTGACTCATAAACCATGCCGCAGCCCACAAGATGGTCGGAGCTTCTCGGCCAGGTCGAGTATGCGCAGTGCTTGCACAAGCCCGCTACTATCACCTTGTAGGAGTCGGATGCGGACGCGCCCCAGCAGCAGTCAGGCAGGTTGCGATAGCTGCCAATGCGCCTCTCAGGCGGGAAGAATGCGAGCTTAGATATGGATTCGTGCGCTTCTGCAAAAGAGAGCTTTTCAGCCTGCTCAGGGGAAATTGCGGAAAGCTCGCCCAGCTTCCTGCCCTCCTCAAGCGTAAGAAGCCTGTCCCTTGGCAGCGGCGCCATGCACGGGTAGTTTGCAGTCTGCACAACAATGCCGCTGGCTGCGGACTTCGCAGGGATTGGGACGAGCGTTGCCCTTGAAAGCCATCTAGAGTACTTGTCAATCCCTGTCAGTGGCTTTCCAAGCAGGATGCGGCTGGTTTCGGAAAACGCCTGCTCGATTTTTCCCATGTCCCGCTCGTCCTGGAAAGGCGGGGCCTTGCCTTTCAGGAGCGAGGAAACTTCTGAAATGGGATTGTCGCATTTCGAAACCATGTCCATGAGCGAGGGAAGGCTTTTCCTTTTCTCAAGCTCGTCTGCAATTTCTCCCAAAAGCTTCCTCTTTATTGCAAGGTACTTGTCTTTAGGGAGGATACGGTTGCCGATTGCATGCGTTTTTCCCACCATATTGAAGCTGAACATGCAGTCCTTGCAGTCATCCACTCCATAGGAATAGTGGCAGTCAGAGCAATTGCCTCCGCCCCAAAGCTCAAGGCTGCGCTGGTTGAAGTAATGCGCTGCTCCCCGGATGCAGAATTTGGACGAGCCTGCCTCGTTAACTCCGAACATGTTCTCGCACAGGCGCAGGTACTGGGAATATGCCACGTTCTTTGAGCCTGAAATCTTTGTGGAGCGGTAAACGTAGAAGCTGTCCGTCACGCCAGAGCTGCTCTCAATGAAGCGCGAGTTGCCTATTATTATGCTGCCGCAGTAGAATGCGCGCTCGCGCACCGCTGAAAGGAGAGAATCAATGTCCTTCGTGTCGTTTATGGAAAGCGGCTCGAAGCGGCGGGTAAAGTCCACTTCGTCAAAGCTGATTATTTTCGCGCCAGGGCAGTAGGCGTCGTTCCCGAACACCACTTCCTTGCCAGAAAGGGAGGACTTGCGCGTGAAAAACCTGTCGCTGAGGCTTGACAGCCACTTGGAGTATTCTGAAAGCCCGCCAACCTCGCGCCCCAAAAGTATCCTGCAATTTGCGAGCCATTCCTTGTTGACTTTTTGGTATGTGTCGCCTGAAAAGTCCATGGATTTATTATTTGAAGGAAGCTTAATAAACTCCAAATGCGCTTTCCATTTCATGGCGGCGACCAACAGAAAAGCCGGCAGGCTTTCGAGCCAAAGGCCGAAATCAACCAGCCCACTTGATGCTTGCGACAGGACAATTCGCGTGCTATCGCGCGAGGCGTCCGCAGTCAGGCGGCAGCTTTCGTCTTCCGCAAGGCAGGGCGAGGGCTTTTCGCGCGCGATTGAAAAGATAGAGGACCAGCTGCATTTTGCGCAAAGGAGGCTGGGCAGGAAGCCGTCCGACCTTGACATGAACGAGGCGGCAATAGTCGCGGAAAAAGTGTCGGACGAGCTTGAGGAGCTTGTACCTTCCTCATATGGTGCGGCAGTGGCGTCAGAGTCTCGCTACATAAAGCGCGAATTTTCCGAGTTGAAAAAACTGCTTGGCAAGATGCGCTTGCAGGCTTCCGAAATGAAGAAAAAGGCGCGCAAAACCAGGTGCAAGCCCGGCAAGATAGCGTTTCTTTCATTCACAAACCACGCAAGGCTTTTCAGGGCAAAGCTTGCGCGCGCCTCGAAAATGCTGAAATCAAAGGACAGCCGCGAGTACAGGAGGCTCATCTCCGCGCTTGGCGAGGCAGAGGGGCTCTCAGTGCGCGCAGAGGAGCTTTTGCTGGCAACCACAAAGGCGCGCCTGAAGGGAAAAATCGGCGACACAAAAACCGAGATAATGGGCTTTGTGCGCCGCGCAGGCAGCGGGCGAGTGTTTCTGGACCACAAGCACCTAACGCTTCGCTCAGGGCCTGACAGGCTCACGCTTTCATTCTCCCCCGAGGTGAGATACTGCCTTGAGGAAATGGCGCCTGTGTCGCACTGGCTGCACAACATCGGCAAGAACGCAGTGCTTGTGGGAAGCTTTGAGCAGCACAACAGCGGCGCATTGCTGAAAATAGGCGAGCGCGCGGTGGTGGGCAACTCGATTGTCTATCGCGAGTGCACCGTGATGCTGAACTGAGATTGCCGAAGGCTTATTATAGGTTTTGGGGCACAATCGAGAGAGCCTAACATGTGCGGTTCGTCCAACTTGTGCCGCTGCACAAGTGGACCCCTCGAGCATGCTCGAGTCGGTCACGCGAATGGGCAACAAAAAACAAAGAGGACGGTGATAACATGGGAATGTATAAGTACATCAAGGAGACTTTTGAGAAGGAATACCACGAGCGCAGCCCGATTTACCGCAAGAGGATAACCGAGTGGAGAAAGCTCGGGACTGTGGTGCGCATAGAAAAGCCTACTAATTTAGCGCGCGCCAGGACGCTTGGCTACAAGGCAAAAGAGGGCATAGTAATGGCTCGCGTGGCAGTGGGCCGCGGCTCGCGCAAGAGGCCTCACCCCCGGGGCGGCAGGAAGCCTGCAAAAAACGTCGCTTATCTTTCACCTGGCAAATCGCTGAGGCGCCAGGCCGAGGAAAAGGCATCGCGAACTTTCCGCAACCTTGAAGTGGTCAACTCCTACTGGGTGGCCCAGGACGGAATGAAGAAATATTTCGAAGTCATCCTAGCAGACAGGAAGCTTCTGCCTGGCGTGAAGGGCCGCGCATTCCGCGGCTTGACCTCTGCCGGCAAGAAGGGAAGGTCATAAGGTGCGACCATGCCCTGCATCACATTGCAGGGCTGCGCAACCAATCTAAGGTGGGCATGCCTCGGAGCGAGCCGAGGTTCGTCGCACCTTATGAGGGAGTGAAATGGACATCGTCCGCTTTGAGCCATCGGCAAACGAAGGTGCAGGGCGGGCGCTAGCTGTCTCTTCCCTTGCGAATTTTTTCGATGCAGCAACTGCCTTGGCGGCAAAGCCACACTGTAGGAAAAAAGGCGCTCTTCTGCACGCGGCAAGCTGCGAAATTGGGGACGGCGACCTGATTGAGCTTGGCAGGCACGAAGGCGCAGTCGTTTTTTCCTTTTCCGACATTTTGGCAGAGCGCGGCTTCCGCAGGAGCATATTAATCTCAAAGATGCGGCTGCTTCTAACAGCTTGCCGCAAGCGCAAGGCAAGTTTTGTTTTCGTAACTCTGGCAAAAGACGCGCATCATATGAGAAGCGCGCGCGAGCTTTTGGCATTTGCAGCAGTGCTTGGCGCAACTGACGTGGAAAGAAAGGCGGCTGAGAAAAAACTCAAGCAGCTTGCGGGTGGAAGCGCGAAGGCAGGCGCCGCGGCTGGCGGAAGCGGGGTGGGAAAATGAAGCCAACAGAGCGCTTCAAGCGCCGCTACATCTCATTTTCCCTTTCATTGGATGGCAAGCCGCCATCTTACTTGGAGGCAAAAGAAATGGTTCACATGCACTTCCTCTCATTTTTCGGAGAGAGCGGAATTTCGGCGCTTGCCTTCAAGCTGGTGAAATACGAAGCGCAAAGCGGCGGGGGCATTCTTCGCTGCGAGCGCGGACACACCGACGAGGCTATCCTTTGCATGGCATGCCTGTCTGAGTGGAAAGGGGCAACTGCAAGGCTTGAGCCATTGTCAACTAGCGGGACGATAAAACGGCTGTAGAATGCTGGCGCTGCTGTTTTTGCTGGCTGCAATTACTTTTTTTCTTCGCTGTGCCAGAAGAAGAATTTTTTCTTGGCTTTGGGGGCAGGCTTCTTTTCATTCCTGTGCCCCTCTGAGAGGGGCTCCACAATGCCAAGCTGGCCCTCTTCTTCCTCCATCATCCTTCTCTCCTTGAGGTCAAACCGCCTCTGGCTTTTCCTTTGCCGCTCCTTTTCCGCTTCCTTGCTTTCCGGCGCTTTTATGCCTATTTTTTCAGGCGGCGGGACCAGGATGACTTTGGGCGTTTGCCTTACGCCAAGCGCAATTGCCATTCTTTCCACAATGAGGGAAAGCAGGGGCGGCGCGCCGGGCGTTGCTCCGCCCGGGCTTCCTGTTGTGTGGCAGCTTGAGCACAGCTTCCTTCCCTGCACTGAATAAAGAGTGTCAGTCTCCTTGCCGCAGCGCTCGCAAATCCCCAAAGCGCGGCTGCTTTCGCTTCCTGCGCTGCCCCTTTCTTTTCTTTTCCCGTAATTCTCCTCGTCCTGTATGTCCATTATGCAGTAAGCGCAATAGAGGCGGGAGTTGTGCATGCGAAGCTCATGGCGCGGCAAATACATCCCGCAGCGCTGGCAGGGCGCGTTTCCTGCGCCGCCGATGCTGCTGTCCTGGCTGAAGCGCGCGGACTCGCAGTTCTGGCATATCATATCCCCGCCAGCGTCAAAGTCGCCAAGCGAGCCGCCGCAGCGGATGCAGTTTGCCATGGAAAACGTTCGTGCGCGCAGTATTTATTGATATGCTTCGCGCAATTTCTGCAGTCATCGGCGCAAAATATCTGTTCCATCTGAAACAAAAATAAATCAGCTATAATGCGCCTGAATTGGCTGAAAACTGACATTATCTTGCCTTTCTGAAAAAAATCAAGGATAGAAATGCCAAAATGAGCCAAATCAGTTGCTATAGTGCCTAATCATCTAAAAGGAGCTATTAATGCTCTTTTTCTCAAAAAGAGCGCTATAAAAGCCCCCTTTTGCGCCAATTCCGTTTATATTCCTCCTTTTTTGTTGCATTTGGCAAATGTTTATAAGCAATAACCCGCACGAAAATAACGCATTCCCTTATATAATCGGGAACGGGAGGAAAGGAAACAAATGTTTGGGCCGCACTTGACCATGGACATGTATGGTTGCAACAAGAAGAAGCTGAAAGATGTCAATTTTGTTTTTAATTTCTTGGATGAGCTGCCGTCGCTTATAGGCATGACCAAAATAATGCCCCCCTACACGTTTTCGTACTCTGGCCTCAAGCCAGAGGACTGGGGCGTGTCAGGCATAGTGCTGATAGCAGAATCGCACATCAGCATACACACGTTCGTGGACAAGAACTACGCGTCAGTGGACATATTCTCCTGCAAGGACTTTGACACTGCTGCGGCTGCGGACATAATCGCCTCCAAATTCGAGGCCAAGTCGTATGAGAAGAACTTTCTCATGCGCGGACGCCACTTCCCCAAAGACACAATGCGCAACCGCCAGATAATCGAGCTGGAGCGCGGGCGGGAGTCAAGCCGCGTGAAGACCAGCGTGTAATTTTCTCTTTCTTGTTTGCTTAGCGCAAAGCCTGTTTTTTTCGCCTGCTAGCACTAAGCTGTGTTCTCTTTCGCAAATCTGCCTATCTCGGGCAATCGCTGCCGCATACAAGAACCGCAGAGCGGTAGCGGCTCATCACCTGCGCGCCGTAATTGGTGCCCGGGTACGGTTCCTTGATAATCGAGCGCAAGTAGGCTATGTAGTGGTTGTATGCGCCTGTGCCGCCTGTGCACGGCCGCTGGGCCTTGAATTCCTCAATATAGTTCCAGTTTGTTCCAAAGTAGCGGTTTGAAGCCAGGTAATAAGCGGCCCAGCCCTGCTCTCCGTCCTGCATGCCCCCTGTACAGCCTGCGGGCGCAAGTTCCTGCCAGTGGTCTTTCACCCATTTTTCCATGGGAAGCTGCCCGTCCCGCAGGAAGCCGGCAAACTTCCCGGCTCCGCAGCACACGCTCATCCCCGGATCAAACGGATTGTACTCGTCGCCTCCGCAGTTCTTTGTGAACTGGTCGTTCTCGCCAGGGTACTCAATGCACTGTGCAATCCCGTATGCGCAGGGCTTCTGCTCCTTGCCGTTCTGCGGGTTGGTGCCTATGCAAGCGTCAATTTTGCAGCCAGGCGGGTTGCCTGCCATCTCGCAAATCTCGGCAGCAGTTTTTTCCTGCTGGTTGCAATTGTTGTTGTCCACGTCCACGCACGAAATGGCAAGCGGGTCAAAGCCGCTTTCCTGCTCTATGATTGCGCGCATGTAAGTTGCGCTGATGTCAGCGTCGTCCGCGCGCTCGTCTATCATGGGGTGGGGCTTGCAGTGGCTGCTGGCAAACGAGCAGATGTTCCCTCCCTTGCACTCAGCGCTGTCATAAGCGTCAGGATTTGGCATTTCCGTGCCGCTTCCCGGGCAAACTTCTCCGCACCCAAGATTATTTATCGCAGGCATTGGCACGACCTCTTCCATGGACAGCCCCTCGCCGCTTTGTATCCTTTCAGATGCATGGAGCTGCGCCTGGCGGTTCCTTATGTCTTCAGGCTCGCATGCGCCCCCCTGCCCGTTCTGCGAGAATATGAGCGGGTTCCGAAAGTCGCTTCTCATGTTCACCTCCTGGCACATGTCAGACCAGGTGTTGATTTCCGGGTGCTTCTGCGAGCCGTCTGCAAGCAGCATGCCAAAGTCGCATCCCTGCTTGTCGCTGCATGGAAGCGGCCCGCTCCCATCTATAAATTCATAGAGGCTCATGCCAAGCACTCCTGCGCTTGCAAGATCGCCCGTCTGGGCGAGCAGCTGGGAATACAATTCCTGCACCATGGTGCCGGTCCAGACGCACCCTCCTGTGCTTGGATCGTCCCCATTGCTCGAGCCGCCTTCGCTTGCGCCCGCGTACAGCCAGATGGTGGGCTTGCGATACTTTGTCAGCACATAGCGCGAGAACTTGATGTTCTCGTAGATTACCTTGTTGATGTCGCAGGTGGCATAGTCGTTTGCCCTAAAGCCAAAGCCGACAGCATCCACCATGCCCAAATAGTGCTGGTCCGGGGAAACAGGCTCGCCAAGAACGTTTTTGAGCGCATCATAGTCGCCTGATCTCACAGCGAGCACTGAAAGGCAGCCATTGCACTCGTCAAGGGCGTCAAGCTGCCCCTTCACCTTGCCTGCAGCATCAGAGTCGCTTCCGTCCCAGTCCACTTCAGTAGTAAGTATTGCAGGCCCCATGCCCCCGTCCTCAAACGCCTTTGCGATTTCCCTTGTCCTGTCCTCGTCAATCGCGGTGCCGCCAGTATAATATATGAAAACAGGAAGCACGCTCCTTTCCAGCCAGCACGTTGCGCGCGATGCAAGCGGCACGCGCGGCGGCACGCCATCGCCACCTTTCATCCACTTGGTGGCAAGCTGGAGCGTGTAGCCGCAGTAAAGCGAAGCCTTGCCGCTGGAGGCGAACGACTGCCCGCTGCCGAGCATGAAGGAGCGCATCTGCACATCCTCCTCCTCGTCCACCACCTTGTAATAATCCTCAAGATTGCACGCAGCTATCTTGCACGCCCCGTCTGCAAAGCTGCCGTCGTAGTATTTGCCAAGAAGCTGCGCATATTCATGGTTCTCATAGCCGCCGTTCTCGCACGTCATGCAGTAGCACGGCCGCTCGCCAGGCACGGGCAGGCAGCCAAGCTCATTGGCATCCACATGCTGGGGCACTGCAACAGGCGTCTGCGAAAGCATGTCGCTGTCTGCCATTGCAATGTTGTCCTGGTCGTAAAGCACGCAGCCTGAGAGCAAAAGCGAAAGCAGCGCAGCAAGCACCCAAGGTTTCTTCATGTTCATCGTCCCTTCCCGAGCGTGGAGTCCCTTTCCTTCCTCCACGCCTTCGAGCCTATCTGGTCTCCTGGCGCAGCCGAAATCTTCACGTTGTCTTCCACCCATCCGTACACACCATCCCTCATCCAGCGGAAGAAGTCATTCGACTTTTCGGCTTCCTCCACCACGGCTTTTGCACGCGCCCCATAAATAACCCTGCGGTAGTCCTCCTCCTTTTGAGGCACCTCCTCCCCGCGCTTGATGGCCTGTGCCCGCTCGCGTGCCTGCGCGCTCCTCTCCCACATCTGCATGCCCTGCTTTACAAGGCCGGGCGTCCAGTCAGGGCTTTCCGAAGTCGAGCTGAGCGTCTCAAGCCCTGGCGTGTTGTGAAGCAGCGTCTTGTAGACCTTGCGGCCCAGCCCGAACCATATGGGGTTTATGTATGCAAGCGAGGGCGCGTTGAGCAAGGTATATTGGATTTCCCTGGCCTGCATATGCATAAGGTGCATGAGCACGGGCGTGTCGTTCCTGTAAGCCTCTGCCACTGCATCCTGCCTTGTGGTGAACTTGTCACTCATTACTATCCTTCCGTCCTCGCCAAGCCCTGCCTGCCAGTAGTGCTTCATCTCGCCCAGCCTTGTCTTGTCAGCAGCATCATCCACCAACCTTGCCACCTGCGGGAATGCATACCATTCCTGTTTCCCAATTGGCGACTGCTGGAGCATTCCAGGGATGGTAGGCGAAAACACATTGCTGTGGAACACGGCATACATGTCCAGAAACCTGTTTTTCGAGCCGTCCTCCTGTATGTCGCTTCCGGAAAACACTTCGCGGATGTACCTGCCCCTCTTGTCCTCAAGTTTTGCAATGCCTCCCACTGCGTCGGATATGCCCTGCTTGTACTTTTCCTGCTCCACAGTGTCCATGCGGGCTATTGCCTCGTCAAGCCCCCTGCGTGCCTCAATGAGGTTCATCCTGCCCTCGCCCTCAACATTGACATCTATCTTGCTCCCGTTCCTATCCACATAGTCCTCGAAGTTCATTATCTGGTCAGTGTACCTTTGCTGCGAGGCAATTCTGTAGGGGGTGCCCCAGTAATGCGGGCTTTCCATGCCGAACTTGTCAAGTGCCCTGCGCACCCAGCTCCTTTCCTTCACGTCATACCTTTCCGCGCCCCCTGTTGACTGGTATGCGGCAAGCATTGCGCCCAATCCGGTGAATGTTATCGCGTCCTGCCTGCGCGCCTTGAAGTAGTCTGTGTATGACTTTGCCTGGAAGGGCACTATGAACAGCAGCGCCTTGAAGTAATCCGTCGTGCTCTTGTTCGTGTAGTGCGGAGGAGTCATCATGTCGCTTTGCACTGTTGCAGGGTAGCCCGAGGTGTAGCGCGCAAAGAAGCTCATCTTGTCGTTCCACCACTTGTGCACAGTGTATGCCAAATCCGTCTTGAACCACATCTGCCTTTCCCACATGGAATTGGTCGCCCAGAAGCGCGCGCGCTCGTACACGTTCTGCCCAGTGTGGTAGCCGACATAATACGAATAGTCCCACCCGGGCGAGGTCGCGCCAATGGCAACCCTTGGGTCACGCATAACGCTTGACTCGGTTATCTGGTAAAACTCGTCTTTTGCCCCCTGCACATAATGGCTGTCAAGCATCTTTGTGACAAGCCCGAAGTTCCACGCGGCAAGGTTCCACATCGTTCTTTGCGGCGTGTAAAATCCTCCGCTTCCTGTCCAGCTTATTATGTCCTTGTTCAGGCCGGCGAATTCGTCCCTTGCCTTCTTGTAGTCACTTCGCATGCTGTCTTTCGCAGCCAGCAGATCGCCCCTAAGCGATTCATACTCGTCCCCTCCTATCTTGTGCTTTGCTGCCAGGCTGTCAAGCGCGCGCACTGCCAGCCTTGCGTTGTAGTAGTCTGTTTCCGCGCTCCCAAGCTCTCCGATTATGCCGGATGCCACCTTTCCTCGGAAATTGTACCACCATGCCTTTGCGCTGTCAGCAAAGCCCGCGTCAGCGCCCGCTGCAAGCTTTTTCATCTCCTTTTGCAGGCTCCCGTGCACATCATTGCTTGCCGCAGGCGCGCTCACACTGTAAATCTTGTTCAAAAAATCGTCGCTGTACTGGAAGCGTTCCTTGCCAGCCATCATGCCCCTAGTGCCACGCTCCTCATCAATTATCTTGTCTTGCATTGTGTGCTGCAGCCTGTCAAGCGCCTGGCGCATCTGGTACTGCGCAGCATACCACTGCTGCATCTTGTCCATTCTGTCGTTGTAGGCGCCATAGGCAAACTCCGCAAAAAGCATGCCGGGCTTGTAGCCAATCGAGCGTATGCCCTCCCTGAACCTGTCCACTGCGCCAGTGCCGAAGAAATTCTGGTATTCCTTCTTCTTTGCATAGGTGTGGAAGTCCTTGACTGAAATCACGCGTATGGGTGCATTGTTCGGGTTGTACTGGTTGTTTTCCATCAGCCCCTTCATCGCCACAAGCCTCTCCATTATGTCCTTGCGCAGCGTCACCTGCCGTTCTGCCTCGCCAACCTTCTCGCTAACATTTTCCGCCTTGAACGGGTTCGCGTATATCCATCTTGTCTTTTCCTCCCCGTTCTTGTCAATGAACGTGTCGCGCTTGAGCACCACAAAGCCAACCTCCCTTGTGGAATAGACTGAGCCCATGGTGCGCGCAACAAGCGGCGCATAGTCGCGTATGTCTGCCCTGCCGCCGTTGAATTCCGCCTTTCTGACTATGGTGCCCTCATCCTGCTTCATGTACTTCTTGTCATACTCAAGCATTGGCGTGGACTTCCTGTCCACGCTCAGCAGCAGCTCAAGGCCGTTTTTCTTGTCCTGCCAGGTGTAGCCGCGCTTTATCAGGTCGTCGTATGCGTCCGCATCAAACGCCCTGCCTGCCTGCTTGTCAGCAAAAGCCTTGTCGTAAAACACGCTCTCATTGTTGGTGAGGTTGCTGTAAAGCACATTGTAGCGGGCAAGCGTGGAGCGGTAATCCTCCCGTGCTGCCCTAAGAAGGTGCAGCACCTGCTCGCCCCTGCTCGTGCCGCCCCAGTCCTTTGACACTATGAAGCCTGAAAGCTTTTCCCACATCCTTGCGGTGTATATGCTGCCCTCAAGGCCGGTTCTGCTGTAGTCGGCATATCCCATTTCCTTCCTGTAGAATTCCTTTTCCCCTCCAAGATAGCCAAGATGCGCCTTGATCATGCCTGAGCTCGTGATCTCCTTGAGCGCCGCGGAAAAGCTGACCATATACTTGCCAGCTTCCTTGTCCCCGTGCAATATGCTTATTGCCGCATAGTTCCTCGCGCTCCACTCCCTCTGGAACTCAAGCGCGCGCGTCAGCGTGCCGTGCATCAGGTCCTCTGGCGTGAGCTGCTTCTCTCCGGGCTTTGTGAGCCTGCCCAGCAGGTACAGAAATTCCCTCTCGTTTGCCTTGCCGCCGGCCTTTTTCTTGAAGAACTGCTCAAGCGAGTCCATGTCCTTGATTTCCAGCTTTGCATCCTTGATCATGCCATTCATCTGTTTTATCAGCGCGTTTGTTGCCTCTTCATCCATTTTGGCAAGCTTTGCCTTATCCCTTATTGTCTCCTCAAGCGCTTTTTGCAGCACAAGCTCAAGCGGGTTCTTTCCCCACGCGCATCCCTCGCGTGCGAGCGCGGCAATGTCGTTGCCGCCAAGGCCTTCGACCTTTTTGTTCAGGCTCACTGCCAATTCGCGATAGAGGTTAAGCATCCCATTTTGCTTGCCTTCCAGCACCCAGGTTTTCATTTCCTTTTTCTTTGCATCAAAGCTTGCAAATGCCTTCTCCTCAGCCTCCTTCAGGAACGCCATGCCGTTCAGCCGGGACATCAGGCTTGCAACGTCCTTGTCTGAAAACGCCTTTTTCTTCCCGTAAATCCCCAAAAGCATGTCCAGCTGCCGTGTGTCCGCGCCTGCCGGGAGCATTGCTTTGAGCGAATCTATCGCGTTTCTCAGCTCGCCCCCGTTTGCCGCAGCGCGCACTGCCACAAGGTTCCTGTAGAGTTCTGGATTGTTCACCAGCGCCTCGATGTTGGCGCCGTATTTTTTCGCAAGCTCCTCCCTCTCATGCCCTGGCTTGGTGTCCATTATGTATGCCTTGAGGTGTGCCTTGTCCACTGCCTGGTAGTAGTTGTTCTCAAGGTGCACGATGAGGTTTCTGCGCAGCACCAGCTCGGCCTTCCGAAAGTCGTTTATTATTGACTCAGTGTTTTTCACGAAGTCATGGTCAGTCTTTCCGCTCCTCTCGGCAATGCGAAGCATTTCTGTCAAAAGCTCGTGCTGTATGTGCTTCCCGCTCATGCTGTCCTTCAGAAGCACGCCGAGCTTCTGTTCATATTCAATGGACCTGCTCAGCTGCTCTGCGAGCTTCTTTGCGGTTTCCTTGTCCCCGAACCTTGCAAGCGCGTCTATCCTTCTGGTGAGCGCAGTGAGCTGGTCCGTGCTGAGCTCCTTTGCGTCCACGCGCAACAGCGCCTCGAGCCTGCGGGCGACTTCCTTGCCGCCCCTCATCCTTTCGTTCCCGCGCTCGTCCACCATGCCGCCATGTATCTTTTTGAAGAGGCTGTCAAGCCCGTTGACACGTGCCATCCTCTCAAGCTGCTTAGGGTCGACAATTCCCAGGGCATCTGCCACTGCCTTAGCTGCGTTTGCGCGAATGGGGGTGGACTGCAAAAGATTTGTGGCTATTTCATCAAACATCCTGTTGTGCGCGTCAATGACATGCTGGCGCACGCTGCCCACCACCTTGTAGTATTCCACCAGCCTCTTTTTCGCCAAGTCGTGCTTTTCCTCAAAAGCCTTGAAGCTTCTGCCTGTCAGCGCGGTGTACGCTGCCCCGAATTTTGTGGACTTGCCGTCCGCGCCCACGTGCGCTTTCTTGAAGGCATTGTAAACAGGCCTGCCAACCTTGGTGTGCCCGAGCATGGTGGCGACTTGCCCTAGCATCTCGCCGCGGATTGCCTTGAGCGACGCGCGCGAGCCGCGCCACTGGAGTGCCACGTCCAGCATTTTCGTGGGCGCGGAAATCACCTTGTTCACAAACGGTATTTTCCCAAGCACCTTGCCTGCCTTTGAGCCTTCAAGCGCGATTGAGGCGTTGGTGAGCTTGTCCACAAGCGGGGTTGTCACCTTGCGCGTCCACAGCCCTCCCTTGCTGGTCTTGCCCCTTGCCTCTCCCATGGACTTCCATGCATGGTGCGCCTGAAGGTATGCGTTGAGTATTCCTGAAGTGTATTCTAGCGAGCGCTCGAATTTCTTAGAGTCTGGGTGCCGGTACTCGTCCATGAGGCTTTTCCAATTTTCCCATATTGCCTTTTCGCTGATCTCGTCAAGCTTCCCCTTTTTCATCACTGCCTCCATCTTGTCGTAAAGCGCGTTCATCTTCTTCTTTGCTTCTCGAGCGTCCTTGCCGCTTGCCTTTGCCAGCCTTGCAATCTCGCGCATTGCGCTGCGCCTGGACTGCTTCTTTATCATGATGTAGCGGCGCTGCACCTGGCGCAGCATCTGAGGGGCGGGCTGCGTCCTCACCCTGAAGGTCTGGGTCTTTGGCAGCTTTGGGGTGGTGATGTCAAAAAGAGAGAGAGGGTCCCTCCCGGAATAATACATTGCGGCGACAAGCAGGCCTGCAATAAGCATTACTGGAAAACAGAAAGGAAGCTTGTCAGGGGATGAAATGACGGTGTATATTGCTGGGCCGAACGCGGAAAGCGCAGGGCTGCCAGAAGGGCAGAGCACTGCGGTCTGCGTGGCCGAGGGCAGCAGGTTCCCGTCCACCTGCGCCTCGCCGGACTCCACTGTCACATAGCCGCAACTCCTATAATCCTCAATGCCGTGCTCGTTCCCGCTTGAGTCTTTGTACCCTGCCACGATGCAGCTTGCTTTCCCATCGGCATCCGTCTTAATATCGTCGCAGCCAACAATCCCCATGCCCTCGAATGTGAAACTCAGCGGCACGCCCTCCGCAGGCAAAACCTTGGCGGTAAAGCTGTCAGTTGAATAAGTTCCCTGCTGGTGCAGATTCCCAATTCCTCCATCCCTGACCTGCTGGTCAATTTTTGCCACTTCATCCTCATCCACCTGGTGAAAGTAGGTGATGTCAAGGTAGGTGAGGCGAGCGGTGATGGTGTTATCCACCTCTGACACTGACAGGAAGGTGCGGAAAGCCGCATCTGAGTGCGGGGTGTCTGCATGCTGCAGGGCTAGCGCCAGGAACAGCAACAAGGCTGCAAGTGCATTTTTCCCCATAGGCGCCCCCGAACCGTTTTTCTCTCGCATTCTTATAAATATGCTTCCCGAAATAGGCGCAACGGCGGGTGCTGGCTCAATGTTCGAATACCTCCTTGCAACTCCTGCAGAGCAGCTTATTGCCAACAGTGAAGTGATGATGGCATTTGCCTTTGCAATCTCCATAATCTCCCTGTCTTACATGGCAGGCGAGTTCATGACCATGCCCACGCTTCGGGGATTTGCCAAGGCAGAGCTTTACGAGCTTGGCGTGACCGCGGTGATACTTGTTCTTCTCCTGCTATTGGTAATACCGAACGGGCCGTTTGACATTGTGGCGCGGGGCTTTGGCGTGCCTGGCCCGAACGGGGGGCCGCCGCTGCTTTGCGAGGAGTGGCTGGCGATCCACGGCCCGCTTCTCACCGACCAGCACGGCTATTACGCAAAAAACGGCAACATAGCATTCGGGCAGGCAAACTTTTTCCTGGGCTGCTCGCCAAAGCTCTACATTGACTGGAACCCGTTTGACGGAATCCCTGAACAGAACCTCAACGGCGTGCTGGGCTCGCGGCTCCTGAAGGCATACTCCTCGCTCATGCTCACCCAGATGTTTACCGGGCTGCTTGCAGGCTTCAACACCGGCCTTGAAATCTCGCTTTTCAAGGTGCTTGCGGTGAACGTGGGAATCACTCCCTGGGTGGCGCTCGGGCCGCTCAACCAGGCACACACCACCATCGTGGACCTTATCGGCACGGCCTATTCCGTAACGGTTGCGGAAAACATGCTTCTCAAATTCATAGAAAAGGCTGCGATTTTCGTGTTCCTTCCGTTCGGCCTCATGCTGCGCGCATTCCCGTTTTCCCGCAGGACCGGCTCCACGGTTATTGCAGTGGCGGTTGCGGCCTACTTCATATTCCCAATGTCCATACTCCTCAATGAGCAGATATGGCTGCTCATAGTGAGCCCGCCCTCGGTGTCAAACCCGCAGTGCCTTGCAGTGGGCACGGCAGGATGCCAAATCGACAGCGACTGCTGCTCGTATGACTGCCGCTTCAGCAAGTCGTCCGGGCAGAACACGTGCATGTCGCCCCTCACGGACTTTTCCGAGTACCGTTCCATCTACTCGCTTTGCGACGGCAATCCCACCCCTGAGGAAATCGACCAGAAGCTTGACGAGCTTGCGGAAAAGCAAGACAAGCGCGTGCTCGAGCTTTACTTCACCGGCGACCCATCGCAAACAGAGCCCACAAAGCAGGAGCAAAGGCTCAAGGACGGGCTTGGCACGGTGGCGGGAAGGCATACAAATTCCTTCTGGCAGTTTGCCCAGTCGCTTCTGAACCCAATGCCAAAACACACGGCGCAGACGGTGTTTTCCGAAATAGAGGTGCTTGTGACTGATGCAGGGCAGTACGCACTGCTAGTCATGCTCTTCCTGGTGGTGAGCATAGTGATCTCACTTACGATGATGAAGGACATTGCAATACTGATAGGCGGCGAGCCGCGCGTTTTCGGGCTCTCGAAGCTGGTATAGGGAAAGGTGCATGGATGTACATTGCGATATGCGGGACTGACGAACTGGCAGGGCTTCTCGGCTCCATGGTGGGCACCGGGGCAGCGACCATGGTGCTGCTTCTCGCGCTTTTCTACATGGCAAGCCAATTCTTCAAGAAGCCGGAATACGAGGCGTTTGTCACAATCGAAACCTACCAGCTCATAGTCTCGCTCCTGCTTTTCGGTTCGGTTTTCCTCTCCTCATGTTTCGCCGATGAGATGGTGAAGGAGTTTGTGGGGGGAGGCAAGGACTCCTTCCAGGTGGCGCAGGAATACCTGCAGTACATAACCTATGAAGTTGCGCTGTCAGCAGTGGAAAAGCTCCAGTCGCTGGTGTTGCTCTCCCAGTGGGCAAGCTCGGTAACCATGCGCTTTGGCGCGTCCGTGTGGGGCATAATCCTCCCGGCATTCCCCTCTTTCGTAGTGGTGGAGCGGACGGTGGAATTCCTCCTCATACTGATCTCGCCATTCACCGCAAGCCTGATTGTGCAGCAGGTGGGGCTGCAGGTGATACAGGGCGTGATGTTCCCGTTCGTCCTTCCAATGGGCGTGGTGCTGCGCATGTTCCCGCCAACGCGCGACGCAGGAACGTTTTTCATCTCCACCGCACTTGCCTTCCAGATAATCTTCCCATTCACATATGTGATGCACAAAACAATAGTGCAGGACATCCTGATACCAAACACGCTCTCTGGCTGGCCGCCCCAGCAGTTCCAAAGCAATTACCCTGCGCTCACCGGGTACATCACGGACAACTGGCTGTTCGACCCGCAAAGCATGCTCTTCCATCCGCTGCTTTCCGTTTCCTTCCTGCTCCTGCAGGCGATTTTCCTGCCTGCGCTTTCAATCACGCTCACAGTGGCATTTATCAAGGGCTTCAATAAATTCATAAGCCAAAAACTGGGGTAAAAATGGGTCTGCCAAAAATAGCCGCCGCGCTTGCATTTGCGCTCCTGCTCTTCGCCAGCTTTGGCTGCACAGGCACTTCGGGCGCTGCAAAGACAAAGATGATGGGCTGGGACTTGCTTGCAGGGGTGGCAGTCTCGGTAGTTGTTTTGCTGCTTTCCCTAGGTTACATGGTGGCCGTCTTCATGCGCGACGACAAGCTCAAGGCGTGGGTGGCAAAGGAGCTGGGCCAGGTGTTCTTCTCGGTGGTGATAATTGTCGCGGCTGTTGCGCTTGTTGGCTCTCTTGACACCTGGCTGCACATTGTTTCCCTTGCAGGCTCGCCTGAATGGCAGACATATGTGAACAACGGAGTATGCTGCCAGCCAGGGCAGCCGTGCGTAGTGCCTGCGGCAAGCCAGATACGCGGCAGGGCGTGCCACATTGAGCTTGCCACAGACTACCTGCAGATTCTTTACGAGACCACCCGGCACAGCGCCAGCACGTACTTGAGCAACTACGGATGGTTCGCCTTCCTCTCCCGCCTCTCGGTCAGCACCGCAATAGTGATGAAGTTCCTTGCATCGCTTTCCATGAGCCCGTTTGCAGGGCTTGAGCTTGCCGCGGAATTCTTCTCGCTGCTTTTCGACCTTGCCATAAAGACAATGTTCCTTCTTCGCGCGCAGCAGATGTTCCTGGATTTCCTCTGGTTCCCGTTTTTCCCGGTGATGATTTCCATGGGCCTTGTGCTGCGCACAATTTACTTCACGCGCAAGCTCGGCGGGCTGCTGATTGCCCTCTCTCTCGCCCTTTACGTGGTGTTCCCAATGTTCTATGTGATGTCAAGCGCAATCCTCTGGGGCTTCATGCACCATGCGCCTGGCACCAGCTGGGACCATTTTGGCAACACGTACTCGGAGAACGGGGCAGGGGGGCAGGCTCTTCCCACGTTCAGCAACCAGCAGATAGCCCCTCAGCAGCGCGCAAAGGATACATTTGCCGAAGACCTTAAAGTTGACTTGTGCGGCACTGCAAGCACTGGCGAGAAGGATGCAATGTCTGCTGCAATGGACGAGGTGCGCGGCAACTATGCGGCGTTTGAGGGCGGCAAGTGGTACTCGCAGGTGCTATCATTCCTCCTAAACGTCTCCGACCCATTCGCGCCGTCCGCATTCGGGCAAAATGGGCCCATTGCCACCCTGGCAATCATCATGGTGTTCACGCTGTTCATCCCATTCCTTGCGCTCATGACGTCGCTTGCAGCATTCAAGGCCCTCTCGCCACTGCTTGGCGGCGATGTTGAGATTTCCCTCCTGTCGAGGCTGATATGATGGCAAAAATCAGCAAATTCTCAATCGCGCTTGCCGCGATGCTCACACTGCTCATGCTCGCAGGCAGGCTGCACCCCATCGACCTTTCAGGGGTTTTTGCACCCTCCAGCACCATTACCTCCTGCGGTACCCTTGACCACGACAAAAGCCTTGAAAGGGTGCTTGAGTGGACCGCGCTTTCGCTCGTGGCAATCCTGCTGGCGGTCATGTGGGGCATAATAGGCAAGGTGCTCACAGGCGCATTCGAAGGCCCCAAGTACAATGAGTTTGTCAAGGGCATGATATGGGGCGGGATAGAAACCGCCGCTCTTCTTGGGCTTTTCACCGCGCTTTTCACCGTGCTTTGGGGATTCGGCGTGGACCAGCTGGACACTGCGCGCGCATACGCAGTGCTTGCGAAAAACACCGTGGCATTTGACTTTGGCCTCATGCTTGGCGCCAACTTCATAATGGGCTTTGTGACAAACATGAACCCGAACTTCAAGATCCCCGGGCCTGCCTACATGACGGTCGGCTTCCAAATTGCGCCCATGTTCAAGCCCATACTTGACATACTTGGCGTGACCATGCAGCTCATCACCACTGCGCTTGCAATGTGGGCTGCCCAGGAGTTCATGCTGTGCTTCATCAAGAGCAACATGCTTGTCATACTGCTCCCGTGCGGCTTTTTCCTGCGCGGCATGGGCATAAAAGCCGGCGGCAACGCGCTTATCGCAATTGCCGTCTCCCTGTTTTTCATCTACCCTGCCATGATAGTGATGCTCGGGCAGACAGTGGCAAGCCAGATCCAGGATGAAATTGTGGCGCGGGGCGTGACCACGAGCACGTTCCCGGAGCACATGTGGAAAAACAGCTGCGTGGACAGGCCGATTTGCTGCCTGTTCGACGCAACAGCCCAGGGCGACGAGCCGTCCATACCAAATCCCAATGCCGCCAACACCCAGATGCTCTCTGTCAGCCAGATAGCCGCAGGCGGCTCGTTCCGCATGGACTTTGCAGGCACCTCTTCAGGCCCGAACATCTGCATGTACAACACCGTGCTTGCCAACTTCTACAGAGCATTTGTGCAAACCAAGATACTCGGGCTCCCCATCTGGTCGTTTGCAGGCGGGGTGGCTGCGGCAGGGACCGCCATGCTCTTCAAGTTCATGAACATAAGCGTGATATCCACCATGCTGCTCGTGCCCATACTATCCTTCACGGTCTATGCGATAATGGAAATGGTGTATTTTGTGTTTGTGCTCACCATGGTGGTGCCCCTATTCATACTTTTCATCACGCTCACGCTGGCCAAGGAGATAGCAAAGGTGCTTGGCACAGAAATAGACCTAAGCTCGCTTGAGAAGCTTATATGAGGCAATTGAATGACCACGATGCTTGAGCTTGCATGCGTACCCGTTTTTTCCGGGGACCTAGGGGGCAAGCTGCTCAGCAACGACTGGCTCATGCTCTCATTGCTTGCGCTTCTCATCTCCACGCTTGCGCTGTCCATTCTCTACATCTTCGCCAGCTTCCTGCGCAACCCACAGCTTCTTGGCTGGGCGAAATTCGAGCTTTTCCAGGTTTTCGGGACCGCGGTGATAATTTTCTTCTTTGCCATGACTCTTTACGGCATATGCGCCTTTGACATGAGCTTCCTTGACTCGCAGCGCTACTATGCAGGCGAGAACATGTACGAGATCATAGCCAACTACTTTGAGAAGCTTGAGACGGCAGGCTACCTCATCTACGGCTACATAATGTATGTGACCAAGATATTTGCCTTCCTAAGCAAGGTGACGGTGCTCAGCCACCCGATGGGCGTGGGCTCACAAGAGAGCCCGCTTGAGTCGTTGGGGCAGTTAAACTCTCTTGTCTTTTTTATGCTCTCCGGTTTCATAACATCATTCCTGCTCCTCCAGCTGCAGATGAGGATACTGGACTACCTGGCATTCGCCTGCCTGGGCTATCTTTTCCCACTGGGCATATTCTTCCGCTGCTTCGAGCCCACGCGAAGCTTTGGCGGCACGCTTTTGGGCATAGCCGTGTCATTGTTCCTGTTCTACCCTGTGATAATGGTCTTCAACGACTACCTGATGTACAGCCAGATAGACGATTTGATGGAAGATGCGAAGGGCGCGAACGCAGCCGCAAACACTGCCATTGTTTCCGGAGCCATGCCTAGCCCGGTTTCCATCGTGGGCGAGGGCACCTCGCCAAATTCCGACCCGAATAACCCAAACAATCCCTCCCAGTTTTTCGAAGGCGTGACTGGCGGCATATTCTTTTTCATCAAGCCAATAATGGTGTATTTCATAGCAGCAGTGATGCTGCCAGTTATAAACTTCATAGTGCTTGTGGAAATCACGCGCGGCACCACCGCATTCCTTGGGGACGAGATTGACGTCTCCAACCTCACGAGGCTGATATGATGCCATGGATAAACTGGCTGCCTGACTGGGTCGCCATCACAACCACCATCGCGTTCATGTCATTTCTCATAGTGGTGCTCCTGCAGATGGTGGCAAAGGCGTTTTCCCTGCAGAGCCTGAACATGTGGGTGCGCGCGGAATACGCGCAGGTGGCGGTTAGCTTCCTCATAATATTTTTTGCACTGGCAATGGTGACTACGGGCAACGAAGCGGCAGGCGAAATCACCGCGATTGTGGCCGCAGAGTCCGGCAACATCCCGCTCACCAACGAAATACTCAGCGACCCGGCAAACCCCATGCACAACCCAATACGCATCGGCCAGGCATACCTTGGCACCCTGATACAGTGCGAGGCGGACATCTACTCCTCCGTGTTCATCTACAACTACTTCACCGAGTTCTTCAGCAAGATAGGGATTGACGTCATCGGCGTTGAGACAATCGGGGGCGGCTGGGCGCTTGGCGGCTTTGTCAGCCTTTTCCATTACCTGTGCAACAACTTGGTGTACCTCGCGCTTTTCAACTACGTCCAGTACTACATTCTGCAGCTCTCGCAGTACACAATGCTGTCAGTATTCCTGCCGATAGGCCTGATAATGCGCGCCTTTCCCGTGACGCGGGGCGCAGGCGGGCTTGTCACGGCATTCTCTCTCGGCTTTGCCTTTGTCTTCCCGATTTCCTACGTGCTCATAATCGCCATGATGCCCAATGCAGGGGCGGTGTGCTCGCAGGTAAGCCTCAAGGTGCTGCCCGAAGCGCAGCAGGCGCACTCTGACCCGTGCCTGAACAACCAGGGCGCGCAGGTGGAGAAGATTTACCAGCTCAAGGCTGAAAAGGGCAGGATGAACGGCATAATAACCTTCATCCAGCAGACAATCAACATCTTCTTCCTCCAGTCCATATTCTACCCATTGGTCGCGCTCATAATCACCTTCACCTTCATCCGGCAGACAAGCTCGCTGATGGGCGCGGACCTGGCCGAGATAGGCCGCGGCCTGATGAAGATAATATAATATATGGGGATGCACGAAAGAAGGCAGGTTGATGCGATGTCGGCATGGTCAAGCTTTTTCATGGCTGCGGGCGTAGGGGTGACTGGCGCCAGCCTTGCATCCGGCATGCCTGCCAACCCGGTGCACGGCATGGCAAGCGGCGCGCTTATGGGAATAGGCCTGGGCTCCATCGGCATAGGCGTGGCGCTCAAGGTAATCGAGTAGCCCGCGGGTTTTAAAAACTATTTTGCGCCAGTTAGCGCATTCTGTGGGAAAAGGAAGAAGGTTTTAGCATGGTTTCGGTTCCAAACCCGTACACTGGAAACTACAAGCTTCTAGTAACCATACCGCTTGCCCTTGTCCTCATTTCGATCTTTTTCATTCCATCCATACAGCTTGGCGTGGACTTCAAGGGCGGCACGCTTGTCACCATGCAGACTGACCAGCCGGCGGACGCGGATGCGCTTCAGGCCGCGCTTGAGGAAAAAGGCTACCCTGTCTCATCGGTAAAGTCGCTTCCCAACCCCTCGGGCTATGAGGTGGAAGTGGAAATCGAGCGTGACTCCTCCCTCACGCGCGCAGAGGAGCTCAAAACGCAGTTCTTCGGGCAGATAGATGAGGTCTCGCTTTTGGAGTCGGACGTCACGGTTACAAACGGGAGCGCTGAGGCAGTCGCAAAATACGCCGAGGCAAGGCAAGCCATAGACTCCGTGGCAGACGAGCTTTTCGCAATCGCAGGGATGGAAAAGCCTTCCTCGTCATACTCAAATACAAACGAGCTCAAGCAGGCGGCAGGCGAGGCTTACAGGTCTGTGATGGACGACTATTCAGCCCTTCTTTCAGCCACGCTTTCCACCCTGGTGGACTATGAAAGCGCATCATTCAACGAAGTTTCCGCTTCCCTTTCCGCAAAATTCATAGACAAGGCATTCATGGTGGTGGTATACTCCACCATACTTGTGAGCATCACGGTATTCATAATCTTCAGGACCTTCATCCCCAGCCTTGCAGTGCTCATAGGCGCTGCGTGCGACATCATAATCGCGCTTGGCGCAATGGGGCTTTTCGGCATCCCGCTCACGCTGGCATCGTTTGCAGCGCTTCTCATGCTTGTTGGCTTCTCGCTTGACACGGACGTGCTTCTTACCATGCGCGTGATAAAGCGCAAGGAAGGGCAACCGCGCGAGCGCGCATATGACGCCATGAAGACAGGCATGACTATGAGCATGGCGCTCATGCTCTCGTTCCTCTGCCTTTTCATACTCGCGTCAGTGACGCACATCAACACGTACTATGAAATTTCGGCAGTCGCGCTTGCGGGCCTCGTGGGCGATTTGTTTGCCACCTGGCTCCTCAACGGCGTGATAGTGCTTTGGTACCTTGAGCACGGCGGCCAGACAGGCGAGGGGCAAAAGCCGTTCCTTTCCTCAATATTCTCAAGCTAGGGTTATTTTCATGATGAACACAAGCGAAGTATTGGCAGGCGCTCGCCAGCGCGAGGTAATAGCCATTTTCCTCTTTGCAGCCATTGCATGCGCTGCAATGTTCCTTGACAAGCCGCACGGCGTTCCAATCTACGTGGCATCCATAGTGGCAATCTCGATAGTGGCGGTGTTCATCAAGCGCGACAGCATAAGGATTGCCGCGCTTCTGGCAATCGTTTTCCTGTCAGCATTCTCAATAGCGTCAAACGGCGTGAAATTCGGCATTGACTTTTCCGGCGGCGTGCGCATACCTGTTCTTTTGGAGCAGCCAGTTGACTCGCTGACAATGGAGGAAATAGTCAACACCATAAAGACGCGCGCAGCCTCGTTCGGGCTGTCGGAAGTAAAGGTGCGCCCGATTGGCGACTCAGAAATTTATGTCGAGCTTCCTGCCAGCAGCCCCCAGCTCATCTCAGACGTCGAGAACCTTCTTTCCAAGCAGGGCGTGTACCGCGGCATAGTGGACGGCCGGGTGGCTGTAAAGGGGGAGGAAATCTACACGGGCACCATAATGAAGATACCCTCGCAGTACCTGCAGGGCGCTGACTGGGGCGTGAGCTTCACAGTCACGCAATCAGGCGCGCAGCGCTTTGCCAATGTTGCAAAGGGCAAGGCAAATTACCCGCTTTTCATGTTTCTGGACAGGCCAACAGAATCAATCATAATAATATCTGAAAAACAGCTCATGGCAGACGCCTCGAACAAGTCGCGCGTGGTGCCCATACCAAAGGCGCGCGCGCTGGAGCTTGTGCAAGGCGCGCTTGCGCTTGAAGGCGACAACATAACGCTTTACATTGAGGAGAGTTTCTCAGGGAACATCACGCTTGTGCCTGCCACGAACAAGTCGCGCGCCATAGTGGCGGCAGGAAGCGCGTTAATCCCGCAGCTTGAGGCTTCAGGCTTTATCGTAGTGGAGGCAACGGACGCAGAAATGGCACCAAAGTACATCACCTCCCCCGAAAACCCCACTTCAGACGCAGTGACTTCATGGAAGGCAGTGGGCCTCATGTCCTCGCCGCGCCTCGTGCCCTCAGTGACCGAGGGAATACCCAACTTCTCCTACACAATAAACGGCCCGGCTGAGGGTGCAACAGCAGTTCTCAAGGCGGCTGACGCGCTGAAAAAGGAACGAGAGCTTGAGTCTCTTTTGAAAGGCGGCGCGCTTCCAGTGCAGATTTCCGTAGGGTCAAAAACAGTGATACCTGCGCCGCTTGGCGAGGAGTTCCTCAGGCTTTCACTCATCGGGCTTGTATTCGCGCTTGTTGCAATCTCCCTCATGGTGGCAATCCGCTACCGCCACCTGCAAATCATCGTGCCCATGATTTTCATCTCGCTTGCAGAGCTTGTCATACTGCTTGCAATACTAGGCTCGTTCACCATTGACCTTGCAGGCATGGCAGGAATATTGGCAGCAATCGGCGTGGGCGTGGACGCGCAAATCATAGTGACTGACGAGCTTCTCAAAAAGGAAAGCGGCGAGATGCGCAAGAGATTGGAAAAGGCATTCTCCATCATCACAATCTCGGTGACAGTGGCAGTGGTTGCAATGGTCCCGCTTCTCTTCTTCTCAGGCCTCGTGGAGATCATCGGCTTTGCAACCGCAACCGTTCTCGGCGCGCTTCTGGGGCTATTCATCTCGCGGCCTGCCTACGCAGTGATTGCAGAGCACCTGTTTGAGTAAGGAGTTACTTCTTCGTTTTCTTTTTCCTGCCCTTGTTTTTGGCAAGCACCCAATAGTGCGTTTCCCCTCCACGCTTCAGCAGCCTGCCCGAGATGATGTCAAAGCCAGCATCCTTTATTATCTGCAGGGATTTTTCTGGCGCATAGTGGCTCCAAAACATCAAGGTCCCCTTGTACTCTTCAGTCGCCTCCCACTCATCAGGGCCCATGCAAACAAGGATTATGCCATCTGGCTTTAGCACCCTGTGAAAGCCGCGGAAAATTTCCTGGTGCTTTTCGCGGGGGACATGGATGATTGCATAGAAGGAAACCGCCCCGTCAAAGGAGCCGCTTTCAAAATCCAGCCTGGCCATGTCTTTCCTGGCAAAAACCGCGCCAGGAACGTTCCTGCGCGCAAGGGCAAGCATTTTTTCGGATATGTCCACGCCTGTAACGCTGAAGCCGTGCTCAACAAGGGCTTGGGCTATCGGCACGCCAGCCCCGCAGCCGGCATCAAGGACATTTGCCTTTGCCGGAAGCAGCCGCATGAACTCCTCAAGCTCTTTTTTGTGCCCAAACTGCGAGCGCTCGGCATGATACCTCTTGGCTATCCTGTCATAGCCCTGCTTGACTATCTCTTCCTTTTTCACCATAACACCTTTGCCAGGAAACATTTCAGCGCTTCTTTTTCTTCCCCAACTTCTCAAGCAGCAGCGCGTAAAGGGAGTTCAGCATGGGCACGATGTAAAACGGCAGCGCAATGCCCACAATGAAGCCAGTTATCATCCTGATTGCATTGCTGCTTTCGCGCAAGCCAAGAATTTGCGTGCCCCCGTCAATCGCAACTGGCACGCACGCCGCTACCAGCAGCCATTTGTTCGGCCACTCCTCGCTTCCCACCTTCCTTACAAACGGAAGGGCAAGCGCCCCTAGCAGCATGGCAAGGTAAATGGCAACATCGCGCGAGCAGACAGGCAGCTTGTAGCCCGTGACGCCGCCCACTTCCACCTCGGTTGCGCGCGAATAGGAAAGCTCGTCGGATTTCGTGCAGTCGCCAAAAGAGTAATCTCCCTCCTGCGAAATGAACAGGCAATTCGAGCGCGAGGTGAGCTGGTGGCACGTTGGCGCGAACGCCGTGTACATAAAAGCAGCATTCGCATCCCCGCGCGAAGCTGCGTATGGCACGTAGAAAACAGCGCCATTGAGCATTAGGAGGAAAACCAGGAAAACAGCATAGGGCAACTTCGAGCCTGCCATGAGCGGCTTTCATGCCTCACTCTTTTAAAGATGATTTGCGCGAAAATAGAAAACCGCTCAATTGGGCCCGTAAGCGAAAGCAGCCGCTTTCCCGGGAAGCTCAGCTTGGATAGAGCGGCACTCTCCTAAGAACCATTTTCGGCGTTCCGAAAAGCGTTCACGGAAAAGTGCAGAGGTACTTTCTCTCTGACTGCTGGGGGAAAGGTGAAGGTCGAGAGTTCAAATCTCTCCGGGCCCGTAATTTTTATAGTGGAAATCGCATTTCCACTGCTGAAAAGTCTGTCTGCAGACTTTTCATCTCCAGCAACAGCAATCTTTTATAAGCTCAAGCGCGAAGGTGGGATATATGGTAACAGAAGAAACAGTTCAAAGGCTAGCGGACATATTCACGGACAGCGTGCGCAACAACTGCCAGGGGGAGGTGGCAATCCTGTTTTCAGGAGGCATTGACAGCACTGCAATTGCAACAGTGGCAAAGCGCTTCACAACTCCCCTTCTCATAACTGCTGGAGTGGAGGGCAGCTCGGACCTCGAGGCCGCGAGGAAAACAGCAATTGAGCTAGACTTGCCGCACAAATCAGTGGTGCTCACTGAGCAGGAAATCATCTCAGTCTACAAGAAATGCTACAAGATAAGGAGGGGCGAGCTGAACAAGGTGGAGCTCATGGTGCCTGTTTTCAAGTGCTGCCGCGAGGCTGCGCGCGCAGGCAAATGGAGGATACTTTCAGGCTCAGGCGCAGAGGAGCTTTTCATCGGCTATGACAGGTTCTTCAAGCACAAGGGGAAGAAGCTGGAAAACCTGCTGAAAAAGGAGATAAAGGGGCTTCCATTGGGCGACTGCGAGGCGCAGGACCTGGTGGCAAAGAACTTTGGCATGCGCGCAGCATTCCCCTTCCTATACCCTCCGTTCGTGGACGCAATTCTTGCCATGCCGCTTTCAGACAGGCTGGGGGCCATCAACAACAAAAAGCCACTGCTCCGCAAAATCGCCGCAAAGCTTGGCCTGCCGCAGGATGCCATTGACCGCAAGAAAAAGGCAATGCAGTACGGCAGCGGGGTGCACAAGATACTTCTCAGGAACATAAAGCAGATAGAGGAAGAGCTGCGCGTGAAAGAAGAGCTGAAGCAGCGGAAAAGGGACCAGGCCACAGAAAAGTTCCTCAACAGAAAGAAGTACCTGCGGCGCTAAACCAGCTGTTTTTCCCAAAAATTGCGTTCATGCCTGCTTATTGCAAGTCCATCCTTGCTTATTCTATCAAGCCTGCTTAGCTTAATCTCAGCCATTTTCACCTCGACCATCAGATCTGCAATCTGCCTTTCAATCGCATCTTTTTTGCGCATCAGTTGCCCCTTGCGGCTTTCCAGCCCCTCAAGCGTTTCCCGCGCCCTTTGGACAAGCTCCATCCTCTGCTCCTTCACTTCAAGCAGGATGGCAAGCTTTGCCTCAAGCTCGGGCGCATCCCCTTTCCCTTTCCTTAAATACTGCCTCACGCCCCTTTCCCTGGACTTAAGCCACTTCTCCCCATGCCTCATTGCCGTTTCCCTATATCCCACCATCTTCATCATATCACCCCGTTTTTTTTCAACACGTGCGCTGTTACCAGTTTCTGTCAAACTCCGACAGGAAAGGCATGCACCCGCTCTTTCCCCTAGCTCCATCCACCATTATCGTTCTTATGCCTGCGGCTTCCCCTGCCTGGCGGTCGCTGGGCTTGTCGCCTACGAAAACAGCGGACGCAATGCTTGCGCCTATTGCCATTACGGCGAGGAATACCATCCTGGGGTCGGGCTTTGGCGGCGCATCGGCAAGCGTCATCACCGCGCCAAAGAACCTTTGCATCCCCAGCCTGTCCAGCACCTCAAGCGCAGCGTCCTGGGTGCGGTTGGTGGCTATTGCCATGCCGAACCTTTTGGAAAGGCTGGGCAGGCAGCGGGCGATCGCAGTCTTCTCAATCATCCAAGCATTGCCGAGCGACGCCTGTGTGTAGGCGCGCGCCACCCTGTCAAGCTCGGATGGCTTGCCATTCAGGTGCGGCAGCAGGCATGACACAATGGAGGCCGCGCTGTTCCCCCTGTCCAGCGCAATCCCTATCGCAGCGCCATCTGCCTTCGCGCCTTCCTGCCTTGCAACGGCAGCAAGCGCCTTGGCTGCCGCCCTTCTGGAGTCCACCAGCACGCCGTCCATGTCAAACACTATTGCCTTTACCCTCTGGCTGCGGCAAACGATAAGGGGCGGGCGGGGAAGGGCCAGCCGCTGCGCTAACGCCAATGTCGTGTGCGCCATGCCCTCGCCTCAATTCCCCTGCCCTGCAAGTGGCTGCGGCGCACTCACAGCGCGCCACACGGTCATGTGGGACACGGAAAGCGCGTCAGCTATCGCCCTTACCGGCAGACATTCCTCCCAGTAGAGCTTCTGCGCCTCGGCAATCTCCGGCTCGGTAAGCGCGCGCGGCCGTCCTTTGGGTGCCACGCCCATCACCCCCCGACCGCGCCCTCGATTTGGAGGCCGCCTTCCAATCCTGCAATAATCGCGCTTTTCACGCAAGCCTGAACATTCGTCATACAAACACCTCTGGTTACATCTAACGTATTTTCGTTTCGTGTGCTTGGAGCGCCGTTGCAAGCTTTCAAAAAGCGCGCTGCTAGGAGTTCCAAATCAAGAGGCTGCGCGATCTGCCAAACCACACGAGCCAAGGCTTACTGCCAGTTCTTGTAGCCAAAGTGCCTGTAAGAAAGATTAGAGCACATGCTAACCGCGCGCGCAATTGCATCAATTTGTTTTGTGCATCCTTCGCTCATAGTTAGCACCCTGTGCTTACTCTCGTTATGCCGGTGGGAGTATATATACCTTTGTAACAGAACGGCTTTGCACCTAAACACGTCTAAAGCCAAGACTTTAGGTGCAACTCATGGACATTAGGTGCAAACAAGGCTTTCAGTGCAAAGCCTAACATTAAGCAGCGGGCTAGCGCTTTGCAGCTTCCAGGACAAGCGCATTCACGGAAAGCACATCGCTCTTCTCGTAATGAGTATATCCCACAAGCTCGCAGTAGGTTGCGCCCGCAGGCCCGGGCAGGATCATTACCTTCACCTCGCTTTCCCTTGCCTCAAAACCCATGATGATGGCAAGCTCGCGTATGTTGTCATGATATGTGGTGAGGAAATCCGGCACCACGAGGCGCATGCCCATGGCTGAGGCTTTCTGGAGCGCGAACTTCACCTGCCCTTCCACCTTGCTCCAGCCCAGGTCTGTCTTGTCGGACGTGTAAATCCTGTCCATCACAACAGCAGTCTCATGCTTTCCTTCCAAGGACACGTCTGCAAGGAAAACAAGCCCGTTCACTTTAGGGCTCTCCAGCTCTTCATCCGCAAGGGGATATGCCGCTGCAACCTGGCGCCATGGATCCATGTAGGACACGGTGAAAGGCGCGTTGCCAATGGAATTCTTGCTGTACCTGTAGTCCAGGCACTGGCCCACCATGGCAAGCTCAATCTTCGAGAACAGCGGCTGGTTCGTGTAAACGAAAACCTGGCTTTTCTGCGAGCCCTCGCTCCTTGTGGTTGCCACTATGGCCTCAAGGTCAGCGATTGCGGTGAGGTCGGTATAGTGCAGCAGCGCGTCCTTGAGTTCCTGGCTGTCAAGCTTCTCCTCTTCCTTAATTATCCCGTAAAGCTGCGGCTGCTCCTTTTCCACCTTAGAAAGCGCAGCCTTGAAGCCAAGCTCGCCATTCTCAATTGCGCCAAGCACGCCTTGCGCCCAATCCCTCTTTGCATAAAGCTCAGCCAATATGCCCTTCTTCGAGCCGCCTGCGGGGGAAAGCAGCTCGGCAATGGAGAGCACGTAGTCATTGCCTTTCCTGCAAGCCTGCTCAAGCTCCTGGATTTTTCCTGAAAGCCCCAGCAGGCGCGCATCCTTCGGCGATGCTTTCAGTTCGGTTTCGCATTTCAAGGCAAGTGCCTTAAGCTCGCCAAGGAAAACCTTGTTGCCAAACGAGTCGCCGTAGTCAAAGCCCCACTCCTTCAAGGTATCTGCAAAAGGTGCCAGCCCCTTGCCTGCCTGCGCGATGCCATTCCTGGCCTCTTCAAAGCCTTTCTCGTAGTTGATGAATATGGACTGGAGCTTGGACCATTTCTTTATCTCATTTTGCCTGGCGACTACCGCTTCAAGCCCGCGCTCGACTGCGCCGTTTGCCTTGAGCCGCCGATACTCGTCCGCAAGTTCCTTCATGGTTGCCGCCCCGTCGTATAGGCCGGCAATCTTTACGAACTCCGCGCAGAAGTGGTTCTTGACAAAGGCATTGTCAAGGCTCTTTTCCGCCCCCTCAAGCCTGTCCACCACCGATATTTCATCAAGCACGTGCTCGGTGCGCAGCGGTTTTTTCCATTCGGCAAGCCTCGCAACCACTTGCGCAGCGCTTTTCCCCGGGAACAGTAGCTTTTCATTCTCCATGGCGCGCCACTTTGCAATGTACTCAAGCGCCATTGGGCGCATTGTCTCATCCGGGAAAAGGCTTTCGGCGTTTTTCACAAGCTCATCAGCAAGCTTCCCGTCGTGGAGCGCGAATTCCCTTTCTTTTCCCAGAAGCTCGATGGTGGCAAGCACGCGCAGCGCAGGTATGAGGTTTTCGTCATGGTGTATTTTCATGGTCTGCTCGAATTCAGGGAACACGGACAGCCAGCGCGCCAGGTCGCGCTCAGGCATCTTCTCAAGCTCGGCACGCGGGTATTTCTGCGAAAGGTAGTTTATTGCGGCTGATTTCGCCCTGGAAAGAGCAGCTTCCATAGAGGCAAACTTCTCCTTTTCGAAGAAGCCAAGGAACTCCTCGCCAAGAGAATGGGTGAAGGACATGAGCTGCAGTATCTTTTGGTCGTCCCTGCTTGCAATTCCCTGCAAAAGCGCGTGCCTTATGAGCCTTGATTGCAGCTCAGGCTTTTCGCTTATGAAAGACACGAACACGGGCCGGACGTACTTTTCCTTGTTTATTTCCCCATTGACGGGGAACAGGCGCTTGAGCCCTTTGGCTTCTTCCTCAGACCATTTGCCAAGGCTGGCAAGCGCGCAGGCAACCACTGGGTGGAAGCCCGCCATGACAACCCTTTCCGAACTCTGATGGTTTTCGAGCATTTTTTCCAAAAGCGCATCACCAATGAAAAACTTCGTTTCAGGCACTTCGCCCGCCTTTTCACACGCGTCGATGAGCGCCGCGCCTGCCTCGATGAAATCCCTGCCCTTCCCAGGTTTCCATCTGCCCTGGGCAATCTCTTTTATTACGGCTTCCATTAACTTCGGGTTTCCCATCGCCGCCTCGTTCGCCCTGAAATCCCTGTTCGGGACAAGAATCTCGAACAAGGCGCCCTTCTCCCTCACCAGGCAGCTGAAGTCGCCATTCCCGCTCCGCACATATCCCAACGCCTCGCCAGCATTTCCCGGCTGGAAGTAGTCCTCCAAAATGGACGCTTCTGCCCCTTCGTATGCTCCGAGGAGCTTTCCAGCCCCCCCGGCATCGCCAGCCTTTATCGTCCCCAGGCTTGTGAAGAACGGATTGGACAGGGCACGTATGAGTTCCGGAGGGGTTTTCCCAAGATCTTGCCTGACTTTTAGCGAATCCCAGTTGCCAATCACGATTTGCGTGAAAAATCCCGATTCCCTGCTCGCATCCGAAAGGACCTCAAGCTGGCCGGCAAGGGAGGACAGCCCCGCCAAGTCCGAGAAAAGATTCCTCTCCCCTTTTTCCAGGAAAGCAAGGGCCTTTTCCACCCCCTTCTTGTCCCCGCGCATTGCAGAGCTGATGCTGCAAAATGACTTGAATGCCGACTCGAAATCCCCGAACGAGCGCACGCATTCCAGGCCATGCAGCCCGTCGATTATCTTCGATGTCATCCCCCAACCATAGCTCGAGCTGTGGAAGCGGCTTTCCACCATTCCAGCCGCCTGCCAGCATTTTTCAATGTCCTCCCCGCTTCTCACAAGCCCCTTTGCCGCAAACGGCATGCGCGGGTCGAAACCCAGCTGCCCGAATCTCCACTTCGGGCCGCCTGCCAGAAGTTCCCAAGTGCGGGCGGCTCCGGAGCTCTTTCCCAATTGCCCATAATTCCGAAGGAACATGGTCGGCTGCACAAGCTCATAGATTTCCAGCCTGTCCCCTGCCTCCTGCAGCCTATGGTCTCCTATGCTCTTCTCTCCGCCGTCCGCCGAGAAGATTTTCCGGTCAAAGTCGAAGTTGTATAGTGCCATCCGCACGTGCTGCTCCTGGTCCACTATATCGCCATAGTACCTGCCGTCATGGATTGGCTTCAGGTTCTCCTTGCCAGTGCTGAAAAGCAGCATGCCCTCCATTGCCGCGCGCTCTGACAGGGCAATGAGCCCTTCAACCCTTTCCGGCCCAATTCCCTTGGCTTGTGCGGCGAAAATTCCCACAAAGCTGTCAAACTCCATCGGGTCCCTGCGAAACGCCTGGTCAATGAGCCACAGGGCGTGCAAGCGCAGGACAATGCGGCGCATGGACTTGGCCTGCCCTGCAGTTTTCGGAGCCAGCCCGAGCATGCCTGCAGCCGCCAGCATCTCGTGCGGCGGGGTTCTTGCGGCTCTTTTCGAAAACAGGGCCTGCTTTAACACTTCCATTTCCTCTGCCATGAGATTCCCTTCAGCCGCCATTGCAAGGCTGGAAACAGCACTTATCTTTTCAGCCGAGCCGAACATCTCCGGGTATCTTGAGATCTTCTCGGCAAATTTCATCATCCCGCTTCGTGCAAGCCCGTCCCTGCGCTTGCCCTCGTCTATCGGTGTCAACCTGTCTTTCCTGTCCAAAGTTTCAAGCAGCTTGCGCATTTCTCCAAGCGCTTGGGAATCCATGAACGGCATCTTCTCAAGCACGTCATGAATTTCATTCAAGTTCCAACCACGGACTTTTCCATTGGTCCGTATGGCTGACGAAACCATCGCCGAATGGATTGCAACGTAGTCCATCAGTTCTTCCTTTGTGGATGCCTTGTCTTCATACGCCTCCGCTATCCCAGTTGCCCGGCCCAGATCATAGTGGCTTTCCGACTTGCTTTCCACAACTTCCATGGCGATTTTCCGGTATCCCCCGAATATCTCCAGGAATTCGCCCGCGCTTGCCGCGAACGGAGCGCATGCTTTGAGGGGTTCTGCGATATCCGACAGCCATATGTTCTTTTCATGGTCTTGCACTGTTTGGAGCTCAAGCCATATTTTCCTGATGTCGGAAACAGAATTTATGGCGCTTTGGCAGCTTCCCATCACGTCAAGAACGTGCTCCCTTTGGTAATAGCGCTCCCCCCTCTTTTTCCTCATGAGCCTTGCAAACTCCCTTGCAGCCTTCCTCAGGTCGCTGCCGCTCCTGACGGCGTTCTTGCAGGCAACAAGCGCGTCAAACCTGCCCTCCCCGTAAGTGTTCGCATGGTTCTTCGCGGCATTCTCAAATATTGCCACTGATGCCATGTTTTCCGCATTTGCCGGAAGCCCCATTTTCCGGAGCACGGAATAGTATTCCTCCTTTGACTTTTTCGGGAGACTGAGACACGCCTCGGTTGCCCTGAGCTTGAAATTGCCCCACGCCTTCCTTGCGCGCCTGGGGCTTTGCGCCTTTCCCATCGCGTCTTCCGAGCCTCCCCCGTCCTTGTGCGATGGATGCGCGCGGCTGGCAAACGGGCTCGCGGCAGATATGGCAATCGCCTCTATCTTTGCCATTGTCTCCTTGTTGGCGCCCTTTCCTTTCATCTTTTCAGAAAGCCAAAGCTCAGAAAGAAAGGACAAGTTCCTGCCTTCCGAGATTTCAGCCTCTGGAAAGTCAAGCTCCCTGATGACTTCCCCAAGCAAAGACGCATGCTCTTCCCCCAGGTCAGAAACAGTGGCGCCCCTCAATGATTTTGGCGCAAGCGCTTTTGGGAGCTTTGGTTCAGGGGCATCCACAGCCATGAATTATGGGGAAACAGGATATAAAACTATTTTCTCTTGCCGGTTATGAACAAGTGCTCCAAGTCGTATGGCGCGAGGTCGATTTGCTGGCCCACGTCGATTTCCGCGCCCACGCGCGCGACGAATTCCTCAAACACCTTTTTGGGCTGGCGCGAGACATCTATGGACTGGCTCTTTATTGCAATCATGCCCCAGCCGCCCTTCTTCAGGAACATGCGCGAGTTTTTCATGAAAATCTCGTCCTGGTCAGGCTGCGCGACATCCTGGTAGATGACATCCACCTTGCCGCTTCCCATCATTTCCGCATAATCCTGCGGCTGGCGCGCGTCGCCCATTATGGGGAGCATGTTCTCGCGCCGCTCGCACAAGGGAAGGAGATCGCGCATGGAGCGCTGCGCGAATTCCACGCAATAGACTGTGCCCTCCTTGCCAACTATGTCTGAAACGTGCGACGGAGTGGTGCCGGTAGACGCTCCGAGGTATAAAACAGTTGAGCCGGGCGCAATCGGCATCTCGCGCAGCCCCTTGTAAAGCGCGGCGGCAAGCTTGCTTCGGTGCAGGTCCCACATCCTGTACTCAATTCCTGCCTCCTCCACGAGCTTCTCGCCGTAAACGCGAAAGCCCGGCGCGAACGAGCGCGTGGCGAGCCTGCCATTAAGAAGGTAGACGCCAGGGAATTTTTCTTCAATGCTCATGCAACCATCCAAAAAATAAAAACGGGCTCGGTGGGATTGCCAGCGTAGCTGGCAAATTGCCGAACGCATCGGCGTTCGGCAGGTTCGTCAAATCGCGCAAGCGATTTGGCGGCATTTGCCTGCTGTCATTTGAACCCACGGCTTTCTGGTTTCTTCAGCTTATCTTATGCCAACAATATGGCAAGAGTGATAAAAGCCAGACACTCTAGGCCAAGCTGAGTTACGAGCCCGGGAGAATACTATTCACAAGGTTTTAATAGTTATTCGGAGAGTTTAGGTCATCTGCTTGCGCGGGGTGGGGCTTATGAAGAACATTATGTGGTTTTCAGAGATAAGGAAGAACAACCTGGCAGAGGTGGGCGGCAAGGGGGCGAACCTTGGCGAAATGTGCTCAATAGGGCTTCCGGTGCCCGACGGCTTTGTGGTGACATCCGGCGCGTATTTCCTTTTCATACGCCACAACGGCATAGAGAGCGTGATAAAAGAGATGACATCCGACCTGGACACGGAGAACAACGACAAGCTCAACCTCGCCTCCGAGGCGATAAAGAACAAGATGCTGGCGGGCGAAATCCCGGCGCAGCTTCGCGCCGACATAATCGCGGCCTACAAAAAAATGATAAAAAACGGCAAGGAACCCTACGTTGCAGTCCGCTCCTCGGCAACCGCAGAGGACCTGCCTGAGGCATCATTCGCAGGCCAGCAGTCCACCTTCCTGAACGTGAAGGGCGCTGAGGACTGCGTGCAGATGGTAAAGGAGTGCTGGGCATCGCTTTTCGAGGCCCGCTCAATCTACTACAGGGTGGAAAACAAGTTTGACCACCTGAAAGTTGGCCTGGCGGCAGTCGTGCAGGAAATGGTGCAGTCAGAAAAGGCAGGCGTGATGTTTACCATAGACCCCATGAGCCAGGACAGGAACAAAATATCCATCGAGGCTGCCTACGGGCTTGGCGAGGTCGTGGTCTCAGGCTCAGTGACTCCTGACCGCTACATCGTTGACAAGAACGCGCTGAAAATAGACCTGAAGGACGTTGCCAAGCAGACCTGGATGCTTGTGAAGGTGAACGAGAAGAACGCGCACATGAACGTGCGCGAGGACATGCAGTCGCGCCAGAAAATAACAGACCAGCAGATAATCGGGTTTGCGCAGCTTGGCAAGAAGATAGAGCAGCACTATGGCAAGCCGCAGGACATTGAGTGGGCGGTTGCTGACAACAAGCTTTTCATCGTGCAGTCGCGCCCAATCACAACACTGAGGAAGGATGTGCTGGCTGACGCGGAGCGCGCGCTTTCCGGAGTGCAGAAGGTGGAGCAGCCGCAAAGGCAGCAGCAGGTGGCAGCGCCGGCTCCGGTGCAGCAGCAGGCAAAAGCAGCGCCGCAGCAGCTGGCAACGCAGCCAAAGCAGGAAACCCGCGTGGCAGCGCCTGCGCAGCAGTCTAGCGTTTCAGCGCCGGCGCAAAAGGAGGTAGTCAATATGGCAGCAGGAACTGACAAGATAATACTTCGCGGGCTTGGCGCAGCGCCAGGAATAGGCATGGGAACGGTAAAGGTGCTTGCAGGCCCCAAAGAGATGAACAAGGTGATGAAGGGAGACGTGCTTGTCACCGAAATGACCACGCCTGACTTTGTGCCTGCAATGAAACGTGCGTCCGCAATCGTGACAAACTCGGGCGGCATGACCTGCCACGCTGCAATAGTATCTCGCGAAATGGGCATTCCCTGCATAGTGGGGAGCAAGACAGCCACCACCACCCTCAAGGAGGGGCAGCTGATAACAGTGGATGCAAGCCGTGGAATAGTATATGACGGTGACGTGGGGCTTGTGCCTGAAAAGAAGGAGGCGCCAGCAGCAGGAGCTGCGGCGGCAGCCGTGCCGAACGTGCCGGTGACCGGCACAAAAGTATATGTCAACCTTGCGGAAGTTGATTTTGCGGAAAGGACTGCAAAGCTTCCCTGCGACGGAGTGGGCTTGCTGCGCGCAGAGTTCATGCTTGCGGACATTGGCGAGCACCCGAGAAAAATCCTCAAGGAAGGAAGAGGGCAGGAGTTCATCGACAAGCTTGCGGCAAAAATGCGCGTGTTTGCAACAGCATTCTATCCGCGCCCAGTGGTCTACCGCGCAACAGATTTCAAGACAAACGAGTACCGCAACCTCAAGGGCGGCGAGGAGTTTGAGCCGCAGGAGGCAAACCCAATGATGGGCTATCGCGGCTGCGGAAGGTACATAACCGAGCCGGACGTGTTCTCTTTAGAGCTTCAAGCCATAAAGAAGGTGCGCGAGGAATTCGGCATGAAGAACCTGTGGCTCATGCTTCCATTCGTAAGGAGGATAGGCGAAATACGCGCAATAAAGGAGCTTCTGCATGCGCACGGCATATACCGCACGCTTGACTTCAAGCTCTGGATAATGGTGGAAGTGCCTTCCACTGTCTTCCTGATAGACCAGTTCTGCGACGAGGGGATTGACGGGGTGTCAATCGGCTCAAACGACCTGACGCAGCTCATACTCGGCATAGACCGCGACAACGCCACGCTTGCGGAAGGGTTTGACGAGCGCAACCACGCAGTGCAGCGCGCAATCGAGCGCGTGGTAAAGGTGTGCAACGAGCGAGGCGTGACCTGCTCGATTTGCGGCCAGGCGCCATCAGTCTACCCGGAATTCGCGGAAAAGCTTGTGGAAATGGGAATCACCAGCATGTCGGTGAACCCTGATGCTGTTGAGCGCACCAAGCGCAACGTCGCCTCGGCTGAAATGAAGGTGATGCTCCGCAGGCTTGCCAAGCTCTCAAGCGAGCCGATAAAGGAAACCAAGAGCGAGACTGGCGACTGAGGTGATTTGCATGAAGACCAACCCCATTTTCGCCGCCGCTTCCCTTTTTATTCTCTTTGCCGCCCTTTTTGGCTGCGCCTCGCAAAGCAAAGGAGCGCAAACCCCGGCGCCAGCAACAGGCGCGCCGCTGGTTGAACTGGAAAACAAAACAGTGATTGGTGATCTCGTGAACAAGAACATTGCTGCAGCAAACGGCGACACAGTGGGCGTGTACTACACAGGCAAGCTCACAAACGGCACGCTTTTCGACACGAACGTAAAGGAAGAGGCGCAAAAGGCAGGGCTGCCCCTTCGTGACAGCTACCCGCTCCTCACATTCACAGTATCTGCAGGCCAGATGATTCCAGGCTTTGACGCAGCAGTGGTTGGCATGAAGAAAGGCGAGGAAAAAACAGTGACCATTGCGCCTGCGCAGGCATATGGGGAGAAGCGCGAGGACGCGGTGATCTCAGTGCCTGTGGCAAACATAGGCAACGCGGAGAGCGTAAAGCCAGGCGCACTCCTTTACGCGCAGAACGGCGCGACAGGCAAGGTGGTTGAGGTCAACGGCACGCACGCAAAGGTGGATTTCAACCCCGAACTTGCAGGCCAGACGCTGGTGTTCACAATAAAAATGGTGAACATAACAAAGGCAAAGTGAGGTGTTTTGATGGAATGGATAAAACTTTTTGCAGTTGCATTGGCAGCGTTCCTGCTTGCGGGGTGTGTGGCAAGCCCGCAGCAACAAGCCCCTGCTGCGCCCGAAAGCGGCACAATGCCGATAGCGCCAGGGAATGACGCAACTCCCCCCGCGCCTCCGGCAGAGCCTGAGGGGCAGCCAGAGCAGCAAAGCCCGCCCGCAGCGCCTGAAATCCCAGCCGCGCCGCAGGGCAAGCCGGACTTGCAGCTGCAGTCGATGGCGCTTGCCACGCCTGTCACGCTTTACCAGATGATGAACGGGACCATAACCAACTACAACTCAGGCACTGCCGAAAGCCCTGCGACAAAGACCGCCTACTACATTGACGGCGAGTTTATCGGCACTGTGGACGTGCCGCCAATCGCGCCTGGTGACACAAACATAGCGCGCATAACGGTCATCTGCCAAAGCGTCGGCCAGCACACGCTGAGCGGGAAAATCGACTACGAGGGCTTGATTGAGGAGAGCGACGAGCAAAACAACGGCGCGGCGCTGAGCTTCACCTGCACCGGATGAGGCGAGTCTTGTGAGAGTGCTGCTGCAGTTCCCGGAAGGCCTCAAGCAGGAGGCGCTGCAGCATGCCGCACGCCTCTCCTCGCAGGGGCACGAAGTGTTCCTTTCAGCATCAGCCTGCTATGGCGCGTGCGACCTGGCTCTTGACGAGGCGCGCCACATAAAGGCGCAAAAACTCATCCATTATGGGCATGCGGAATTCTCGCGCGTGCGCGCGCAGGGCCTGAAGGTAGAATACATTCCCTACTTTGCAGTGCTTGACTGGAAGGCAACAGGCGCCATGCTGAAAAAAGCAGCCGCGCTTCTCCACGAATCAGGCGCAAAAAAGCTCGCCCTTGTTTTCCCAGTGCAGCACGTGCGCAACGCAAGCAGGGTGAAGGAGCATTTGAAGTCAGAAGGCTTTTCGGTATTGATTGGCAAGGGCGGCAGCCACGCTGCGCACGCTGGGCAGGTGCTTGGCTGCGACGGAAGCGCTGCCTTCTCGGGCAAGGCGCGCAGCGCAGACACCGTAGTCTACTTTGGCGGCGGCAAATTCCACCCCACAGGCATTTCCGCAGGAAAGCCAGTATTGTGCGCAGACCCGCACCTTCAGGACGCTTATTGGATAACTGATGAAATCGCAAAGCAGGAAAAGCGCAAGAACGGCGCGCTTTTGGCAGCCTCGCAGGCGCGCACATTCGGCATCCTCCTCTCAACAAAGAACGGCCAGCTCAACCTTCCCGGCGCAAGGCTTGCAAAAAAGCTTCTGGAAAAGAAAGGCAGGCGCGCGGAAATACTGGTGGCAAACGAATTCTCCCCGCTCGCGCTTGCAAACTTCCTGAAGTTCGGCGCCTACATAAACACCGCCTGCCCGCGCATTTCCGACGACCGCGAGGCATTTGGCAAGCCGGTTGTGAATGTGGCTGACATAAAGCGGCTGCTTGAGATAATGGTGTGACTGGGAAGATGAATTTAAATGTTATTACCAATAGATTAATGCTGGTGGTTTAAATGATGGTTTTCCAAGTAACATTCATTAACAAGAAGACTGTGCCAACAAAAACTGCAGTGGAAGCCACATCAACATCACTGAAGAATGACATTGAGACGCTTTGCAGCTCGAAAAAAGCCGATGGCAGCGCATACAATAAAGTCCTACATACGCTTCTTGATGCCCTTAAAAACAGCAGCCGGGCTGATATGCAAGAGGTGCCCAAGCGGGCAAGGCTGGCTTATTGGACAATTGCCAATTTTGCGAGAACCGAGAAGCCCGACGAATACATAGCAAACATAACGACCGGGGGGGCAGTCAGCGACAACAGGATTCGCTTCCGGGTGAACGGCGACAATACTTTCACTGCGCTTGCTTTGACTGAGATGGACTTTCAGGGAGGCGCAGTCAACAGGAAAAAGTAGCTATCCGCTATTCTTTTATTCCTTCCTCGGCACAGAATGCGCGGGAGGTCATTTTCATGGCTATCATCATAGGCTTGACAGGCGAGAACTGCGCGGGAAAGGGCACGGTTGCCGACTACCTGGTGCAAAAGGGATTCTACTACTACTCACTGTCTGACGCCATACGCGAGGAATTGGCAAACGAGGGCAAGGAAATCACGCGCGAGGCGCTTATTGCAAAGGGCAACGAGCTTCGCCGCAACTTCGGCGCTGATGTGCTTGCAAAAAGGACGATTGCCAAGCTGCTGCCTGACAGGAACTATGTCATTGACTCCATCCGCAACCCTGCTGAAGCAAAGGCGCTTTTGGCAACCGGCAAGACCACGCTTGTCTACATCACAGCGTCGCAAAAGATGCGCTTTGAGCGCATGAAGCAGCGCAGGCGCGAGGGCGACCCGAAGAGCTTCGAGGCATTCCAGATAATCGACAAGGTGGAAATGGCAAGCAAGGACGAGTTCGGCCAGTCGCTTTCCGAAGTGTTCGTGCTTTCCACGAAAAAGGTGGAAAACGAAACAAGCTTCAAGGAGCTTTATGCAGCGGCCGACGAGCTTCTCTCAGGAATTTCAGCAGACTTCAAGTCAAAGCGGCCTGGCTGGGACGAGTACTTCATGTCAATCGCGCGCGTGGTTGCAACCAGGAGCAACTGCCTCAAGCGCCATGTGGCTGCAGTGATTGTGAAGGACAAGAGGATAATCTCAACGGGCTACAACGGTACGCCGCGCGGCATCAAGAACTGCGACGAGGGCGGCTGCCCGCGCTGCAACTCCTTTGCTGACAGCGGCACCAAGCTTGACGAGTGCGTGTGCTCGCACGGCGAGGAGAACGCAATCGTGCAGGCATCCTACCACGGCATTAGCATTAAGGACGCAACAATCTACACCACGTTCTCACCCTGCCTGTTCTGCACCAAGCTCATCATAAACTCAGGCATGCGCGAGGTAGTATACAACGCCGACTACCCAATGGGGGAAGTGCCGTTCTCGCTTCTGCGCGAGGCAGGGATAATCGTAAGGCAGGTCAAGATGAAGAACGAGAAGTAAATATTAAAGCGTCTTAACCAGAAAATTGAGCACGTCCAAAAGCACGGTGGCGAAAAGCAGCCCGCCGGTTGCTACCAGCACAATGGTCGGCACGAGCCAGGTGGCAACCGACTTTGGCTTCCCGAACCTGTAAAGCGCGCTGATGGAAAGCGTGAGCAGGTAAAAGCCATAAAGCATAACCGAGATTGCGACCGTATCGCCTGCAAGCTGCAGTATGCCTGTTACTGCAAGCGGGAATGACATTTCCGCCATAATCGACTTTAGCAGCATGACTGCAATGTTGATTACAATTGTAAAGACAAAAGTGGGCGCGGCTGCAAGGCTCACCATGTAATACAGCCTGCCAAGCGTTGCCTTGCCTCCAAGCATCCTTGCCACAACGTATGCCATGAGCGTGAACGGGAACGAGAATATGAATATGCCAATCGCGGTGGCAGCCAGGCTGAAAAGCACGGCAGCAAGGTAGATGGGCTCAAAGTTGCCTGATAGTGCAAGCACAAGAAGGGCAAGCGGCACGTAAGCCATCAAAATCGGCGTGCCGAAATTCTCAAGCCCGTCTGTGAAGCCAAGCTCCTTTCTCTTCGCATGCTCTGATGAGGTTTTGCCTGGCGCAAGCATCATATTATTCCACGAAGTAGTGCGCTCCTTGAATTTGAGCATTATTTCACGACCGTCCCGCCGTGCTGATGGCCCTCTGCCGCTTTTCTTACGTCAAGCAGGTTCTTGCCGTGCACGAAGTGCGTCTCTATCCCTGAGCGCGCGATGAGCTTGCACGCAATGAAGTCGAAAACAAAGTGCGTGCCTGCTTTCCTCATGTCGTTCTTTCCGGCAAGCTCAATGAGCTGCTCGTACTTCATCCTGCGGAACTTCTTTGCATTATGGTTTCTCACCGGATTGTCATTGTAAATGCCATCTATGTTGGACAGGTTAAGCACTCTTTTTGCACCAAGGCACTCAGCCAAAAGCACCGCGTCAGAGTCAGTTGTGATGCCTGGGATGGTGCCGCCCATTACGACGAACTTGTGCCTTGCAGCCTGCTTGCGAGCCTCGTCAAACGTATTGCACACTTTGGCATTCACGTTCTTCTTGATGATATCAATCACGAACTGCGCGTTTTTCTTTGTCGCCTTTATCGCGGCCTCGTCGGCCTCAAATTCATTCCCGCCTTTCTTCCTAGCGGCTTCAGCCCACTGCCTCGCAAGCCTGCCCCCTCCCACTACTATGCCGAACTTGTACTTCATGCCGCGCAGCAGGCGCACCAAGGAAGCAACGTATTGCGCATCAGGCGTGCCTGGGTTTACCAGCGAGCCGCCAAGGGAGAGAACTACGGTGTCCATGAGCATATCTTCTCCTTAGGTATTTTTAAATCCCATTTCCCCCATTCATGGCATGGCAAAAACAAGGATAAGCGCGGAAATCTCGCTCATTGTCTCCGAGCTGTCGCGCAGGGAAAAAGAGCAGGACAGGATACTTGGCAGCACGCGCGAAATAGTGCGCCACTGCGCCACTGGCATAAAGATGCTCCATGCCGGCGAAATAAAGCAGGCAAAATCAGAGATTGCAGCCGCGCGCAGGAAAATCGCGCCGTTTGCAAAGACAAAGCAGTTTGAATACCTGCTCGAGCAGCCATACCAGGAAATCGCCGAGGCAACGCTGCTTTTGGCGGCTGTCGAAAAGCGCGCGCTTCCTGGCTGGAAGGAGCTTGGCATGCCGTTCGAGCCATACCTGCTTGGGCTTTGCGATTTTGTGGGCGAGCTTAGGCGCGAAATGCTCGAATGCCTCAAGCGCGGCGACAAGAAGCAGTCCGCGCGCTACTTTGACCTGATGAGCGGGATTTACGACGAGCTCTCGCCAATACGCTTCTCAAACTCATTGCTTCCGAACTTCAGGAAAAAGCAGGATGTTGCGCGAATGCAAGTGGAGCAGGCAAGGTCAGAGCTGGTGCGCGCCACCTCGAAGTAATCGTTTTTTAAAATGTTGTCATGAGAATGCTACTGCAAGGTGCAGCTAATGAAGAACGAAAATTGCATACACGGCTTTTCGCTCCCAGTTAGCATAATCCTCGGCCTTATTCTCATCCTTGGCTGATTTTTGGCATCCGTGGCTTGGCAAGTGCGGGCGCCTCCGGAAAAATTTTGCAAGCGCAAGCGCTATGCAAGCAGAATAAAAAAATCATTTGAGGTGTTAATTATGTCAACAATGGTTGCAGAAAGAAAAACAGCGGAAAAAAAGCCAGGAGGCATTGCCAAAAGCAATGGCACTTTCTCCTCGAAATGGACGCATCTTCCAATAGGCATGCCATACTGGAACGAAGGATGGGCTGGGGGCCAGCCGCAGCTCTTCAAACCCAAATCTCCCTTCTTCAGGGTTGGCGAGCCGCCGCCAGTTGCGGCAAAGGAGGCAAAAAAATACGACCCATCCTCTAACAGGGTGATGTTCTAGCCCTTCTTCTTTTTCTTTTTTTAAACGGCTTCAAACTCCCATTGCTCCTTCAGGGTTTTGAGTATGACCTGCGTGTTGGTATGCTCAATGTGGGGAAGCGCGAGGAAGGACTTTATGGTGCGCGAGAACGACTCGCGGCTTTTCGCAGCGATTATCGCAACGCTGTCATACTCGCCAGTCACGTCGTAAACCGCCACCACTCCGCGCAGGCGGCTGAGCTTCTCCTGCGCCTCAAGCAATTTCCCTTTTGCTATCTTTATCTGCACCATTCCCATGAATTCATAGCCCAGCTTTCCCAGGTCAACATTTGCGCCGTAGCCTTTCACCACGCCGGTCTTTTCCAGCTTCTGCATGCGCGAAATGAGGGTGGTAGGGTGCAGCTTCAGGCGGGAGGCGATTTCACGGTAGGAGCCGCGGCAGTTCTTCAGTAACTCGTGCAATATTTCCTCGTCTGTTTTGTCAATCATTTGTCCACCCTTTGGCTATTTTTGAGCAATTTATCTATACATTTGCTCAAAGCTTTTAAAAAGGCTTTGATTATTCAAAGCGAAAAACCACCGTGAGGTATATATATAACCTATTGCCTACTCCCGCCATCAAAAGGGGTAGATCAAATGCTTGGCGAGATTTCAAAGGAAGAGAAAAACAGGATAATTGCGGATGCAAAGGAAAAGGGCGTGCGCTTCGTGGACCTGGAGTTCGTGGACATTTTGGGCACGCCGAAAATGTGCGAGGTGACAGTGGAGAGATTGAACGATGTGCTGGAAGACGGCACGTGGTTTGACGGTTCCTCTGTCGAGGGCTTTTCGCGCATTGCCGAGTCCGACATGTTTTTGGTGCCAGACACTCAGACATGGGCAGTGCTTCCCTGGACTGGCAACAAGACCGCGCGCCTGATTTGCAACGTTTACGTGGACGAGAAAACACCATTTGTGGGCGACCCGCGCTCAGTCCTCAAGCGCCAGCTTGCGCGCGCCAAGGCAATGGGCTTTGACTACAAGGTGGGGCCAGAGCTTGAGTTTTTCCTTTTCAAGGGCGGCAACGGCGACTTAGACCCTGAAAAGATGCAGGTGCACGACAATGCAGGCTACTTTGACCTCTCAACGCGCGACGCGGCTTTTGACCTGCGCCAGGAAATAGTCCCTGCGCTTGAGGCAATGGGGTTGAAAATCGAGCGCTCCCACCACGAAGTCGCGCAGGGGCAGCACGAAATCGGCTTTTTCTACGGCGACGCGCTTTCCATTGCCGACTCGGTGATGACTTACAAAACAACGGTGAAAACCCTTAGCAAAAAATACGGGCTTTACGCATCTTTCATGCCAAAGCCTGTGTTTGGCATAAACGGCTCGGGAATGCATGTGCACCAGTCGCTGTGGAAGGATGGCGTGAATGCTTTTTACGATGCATCAGACCAATACCAGATCTCATCAATGGCAAAGCACTTCATCGCAGGCATAATGGAGCACGCCCGCGCGCTTGCCGCCATCACCAACCCCACTGTCAACTCGTACAAGCGCCTCGTGCCTGGCTACGAGGCGCCGGTCTACATCTGCTGGGGCAGGATAAACCGCTCCGCGCTTATCCGGATACCCCGCGCGCTTGGCGGCAGCGGCAAAGGCGCAAGAATAGAGTGCCGCTTCCCTGACCCATCGTGCAACCCCTATCTTGCATTTGCGGCAATGCTTGCGGCTGGATTGGACGGGATTGAAAGAAAGCTCGAGGCACCAAAGCCCATCGAGGAGCGCGTGTATGGCTTTGAGGAGGACAAGCGCAAGTTATTGGGCATTGGCACTCTTCCCGAATCGCTTGAACAGGCAAGCCACGAGCTATCGCAGGACAAGGTGGTGCGCGAGTCAATGGGAGAGCACGTCAGCCAGATGCTTCTGCGGGTTCAGAATGACGACTGGAGGGCCTACTGCACGCAGGTCACCAAATGGGAAAAGGAAAGGTACTTCGGAGTGCTTTGAAGGCTGTCGCACATGCGTTTCTGCTATTGCTTTGCCATCTGTTCCAGCGCCTTGGCAATGGCAAAGAACACCTGCGCGGTTGCTTCGTTAAGGCCTTTTTCGATTTCCCTTAATTTCTCAATGCCCAGCTCAGCAAGAGTTACCGGGAAAACCTCCACCGCGACATTGGCTTCCCCGTTGTTATCTGCCGTGTGGGAGAATATATTATCGCCGCCGCTCGTAACAAAGGTAAGCGGGGCAATCTTGTGGTTTATGTAGATGTTCAGATTCACATCATTCTCCTGCAGGATTATTTTTTTGCTGTCCAGAGGATGCTTGCCGATGCCATACTGTGTCTCAAAATTTCCTACGTGCAAATCTGAAATTTCGGCAGGCACATGAATGCCATTTCTGGCAGAAGGGTCAGGGATCCAATTCGCGTCAATCAATATGGCGATATTTTTCTCCCCACCTCTCCCCCCATGTCCCCTCAGGAGATAATCCCTCACATATCCCTTCGGGACAGCCAGCAGATTTTTCTTGTCTACAATAAGCCCGTTGCCTTTTGGCCTGCCTCCTTCGAGCGCCACCATAGTGGTGCCTGTCCAGTAAGAATCTATCAATGGAAGCAGCTTCAAATTGGGGGAGAGGATGGATGGAAGCTGCCCTCCAAGCATTGTAGCTATCCGTTTGGCAGTCGGCCAATTTTTCTTTATTCCGAGATTGACTATGGCAGTTCCCCGGGAATTCATACTTCCACCTCCCTCCTCCTTTTCGGTATATGTCTTTAAAAAAAGGTGTGCTGCAGCGTGAAAATGTGATTTAACGCGCACTCACGCTTTTAACTTTTCCATTCGATTTTGGTGCGCGATCAGATGTATGATTTCAAGTCGGGCACCCTATCAGCAGGCGGGCTCTCGCTTTCGCTTGACAATGCCGCAGGCGAGCTTTGCTTTGTTTCCCATGCGCACTCAGACCACACGTCAGCATTCGGCAAGGGCAAGCCCATAATAGCCTCGGACGAGACTTTCGCGATTGCAGGCCAGCGCGCGCAAAAGGCAGAGCTCCCCGAAGGCATGTCGCTTCACCACGCAGGGCACATGTTCGGCGCGCGCCAGCTTCTCGCGCAATTCGACGGAGGCACATTTGCCTACACCGGCGACTTTTCGCTGCACGACTCCTACACCGCGCGCGCTGCGGAAATCCTAAAGTGCGACACGCTCATGATCGACTCCACCTACTGCCTGCCTCAGATGCGCTTCCCCAAGCGCTATGAAGTGCTTTCAAAGATGGAAAAGTTCGTGAAGGCAAACAGCAGCGCAATACTAATGTTCGGCGCTTACTCAACAGGCAAGGCGCAGGAGATTGTCTCATTCCTGAACAGGGAATGCGGGGTTGCGCCAGTGGTGGGCCCACGAGCTGCGCGCGTGTGCGCTGCTTATGAAAAGTGCGGGGTCAGGCTGGACTACTTGGCAGCGGGAAGCGAGGAGGCGGAAGAGGCATCAAGGCACGCGCATTCTGCCATACTGCCGCCGCCAGAGGTGAATTTTGCTGCAGGCGCACGATTGGCGGCAGAGCGCGGACGGCATGTAAAGACCGCGGTGGCAACTGGCTGGGCTGCAAGCAGCCGCTTCCCGGTGGACGAGGCGTTCGCGCTTTCAGACCATGCTGACTTTGCAGACACCATGCGCTACATCTACGAATCCGAAGCAAAGGCAGTGATATGCGCAAACAGCAACTCTGCCTCTGCAGCGCATTATCTTAGGAGCATTGGCATCAACGCGGTTGAGAAGGGCGAGCCAAACCCTGGCGTGCAGACCAAGCTTGCCGGAATGGAAGCATAATAATCATAAATTCATCCCGCGTAAAGCGGGCAGAGAGGGGGATCGCATGGCAAAGGAAATGAAGGACGATGTGCTTGGCACCATAAAGGGCAAGATGCCTGTCTACAAAAACGGGCTTGACTCGTCAGGCGAGATAATACTTTGCGAAAGCGGCATAATAGTCCACACAGAAGGCAATACGCTTCGCGTGCCATTCAGCCACGTCAAAATCCTGGGAACGTCTGGCGACATGCCGCTTGGCAAGGTGGGCGTGGAGATGGATGTTTTTGACCAGATGGGCGACAAGCACTATTTCCACTTCGGGATGTCCGACATGCACCTCAACACGCTCAAGCGCGCGTGCGAGAAGTGAGTGGGTATTATATTCCCTTTCTGAGGAGAGAATGAATATGGGGCAAGAACGCTTTCGCATCGGTCAAGCCGCCATGGAGTACTTGGTAACCTATGGATGGGCTCTGCTCGCGCTTTTTGTGGTGGTTGCCTACCTTATCTCATCAGGCGTGTTCTCAGCGAATTCGTTTGCCTCGCAGGAATGCGTCTTCCAGCCCGATCTCCCATGCTCATCATCCATACTTTACAAGTCAGGAAGCGACACCAAGCTTGAGTTCTCGCTCACAAACGGCCTGGGCTTTCCCATAGATGTGGAAAGCGTGGTCTACTCTCTGCCGGGTTTTGCGCCGCAGACTGGCCTGCCCAAGGTTGACCGGGAGTATGCGTCTGGGGAAAAAATAGAGTTCTCACACGTGTTTACTGGAGGCAGCCAGCCCCAGCCGCGCGACTTTAGGACAGTGACAGCCACGCTCAAATACTTGAACTGCCGCAACTCGCCTTGCAGCGGCCCCTACATGACCTCGGGCAGGATTTCAGCAATCGTCGAGGAAGGCTGAGATGCGCCTTTGCTCCCTCTCAAACAAACATTTATATATTCTTTATACCACATTCTTATATGAACAAACAAGTGCCTTCAAGCGGACGCCATGCACCTGTTCTTGACTCAAGGATATTCAAAACCGGCAACCCGCAGGCTGACTTCATCCAGATGAAAGTGCTGACTGACCTTGGTACCTCGCTTGGTGACGTCAAGGCGGACAAGACAAGACAAAACAGGAGAAAATACTGTGCTGCACAGCTGCGGAAAAGGCCTGCCAACAAAAGCGGGCAGGATTTCACCAATGCCTATGTCACCTGGTTCTTCAAAAGCGTGAAGGAAAACCACGCCTTGCGCGATTTCCTGGCGGGCAAGCTTTCGGGGCAGACAGTTGTGGATTTGGGCTGCGGCAGTTCCTCTTCAGTCGAAATTGCACTGAAGATGATGGAGATGTTTGGGGCTTCAAAATATGTCGCAGTCGACCTTTCTCCCAGTGTCTGGTCTGCAAAACTCATAGAAAAGGCGAACATGAAAGGCGAAATAGAAGCCGCCCTTGTGCGGGAGGACATGGTGCTTTTTGCAGCCTCGCTCAAGGACAGCTCAGTCAATTTCCTGATAAGCGGAATAGATGATTCAACATTGTGTGACAAAGAGCCCCGCACAGTGTCGAGGCGCGATTGGTACGGGATAGAGCACATTCACTGGCGCTGGAAAGCACTTGCCAGCGACATCGCAAGAGCGACAGTGCAAGGTGGCATAGTGTTCGGCAATGATAGGTCTGCGATTGGGAATTACATTGAGAAGCTGCGCCAGCCGTTCGCCAATTTCTTCCCAAGCAAAGACAAAGACCTATGCGCCGACATCTGCATCGACCCCTACTCCTATGTCAAGGCATAAGCCCCGTCTGAAGCCTGAGATGCGCCTTTTTAAAATTTAGCGCCCAATTTCCAACCAGCGACCAGAGGGAAGAGAAATGGTTTACATAAAGGGTTTGAAATTCCGCGGCTTCAAGTCTTTCAGGCGTGCAGAGGCAAGCTTTGCCAATGGCTATGTGTGCCTCGCAGGCCCAAACGGCTCGGGCAAATCAAACGTTACCGACGGCATACGCTTTGCGCTGGGCGAGGGCAGCCTAAAGGCGCTTCGCGCGAAAAAAGTTGCAGAGCTTGTCAACACTTCCTGCAAGTATGCGGAAGTCACGCTTTTCATAGACGGCGAGCGCAAGTACGAGATAAAGCGCGCCATAAATTCCGAGGGCAAGACCCTTTACAGGATAAACGGCAAGCGCTCCACGCGCACGCTGGTGATGGAGGAACTGCGCCAGTGCGGCATGGAGGCTGGCAGCCACAACATAATCGCGCAGGGCCAGGTGCAAAAAATAGTGGAGATGAGCGCAAAGGAGCGCCGCCAGATAATAGACTCAGTGGCAGGAATTGCGGAGTTCGACCAGAAAAAGCAGGAGGCCTTAGGCGAGCTTTCCAAAGTGGAGCAGAAAATCACAGAGGCCGCAATCGTGCTTGGCGAGCGCGAGGCAAACCTGTCCATGCTTGAGCGCGAGAAGGACGACGCGCTTGCCTACACCGATGCGCAGACCAGCTTCAAGCGCGCAAAGGCATCGGTGGCAAACACAGAGCACTCAAAGCTTTCAAAATCATTCACGGACGCAGTGCAGAAGCACGCGGCTGCAAAGGCGGCGCTTGAGGAAATAGAAAAGCAGTCATCAGTGCTCTCAGGGCGCATAAGCGAGCTTGAGGTTGCCAAAAAGCCCATAATGGACAAGATAGGCTCGTCCTCCAGCCGCGAAGCAGCGCTTCAGGAAATACAGGAAATAAAAGTCTCCATAGGAAGCGACAATACCATGTTTTCCGAGCGCAAGCGCGAGGCTGGAAAGCTCGAGTTCTCGCAAAAAACATTCGACAAGCAGCTGTCTGCAATCAAAAAGTCGCAGAAGGACAACGAGGCTAGGGAAAAGGAAATTTCGGCAGAGCTTGAAAAACTCGGCTCGCAGATTGCGGAGCTTGAGAAAAAGATGGGTGTGCAGTCAGACTCTGCCGCGCAGGAAATCGCGCAAAAGCTCGAGTTTCTCTCATCGGAAATAATGTCCCTCAAAGAGCAGAAAGCAAGCGTGGACTCAGCTCTTTCGGAAAAGGAAAAGTCCCTTTCAGGCAGGCGCGAGGAAAAGGAAAGGCTGGCCTCCATGCTTGGCGAGGACAAGGCTGCAAAGCAGGAGGGCGAGCGGGGCGTGCTTGAAAAGGAGGCGCTCTCGCACCAAAAAGCGCTTGACGCTCTTTTCGAGCAGGAGAAGCAGCTAAACCGCCAGCTTCCGGAGCTTGACAGGAAGCTGCTTTCAACGAAGGAAAAGGCAGCCACGCTTCGCGCATCAATCTCGCCCTCGGCAGGGAGCATGGCGATTCGCGCGGTCGAGGAGATGAAGCAAAAGGGAATGCGCGGGATTTTCGGCACAGTCTCCTCTCTCATCTCATGCGACCACAAGCACACTGTCGCAATAGAGGCGTCCGCAGGGCAGCGGCTCAACTACGTGGTGGTCGACGATATGAACACCGCCATGAAGGCAATCGAGAAGCTCAAGTCGCAAAAGGCGGGCAGGTGCACTTTCATCCCAATCGGGGACATGCCCTCCCGGGCTGGGGGCGACTTGCCAAAGTCTGCCAAGAACGCAGATGGCTGCTTGGGCGAGCTGATTGACTTTGTGAAGTACGACGCAATCTACAAGCACGCAATGGAATACGCGTTTTCAGGCACGCTGCTTTTCGACACAGTGCAAAACGCGAAAAAAGCTGGCGTGGGCAAAGCGCGCATGGTGACAATGGGCGGCGAGCTTCTTGAGCGCTCGGGAATAATCACTGGCGGCGCGCAAAGAGGCTCCATACTCTCTAAAGGCTCGCTTGACAAGCTGGAAGCAGAGGCAGCTTCCATTGAGGCCGAGCGCAAGGAAATCTATTCCACTCTTTACTCGCTGCGCGAGGAAATGTCCGCAAAGCGCAAGGAAAAGGCGGACGCGGAAGTTGCGCTTCGCGGGCTTGAGATAGAGATGGAATCCGCTTTGGCGCGGCGCGAGAGCGCGCAAAAGGCGCGCGAGGCAATGGAAAGCATAGATTCATTGATTGCGGCAGCCGGAAAGGAGATTGCCGCAATGAAAAAGCGCGCAGGCGAGCTTTCAGGCAATCTCGAGTTTGCGCTTAAGCAGCATGCGGCTGAAAAGCAAAGGCAGGCATCTGTGCAGGAAAATGCGAAAAAGGCGGATTCAGAGGCGCAAAAAAGTCTCCAGGCGCTTCTCAGCCAGCGTTCTTCTCTCGAGGCTCAATTTGCGGCAAAGAAAGAGGAAGCAGGGCGATTGTTGCAGGAGCTTGCGGCAAAGCAATCGGAGGCCGAGGGGGCAAAATCAGCGCTTGCAATCTGCAAAAAGGAAATATCATCGCTCTCAGACGGGGTAGCAAAGTCGCAAAAAACTCTCAGGGAAAAGGAACAGCGGCTCGAGGAAATAAGCACGGCTTCCAAGAGGCTGCTCGCCAAGCTCACCGAGCTTGAGGGGCAGATAAAGGACGTGGCTGCGCAGCTTGGCAAGGTCAAAGCTGACGAGGAAAAGAAGAACCGCGAAATGGTCTCGCTTGAGGCAAGCAGGCAGGTGACTGAGCAGAGGCTGTCTGACCTCAAGGCAGAGCTTGAGCAATACTCCGGGGTGCCCACGATAGACGCGCCGCGCACAGAGCTTGAGGAGCTTGCGCGCACAAGCCAGGCGAAAATGGACGCGCTTGGCAGCGTGAACCTGCGCGCACCTGAGATTTACGGGCAGAAGAAAAAGGAAATCGACGATGTCAAAAGCCGCGTGGAGTCGCTTTCCAGCGAAAAGAACGCAGTGCTTCTCATGATGGACGAGATTGACGCGAGGAAGCGCGCAATCTTCATCTCAACGTTCACTTCAGTGAATGACAACTTCCGCCGCCTGTTCGGATTCACCTTCAAAGGCGAAGGCACACTTTTGCTTGAAAAGCCATCCTCTCCCTTCGAGGGCGGGCTGCACGTGAAGGTGCGCGAGGAAAACCGCGACAAGTACCTGGACTCAATGTCTGGCGGCGAAAAGTCGCTCATTGCTCTCATGTTCATCTTTGCCATACAGATGCACAAGGCCGCGCCGTTTTACATACTTGACGAGGCTGACGCCGCGCTTGACAAGGAGAACTCGCGCAAGCTTGCCGACCTGATAAAGCAGCTTGCAGGAAAGACGCAGTTCATCGTGGTCACGCACAACGACACGATTCTGCAGAACGCGGATGTCGCGCTTGGCGTGACGCGCACAGAGGACGGAAGCAAGATAGTGGGCGTGCAGCTCACCGCGGCTGCAACCGTGGCGCGCGTGAAAAAAGCCTAGCTTTCCTAAGAAGACCTGACCGTTCCCTCAATCGCGGGCGCGTTGGGGTCGTACTTTGATACCTGGTAGCTGCCCACCCAGTCAGCGTAGATGTCCACTGTGCCGTTCAAGTCCGTTCTCCACACATTGTAGTTCTTCAGCCTAAGCCGCGTGAGCGTGGTGTCGGAAGGCAGGCCATTGCTGTTCTCCCCGACTGAGATTATCACGTCCGTAAGCGACGGGTTGCCCTCTATGAGCAGCGAGGAGACAGGCCGTCCCTCTCCGTGCTTGAAGAAAGTGGCAACAGGGCAGGAAGTCTTAAGCCCCCTGCCTATGAAGGCATTCTCCCTTTCCTGCACGGTCGGGTTCAGGAGCATGGCGCAGAACTTGCCAGAGCCAAGCCGCATCACGATTGCATCTGTGTCTGGGTTGTCATTCATCCTCTGCTTTGCAGGATTGAGTATCCTTATGTCCAGCCCATTCACAGCGAGGCTGTCCCCTTCTTGGGGATGCTTGACGGTTATGCCCTTGCCCTCCACCGCCGACATCAGCGCTGAATATTGCTGGGACTTTTGCGTTGTTGCCTTGTTGTCCCAAAACTCGCCAACCTTATACATGTAAATCACGTCTTCCATGCCGCCAATCGCACCCGAGTAGTCGCGCGTGGCAACAAGCACGTCTATTTTAGCAATGTCAAGCCCGTCAAGCATGTCTCTTACCGGGCCGAAAGTGCCGGCATCAACAAGCATCACAAACGAGCCTTTCTTCACAAGCACGGAATCCGCATGCGAGTCGTTTATCACGTAGATGTGCAGCGGCTCAAAAGGGGTTTTCTTGATGTCAAACACGCCTTCGCCTATCTTGTCAGACACGCTTCTGGCAAGTTCGGGCTCCTTCACTGGCGCTTCTGTCTGGTTTTCCTGCGTGACGTTTGTCACATTCTCAGCAATGTTGATGTTTTCAGAAGGTAGCGTGTAGTTTGTCTGGTTTCCCCATGCAACAGGCACGTCAGGCACAACCGGCAGGCTGGACGGCGGGGTTGGGGGGGCAGGCGGCGCCTCGGCGCTGCAGCCGAAAACAAGCAGAAGCGCGCACAATGCAGCCAGAAACGCATGGGTGTTTGCCATATCTTACGCTATGGCACGAAATATTAAAACCATGTGGGCTGCTCAGTCATCGCCGTGGCTGGTAAGCTCCCTTTCCAGCTTGTCAAGCTGGCGGCTTACGCGCTCCATGGTCTGGCGTATGCCTGCAATCTCGAACTTGATGGACTGCAGGTACACCTTGTCAAACACTATGGTGGGCTTTGGAAGCACCACTTCGTGCGCAGGTGCTGCTGGCGCGCTTTCATTCTTTATGAAGTTCACGCTGTCCTCTATCTTGCGCGACACCACTGGCGCAATGAACTCTGCCTCGCGCTCCTTCTTTGGCGCCTTGCCCTTTGGCTTGGCTGCCTTTGAAGGCTTGGCAGGTGCCTTTTTCTCCTGGGCCTTCATATGGCTCCTTGCAGCCTTCACCCACTTTTTCACGTTGGCAAATGAGGCGAACTTGTTGGTTTTTGTCGCCTTGTAAACATCCCCGCGTATTTCCGTGAGCTTTCCGGCGTTTATTGGCTGGTCGCCGTAGCGCCTCAGCCTCGCAGCCACTATTTTGACTACTTTTTCGTCCATTTTACCACCTGCTTCAGAACCATAATTAGGATTGCCTGCCTTTCATGCCTTCAAAGTTTATATTACGCACGGTTTTAGCCTTCCCTTCCGGGCTTGTACCTTGTGGAAAGCAGCTTCCGCAGATCAGCAGCCTTTTTCTTGCCTATTTTGCCCACTTGCTGCAACTCGCTTTCAGGCGCGCTTGCCACGTTTTCCACGGTGTCAAAGTACTTTAGCAGAGCCGAAGCAAGCGTGGGGCCGACGTTGGGGAGCGCCTCCACCACCGCGCGCTGCTGGTCTGCCATTGTCCTTGCCTTGCGCTTGGCATAGACTGGCTGCGCGCGCGACTTTGCCACCTGCTCGTGGTGAGCAAGGGAATAGAGCATCTCCGCGGTGGCAGACGGCGAGCGTGTGAAGAAAAGCGCACAGCCAAAGTCGGCAATAAGCGAGGCGTAAGCGCCAAGCAGCGCTTTTCTTGAAAGCCGGCTCTCAGCCTGCGCTTCACCCTCAACAATCACCACCACGCGCGGCACTGCGGCGCACAAATCCGACACCTGGGAAAATAGCCTGCCGTCGAAAATTGAGGACTCAAAGTCAGCCCTGGTCTTCCTTTCCGCAACCAGCCTGTCTGACAAAAGATAGTCGCCTATCTCAAGCTGGCGCACCTCTATTTCCGCGCCCTGCGCCTCAAGCGCGTCGCAAACAGAGTCAGGCTCGCGCACGTCAGCGACGATTTTTGGCTGTTTCTTCTCAGGCACGCTTTCACCTACTCCCGCACGTGCTTGCGCACATACTCCTCAATCTCTCCAAATCCTATTGCGCAGCCAGAGTACTTGAGCTTGTAAAGCGAAGCCTCAACAGCGTCGCGCTCAAGCCCCTTGTAATCGGAAAAATAGCCCTTTTCATAGGCAAGAAGCGCAAGCTCGCCTGAGCGGAAGAACCTCAGCCTCTTGGTTGCGCGGGAAAAAAGCGACAAGTTCTTCTCATTGATGTCAACCGGCTTTCCCAGCTCGTGCTCGACGTGCTGCCTCAGCGACTCAGGATCCTCGACAAGCATGCGGCATGTTCTCTCATCCATGAGCAAATTGTCCACGCCAATCTCAAGCGCAAGGGAAATCACGTCCGACTCCCCTCTGTGCAGCAGCCTTATGGGCGTGCCGCCTGAGAAAAACAGGTTGTTTGCAGCAAACATCAGCTCCTCTGCCTTCTTTTCCTGCTTTCCTTCCACGACGTCAATCATGCCCTCGGCAATGGCCCGCTTCAGGCGTATGGCGTGAAGCGCGTAGTTTTTCATGTGCAGCGGCCGCTCTACGCACTCTTTCTCCACCGAGGGGGGGATTATGAAGCGGCCGCTGTACTTTTTCTTCAGGAAATAAATGACATGGACAAAGCACGAGTCCGTAAGCGAGATTAGCGAGGAAGCATCGCACACGATGGATTGCCCTGATAGCTTTGCCACAAAATCACAACGTTGTCACGTGAATATCTCGCGCAATTCCTTCATTCTCCCCTCTATGCTTTTCTTCTCGTGCAATCTATCAAACATCATGGTCTGCCCTGCGTAAAGCATGAGCTCGCGCTTGTCAGAGCCGGTTATCTCCGACGCATTGCCAAGCGATATTCCCTGCGCGTAGAGGGTGGAGGCGATTTTCAGGCGCGCTTTTTGCAGTATGCCCTTCACAAACCGCCTGTCCTGGTCATCCACCCTTTCCATTGCCGACAGTATCCTGCCCTGCGTCAGGACGAGTGTATCATATTCTGCAGCTTTTGCCTGCGCCTCGCAGCTGCGCAGCAGATTGTTCACTGCAACAAGCGAGCTTCTCGCTTTTTCATGCTTGAGGTAGCGGGGCTTGGAAAGTATTTTGGCAAGGACATATGTCACAAGCGCATAGTTGTACGTCGGCTGCTGGAAGCGCAGCGCAGTCTCTGCAATGCACCGTTCGTTGATTTTCCTCATGGCGCGCACGTCGTGGTTGCGCAGTGCCGAGCCTATCAGCACCGCGGTTTCTGAGAGCGACAATGCCATGCAAATGCACCATTTTGTTTCAAAAAAAGAGTTTTCGCGTCATTTTTTTGCCCCTTTTTCACGCCGGAGAAGCGTAGGGCTTTATATACATTATCATGATAAGGTCATGACAACAACAAAGCAATGTCATGTGCCTGTCAAGATTGGCAAGCGAATGAAAGGAACGCAATTGTTCCAGGCAGATGATGACATGAAACGCGAGGAAAATTATAAAGGTATCGATGATGCGCGTTCTGAGCGTCAGAACGCATCGCGCAACTCCGGCGGAGTTGGCGAAGGGTCGGGAAAGCAGGCAATCGAAGAGCTAAGACACGAGGTGCTCTCGCCGCTGGAGAACGACATTGCAAAGCTTCGCGACCCTGTAGTGCTTGCGGCGCTCATGCACACTGCGGCAACAGAGCGGGAAAACACCAACAGGCTGCTCAAAACGCTGATAGAGAAACTGGACATGAAGTTCACAGAAGTGGAAGACAAGATAAATGCCCTCGAGGCGGCGCAAAAGGCGGCGCAGAAGCCGACCGCCGCGCCCCGCGGGGATGAAGTGCTCCTCCCGTCTGTGGACGAGGGGATATTGAAGTTCGTGCGCGAGAAGCGACACGTGTCCGCCGAGCAAGTTCGCAGGCGCTTTGGCTACAAGGGAAGAAACGCGGCATCCGCGCGCCTATCCCGCATGTATGACCTGGGCCTGCTTGAGAAAAAGCAGGTTGGCAGGGCAGTATTGTACTGCGTCAGGTAATTCACAAATCACGCTTGCTAAGAAGCAAGGCGACCAATTGTCCGGATTCTTGCAAATCCGGACCAAAAATGAGCGGCGGCGTCTCAGGCGCTCACGCGCCCGCATTCGCCGCTTTCATATTTTTGGAGAACTCATGGGGGCGCCGTTATTCACCTCCCACACCCTACTTTTTTGCGCCCCCGTTCTCCAAAATCCATGCCCGTCAGCGCGCGCCTCAAATTATAAATCTTGCCCGAGAAGTTGGCAGCATGGACGACCGCACAGTAATCATCTCCAGCCAGGAACTTGTGGACCACACCGTCCTTACGAGGAAAAAAAACGAGCTTGCCTTCAAGCGCGACGTTCTTCTCCGCTCAGGCGCAAAAGCCGGTGACCTGCACCTGCGAACTGTTGAGGGCGAGCTTGCGCTGGTGGGCGACAAGCTCTCCCCATTGGAGGGCAAGCTGTCAGAGCTTGACATGATAACAGTATTGCCGCACCGCAAGGAAATCGGCGAGTACACGTCGCAGATAAACCAGTTCTCGCGCCCCGAGCTTGACATCGCCGTGAAAAACAAGAGCGGCACTGCTTATGACCTCATGCGCAAGCGCGCGTTTCTGGTGAAAGGGAATTTTGAGCGCCGCGAGGACATTGCGCGGCTCACAATCATGCTCAACAGCATGCCGCGCAAGGACGCGGAGTCCATCCGCTCACTCATAGAAGAAGGGGCAGGGGACGACGCTGATGTCTCGTTTTTGCCGAAGGAAAAGCAGCAAGAGCTCCTCAATCTCTCCTCGCGCATCGGCAGGCAGTGCTGCGTGTTTGCCGGGAGCTTTTCCCTGGATAAAAAAAAAGCTGAATCTTCCGAGCTGAAGCCAACTGACGAGGTCTCGCGCACAATTGCCAACGGCAGGTCAGTGTGGGTCGACGCCCCAAAGGCATTTGAGTTTGACGCGAACGAAAAGGAACTGGCATTGCTCCTTGCAAAAATGCAGGCGAAAAACGCGGAAAAGCAGGCGCGCAGCCTGAATGAGGAAGAGCTGGTCTACCTCGACAAGCTGCAGGCCGACTATTTGGCAGCGCGCAACCGCCGTGCCACGCTCGTGAAGGGGATGGAGCTTGGCGAAACCGCGAAGGTGTACAGGAAAAGGCTGCATGGAGAGTTCTAGTTTTCCCAGGCAGTTATGGTAGCAGTTTTTATATCTTTGTGGATATATTTTTTAGCATGTTGACGTTTACACGCAAGCATGCGCCACACTTCTCTCCTGAAAAAACCGCAAGGAATAAGCTTCGCAATATCTTTCGAAGCAAACATGTGCTTTACGAGGACAGGCTGATTTGCGTCGCATCTTACGTATCCACAACTACCAACCTTCCGGCGGGTCACCGCGGCATCACGATTGTCGAGATTGCAGACCTTCATCTCCGGGAGCCAATGTACAAGGAGCCTTCCAAGCCCTACTCCCCGGACAGGCTGGATAAGCTTCTTGGCTGGCGCGGCAATGACGGTAAAAACCGGCTTGACAGACTGCTTGGAAGGAATGGCAAGCCGGAACTTCGCAACACCAACCACTTTGACAGGCTCATAAAAAAACAGCTTGAGCATACCATCGCAATGCTGCAAAAGCTCCCGGCGCTTCTGCAGGAAAATGGCAAATCCCCCGACGTCGTGCTTCTTACCGGGGATTTTATCTCCCGCAACTCAAAGGACATCACGCCGCAAGCGCAGGTCGCACTCTCCAATCTTTTCACCGCTGCGTCCATCCGAGCATACGTCCTTGGCAATACCGACTATGCGAAGGGCAGCACTCTGGAAGAGCGTGCACGCGAAACCGGAAATATAATTCAAAAGATTGATTCCGCGGGGTTTGCCAACCTCACAAATGCGCTTTTGCAGGTGAAGGTGGGCGGTGCATCTGTCAGCGTAGTCGGCGTGGATGACTACAACAAAGGCAAGCCGCGCCAGCCCGCAATTCCCAGCACAAGCGAACCAAACCTTGTGCTTGTAGCACTCCACAACCTCGACGCACTCACAAAGGAATGCCTCAAGAATGCATCTGCCATTTTCTCGGGCCACACGCACGGGGGTGAGTTCCGTCTGCTCTTCGGTCTTTTTACCGGGTTTCCCCTCCTGCGCAAGAAAGGAACATACAAGAACCTCAACGGGCAGACAAACGAGCTAAAGATTTTCCCTGAAGGGCATTTTCCCCTCTCGTTGATGTCATGGGGCGTTGGCAGGTACCTTTTCTGGCGCACCGGGGTGGCCAAGGGGCACATAAACGTCGTAACGCTCGTCCCTGAGGGGCAGCGCCCATAAAATTGCGGGCTTGCCGAAACCGTGAAAGTCTACAAGAAAAGGCCACCGGCAGAGTTCTAGCTTTTGCCTCTCCACCTCTGCCATCTTTTTATAACCTTCGCAGCAGACTTTGCCTATCAGAAAGGGGTGTGAAAATGGGCAAGCAGCTTTTTGCAGAGCCACTCGGGATCAAACCGCCAAGCAGGCAACAGAGGCTCCACCGCCGAATATGGTCAAGAGAGATTCTGCCTTTTTCTTCCCCTGAAAATGAGGGGCTTAACGCGATTGGTCGGCACCCGGGAAACAAGTGGCCACAGAAGGCATCGCTTTCCCGTGCTTTGGCAGCGCGCATGCTTACGGAAAAATACATGCAGGATTTCAATGCCCAGAAGAATTTCCTTACAAAAGAGGAAAAGGACAAACTTGCAGCAAAAACTGTGGGCGCTGCTTTCACCACCGTGTCATATTTCAATGAAGCTGCCCGGAGCGGCAGGTTTGCCGGCGCGCTTTTCAGGCAGGCAAGGGGCCGTGCATATTACGCGCTGTACAAGGCGTTTGCACACTGCCTTGGCACTCCTTTTGGGACGATGGAGCCGCTGGACGTTGCAATAAGGCTCGCCTCTCCCAAAGACAGGCAGGAATGGCTCTTGGAGCGCGGAGCCATCTACTTCAGGCACTGGCAATACAATGAAGCCATTGCCGACTACGAACGTGCGCTTTCTATAAAAGGGGAGCTTGACAGCAGCGTGATTCGCCTTTTGCTTGGTGTGTGCCACGTGCAGTCGTGCAGTCTGCAAAAAGGAGCTTCAATCATTGAAGAGGCGTTTTCAGCCAAGTTAAAGGACAAAAAGATGGCGGGCGATGCATACCTGCCATTCCTAAAGGCGCTTCAAACATTGTCTGAGCGGGGCTTGACTGGAAAAGCCGAGGAACTGATGGCAAGATGGCATGGGTGGAAGCCCTGATGCAAATGTTTGCACGCCGTTCCTCCGGGAAGGAACGTTTATAAACCCTTGTCTCAGTAATAGAGCCCACTTCTTCCTTTCTCAGAAAGGCAAGATGACACTCACTGCCCCGCCGTTGGATTGGAGCTTCGCTCCAATGCTGAAAAAATCGCCCGTGCGATTTTTCCATGGCACCGCGTAGTGAATCATTGCTGGCAGCATTGTTCGGCAAGCATCAAGTTAGATATTAGACAGGGATTTTGATCGCCGCCTCGCAAGAGGCGGTGATAATTTCCCAACGGGGAAATAACATGGGAAAGAGAACAGCGCACAGGCACGGATCGATTGCATTCCGCCCCCGCAAGCGCGCGCTTTCGCAAGTGGCAACAGTGCGGTGCTGGCCGGAGCTATCCGACAAAAAGCTGTGCGGGTTTGCAGGCTACAAGGCAGGCATGACCCATATTACATATATAGATGACACCGAGTCGCCATCCAAGGGCAGCGAAGTGTACGCATCAACAACCGTGGTGGAGTGCCCGCCCATGACTATTTTTGGCGTGCGCGGGTACAAGAAAGGCCGCAATGTCCCCGACATGATAACTCCTGATGAAAAAATCCTGAAGATGCTTGGAATTTCAAAGAAAAAGGATGGAAAGTTTTCTGCTTCTGATGTTGACGATGTTTTTGTTCTCGCTTTCACCCGCCCTGAAATGACCGGGATGGGAAAGAAAACCCCTGAGAGGATGGAAATCTCCGTTGGCGGCAAGGACATTGCCGAAAAGCTTGAGTACGCGCTAACGCTCCTCGGAAAGGAAGTCAAGGCATCAGAGGTTTTCAAGCCAGGCGAATTCCTCGACGCAATCGCAATCACAAAAGGCAAGGGCTGGCAGGGAACTGTCAAGAAGTTCGGCACTGCGGTGCAGCGCCGCAAGGCAACAGGCAAGCGCAGGCACATCGGAACGCTTGGCGCCTGGAGCCCAGGCTATGTGATGTACACAGTTCCAAGGCCCGGCCAGATGGGCTACCACAAGAGGACTGAGGTTAACAAGAGGATAATGAAGATGGGTGAAGCTGGCGAGATAAACCCGGCAGGCGGCTTCACGCACTATGGAGTGCTCAAGAACGAATACATATTGGTCAAAGGCTCGCTCGCAGGCCCGCAAAAGCGCCTGATCCGCTTCAGGCGCGCAGTGCGCATAAGCGCAGCGCCCAAGGTGCCAGAGATAAAGTACGTTTCTATGGAGTCAAAGCAGTAAGTGATTTTCATGAAAGCTCAAATCTACGCAACGGACGGGAAAGCATCAGGCGAAGTGGAGCTGCCCTCCCAATTCTCGGCAGACGTCAGGCCTGACCTTATTGCCCGCGCGGCAATCTCAGACCAGACCAAGCGCTACCAGCCCAAGGGAAACGACCCGCGCGCAGGAATGGAAACATCCGCGCGCTACAGGGGCAGGAAGGAGGATTTTGGCTCTGGAAAGAACAAGGGAACCGCCATCCGCCCGCGCGAAGTCCTTCCCAAGGGAAGATTGGGGAAAGTAAAAAGGATTCCGTCTGCAGTGAAGGGAAGGCGCGCGCACCCGCCGCACGTGAACAAGATCATAATCGAGCAGATAAACAAGAAGGAATACCGCGTCGCCCTCATCTCGGCAATCGCGGCAACCGCGCACAAGTCCTATGTGGAGGCGCGCGGCCACAAGGTGGCAATCGCGCTCCCAATCGTGCTTGACAATTCATTCGAGGCGGTGTCAAAAACGGCAGACGTGCACAAAACGCTCTCAATGCTCATCAAAGACGATCTCGCCCGCTGCCTCAAGCCAAAGCTCCGCACAGGAGTGCGCAAGCGCAAGGGCGGCAGGACATACCCGCGCTCCGCGATAATTGCAGTCTCGGCAGACGCTCCGGTGCTTCGCGCGGCAAGGAACATTCCGGGCATTGAAGTGGTAAAAGTATCAGACCTCACGGTTGAAAGGCTCGCGCCTGGCGCAAAGGCAGGAAGGCTTGCAATCTACACAAAAGCGGCGCTTGAGCAAATCGCAAAACTAAAGTGATATCCATGGCAATCCTCCAATACCCTGTGACAAACGAGAAGGCGATAGGCCTGATTGAGCTTAAGAACACGATCACGTTCGTGGTGGACAACAAGGCCACCAAGCCTGAGATAAAAAAGGAAGTGGAGCTGCTGTTCGAGGTGAAAGTCGCCTCGGTGAACACGCTCATCACGCCGACAGGCAAGAAGCGCGCGTTTGTCAAGCTGAAGGAAGGCTTCAAGGCTGACGACGTTGCAGCGAAACTCAAGATTGTATAGGGTGCGAAAATGGGAAAAATGCTCAAGCAGCAAAGGCGCGGAAAGGGTTCGGTCTCATACCATGCCCCTTCACACCGCTACAAGCACAAGCTTGCGCTCCGCAAGTATGAGGGTATTGAGAGGGACGGCTCGCTTCGCGGGCAGATCATACGGTTCATAGACGACCCGGCGCGCGGGGCGCTGCTCATGGAAGTGCTTTTCACCGATGGCAGCAAGACAGCGTTCATCGCGCCCGAAGGCGCGCGCATAGGCGGCGAAATGTACTCTGGCTCACAGGCGCCGGTGGGGCTTGGCAACTGCCTCCCGCTGTCAAAGATGCCTGAAGGCGCGCCAATATTCAACATCGAGCTTGACCCAGGCGACGGCGGCAAGCTTGTCCGCACGCCCGGCTCGTACGCAACTCTCGTGTCGCGCGAAAAGAGCAAGGTATATATCAAGCTTCCAAGCAAGCACCAGCTCACGCTTTTCGGGACCTGCCGCGCGCAGCTCGGGATAGTGTGCGGCGGGGGCAGGCTTGAAAAGCCCCTCCTCAAGGCAGGGACGAACTTCTACAAGAAGCACGCGCAGAACCGCAAGTGGCCGGTCAACCGCGGCGTTCACATGTGCCCATACTCCCATCCGTTCGGCGGCAAGCAGCACCACAAGGGCCGCAGCAGCATGACGAACCGCAACGCGCCTCCGGGCAGGAAGGTGGGCCACATTGCAGCGCGCAGCGTGGGCAGGAAGAAAGCGCATGTTGAGGAAAGCAAGCTCAACGCAGCGAACAAGAGAAAGTGATTGAGGTTATGCCATGCCGAGGATTGACAAATATCGCGGGAAGGAAAAGGAAGAGGCTTCCAAGATTACCGCAAGTGAAATGCTTCCCCACCTGACTTCGCGCTCAAGGCGCACGCTGAAGAGGGCATTGTCAAACAAGTCCATCACGGTCAGGAAGCTCATGAGGAAAGTCACAAAGATAATTGCTGCAGACCCCTCAAAGGTCATCCGCACGCAGGTGCGCGAGGCGGTCATCATCCCCGAGTGGATGGGCCTGACATTCGCAGTGCACAACGGCAAGGAATGGAAAAACGTCCACATCTCGATTGACAAGCTGGGCTACAGGCTCGGCGATTTCTCCCACACGACTGGAAGGGTGCTGCACTCAGGTCCTGGAGTGGGGGCAACAAGGGGATCCAAGTTCATCCCGCTCAAGTAAGTGGTATTCATGGAGTACTCGTACAACAAAAAACCGGTTGGGCGCACTGCACGCGCAAGGGTCTCGCGGGTCAACTGCTCGTGGAAGGACCTGGGCGAGGTGTGCCGCAACGTCCGCGGAAAGGACACGGAGCACGCACTCGGGTTCCTCGGCGCAGCCGCGGAGGGAAAGCAGGCAATACACTTCAGGCGCCATGCAAAGAGCAAGGGCCACCGCAGGGAGCTTGGCGGCAAGCAGGGCGGATTCCCAGTCAAGTCTGTGCGCGCGGTCCTCAATGTTCTGCAAAGCGCGAATGCGAACGCGAACAAGCTCGGGCTTGGCGCAACCAGGATAGCGCATCTGGTCTCGAACAAGCACGCGACCTACCCGCGCATGTCCCCCAAGGGAAGGCGCATACGCCATGACTACGAGGTTGCATTCATCGAAATCGTGCTTGAGGAACTCCAGCAGAAGGCGGAGAAAAAAGAGGAAGTGAAAAAGCCTGAAGTGAAGAAAGCTGACGTTCCGAAGAAAGCAGAGGCTCCTAAGAAAGAGGAAGTGAAGAAAGAAGAAAAGAAAGTTGAAGAGGAAAAAAAGCCTGAAGCAAAAAAAGAGGAAGCACCCAAGCCGGCTGAAAAGAAAGTTGACGCTCCCAAGAAAGTTGAAGAGGCAAAGAAGCCGGAAGTTCCCAAAAAAGTTGACGTTCCAAAAAAAGCAGAGGCTCCTATGAAAGAGGAAGCGAAGAAACCAGAAGCGGCTCCCAAAAAGCCAGAGCCCAAAAAGCAGGACGACATAATCATGGCATGAACGCAGGATGTGGATGAATGGCAGACAAAAACAAGGCCGAAGGGAAATTCATCGAGGACGCAATCACGCGCTACCGCGTGAGCAAGTACCTTGAGACGGAGCTTGACCGCGCTGGCTTTTCGCGCGTGGACATACAGCGCACGCCAATGGTGACCCGCATTGCAGTGGAAGTGACAAACCCCGGGCGCGTTATCGGCAAGCGAGGCAAGAGCATACAGGACCTCACGGACGCAATCAACCGCGAATTCAAGATTGACAATCCGCAAATATCCGTCGTGGAGTCCACGAACCAGAATCTCGAGCCGCGCCTCGTGGCAAAGAAAATATGCCGCTTCATAGAGATGGGCAAGAAAATCCGCGCAATACTTCACGCGTCGCTGCGCGACATCATGGGGTCAGACGCGCTTGGCGCGGAAATCGTCGCATCCGGCAAGATTGCGGCAAAGGGCGGCAGGAGCAGGACCTTCCGCGTGATGGCGGGCTACATCCCCAAGGCCGGCGAGCCTGCAAGGCAGGTGGCAGTGAGCCACGTTACCGCTTACCCCAAGTCCGGCGCAATCGGTGTGCTGGTAAGGATAGTGCTTCCAGGAACAGTGTTCCCGGACAAGGTGGCGGGCTCCAAGCCTGAGCTGCCAAAGATAGTGATGGCTGCCGACGACGTGACTGCGGCAACCCCCATGGAGGTCGCGCCAAAAGTCGTGCCGGCCCAGCTGAAAAAGCGCAAGCCAATGCAGAGGCGCAGGCGCTAAGCAAGAGGAAATAACATGGCAATCATAAAGAAAAGCAAGCTGAGGGAATTGTCCGATACGGAGCTTTCAGCCAAGCTGTTTGAGTACCAGAAGGAACTCAACACCGAGCGCGGCATGCTCGCATCAGGCGGCAGGACGTCGAACCCCGGGAA
>Ga0268276_1000188_pt1 | contig 74852 bp, 76 predicted proteins | sample saktaG_4_FD_190145 | JGI IMG/M metagenome (GOLD analysis project Ga0268276, IMG submission 190145) | Saline water microbial communities from Sakinaw Lake, British Columbia, Canada - sak_2010_1_5_45m | ecosystem: Environmental > Aquatic > Non-marine Saline and Alkaline > Saline ... | reverse complement strand
AAGCTCAAGATGCTCTTGGAGTATACCCTTCCCTGAATCTTGAATCTCCATAAGAAGTGATGATCCTTTTCTGAATACACTCAGCGCAATAATTCCTCGAGCAGGCGTTGCATCAAGGGCATTCTGTAAAAGATTGAGGACGGCTTGAGTCAAGGTATTATGATCTAACCTTGCTGCTCCGTGATAATCGCAGAGGGATTCAAATTGAACGTTTTTTGCTGCTGCTTGACCCTGGAATAAGGTCGACACATGGGTCACAAATTGTTGAACTGAGACTTCAGCAAGTTTCAATTTGGGCGGACGAGAAAACCTCAGAAACTGTTGAATAATACCATTCACCCGGGCTGATTCTTTTTTGAGAACCTGTGTTAACGAACGATATTCTTTTAAGCCGCTGCGTGGGGTAAATTCCTTTTCAAACCGCTGCGCAATCATCGAGATGGCATTGAGAGGATTCCGAATTTCGTGTGCAACCCCGGAGGCGAGTTCGCCCATCGCGGATAGCTTTTCTTTGCGCTGAATCTCCTGCTCGAACTGCCGTGCTTCCGTAAGGTCTTTAATCACCGCAGTGCGGCTTTCCATAAGGCGGTCCGGAGTATGGGTTGAAGAAAGTGACACGGAGACATAGTGCACTCTTCCCGCGGAACATTCAAGAGTTAATTCTGATCCTGTTCCGGAGAATATCGCCAACAAGCATCTGCCTATGGTTGATGATAGTACGTCAATATGTTTCCCTATCAGATCGTTTGCCTTCGTATCGAATAAAACTTCCGCCTGTTGGTTGAATAGCGTGATCTGATTTTGCGCATCCAGGGTGATGACCGCGTCGCGCATGTTTGCCAAAATACTTCCCGTGAACGATTGCATCTGTGTATATTTCCGTGAAACACTTCGATAATGCTGATTCACAACAATAGCGCTGAAAACCAATATTCCCAGGACAACCAGGACAATCGACATAATCAACATTCTTCGCGTCATTCGCGCTTCCGTTGAACGAAGTTCATCCATTGAAAGACCGATGCGTAGTACTCCAACGGCAGAACCCTCGATGGAAAGCCGGCGAACCACTTCGAAACTCTCGCGGTCATGAAAGGGGACCTGGCGCGTGATGACCGTATCTTGTTGAAGGGCGACAGCAAGCGCCGTGTCCTGTTCAATGCTTGAAATTTCCTTCACCTGCTTTGTCGCAGCAAGTATGCCCTCTCTATCCTGAATGACAACATAATCGATGCCGGTATTATCGCTCAAATCGTTGATAAATTTTCCAATACCAATTCGCTTCCGAAACTCCACCAATTCATTCGCGTCGACATTCAACACGATGGCTCCTCCAGCTGGATGCGTCCGCCTGATTGCTACGGCAAACCGCTCTCCTTCTTCAAATCGTGCCTGTTTCAGCCCGATAATGAGACGGTCTGTTTCTCCCTTGAGAATGGGACGCAATATTTCACGCGGATTATTTTTTTCCTTCAGGGATGCATGTTCGTCACGCTGCATATGACTGCCGAGGATCCGTTTGCCATGCCGATTGATAATATTGATCCGATAGATGGAATTTGTGGAACATAACTGCTGAAGAAGGGCCTGGGTCAATTGGCCAGTGCTGTCTAACTGTGCAATGTACAAAGCGTTGTTGAGCAGCCGGTCGGTCATTTGAAGTTCGACCTGCTCCGTGGAAAGCACCACATTGCTGCTGCTGCGCTCGATGGTTTCGGCAAGCGAAAGCGAATGTTCCCGCAAGACATGCAGCAGTTCGGTGCGGCTTTGACTTAGTTCGATGAATGCAGAGCCGAACATCAGCAATGCCACCGCTATCGTGATAGCAATGATATATCGCGGCTGAATGTGCGATAGGTATCTCATAGATTAGGCTTTCTGTATATATATGAGATGCAGAATTCTCCATAAAGATACAACAAAAAAGCCTTCAATACGTGAAGGCTTTCCGTTCAATGAAAATGGAGGAGTATCGAACTATGATTAAAACGGTACAGACAATCCGATAGAAAACGCATGATTGGTATAATCATAAAATGATGCATTAGAGACATTGATAATATAATCGTACGACGCGTTAAGTGTAAGACCCAGGGACTCGAATTCCTTCAGGAATTGCAGTGACACTAATGTGCGCGTATCGCTGCGCTGTCCTGAGACAAGATTATCTGCCAGATCGTATGCCGCGAGATTGGAATAGAGTTTATTCTGAATGCTTCCGACGAACCGAAGACGTATGTCAGACGAGATAACCTGTGTGAGCATTCCGCTCAATTGCAGTCCTTCATAGCCATAATGGTCATCGAACAGTGCATCATCGGAAATTGTGCCATACGCAGAAACAAGATAGCGGGATTCTGTTTGAATGTTCCATTGGTATTGTGCTGTGAGCGAAAGTCCTGTGTTCTCAAAGATCGATTGCCCAACTCGCACCATCCCTATGAGTTGTGTAACACTCGGGGATGACAGGCTGGACTGGCTACGGCCCCGACCTATGCCGCTGCTTGCCATGGTCGAATCAAAATTCGCAGTGGAATAAATCTTCATTCCGATAATCGCGTGAGCGATCACTGTCGTTCTTGTGCTGAAGTATGCCGCACCTTCTGTGCTGACGACATGCTCCAGATAATTAAATGCCGGTAACTCGTTGAACCTGACATAATTGAATGCATACGTCCCCTCCCCTTTCAATGTCTCAGTAAAGAAATGCTGCAATTGAAGTGATCCGTTATATATCTGATGGTTATAGATCGTGTAATCACCACGGTCGAGTCGGGAAGAAAACCCAGCGCTTGTTGTCAACGTACTCGCATCCTCCTCGCCGAATCTCCATTCATGGTCAACATTCACTTGATGTGTAGAGAACGAACGGTCGATGACTTGTGAATAATAGCTGAGACCTCCTGTATAGGATAACCCCGTTTCGGTTTGGTCAGAACTCCATCCATATCCGGTGTTGATTGACCCGGAAGCTATCCGATCGACAATGTGCAGATAATTGTTATCGATGTTATTGTCCACCATCGTTCCCAAGTTCGCCTCAACCGTGAATTGGGCAAGGGCGGGTGCAGCAAAAATTCCTAATAGAAGCATCAAAATCATCGTCCTCATTTTCGACCTCCGCGGTATTGCTTGCCTGTTCCGGTAGAGGTTTTAGTAGCATCGGTCTGATTCTTCACTTTCATCTTTCCTTCACCGTGCTTTCCACGTCCGAATCCTAGTCCCTTCGCACGATGATCGCAAATGCCATCGCCGTCTGCGTCAATGAATCGATCCATTTTTTGTTTTTTCTCCTGATTCCGTTTCTGTGCTGTTGAATCTTGAGTTTGACCAAATGCTGCTGCTGTCAACAGAACGAGGAGCGAGGTGTATATGATTGATTTCATTTCGTTTCTTTCATGAAAAGTGGCTTTCGGAAGGTATCTCTGTCATAAGTTGAGATCCTTCCGAAAGTGTATTGATGATTTACTTTTTGCCGCCGCGGTATCCTTTGGGGCCTGTGCCGTCGCAAGTACCAGTTCCTGTGCCAGTTCCTTTACCAGCGCCATATCCTGTTCCGTCTTTCGGCCCGACACCCTGATTGCCTGTACCGTTTCCTGGACCTTTTCCTTTGACACGGTTGCCTTGCATCCCGGCTTTAGTTCCGAAGTTATCACAAACACCATCGCCGTCAGCATCCACAAAATTTGCACCTCGCTGCGCTTTGGTAACGCTTTGCGTCTGCACTTTAGCAGCCGTTTTGGTCTGCTCCTTCGTCGCCGTTTGCGCAAATCCGATGGCTGCCACAACGGCAAGTGCGATTGCTGTGTTGATGATCCGTTTCATATTGTTCTCCTTATGTATATTGTTAGTTGATTTGTTAGTTGAACATTGTTTGTTCTGAACCTATCTGTTCAATTGGCGTGCCAGGACAAAGAAGGAGAAATTGAAATGAAAACAGGGAATTGAGGCTGTTGAATTACAGATTGACGACGAAGATGCCGAATGCATTCGACAATAATGTCGAAGAGCCGCACAGCGACGGAATCTTATATGCTGATCCACCACATACTATAGAACTCTGCCATAGTGAATGATATCCTGTGATCAAATCTCATGCACCGAAGGCATAGAGCAGCATCCCGATTCCCAATCCAAAGACAAGATTAAACATTTTAATAAGGAATGAATCTTTCACTGAATAAGAAAGCATCGGCAGCATACTGTGTCCATCCTGTACGAATGAACTTGTGAAGAGAACGGAAAATGGAATCAAACCATTCGCAAACATGGTAACAAAGAGAAGATGGGGACCTGACTCAGGGATAAGGCCGATGACTGCTCCAATGAGAAGAAGAACAAATGTGTACTGTGAGCTTATCTTATCGAGATGCCAATAGTGCATACCAAATTCTACAATGATCAATGCGCCAAATGTCCAAAGAGCGGTTTTCCAGAGATGCCGGCGAATGATGTGCCCCCAGATGTGTTCTTTGACATAGTGTATTATTCCTTTTTCGTTGCTATGCACAACGGATTCTGGGCAATCCTGGCAAGTCCGGATTTTTGCCTTTTTCACAATCTTGTCAGTTCCCCAAGCAGTGATGATACCAAGTACAAATAACATCGCAAATAAAATCAAAGCCGTTTTAGGAAACATGGCTATCATAACAAATGCTTCATCTCCTGATGCTGCCGCCATAGAACCAACAAGTGCACCGAAACTAATCATGCCATGGATGTAGAGCGAGACATTAGTGAATCCTCCTACACATCCAGGCATGGTACCAATAAAGGAACTGATGATATATTGCCGCCATTGATGTCCTTGTTTGAGGAGGAGAGCAACTTTACCCCGTGTCCAAACATTGAGTACATCTACAGCAACCATCATCAGTAATACTAAAAGAGTAACCTGTATAGTCTCTCCTAAAACTTTTACTATGATGGATTGCATAGTATTACCCTTGTGGATAAAAGAGAACCAACCTCTCGATGTAAGTTATGAGGGGTTGGTTCGTATCAACATGATTTATTTCTTTAAGATTGTGCTCAGAACTTTTTCTTTATCGATCTTCTTTGTGCAGAAGAACCAGTCATAGCAATGCACATCTTCCTGTTTTTTCTCCATGCGTTCTTTGGCTACACCACAAGAACCCGCGGTCGGTACGATGACCTCGTCGCCGGGACGCCAGTCGGCTGGAGTAGCGACAGAAAATGCATCCGCTGTTTGTAGTGCGATGACTACACGATAGAGCTCATCAAAATTGCGGCCAAGGCTGAGTGGATAATAGATGATGGTGCGTATCATGCCTTTCGGATCAATTACGAAAACAGCACGAACAGCTTTCGTGTTGCTTTCGCCGGGCTGAATCATTCCATACTTCTTCGCAACTTCCATGGTGATGTCTTCGATCAACGGGAAGTTGACTTCCACGTTTTTCATCCCCTTATATTCGATCTTCTCTTTGATAGTACGCAGCCATGCAATATGGCTGTACAAACCATCTACGGATAAGCCGACGAGTTTACAATTTGCTTTTGCGAATTGATTTTCCATTGATGCAAACGTCATAAATTCCGATGTACAAACCGGTGTAAAATCTGCCGGATGGCTGAAGAGAATGACCCAACTTCCTGAATATTGTTCGGGAAAATTGATCTCTCCCTGTGTTGTGACTGCCTTGAATGCGGGGGCTTTTTCACCGATGCGAGGCATCGAGATAGGTTGATTGGTTGTGTCCATGGTGGATCTCCTTATTTAGTGGTTATGAAAAGCGATGATTGTTCTTGGATAGGAACCCTTCTATATTTTCATGAGATGCAAAAAAGGTATAAAACGGTTCATCGCACACTTCTTCCTCTTCGTTCTTCCCCTCCTCTTCGAGCCTAAAATAAATGATGTCTACAACCTTTCATTGAGTGTTTTAGTGTCAGTCATCAGAATCTCTGTTTAGTAATCAAGGGATAAAATCCTTCCCTTGGTAAATAAAAAGAATTGATCTCTTTGAGCAACTTTAACACCCGGCCGAAGATCCTGTTCTGCAATTCTTGCTATTTTCATACAAGTCGGGCAAGCAACGATAGGAACGTTCAATTCATTAAGACGTGTTAATAATTCGTGAAGCGATGGAAATCCGACCATGCTGATATTTTTTGCAGTTGAAGTCAGGACCTTCACGGCTTCAATATCGCAGTACACCAAAACATCTTTTTGTCCTTATGCACTGATAAGAACACTTACCCGACTTCAGGACATATGTATAATGATGCCCAGCTATAGTCATCTCAAAGTAACAATAGTACTAGAGTGGCTGCTAAAAATATAAGCATTACCAAAGAATAATAAAAAAGACCAATTCGCTCGTAAATCTGTTTCCCGTTTTTCTCTTTTACTTTGAAATCCATCCAAGATTTTGTATAGGTGTCTGTTTTAATACGGTAAGTTAAATGAAAAAATGTCGCACATACTAGAATTACTGAAATCCAAATGATGGCTTTGATAATTCCAAAAATAGAATAGAGCACTAGTAAGCTTGCTATAAGAAGAAATACTTTTACTTTTATCCACCACGTTGGTTGTAAAGTATGATTTTTAAGGAATTCGATATCTTTTTTTATTTCTTTGCCAACCATAACTTATCTTTTAAGTATTCTATGAAGACTCGGGATACTTATTATAACTGATGAAACGACCAGCAACCAACCATAAAACTTCCAGTCGATGCCTGGCGAATAATTCACTAAAAGAGCCCCGGAACCTATACCAAACCAAAGCATAAATCTCCAGAGTATACATACACCTGGCAACAGTGGATTCAGTAACTTTTTGACTCGAAGAACGGTGATAATGAATGACAAGAGAATAAGCAACCAGCCATATAATTCCCAATTGAGACTCTGTAAATAACTCGCTAGAAGAAATCCAAAACCTATACCAAATAAAAGTTTACAAAATATATATGTAACTAATAGAGATCTTGGCAGCTTTGTAAGATTTTGAATATTCTTGGTACGTATTTCAGCAAACCGGGTCATTTTTATTCTGTGATTGTAATAATGTGGGAAACGGCCGTTTTTTCATTGAGAATCTTGCGTTCCTTTTTTTAGCGTGTTGAGCGCCAGATGAATACATTCATATTTTGATGGGGGAATTTCTTCGAGAAATGCCAGGACGTCCAGAAAACCAATTCTTGATGCTTCGTGCAATGTTTTACCTTTGATCATTTCTGTTAAAGCTGATGCTGCTGCTTCCAATCCTCTACATCCAATATATTCATATTTGGCGTCGACAATTCTCCCTTTATCACATTTCATATATAAGATCAACATGTCGCCGCAATCTGATTGGTGTTGAGCGGTGATATCTGGGTTTTCTATCGTCCCGAAATTCAATTGTTGATCATGAAGACGTAATGCTTTCTCGGAATAACCTGGATTTGTAATGATTTTAAATGGATTTTGCTTGGGTTCCTCCATCGTACTGTTATTCCTGCTTGTTTGCGAAATAATAGTCAACTGCTTCGGTTATCTTCATACTGCTTTTTAATCCAGTGATGATTTTAATTCCAGCTTTCTTCAGCACTTCTTCTGCATTGCCGCCAACAGCACCGGTTAACACTACTTTAACATCATCGTTAATAATGATTTGTGCCGCCTTAGGTCCTGCGCCATGTTCCATGTTCTCTGCGGAATTAACAATTGCCTTTGTGTTTTTTGTTTGGTCATCAAACACTATAAAATAAGAACACCTGCCAAATATTTCAGAGACGAAAGAATCTGTAGATTGTCCTGTGGATGTTATTGCGATTTTCATTTCTGTTCCTTTATAATTGTAATGAATTCCATACTGTGATTATTTCTTGCGCAGCTTTACTTTCCGGGTATTCTAAAATACTTTTTTCTTGTTGAAGCGCATAAACAACTTTTTCATCAAATGGTATTTTTCCGATAAGCGGAATGTGCACACTCCGTATATACTCTTCAATTTCTTTTGCGATGTTAGCATTGAGATCGTATTTATTTATCACGACTACAGCAGGAATATGAAACGACTGTATCAAGAGTATAATTCGCTTCAAATCATGCAGGCCGGAAAGAGTTGGTTCTGTGATCAGCAGGGCTATATCTGCACCGGTAAGACTTGCGTTTACCGGACATCCAATACCCGGCGGGCCGTCAACGATAAACCATTTATTTCTTTCTCCATTATGCAAGAAGAACTCACTTGCTTTCTTTTTTATTTCGGTTACGAGTTTGCCGGAATTTCCTTCTCCTGGAAACAGCTTTGCGTGCAAAAATTTTATATCATCATTTGTTGTTGAATCATAGAGGTTTCCAGAAATCACTTTTTCAAAATCAATTGCATTGTCTGGACAAACTCTATAGCAAAAGCCGCACCCTTCGCAGAGAACTTCATCAACTGATAAATCTTTGATTGCTTCGAAACGGCATACTTCAGCACAAAGCCCGCACTGAGAGCATGCATCGTTGTTGATCGTAGCTTTTTTCCCGCCATAGAAGGGCAGTTCTTTTTTTACATTGGGTTTTAAGAGAATAAAGAGGTCCGCCGCATCAACATCACAATCAGCTATTATGTGATTTGCCGCTAATTTTGAAAAAGCTGCAGAGAGCGTGGTTTTCCCCGTTCCGCCTTTTCCGCTCAGAATTACTAATTGCTTCATTATTGGCTCTTTCGTCATCGCTGCTTTGTTACCCCCAATTCGTGCATTTGTAGAATTGCTTGAATGTTATCGAAAACATGGCGGAATGTTTCTTTAAAACGAGGAAGAGCGTCTATAAGTGGAATCCCTTGAGAATAATATTCCGCAATTGTTCTGTCGAATGGAATTTTTAGCAGAACAGGAATATTTTCAGTTTGGCAATACATATCGAGAGCCATGAATGTTTCATCATACTTATTGATTATAACGGTAAAGGGAATACCAAGGGAACGGACAACCTGCACTGCAAGTTCTAAATCGTTCAATCCAAACGGCGTCGACTCTGTAACGAGAATACAAAAATCAGAATCTTTTACTGCAGCGACCATGGAACATGATGTCCCCGGTGGAGCATCAATGATGTTTATCTGATCTGGAATTATTTCCTTCTTCACATGCCGTATTAACTGAGCGCCATGAGTTTCTCCGATATTTAACACTCCGTCAATAAAATCTATTGCCCCGGATTGTACGTTGCCTTTTCGGATTACACCCGTATTCTTTTCAATCTCTTCAATAGCATGCTCGGGACAAAAATAGCTGCAAACGCCGCATCCGTGGCACAGAGACTCTATTATCATTACATCTGATTTGAGGACAACGATTGCATTGAATTCACAAAATTCAGAACACTTCCCGCAAAACGTACACTTAACCAAATCAATCTTAGGGAATTTTTTAGTGACATATCTTTGAGAAGAAATATTCGGCTTTAAGAGGATATGTCCATTGGGTTCTTCTACATCGCAGTCAACGTAAACCGAATGTTGAAGTGACAAAGCAAGACTAACGGCAATCGTTGTTTTTCCGGTACCGCCTTTTCCGCTTGCTATGGAAATTATCATTTCGCTTTCCTCATGGTAACCAGCATTTTGCCGGGAAGGGATTTGAAGTTTACCCCTTCGCTAAGATGCGTCAGCAATAGCGGGATATCGCTGACTCTTGTGCCAGCTACAGCATCGATACCGTATTCAAAAACAATTTTGCTTAATGGTGTAGAGGGCCCAAGCAAAATTTTATAAGCGCCTTTTTTACAATATGACATCACGCTGTCAAAGGTATGGTTTAAAAGCGTCATGGCGCTGATTGCCACAACATCGGCCTGAGGTAAAAGCTCCGGCTCTTTCTCGAGAGGCAAGTCGGAGGCATCCTTGGGGTTCAGTTCGAATACCCAGAGTTTACTTGTTATTTCCCGTATGCGCTCGGTAAATGGAAAATGCCCGATGACCGCCGCTGTTTTGCCAGCTGCTTTTTCCGCAATCAGCTGCTCTGCATTCAGTTCCTCGTAGTCGTTTTCCCGCAAAGCAGAGTTTATCGCTGCCATACCGATTGAAACTTCTATACCTCTTCCAGAAATTGCCAATTGAGCCAAATCTTTAATGTTCATACCTTTTATCCGGCCCGCGAATTTCGCTGGACCATAGCATTGATCGCTTCTTATAGTGGAAGCCAGCCCGCAACCAATCCTACCGTCGGCAAGGACGGAAACAACAGCCGTTGTAAAAAACCCTACATGTGCCTCCTGCACTTTTCCATCTGGAAGTAAGTTTATCAGTCTTTCTAATAATTGCATGGGATAATTATTTTTCTGTGTAAATTCCTCATACATAGAAGATTGAATAGATAACGAATGATCATATACCTTCTATAACTACTTTCTTTGCAATAAGGACGTTTTGAATAAGGCTTTTTGTTTTTGTGACTGAAAATCTTTTTTTTATCAGATATGATTCGATTTCTGAAAGTGAAACTTTTCCTTCTTCGTGTATATTGCCTTCAAGTGCATGAATATTGCCAATAATCTTAAAGCCTTCTTCTGTGAAATCAGCTAAAATAAGTTTGCCGTTTGAAGAAAGAATTCTTGACAATTCATCAACAACTTGATAAGGATTCTGCAAATGATGAACAACGTTGACAGAAAAAATTATGTCGAAGCTTCCATCTTTGAAGCTTGTGCGTTCTGCGTTCTCTATTCTGAAATCCGCTAAATGCTCTAATCCGAAATACGCCAAATTGAGTTTTGCGTAACGTTGTTCATCTGCTGATATGTCGAAGGTAACAAACGACTGCCCTTCTTTTGCCAATGCGAGCGCAAAGCGCCCTTTTCCAGTTCCAGCCTCAAGAATTTTACCACCAAGAGGTTTTGCTTGTTCGACAATAAAGTTTCTTTCCTTTTCTATGTCATAGCCATGACTTTTAAAGAGCGCCATGCGTTCTAAGTATTTATGGTGATTATCAAATATTTCTTTCCCCATGTCAGATTACTTTTGTGACATATCATCTAATAAGGACTCCAAGTCGTCTTCGTGTTCGACTTCATCTTTCATGATTTCAAGTGCAAGGTGATAGGTAATGACATCTTTTTCCTTTGTTGCTTCAGCGAGTTTCTTATATACTTCAATTGCGCACTGCTCGCCTTTTATATTCTGCTTCAAAAGAGTTTTTACCGAGGGATCATCAGGAGCGTCGTATCCACAATTAGTCATCTTATACCATTGATCGGGTTTCAGGATAGGGGTACCGCCAAGCTGAATGATCCTCTCGGTTAACATTCCTGCGTGCTTAAGTTCTTCTCCTGCGTGCTGTTCAAGTTCACCGATAACTGCGCCGCGCATTTGGCCGCGTGCAACTTTTGCGCCAATCCAATACTGATAATAGGCAAGCCATTCGTCGGCGAACGCCTTATTTAATAACGTAACAATATTTCCTACGTCTTTGCCGACCATTTCTTTCGCTTTCGTTCCCATACTATGCTCCTTTGTAAAATGTTTTAGTATTTCGTTTTAACAATTGTGATTGTGTTCTTGTGCACATGCTTCGTAGCCGTTCAACTTGCCTTGAATAAAAAGATTTAGTGCTTCCTCATAAAGAAGTCCGGGAGCTGTGATAACGGCAATGCCAAACTCGGCAAACTTAGCGATTGCTTTCTGTCCCATTCCTCCGGCAATAATTGTGTTAATATTAAATTGCTGTACATATCCGGGAATCTGGCATGCGCCGCTGTGTTGACCTGCCAACGGATTATCACGTGTTTCTTTCTTTAACACTTTTTTTCGTTCGTCCAGTTCGCATATATTGAATTTGGAACACCTGCCGAAGTGTTCGGCTACTTTTTCTTGAGTTCCATCTCCTTCAATCGCTATTGCTATTCGTTGGTTCATACGTATCCCTTCTTTAATTTTAAGTTGTCCATTATCAAAGAGCGGCTAGATTATCTATACCGCCCAACAATGTTTTTATGTGGTTACAAATGTGACTTAATTGCCGAATCTTCGTCCTTGTCCTTTGCGTTTATTACCGCCGTAGGAATTACCTTGACCGCCGCCGCGTGGTCGTCCACCGCGTCCGACTCCTAACACTTCCTTTGTCTCTTCGGTTTGTTTTGCAGTTTGAATATTCTGCGATTGTAAATTTCTGCAACGACCTCTTCTACCGCCGGTCATTGGCCCTTGTCCTTGTGGGCCCGTTCCATTTAAATTAGGCATGGTGAATCTCCTATCATTTATTGAGTAATATATTTGTTAATTTTTTCACTACTTCTTTTCACTTTTTTGTGGAGTTGCAAGTTTAGCCAGTTGTTCCTTTGTCAATGGGGTTCCATAGCCGACATATTGAATCTTTGGCTGTGCTGGATTAGAAATTGGTGTCCAATTTCCATTCTGATAGTCTTGATATATGGTACTATACGTTACACCATCGGCTACAGGGATAATCCCTTTTTTCTGATTGATCTTTCCATCTTTCAGCCACGTCAAATCAATTTTATTCTTTAGAATATCTTTGACATTATCTATAGCATGACAATCTTCGCATTTATCCCCATCTTTCTTAATGGAATGGCTGAATTGCGGAGCGAAGATGAGAAATGTTTTATTGTCGGGCATAACAAATGTCTGCATGTTCGCCGAAGTAACTTTTCCATTATAATTCATCAGGAATTTCCAATGAGCAATTGGCTGTGAGACTCTTTTCTTTTCCTTGAGCATAGTCTCAAAATGGCAATTCGTACAGCTTACAACCTGTCTTACATGACATGCTTTACAGTCCATTTTGTTGCCATGTATGGTATGAGAAACGCTTTTGGTTACCGAATCATGGCACTTCTCGCAGTTTACATCCATTGCACCTGGATCTTTCATAGACACATATTCTTTTCCATCACCGTGCATTTCGCGGGCGGTATGACAATCCATGCAATTCATTCCGCTGGCAAAATGAACATCGGGCGTATTATCTTCTTTATCAATTTTTCTTACTATACCCTCCCGTGCATGACAGCTTAAACATTTTGCCATGTCTTTTGTTTCGTCACGTGAATAGAATGATGTCTGATCGGTTGTTTTTTTGTGGCATTTGTCGCAAGAAGAAACATGGCAGTTCTGGCAATTTAATTCATTATATTTTATGCCGGTAACGGTCTCAAGTCCTCCCTGTGCTTTATCATACCAGTAAGACATTCCATGTGCTGTATAATGGAGACCTGAGAGAAACAGGCATTCGTCTTTTTTAATTTCCTGAGAATGTACTGTGATCGTAAATATTGATACGACAACAATTGAAAGAAGAAAAAATAATACTACTCTTCTTCTCAAACTTTCTTTGTTCACCATATCGTCCTCCTATGGTTAGTTGTAAGATATTCTTGTTTTTTCATTAGCCAAGGTTGGCTGAATGAACTCTTGCCATTCGGCTGTATTCCAAGTATTGAGTGCTTGATGTGTTAAATAATATTTTCCCGGAATTGGATGTGTGCCAACAACAACCCTTAACCCGTATTTTGTTTCAATAAATATTTTGAAATGAGATATGTACGGACACGGCGGATAACCCACCACCATTCCTGTCGCGAAATGAACAACCTCTGCACCGTTCTTTTTCATTTCTTCCGGTGCATATTCGATATTACCACCAGGACAGCCGCCGCATGTTGTGTATCCGACTAGCTCTACTTCTTTATCTTTGTAGATGTCGAAAGCGCCTTCCCTTTTTTGTATGGCTTTAAAGCATTTTCCACCGGCGCAGCTTTTATATCGATCACAGATGATAATTCCGATTTTTACTTTTTCCATATTTTCTCCAAAAATTATTTCTGGATGAATTATATATAGTTCAATTCGATTTCACGTACGATTGATTGGAATGCTTTTGTTACTTCACTGTCCGGTTTTTCAAGAACAATTGGTCTGCCTGCATCGCTGAGGACGCGAACATCACTATCTAAAGGGATAGAACCAAGAAACTGCACGTTCATTTCTTGTGCTAATTCCTTGCCTCCGTCTTTACCAAAAAGACCAATCTCTTTTCTGCAATGCGGACAAAGTAATGTGGACATATTCTCTACAATACCGACATGAGGGATGTTTAATTGTTTTGCCATGTTCACAGCGCGTTCTGCATCGATAACAGAAACTTGTTGCGGAGTTGTAACGATAACAGCATAATCAGGTTTCATTTGCTGGCCTATCGAAAGTATTTCATCTCCAGTGCCAGGAGGAAGGTCTGCAATCAGATAATCAAGCTCTTCCCATACAACATCGGCTAAAAATTGATTGATGACCTTTGAGCGCATCGGCCCTCTCCAGATCAGCGGTTGTCCTTTCTTAAGAAGCCCAGCCATTGAAATCATTTTCACGCCATGCTTTTCAAATGGAACCATTTGATCGCCTAGTATAATTGGGTTTTCATCAATGCCTAACATTTTGGGCACGTTGGGGCCTGTTATGTCTGCATCGAGAATTCCCGTCGAAAATCCTTTTAATTGAAATCCATACGCGAGATTTACTGCGACGGTTGTTTTTCCGACTCCGCCTTTGCCGCTGAACACAGCAATGCGGTGTTTTATTTTTGAGACTGTTTCCAAAATCCGTTTTGCTTCTTCTTCAAATGCTCTTTGTTTTTCTTGGTCATTCATCTGCTGCACTGTGTTTCTTCCTAAATTGATTGAACATAAGAACCCCTTTCCCTAGGGGGAAACTGGAGCGTTCCGCAATGACTTCGCATTTCACTTTGAAAAGGAAGTAGATTGGTCTCGTTTCGTTTATTAATGTTTCTAGGTTACCTTGTCCTTTTGCAATTACCATATCTGCTTTTGTGTACAACTCAAGAAATTCCGGGGTGCACTGCTTTAAATCTGTCCCTGCTATCGTGCTTCCGCTTTCCATTACTTCGCACAGGGAATCAATTCCGATTCGCTTTGCATCCTCAAGAGTAATATCATTTAGAATCGGTTTTGACCGGACTGCGAAAATGACCTTCTTCGGCGCAAGTTCAAGAAGAAGAAATTTATCGAATAGTGCTTCCTCATAGTTATCACCGATGTAGAGTATCAATCCGGCTTTTTTCAAGTCGTCTTTGAAACGGGGAAGCGAAGAGAGATCTATTCTATTTGAGGCTATTTGATTGATCTCATATTCAATGTCAAAATGAGAGTTAGCGCCGAGGTCAATGATATTGCCGATGATTGCAATTCTTAGAGCGGTGTCGAGCCTATCTTTAGATCCTTCTATCATCATCCTAAAAAATGTAACATATTTCTTGGCTGCCTTTCTATTTTCTTCCTTTATTCTTTTGTAAGGATTGACCACTCCCAGGTGTTTTTCAACAATGGACTGTATAGTCAAAGAGAACATCGGCGCGGTGTAATTCCGATCAACAGCATCCACAGATTTACAGACTTCTTTCACTATCTTCAGTTGAAGTTCCTTGTCATCTTTGTTGAAGAGTCGGGCGGCATTATATGCTTGATTGATTATACAGGGAATACAACGTGGATCAAATAACATAGTCTGCACTTCTTTTTATTAAGTTCCTATAAATTACCAGCGTGTAATTTGCGTTTTCTACTGTGCTTGACTTTTTTAAAATGTGTATCAAGCCAACCATTTTTTACGTGCTCTCTAGAATCAAAATGAGCTACATAGGGTTTGATATCTAATAACGGAGTGCCGTCAAGCATATCGACTTCTGAAAAAACAAGGATATTATCCTTTACCTCTTCCAATTTCACGATGGAAAATCCGATATGATTTGGCCTATGAGGGCTTCTTATTGAAAATATCCCATGCTCCTTATCCTCAAGGAACGGTTTACCAACAAGCCTTTCTTCTTTGGAGCAGTGAAAATGGTAAATTAAAATGAGATGTGAAAACCCTTCAATATCCCTAAGTCCATCTTGGTACCGTTTAAATAACTCTATGCGGCCTTTGACGTGCTTTTTAAAAGTACCCTGAATAGGAATTCCTTTCGGCTTCTTATAAGACGTATGAATTACTCCTATCGGTTTGAGCTTGATTTCTTTTTTCATATTAGAATGAGTATTCCTCTTTTTTCAGTCATCATTTTTATCTCACTTTATTAATGATGATTTATATATTTGAAACCAGCCAACAAATCCTAGAGCTATAAGCCCAAGAGATATCAACTGTGCCTCACTTAATCCAAAGGCAATTCGCGGATTGATGCGCAAGAACTCTATCGAAAATCTTTCAAGTCCGGCTAATATCAAATAGAACATAAATAACATTCCCGTTGGCAAAGGTTTTTTTCGGATGAACCAAAGGAATAAAAACATTACTCCGCAAATCAAGAATTCGTACACTGGAGTTGGATGGCACGGAATGTTATCTGGAACAATACCTCCTGGAAATCGATTGCAGATTTCCGGAAAGCCTCTGAAAGCCGCTGAAGGTGGAAATGTACCATGAGAATAATCCGTTCCCCACGGAAGTGTCGTAGGGAAGCCGTAATCACCATCACCTGAAAGGTGACATCCAATACGTGCAATTCCATATGCAAGGATCAAAGAAGGCGAAATTGCATCTGCAACAGTGAAAAAAGGAATCTGTTTTTTCTTTACATAAAAATATATCGCGAACGTAGCAAGTATGAATCCGCCGTAAAATGTTAATCCGCCAGGGTTGAATGCCATATCTATTGGATCAGCCGCAAATTCGCGCCAGTACTCCAACAGGTACAGTATTTTTGATCCTGCAACACCTGAAACTAGCGCTATTAATGTGATATTGTTTGCGATATTCGGATTAAGTTTCCGACGTTTGAATTCGCTGACAAGAAAGTAACTTCCGACAATGAAACCGGTTGCCAGCAATAAGCCGTAGCTATAAACTGTAAAGGGGCCAATCTGAAAGAGTCTAGGACACATAAATATTATTTCACCTATGATATAAGATGGGTCTTCCTGAAAAATATTTTTCCATCAAAATTGATTTGCGTGATCAATTTATTGTCGATCATGTGTTTCAATGTGTCCGGATCGCCATCTTTATTTTTAATAAATTTATTCAACGCTTCTTCAGTCATTGGATGCACGGACATAATTCCTAAGAGCTCTTCTTCAATGCTTCCCGCTCCTTTAAAATCATTTCCTTCAGGGAAGAATAACATCTCTGAATCAGTGATTCTATTCTTAAGGAAACTCGATATTTCAGAGAGTGTTGGAAGGTCGGGTGCTGCAACATAACTTTCTGCGGGCGGACGAACCGGAACCGCGAAGTATGATTTACTCCTCTTTAGATTTTTTAAATATCCACAGAGTTCTTCTAACTCAACAAGATTGTCATTAATATTTTTTGCCAGCATTGTTTCGGTAGTTAGGAGACCATGATAGGATTTTGAAAAGTCAACTATCCCGTTAAAAAGAGTATCGAATTTTAATCTCCCATGCGGTCTATCCAATCTTATCCATGTCGCTTCATTCACTGTGTCGACCTTTACAGATACATAATCTGCGAATGAAAGGCTCTCTTTGACGTCATCATTCCACAAAAGAGAGGAGTTTGTAAATACCGCAATTTTGTAACCTAATTCGCGAAGAAGCATGATTTCTTTCGAAAGGTTAACATCAAGTGTCGGTTCGCCGTTTGGAACTATACTGATATAATCAATATGAGTATGTTGTTCAGTTAATAGCTCAGTCTTTTTCTTAACAAGATCATATACTTCATGTGGACTTAAAAATTTACACCGATTTATTGAACACCGTGTAGTACGGCCGACTTGGCAATAGATGCAGTTGTATGTGCAAGCTTTATATTCCATAGTATTGATACCGAGACTATACCCCAATCTTCGTGACGGTACAGGCCCGAAAACAACGTTTCCGTTGGAAGAAGGATTAATAGGAATACTGTTCTCCTGATTGATGCACATCGTATCTATGAAAGAAGGATTTAAAAGAATGGTCTTCTCATAATTAGCGCAAATCGTTTCTATTTTCTTTTTGAAAACAGATTTTATCTTATTGAATTGAAGAGTCATATAAAATTGCTTATTAAAGAATAAGATTAAGTACTGTACCCGTTAAAAGTGCAACAATAATCATAATGAATGTAGCCTTCAGCGTATCTTTTATCCCTAATTCTTTTATTAAAACCATATATGTGGCAATACAAGGAAAATAAACCGCTAATATTGTCGAGCCAATTACTAATTGCTTTGTAGTAAGATTGAGTGGGCCTAACATTCCAATGGCGACATCTTTTCTTAAAAATCCGACTATTAAAGCAGAAGCGGCTTCTTTAGGAAGTCCCCATAGGCCGGTCAAGACGGGAGAAAACATATCAGCAAAGAAATCTATAATTTTTAGGGTATAAAGTACATTCACAAAAAGCACACCTAAAAGAACTAAAGGCAACGCTTCCTTCAGAAATCCAAATAAACGCATCCAAAGTTTTTTAAAAACAGCTTGAATTTGAGGTATCCGATAAGGAGGAATTTCAACTAATATCTCCGGACTCGTTCCCTTTAAAACCCTATTGAGAATTAAACCTTTGATAACCAAAAGCACAAAAAGAGTGAAGAATATAATCGCTACATATTCGCCTCCCCGCTGTCCAACCAAACCTACAATCATGGCAGTTTGAGCCATACAAGGAATGGCAATCGCCATTAAAGTAGCGGCAATAAATTTCTCACGCCTTTCTTCCAATATTCGGGTTGCTAATGCCCCTGGAACATTACATCCTAAACCTAAAATAAAAGGAATGATTGCATATCCGTGCAATCCTAAATGGTGCATAAAATTATCTACTAAAACTGCCAAACGAGGAAGATATCCGAAATCCTCTAATATCCCCAAGACCAAATAAAAGCTCACGATATATGGCAATACAATACCGATAGGTACAAAAAGTCCAGTTGTCAGCATACCAAAAGAAAGGCCAAAATCTATTTTGCCTTCGATAAGGTTGCCGATGAAAATATGATGCAAGAAAGTATGCTCGCCTAGAGATGTACTGAGACTCATCATTAAGGGCAACCAAAGATTTTTGAACAAAGGTTCAAATATATATCCTATAAGACTTTCTCCGATGAAACGAATTATCCAAAAGACACCAAAAATAATACATAGAGCAATTGGCAGCCCACTGAAAGGTTTAATACTTAAATCTTCTAATCTTTCTAAAAATGTGTGATGACGGTGAGTTAATTTCTGAGCCGCTTCCACAATTTTTCCTATTTTTTCCCATCTGTCACCATCAGAAGAGACGGGAATCTTTCCCGACTTTGCCTCTGGTATGCGACCAATTAATTCCTTGATACCTTCACTGGACAAACCGCAGGTATGAACTACTGGTACACCCAATTGCTCCTCTAACTTTTTGACATCAATATGGATACCACAATGCTTGGTGTCATCCCAAATATTTAAAGCAACGATTATAGGAATATTTCTTTCCAGCAATTCGAGTGTCAAATAAAGATTTCTCTCTAAATTTGTAGCATCCACAACATTGACAACTACATCACCCTCTTGTAACATCTGGACAGCTACTTCTTCGGCTTCGCAGGTAGGCTTTAAAGTATATGTTCCGGGAATATCTATAATCATTACATTTTTATCACCAAGTTTCATTTGCCCCTGGCTGAATTCTACTGTTGTTCCCGGATAGTTAGAGATTATTACTTTTACTCCAGTAAGCCTGGAAAAGATTGTGCTTTTGCCAACATTAGGATTACCTACTAGTAAAATCTTCTCTATTTGCATTTTTCCATCTCAACAAATATTTTTTTTGCTATTCCGAATCCAATAGCAACCTGCATATTGTCAATTTCTACAGTTTGTGGACCACGCCAGAAATGAGAACTTACCTTAGTTATTTTCTTACCAGGTCTTACTCCTAGACTTTGTAGTTTTCTTATGAGGCCGTGACCGCCCTGCATCTCTTTTACTATGCCTATTTCTCCTGGCTGCATTTGAGTTACATCTACAATCATTTGTTTTTATCTCTCTGCAATTACCGTGATACCTGCTTTCACTTTATCACCGGTTTTAACTTTTAAGTTCAAATATTCAGGTAAAGACAGATCAACCTGTGAACCCAGTCTAATCATTCCTATTCTCTGTCCCTGAATAACCTTATCGCCATTATTCACCCAGCATACTATTCTTCTTGCAAGTATACCTGCAATTTGTTTGATTTCAATGTTTCCCGGCTCTGTTGATAATTTTATTATGTTCTGTTCATTTTCAATTTCTGCTTTTTGATCATAGGCGGGCAAGAATTTGCCTTTTTTGTAGTTTATTGATGCTACTGTACCAAGAACTGGTGCTCTTTGAATATGTATATTCAATGGCGACATAAATATTTTTATTATCTGTCTGTCGCTATCTTTTTGGATCTCAAATATTCTTCCATCAGCAGGTGAAAGGACACGGTTATCATCGGTTACAATTATTCTTTCGGGGTCACGGTAGAAATACAGAACAAAAAGAGATACGATAAAGAAAACTCCAGAAAATAAATAGAGAGTTAGATGAAGCCATCCCCCAAAAAAGCAAGATATTACGGAACAGAAGAGAGCGAGAATCAAGCATACTCCTGCTGTGAGTATTCCTTCCTTAACTATTGGCAATCTTATTTTCATAATGACTTAATTTATAATCCTGTTCCGATACAGAATCGTTGTGTATATAAAATTTATCCTCATTGAATATAACTTCTGAAATTCGCTTACTTTCTACCATTTGCTGCAGCGCACCAATTTCACCGCCTTTACTTGCAATTAAATTTATTACAGCTTTTTCTCTCATCGGATGTGCAGATACTGTCGCTATCAACTCATCTTCCCAATCGCCTGCACAGTAAAACATATCTTCTCCGGATGCAAAGAGCATTTCAGAATCTGGAATATTGTTTGTGATAAAATCTGAGATCTGAGATAGCACATGTGAATCTGGAGGTACCGCATAGGATTCGATAGGCGGGCGAGTTGGAATGGCGAAATATGATTTATTTCTTTTTATCTTTTTCAGAAAAGCGCCTATTTCTTCCACTTCCTGAAGAGAGTCGTTTATATTTTTTACCAGCATTGTTTCGGTTGTTAAAATGCCATGATAGGACTTAGAAAACCGTTCTATCCCATCGAGTATGTTTTGGAATCTCAATCTTGAATGAGGCCGATTGATGATCTGCCATGTTTCTTCGTTGACCGTATCAATTTTTACAGAGACATAATCTGCAAACATCAAATCTTCCTGTATCCTATCATTCCATAAAAGAGATGAGTTAGTAAGGACTGCTATTTTAATACCGAATTCACGAAGAAGTAAAATATTTTTGGCAAGAGCGTCGTCAAGTGTGGGCTCTCCATTGGGTACAAACGTTATGTAATCAATTGGTACATTTTGCGATTTGAGAAGCTCAAGTTTTTTCCTTACCACACAATACAACTCGTATGGACCCAAACAGCTTTCCCGGCATGTTGTGCGGCATGATGTATGCCCGACTTGACAATACACGCAATCGTACGTGCACATTTTGCATTTCATATTATTGATGCCAAGACTATGTCCCAATCTTCGTGAGGGTACAGGGCCGAAGACAGCTTTTCCTTTGAAACATGTACTTTTGAGTATTGCAATATCGAAACGTTTGCAAAGCGCTTCTATAATATTATAGAACGTGCATTTGATTTGATGAAATACTTGTATCATATCTAATCTTTCAGAATACGCAAGAGCATGTTATTTTAGAAATCATTTTAAAATCAGAGCTCCGTTTGGGCACATATCCACACAGTCACCACAGCCAGAACATTTCTCTGGATCAATTTCTACTACGTTATTTACTGTGATTGCATCTCGATTACAGGCATCGATGCAAATTCCGCAACCAGTACACTTTTCTATTATGACAGAGACCCTTACGAATGATCCTCTCTCAGATATATTTTGTTTCCCCTTATTTAATTCCTCGATTCGATGCAGTATTGAGTCAGCTTGGCGATGAAGGACTTGAGCTTGTTGTTTTAATAAATCCAATTCATGTTCTTTCGATAAGGATTGTTGTGAAAACGGTTGTGATTGCGGTTGCGGTTGAACTGCATGTGGTATAATACTTTCAGACATTTTCCTTTGAAACATTCCTTGTCCTATTCCCATACCGAAACCTCGTCCAGATCCACGATCTTTACCTCTACCTCTTCCTGTTCCAAGACCATTGCCCCGGGATGGTCCTTTTCCGTCTCTACCTGGCATATTCATCACCTGTTAAAATTATTTACGATATTTTTCTATTCACATCTTTATCTTTTGAAGAAAAGAGCTTTACAATGGAAGACACCGAAGTAATTGCACTGCCTATTGTCGCTATTAAGCTATGCGATTTGTTTCCATTATCGGGTATTGAATCTTTTTTTATACTGTCAAATTGTTCACGTCTACGTCCTGTTCCCGGTCCGCTACCCCAAGGGGGTCCTTTTCCATCTCTTTGTGGCACTTGACTACCCTTATGTAGAGTTTCTTATGCAAAAAGGTTTTATCCCTATGAACAAAGACGAAAGATGTATACTTGCAGAAATGGATAGATAATATTATTCCTCCATAGATCGCTGTTCGTACCTTCTTTGCATTCCATGTCATAGTCAGGAATAGGGGAAAAATTAATTTAATTTTCCACTATCCTGAAGGATTATTTATCCGACTTAGCCGTATTTTCGGTCTTCTCCAATGTTTCGATACGATTCTGAATATCTTCAAGTTGAGTCTTTAAAGCTTCGGCATTTTGCTTGAGCATATCCATCTCTTGCTTTGGAGTTAAGTCTGGAGCGTAAGGATATATTCCAGATGTTGGATAAGCATATCCAGATCTCATCCAACCCGGAAGGCCTGTTGCCCAAAAGCAATTTCTAAAACCGCGGCCACGGCCTCCGCCTCTGCCGTAAAATCCACGACCAACAAACTGTTGTCTTTTGTCGGACAGAGGTACAGCACAATATCCCCTTCCTCCACCTGTCATGGAGCCTTGCCCCATTGGCCCTGTTCCATCAAAGTTTGGCATAATTCACAGCTCCTTTCTTATTGTTAATGATAATCATTATCATTAGTAGGTAAAAAATTTTGTCATTTCTTTTGGCATTTTTCGCAAAGGCCATAGAATTGAATGAGGTGATTTGTAATCTTAAAGTTATACTTCTTGGATAATCCTTTTTCGGTTTGGTCAAGCAATTCTTTTTCTTCATCAACAAAATCTGTGTAGTCAACTATTTTACCACAGGCTGTGCATAGCAGATGGTGATGATGTTGTTTGCCTTGGAGACCTTCGGCTAATTCGTAGCGAGCTCTTTTATCTCCGAAATCGAACTTAAAAATAAAGCCCATTTGTACGAGCAAATCCAACGTCCGATAGATTGTTGTCAGTCCAATAGCTGGATATGTTTTATGAACAGCCATATAGATCTCTTCGGCACTTAAATGCTCGGATGTTTTACTTAAAACGTTGAGGATTGCTTCCCTTGGAATAGTTAATCTATAACCGCAACCCCTAAATTTCCCGTGCCACCAGCGCGGTCCCATTTTCATTCCTCTCGGCATATGATATCCTTATTGATAATGGTTTCCATTATCAAATATAGAACAAATTAATTCTATGTCAAGTACTTAATTTATTGTTACATCAATTAGTTTTTTGCTTTATAGAAGTGTAAATGCACCATGCGCCCGTGCATAGCAGATACCTGAACACAGAAGCTCTGCATCGGCAAGCGTGATTTTGCCTCGTTTGCTTTTTCTCCGAGCGTTGACCGTTATATTCTCTCCGGGAGGAACTGCACGAAGATATCGAACCTCGAGTCTGCAGGTTACAGGAGAATCTCCACACTGTCCTCGGAGACTGTGAACCATAGCAGCATCAAGCATAGTTGCGACAATGCCTCCATGCACAACGCCTTCATAACTTTGAAAATGTGGAGAGATTGCAACGTCGCAACTGCAGCCATTCGGTTCATCTTTGAACTCCAAGTGCAGGCCGTGTTTATTCTCTGCACCGCATGCGAAGCATGTTGTATGGAACACTGCATTCTTATCATCTCTCATGTTTCTTCGCCCCTGAATTTATGGGAGGAGAACTGCCATAGCCACGACGGAAGTCCACTTACCATCTTTATCACCTTCTGCAGATTGCGTAATATTAAATGTTCTGACAATTTTTCCGGACATCTTATAGATTTTCTCCCGTTCATCCCACGCGACATTAGGATCGAACTCCACCCCTAATGTCGATGCTAACATGGTGGCTGCAAGATCTTCCGCATATTCGCCACATTTCTCGTCTGTTTCACCGTGAGGGTGGTGTTCTGAAAGATACCCGTATTGCGTTGCTTCCGCCGGTACAGCCGCACCAATGGAAGCTGCAATGAGACGATTGGGTTCGTTGGTTGCATTGCGCGCCATAACAACGAACGTAATGTTGCCGGCGGATAATTTTTTCATTCCTTCGGAAGCAGGAATCCGAGAACATCCCGGGGGAAGAATACTCGAGACCGAGACCAGATTGCACATTTCCACGCCTGCGTCCCGAAGAGCAAGTTCAAACGACTGCAAATAATCTTTATGGCGCCCTACACCTTTTGTGAAAAATACTTGAGTGGGAACGAACATGCTTTTCGACCTCCTGAAGAATGAGTTCAATTGTTTTACGAACAGGAACTTCTTTCTTTACACCTTAGTGCTGACCATGGTGCTGATGAATGCGCCTTGGATCGTTATCGAGCGATCCTGATGCGATTGCACCAATGACTTCCTCGATCGTATGAAGTCCCGTAAGAACGGGGAGAAGATTCGATCGACGAAGATGTTCAACGGCGCCTTGCCCCATCCCTCGGACGATCACTGCCTGGCAATCCAAAACAGGTGACACCATCGTTTGATGACGGTGCTCATGGGCTTCACCGCTATGATGTTCATGCCCACCTTCCGCAGATCCAAAGGAATGGTGGCCGGCCTTTTCGCGCCGCTCCCGTTTGGTTACTATTCCGTCAGCAAAGTTTAATACTTCATAATAACTGGCTTTTCCAAAGTGCGAACTTACTGTTGCACCATCATCTGTAGCTATTGCTATTGCAGCATTTTTGAAATCCATGGTTACACCTTTGTTATTGTTTTTGTGAATATTCATGATTCTTGCGAGAGTCCTTGTTGTGGTTCATCGCTGTTTTGCAGAGGCAGATCACAGCGCCTGCATTCCACATGTTCTCGCTCCCCCATATTTCTCGACTGCCGGCGCCTGCAACGAGGGCATTGCAGATGCCTGCCTCTGCCAAACATAAACGCACCACCGGTTATTTCTAACCTGTGTCCATATACAAGCGCCTTTGCAACTTTCGATCTTCCAGACTCAACGATTCTCCCGAATGTCGCGCGTGAAATACCCATTTTCTTTGCCGCTTCTTCCTGGGAATGGCACTCAAGGTCTGCAAGCCGCAAAGCTTCGAATTCGTCCATCGTTAAGATGACAATTTCTTTCTGGGTAGGGTGACCTTCTTCGACAGCAGGGAGAAAAGAGTGTGCTGGAGGCGAAAAGGCAAGTCTTCGTAAACGTTTAGGTCGAGCCAAAGTAAATCCTTCGTTGTAGATAATAATTCATTATGAGCATTCGCTCATAACAATATACGGGATGTGTTCGTAAAAGTCAAACATGTTTTTTTGTTACAATTCTTGACTGAGAGAAGTATTTTGACTATATAAGACATATGAAACGTTGGTTTTTACTATTTGAACGACCAAGAACCTCAACCATGCCATTCGTGATGCTTGCATTGTTACTTTCGAGCATCGTTCTGACAGCTTTCCATCATCATCAATGTCACGAGGCTACAGATAATTGCGCAATCTGTAATTTTCATTCCTCGTATTCCGCTGAAAAGGTAGAACCAGCAACACACCATACCCTCTTCTTTGAGCATCTTTCTGAACGCGTGGTTACTCTCAACGAGAATATCACAGACCCATCTCAAAAACTTGTCTGCACTTCACACGCTCCTCCGCAATACTCCTAATTCAATCAAAACACATTCGTTTTCATGGATGACCTTCCTTCTTGAGAAGGTCCATCGTTATTGCGTTTTATCGTTTGATAAAACCAGATGACGTTCATGTGTACAATAAATTCACCCTCTCAATTGAGAATGATTCTAAGCGGAGTATCTATGAGATTAAAATATTTTGTTTTCATGCTTCTTGTTGCCGTGATGCCGTCAGTACGGGGACAAGACAATCCTCCAGAGACCCAAATAAAAACCGGTTCGCCATTCAATCAATCGAAGTTTGTGCCGGACATTTCCATGATCGTCGACTTTTCGTATGTCTCCAGAGACCTTGATAATACTCAATTTTCAATGTTAAGCTTACCTGGATTGCATGCTCCAATTGAAACAAGTCAAGGTGACGAAGGATCAAATGCCCATCGTGGATTCAACCTGAATTACGGGGAAATGTCGTTGTATTCTATTGTAGATCCGTATTTCGATCTTTTTGCAGTTCTTCATTTTGCGCCGGAACATGCAGGATTAGAAGAGGCGTACATAACAACGAGAAAACTGCCCTATGGTTTTCAAGTGAAAGCGGGAAAGTTCTTATCGGGCATTGGCAGAATGAATGAACAGCACGAACACTATCTGGATTTCGCCGAGCGCCCGCTGGTACTCAATGCCTTCTTCGGTGACGAGGGATTGAATGAGCTCGGAGCACGCATCACATGGGTCGCTCCGACCGACCTTTATTTGATGCTGAGCGCTGAAATTCTGACAGGAGAAAACGAGGCGAGTTTCGGAACAAGTGGCTTCAGCGATCAAAACGGGATTGTCAATATAAGCGAGAGCGAAGGCCCTAACCTCCTCGTGGGCTATATGCGTTCATCTTTCGATATAGAAGATGCCGCGGTTTTATTTGGCATTTCCTACGCTCATGGAAAAACCAGAATGGACGAAAATTTTTCAGCGCCAGACGGCGAAGGAACAGCTCTTGATGCATCCACGGACATTCTTGCCGGCAATTTGACAGTAAAGTATATCGTCGACGCAATAAGATATGTATCCTTTCAGAGTGAATACATGTACCGTTCGACAGAGGGTTCATTTTACAACCGTGATACTTCTTTTACGGTGGAAATGTACGCTCTTGAAAAACAACAAGCCGGTTTTTATTCGCAACTCGTGGCGAAGCTGGGATTCCGATGGAGAGCCGGAATACGATACGATTTATTGAATCTCAATAACGTGCTCATCGAAAATGCGAACCAGAGTTTTCCGAAAAATCTCGCTCGATATTCTGCAATGGTTGAATACAATCCGACCGAATTCTCAAGACTGCGGCTGCAGTTAAACCACGATAGAAGTAAATACATACACACTTCAGGCGGATTAATGTATAAGCCTTATACTGAAGTTATTCTTCAACTAAATATAGCCATTGGCGCACATGGCGCGCATTCTTTCTAAACCAAGATTAAGGAGACTCTCATGAAAATGCTCTGTTTTGTCCTCACTTGTATTTTCTCTACACAAGGTGTTTTCTCTGAGCGCTTGCAAGTTGTAACAACCTATCCTTATATAGCAAATATTGTAGAAAAAATAGGTGCAGATCGTGTTCGGGTTATTCCGCTTGCAAGAGGAGACTACAACCCACATGTTATTATTCCCAAGCCCTCATACATTGCAAAATTACGGAGAGCCGATCTTCTCATTATTAATGGAGGACAACTCGAGATTGGCTGGTTGCCTCCAATTCTTAAACAGGCGAACAATGCTAATATTCAACCGGAAGAAAAAGGTTTCCTTGATCTTTCAATGTGTGTGCATTTGATAGATATTCCGACGAGTGTATCACGCGAACAGGGAGATGTACATCCTGAAGGGAATCCGCACTTTTCCCTGGACCCCGATAACATCCTGATTATAGCAAAAACTATTGCCGACAAGCTTTGCGAACTTGATCCCGAAAGTGCATCTTTCTACCATGCGAACAATGCCGAGTTCGCCCGCGTATGGGAACAGAAGATGAAGGAATGGAAGGATAAAATGGAATCGATTAAGGGAATTAAGGTTGTTGAATACCACAAGATCTACGACTATTTCCTGCGCAGGTTTGGATTGGTTATAGCAGGAACTGTAGAGCCTCTCCCCGGGATTCCACCGACCTCAAAACATATCGGAGAAGTTGAAAGACTCATAGAACGTGATAAAATCCTTTTTATTTTGCAGGATGTATATAATCCTCAAGATGCTTCAGAATATCTTTCGAAAAGACTTGGCGTGAAAATGATTGTCCTTCCTCATGATGTCGGAGCCGTTAAGGAAGCAGATGGAATTATATCGTTGTTCGATGAAATGGTAAGGAGAATGACACAATGACCGATATACTTCTTTCAGCATTTTTTCTTTCGGTCGTGTTGCTCGGTATTCATTCCTTCTTCGGTCTCGAAATTATAAAGAGAGGGATCATATTCACCGATCTTGCAATAGGGCAAATGGCAGCCTTAGGCGCCGCCCTCTCCATTTTACTTTTTGAGGGCCATTATATCTATCCAATATCACTCGTCTTTGCTTTGATCGGTGGAGTCGCTATCTCCTTTAGCGCAAAACGCACTGTATCGCACGAAGCATTTATAGGACTTCTCTATGCATTCGGTATTTCAAGTGTGTTCATTGTGCTATCAAAATCAAGCCACGGAATTGAGATGTTTGACAGGCTCATGGCATCCGACATTTTGTTCACTCCCTTGAGCGATATCATCGAAACGGCAGTGATCTACGCGGCTCTCGGCATTATTTTGTTTTTTCTCTATCCGAGAGCAAAAGGCCTATGGAAGGACTTATTGTTCTTTGTGTCGTTCGCGGCAACTGTTACCAGCTCAGTGAGAATGGCGGGCGTGCTTATTGTTTTTGCACTCCTCGTAGCGCCTGCCTATATCTCGATCAGAATGAATAAAGGAAAACTGCTTTTAACAGCATGGGCCGTGGGAACTTGTGTGAATGTTATCTCTATCCTTGTCTCATACAACTTAGATTTGCCGACAGGATACACACTTGTATTTTTTCACGCACTATTGGCGTTGAGTGTCTCGATTTTATTTCCAATACGACAGACAGAATGACACCAAAGAATATCATTATTAAAATCATGGTCGACAATAAGGCGAATGCCGGTTTGATGAAGGAGCATGGGTATTCTACCTGGATCGAAGTTTTTGGTCAAAGAATATTATTTGACACAGGCCAGGGTAAAGCTCTCATTCATAATTCTGCAGCACTTGAATGCGACCTCTCCCTTGCTGATGCCTTGATTCTCAGTCATGGCCACTACGACCACACAGGCGGCGTATCTTATATAATAAAGCACAATCCGGGTATCAAGATCTATTGTCATTCTCATGTGATTCTTTCCCGCTACAGCAATTGGGATGTCGCAGCGCCTCAAGAGATCTCTATGCCTGCTATCGATAAGTCAGCATTACTCAATCTTCCGGCAGAACAGGTCTGCTGGGTTACTCAGCCACTGCAGATGTCTTCCAACATTGGAGTATCAGGTCCTATCCCTCGTGAACATCCACTGGAAGATACAGGCGGACCGTTTTTTCTTGATCTGGAAGGTATACGTCCGGATCCCCTTGAAGATGATATGGCTCTCTGGATTCAAAGTGACCAGGGACTTGTTATCATTACCGGATGCTGTCATTCTGGGTTGATCAATACCACAAATCATATCCGCCGAATCAGCCGTCAAGATAAGATTTCTGCAGTCATCGGGGGTTTTCACCTTGCAAATGCCTCTCACAAGCGGCTTGAAACGACCTGTCAAGCTTTACAAGAATGGCATGTCGACACAATCATTCCTTGCCATTGCACCGGTGATGAAGCAGTTGCGTACATGCAAGACGAATTGGGTAAAAAAGTAACCCCTGGTTACGCAGGAATGTTTTTAGAACTATAAACGTAAAGATTTACTATTTCGGTTTTCTACAAATTACTACAACTCGCCCATCGAATTTGGGATAGCATATTTCAAATTCTGCAAAATTAACCAACCCTTTTCATCTTTCACCGCAGCGTCAGCAATCCCTAATGAGGAATCTCGCTATGTGATTCCGCAGAGATGTTGCCAAGTAGATATCTCTCCGCATCTCTGCAATTGTGAAATTCGCGAAGTCCATTTTCACATAATACCAAAAAGCGAGTGCAGGTTCGGGATGCGAAACCGACATCATGAGTAGCGATGAGGATCGAGGATGCGACAGCGCGCAGCAAATCCGCAAGCGATAATTTTCCTCGAGGATCAAGTGCTGATGAAGGTTCATCGAGCAGCAGCACCGATGGATCGGTGATAAGCGCGCCAGCCAGAGCGATCCGCTGACGCTGGCCATGAGACAATTGAAACGGAGAACACTCTGCAATGTCCGATACGCCAAGCGCCGCAAGCACAGACATGGCTTTCTTATGCGCTGCTTTCGGCAAAGTTCCTTTGCGAATCAGGCCGTATGCAACGTCATCAAGCACATGTGGAAACAGAATTTGATCTTCGGGAATATTGAATAGAAAACCTGTCCGTTCGCGAGCTTTCTGAAAGTTTTTTTTCTCAACAGGCATTCCATCGATAGAAATAGATCCGGTGAAAGGCACCAATCCGACTGCTGCGAGCAATAATGTCGTTTTCCCAGATCCGTTAAGGCCAAATAGTGCCACTCTTTCGTCGGGGTGTACATGAAAGGAAGCATCACTGATAGTGTTCTCGGAGTTTCCGGGATATCGGATATTCACAGATTTGAATTCAATTACTGGGTTCATGCTATAATCCTCAACCGCATAAGAACAGACGCCACAAAAAAAGCTGATACACCGATGATTGTCAGCACATCAGCAATTGTTAATTGAATACTCTTATCTGTCATTATTGCCTCGATTCCGTATCCTCGAACTGTCATTGCCGCTGCGGTTCGTTCTGCGCGAAACAGCATTCTCACCATCCACACAATCGGGAAAGAAAATAGCACTCTGATACCTCGCACTCCCGAAGCGCCGCGCAATCGAAGCACCTGAATAATACGCAACGTTTCTTCCGTTAGCAGCATAGTTTGATGGATAAGCTGGACGATCAGCACAACAAATGTTCGGGGGATCGGAATGTATGCGAGTCCTCGATGCACGTCCTGAATGGCAAGAACGGCAATAGTCGATGCAGCAATAAAAAGACAACAAATGCTGCGAAGTGCAATTGTTCCGGCCTGCGCAATGCGGTCGGTCATCGATATCATCGTAGACGAACCGATCGTCATCCAAGGAGTTAGCAGAAGAAGGGGAAAAAAAAGGATGAGCGATACAATGGCGCATCGGATAAGCATTTTCCCCGGCATCGCCGCTAAAATGCACCAACATGTTGCGGCAACAGATATAAACACGATCCCGATAACAGATTTCAACGGAATCAGTAAGCAGCTACCAACAAGCAAAATTCCTGAAAGAATTCGGATGTGTGCATGGAGATATTTTAGAGGCCCTTTTCCGCAACCCCAGAAGGCAAAAACATCTTTCATGATGAAACCTTCCGAGCAGATATCAAATATCCCGAATCATCGTCTAGCGTTTCTTCGATGATAAATCCGGATTGTTCAAGCAACGCTGCGGTTTGAGACGCCGGCGCCAGTAAATGATTGCTCACAGCTTCTGACGCTTCTGCGTGAATCTTATTTATCGCTTCGCGTGATTTCAGGTGCCAAATATGGAGTTTGCCGCCGGATTTGAGCATACTTTGAATCAATCGCGCTACTATCCCATAATTCATGAGGTGCGGCCAAACCGAATAGCAGATCACTCTATCAAATACATATTCATGCGTATTCATGTGTTCGATCGAATCACAAATCCATCGAACACGCGGATCTTTTACTTTCGTTTGTGCAATCTCGATCATCCGGCTGGAAATATCGACGGCAGTGATTCTCCCTGCTTGCGATAATTGGCAAAGAATTGCAGCAGTTAGATTCCCGGTGCCGCAACCGACATCGAGCACATGCTCATCGGGACATAGGCCGAATCGTTTGAGTCCATTATCGAGTTGGACTGTAAGAGATTCAAGGTCTTCCCTTGAATCCCATTTTTGAGCAATAGAATTAAAATATTCAGCGTTTGTTGATTGAAAACAATTACACATCTTTTATATTCCTGTTTGCATATTGGAATGGCCCACCATGCGAGAAATTCGAATGATTGCCGGAATTACTATAATCATTAAGATAATACCTGGCCATCCGCTGAAAAACGATGCTCCGACAACGTACTCAGCGGGCAATTTCATATATATCGCCATCAGATAAATCAATCCGAGCCCAATGCAGCGTCCTAAAAAAAGGACCGGGATGAGAATGATCAGTTCATTCATTTTCGGCAGTACCATCCGTACTAAAGCGATTATCCCGCACATCGTCATGAGTTCAATGCTCATAATAAACGCTATCGGAGGGTAAAACGGCGGCATGCCAGTGATCGCAGCGGAAAGCAGCGGTAACAGAAGCGCGGTCAGTGTTGCAGGTATCGGCCCAACGAAAAAGGAAAGTGACACCAAGGGCAAATACATCGGCATGAACATCGATCCGAGATGAAAAACATGAAATATCACCGGTAGCAGCATCGCAGCTGCCCCGAAGATCGCACAATAAGCGATATCGCGTGGTTTAAGCATGATTTGTCAGCCTCGCGGCATTATGAGGCAGTTCTGTGCCCTGACGTGTTGCGAATAGGACTCTCGCCTTTAGCGTCTCGATCCATACAGAAAAATCGTGCCATTCGAGAAGATCAGGGGGTACCACGATGTTATCCACCAGAGCCGTTCTATTGACGCCGCTCTTGGTCATAGAGGCTTCTGAGAAAGGGTCAGAAGACGGACCCCGTGACCGTGAATCTGCTTGAACGTTGCCGCCTGCATGACATGGCAAATCACCTCATCGGCGTCCACCACTTTTGTTCCGCAGATTACGTCGATACCAAAGTCGAAGAGTACCGGTGTCAGGGGCGACGTGGGACCGGTGAGCACCATGTAGCAACCACTGCACAAGCTCAACAACTCCTCGATTGTATGATTGATGAACGCCGTGCCCGTAAGGCATACCACCTCCGCCCTCGGTAGAATCCGCGCGGCGTCGCTTTCCGCGAAATCGCCAAGCCGTGGTCGCTTCTCAATGACCCAAACATTGCGGGCCACGTCGCGCAGCTTCGGGACAAACGGGAAGTGCCCCACCACAGCAATGTCTCGGCCCCGACCTTTTTCCGCCAGAACATCGTAGGCACTGCGCTCAGTACACTTAGATTCATCCACCTCCAGCAAGGAGTTGATGGCGGCCATCCCGATGGAGGCGCTTACGGTATCCTCCGATCGGGCATACTCCACGAGTTCGCTGGCTGTTTTCCCGATGAGTGAACCTGCATTTTTCACCATGCAGGGATGATCACCGTGCTGGAGATCTTGTTCACGGTAGGTTGTGGCCAGACCAGTGCACCGTGTCGTCACGGCCGTCCAGAAAGTACCGGCACACACATTCCTGACCCGTTCGTCCTTGCCGGTCAAACTGTCGATCAGGGCATTAAGTATTTTCATTCTCACCCCTTCTGCGTCTGAGAGCACCATTACTCCAGATTCATCAGCCAGAATATATTCGTGGCGGTGATGCCAAGTCCGATAGCAAGTGAGATAAAGAGGACTCTATGTCGGGTAGTAATTCGTTCAGTGACAGTAGTATTCATAAGAGATCCTTTCACTTCAGATAGCGTTAAAGACAGACTTGCACACTGACAGTGGTAGTTGTCCCCGGCATCAAATATCCAAACATGGTATAGTATTTCTCATCAAGCAAATTATCGACACCGAGAGAGACAGAAGTCATCGGCATCAATTGTGCGGTCACTTTGAGATTCACGAGTGTATAATTCGGTAAAATATCTTTGCTGTTATCGCTGCCGTACATTACTTCGATATGTTGAGCTGACGCAGTGGCAATGTAGATTCCGTATGTGTACTGGACGCAAAAGAACATCTTATGCTTCGGGACAGAACGCGTTTCTTTTCCCGCATCGATAAACGAGTAATTGCCTTGCAACTGTAGATTGTCAACTGGCGAATGATACGTCCCAGCTATTTCAACTCCACGGTGAATAAAAGCACCGGAATTGGACAATATCATATTAGGATAACGCCCCGATGTAAGAATCATATTCTGTCCTTCTGATTGAAAGACCGTCAGTTCGCCGGAAAATTTATAGCCGATTGTTTGCGTGGCTCCTATTTCATAATTCCATAACCGTTCAGGTTGAAGAGTCGGTGTGGGAGCAGGAAAGAGATATAACTCACGAATGGTTGGACTCCGGAATCCCTTCGAAACAGAAGCACGGAAAGTCGTTTCATTGCTTACACGGAACGATGCACCGAATTGCGGTACAATTTCCGTTCCGAAAAGTTCATTACGATCGTAGCGCAGGCCGCTGTTCAACACGAACCGTCCCAGCACTGTGTGCTGCACAGTAGCATACAGTGCATATTCATAAACCGAAGGAGCTCCATAATCTTTCGTCTTATTCTTTCCCTTGCCGCCGAATTTATTGAGATCAAAACCTACAGTAATCGCGTTGTCACTAATAAGCTTGAGTGTTTGATAGGCCGCGAAGATAACATTATAATCATCAGAGACCCAATCAGTTCCGTCAAACACTTCATTATGCCCGAAGTTATAAATGAACCGTGTCGAACCTTTCGACACTCCGAGATCATTATCAACGGAAACTCCGGCATACCCTCGTCTAATGTCAACATAATTATTATTTGTCTTGGGGGCATAGATCGTACCCGGGTCGTAGGTTGTAAACCCTGTCAAGCTTCCATCGATTGTTACTGAAAACTGTTCATTCACATTTGTTGCGGCCTTGAGGTACCCACTGTTAGCGTTAAACTCCGACTGCGGTCGATGTCCATCGGTTTGTTCGTGTGTGAAGGAAGCAAGGGCATTCCATGCATCAGCATGGTATCCGACCTTCCCACCCAAATGCTGCGAGTTGAATGAACCATAGGCGAGCGAAACATCTCCCGATACTCCCGGTTTCGGTGCGGAGTGTGTGATAATGTTGATGACACCGCCCATTGCATTTGACCCGTAGAGAACAGAGGCTGGCCCATGAATAACTTCAATGCGTTCGGCATTTGCAGAGAGATAACTATCAGCAAGTGGATGTCCCATTATACCCATAAATTGCGGGCGCCCATCAATCATCATGAGAACTTGCGTATTCGGACTGCCGCCGATACCACGGATGGACATTTGTCCAGCATTGGAAGTAGTAACACCAAAACCAAGAATGCCTCGTTCTTGCAAAAAGACCCCCGGCACTTGCTGGCTCACCAACGAGAGAATCGATTTCTCTGGATTGGCTGCAAGCACTTCCCGGGGAATGATACTGATCGATGGAGCAACAACACTGCGGGCTGTTTCAGTACGTGTCGCCGTTACCGTGACCGGATCGAAATTGTAAGTTTTTATTGTATCCTCACCTGGATTGCCTTTTGCACCTAGAAGCGAAGTGAAGAATATTGTTATCAATGCTGCCTTAATGCGTATCATACTACGAATCTTTCCTGTCCGTCATGGGAACTCCACATACAATAACGTGCTATTTAATTTATATTTGTGTTACGAAAGAAGCAAGGACAATTATTCGACAGGGTGAGCATGTACTCGAATCATAAATAGGCGACACCCGTCGTGCTTTTTAAGAGTGGCTGCGAGATTTCCTTGAAGACGAAGTATGTGTGTGGCGAGCAGGTTGCTGCAACGCAGTGGTCAAGGTTAATCTGCCATGCTTGACACCTTTGAAACTGAGGAGCTTTTCCGCAATGTTCTTTAAAACCTTTGCGTCCCCTTTCAGCAAGACCACCTCGAGACAGTGATCGTGGTCAACATGGACATGAGATGTGGAAATAATATGATGGAAGTAATTATGCTGGAGATTCGATAGCGATTTTTCCAGTTCTCGCTTATGATGGTCATACAGAAACACCAACGCGCCAAAGACATTACCGTGTTCAGTCTCGAGGCTTTCTTCCACAAGCTTATCCCGCACGATATCCCGAAGAGCTTCTGAACGGTTGGTATATCCTTTGCGGGCAATGAGATGATCGAATTGGTGAAGGAGATCATCCTCCATCGAGATACCGAATCGTATAAGTTTGTTCATCAGAACCTCATGTTACAATGATGGTATAATGTAGCACACCAATGAATAAAAGACAATTTTTTTTATGGAATCGCTCTGAGTGAGCATCCATGTTATGCGAATCGAAACAACAATTCCTTGACAAAGAGGCATTTTTTAAATACTCTTTGGTGAGTGAAGACAGTTAACGAGATGACTAGTGAATCCCTGAAAAAATCTGCAACTGACCTCGCAGATGTTACATTCGATCTCCTTGCAAGCTGTCAGGAGAAAGAAGAACGTTTTGCGCGGAGGCATAACCTCAGCCGACCCGAATTCCGATGCCTGAGATGTTTCAGAGAGGAACAGCAGCTGGGTATTAAGGCAATTATTCAGCGGCTTCGCCTGAGCGGGAGCAGGTTGACGCGAATACTTCACGACCTCGAACAGAAGAAATACATACGTCGAGTCTTCGATTCGAAGGATCGCCGCAGCATTACCGTCATGTTGACACCCCGGGGAAAAGAAATTGTTCAGCAAATTGAATGCACCTATACGCAAATTCACGAAGAGATCCTTGGAGACATTCCTTCAGAATTGCATGGACCTCTCGTACATAGTATGACGCGACTGATGTCAGCAATAAATTTATGGTTGAAGAATTCATGATTTTTTTTGATTATATAGTTGCTAATAGCAATTATTATTTATAGCAATATTAAAAAAGCGCAACCATATTCTGGGCGCGACAAAGGGTGATCCTATGATAAGAAAAAATAAGTATACCGTATCTGCTGGTTATGCACTGCTTCTTTTCCTGTGTGTTGTTACTTTTTTTTCATGTTCCAAAAAAGAAAATCCACCTGTCGCTGGAGATGACTCGGCGCAGGCAGGCTGTGTCTCATGCCATACAAACTATGAGAAGTTGAAACAAATTGCAGCACCAGATACATCCACCGGAGGTGGTGGCTGTGGCGGTGACGCACCTCATATTGAAACGTACGATCGGGTCTATCTTGGCGGAGACGGATACACGGCATTTCAAAGTACTGCTCATGGAAAAATGGAATGTGTAACATGTCATGGCGGTGATGTGGCAGCATCAGAAAAAACAATGGCTCATGGTAGTACTTTCATAAATCATCCATCTCTGCAAGCATCTTCGATTTGTGGGCCATGCCATAGTTCAGAAACGACCCATGCCGCAAATAGCATTCATGCGCAGGGATGGGGACAGAAGAGCATGGTTACTCTCAGGTATGGAGCAACATCCTTCGATGCATTGCCGGCCACATTGAAAAGCGGCTATGATGTAAATTGTGGGAAATGCCATGGCACATGCGGTGATTGCCATGTCAACAGACCGAAAGCTGGCGGCGGCGGTTTACTGAAGGGACACTTATTCTTTAGAACTCCCGATATGCATCAGAATTGTACTGCCTGCCATACAAGCCGTGGCGGGCATGCATATTTTGGTGTGGCCCCGGGTTCACAACCCGACATCCATCTTTCGAAACTCCCTAACGGCGGTCATTGCTTAGGATGTCATAGCGGTACTGAGCTTCATGGTGATGGTCAGGTGTACGATCAACGGTACAAAGTACCTGCATTACCGAAATGTGAAACGTGCCATGCTAACCTCGCATCGAAGAACGCCTATCACTCGATGCACCTCACCACGTTTAATTGTCAAACGTGCCACTCACAGGACTATAAATAACAATTGTGGAAGCTGCCATATCGGCGGCGAAGGGGCACGCATCCCCTCGTATCAGGGATTCAAGATCGGTATGAATCCGATCAGCCCGACGCGAACATACAAATATGCTACTCTCCGCCGATCCCTCATGGCGCCTGATAGCTGGAAAGAATATGGTGTCTCTCAACTAACGAATTTTGATGTACGGCCAACCTATAAATATACAACACCTCATAATATTCAACGGTGGACAAAACGAACGCAGGTAGACCCAGGAAAGAGCTGCTATAATAATTGCCATGTGGTCCAGGAGGGGACAACCTTCCGGAATAAAGAATTGTATTTGTTCAATTCAGATCTCCAATCGTGGGAAGTAAATGCCGATCAAGGTATTGTCGTTGACGGAAAACTACCTTCTGCCTGGGGAATTCAATAAACCATTTAAGTATTCAAGAAAGGATACCTCTCATGCAACAACAAAGAATTCTTACCAGCCTGTTCTTTGCAGTACTATTGCTCGGATTGCTTGCCGGTTGTAAAAAAGACGACAGTAATCCCCTTACCCCAGAGACGGTGAATGAAGCAGAAGTACTTGTAAAATATCTCGAAGCAAATGGTGATTATATTAACACAACCGGAACATCCATCGTATCAGCTTCTTCAGTATATACGAATCTGACCAGCGGCACGCAATATATTATTGATATAAGGGATACAGCGGCATTTAATGCCGGACATATTTCAGGGGCGGTCAATGTTACATTTGCGAATCTGTTAACCGCCGTGCAAGCAGTTCCTTCATCGTATACATCTATTGTTATTACATGTTACTCAGGACAAACAGCGGCATATGGGACATCTCTTCTGCGCTTATTAGGATATTCGAAGGTCTCATCCCTCAAATGGGGAATGAGTTCATGGGATTCGACGTTGGCCAAGAATTACTGGACAGCAAAAATTGGCAATTCCTATGCTTCACAAATGGTGACAACCGCATCCGTGAAGAATGCGAAAGGCAGTCTGCCAACTTTGAATACGGGTAAAACGACCGGACAAGAAATTCTTGCTGCTCGCTCAGCAGAATTGTTTACAGTAGGATTTAGTCCGGCTACCATCACAAACGCGACGGTATTTGCGAATACCGCAGGGTACTACATTGTCAATTATTGGTCGGTAACTGATTATAATACCGGACATATTCCAGGGGCAGTGCAATATGCGAAGCCTGATCTTCGAGATACGTCATATCTCCGCACACTTCCGCTGGATAAACCAGTGGTAGCATATTGTTATACTGGTCAGACAAGTGCTTTCCTTACCGCATACTTAAGGCTACTCGGTTATGACGCAAGATCTCTTTTATATGGAACCAATGCCATGATCTATAGTACTATGCCTGGAACAAAGTTCTCTTCGGCAGAAATAATGAATTATCCTCTTATAAAATAATCTGAACTCTTTATTCAATAAAAAAATACAAACCCGGCGTCTGAGACACCGGGTTTGTATCCTCTATTCAAGAATATCAGAATTCCTAGGAAGCTACAATACCCTATGTAAACCAGGAGTTCCTACACCAAAATTCTATTAAGTCTTCACGGTTCCCGATATTGTGTTTGTCTTTTCGATTCTCCATCTCTTCATTTCACGTTCCACTTTTTCAGGCGGTAGCGGAGGTTGCGTTCGGAAATGCCAAGTTCTTTGGCAGCTTTCGATTGGTTGTTCCTGTGGATACGCAGAGCTTCAAAAACTAAATCTTTTTCTAATTGGTCAACCTGCGCGGTGAGAGATTTATCGGATTTTTGTCGCGGTAGGACTTTTTCCTCCATGAAGGTTTGAAGCACCTGAGGGAGATCTCCTGTTGTAATATGTTCGCCGCGGGACATAATAACGGAACGTTGAACGATATTCTCTAATTCGCGTATATTGCCTGGATAATGATAGCGCAGCAATGAATCCCATGCTTCTTTCGAGAAAATGAGTTTCTTTCGCTTGTTCTCTTTGGTAAAACGTTGGAGATAATATTCCAGCAGCGGTGCAATATCATCCCGGCGCTGCCGCAGCGGCGGAAGTTCTATGGTTACTACGTTCAAGCGATAATATAAGTCCTCGCGGAAAGTGCCGGCCTTGATTGCTTCCTCAAGGTTCTTGTTTGTCGCCGCCAGTATGCGAACATCAACAGTTAATGTTTCGGATCCGCCGACACGCTCAAACTGATGTTCCTGTAATACACGCAGTAATTTTACCTGAGTTGCCGGAGAGATATCGCCGATCTCATCTAGGAAAATCGTTCCCCTATGCGCCATCTCAAATCTGCCGCGACGCTGCCTGTCAGCTCCGGTGAACGCTCCTTTTTCGTGGCCAAAGAGTTCGCTCTCCAGCAAATTCTCATTCAATGCCGCACAATTAACAGCAATGAATGGCTTATGGTTTCGTTCACCAGCAAAATGAATCGCTTTGGCGATCAATTCTTTGCCCGTACCGCTCTCACCGCGAATTAAGACCGATGCCGAGCTTTGTGCAACACGTGCAGCTGTGCTCAGGACACGTTCCATTGTCTCAGATTGGGAGACAATACCTGTGAATGAATATTTCTCTGCAAGCTGTTCTCGCAGCATCTGATTTTCGGATTGTAACTGATGGAGTTCTTCAATGCGGTGCAGAAGGGCATCAAGTTCATCAAGATTAATAGGCTTTGTCAGATAGTCGAATGCTCCTTCACGCATAGCGGAGACTGCCCCCTCAATCGTTCCGAACGCTGTCATCAAAATAACAGCAGCGCTTGAATGAAGGCTCCGAACTGACTTTAACAGGTCCAGTCCGGTACCGTAGGGCATCTGAAAATCTGTGAGGATCACATCAAAGGAATGAGTCTTGAAAAGTTCAACAGCCTGAGCAACCCGTTCCGCTTCGACTATGGAATGATGGTGCTTTTTCAGGTAGCCGGAAAGAATGCTGCGCTGAGATGCTTCGTCGTCAACAAGAAGAATGTCCATGTGTGAATTATTTTATTCAATCTCCACTGTAATTCCTTGAGTCCTGAAGTATTGGATCAAGATTCAAATTTGCGGCATTCTTTATTCCCTGGTAAAGATATTCCCAATTATGACGAATGTCAAATCACGGGTGGACGCTGCCTGGATCGAACTCGATAGAGCAGATGCTTTACAGAGAGAAAGAGGGGACATTGTCTGCCGAAGTCTGTCATACCAAGGAAGAGTGCGGTAACGGAACCTGTGAGGATGTAATAACTTCCAGGAATTCCAAAAAGGAAAAGGAGAAAACCGATGATTCCTATTCCTTTCAATACGTTTCTGGTCAATATTCGATGCCGCACAGTTCTTCCTTGAAAGTGAACAAATGGTTTTGCTTATGCATCTTTCTTTTTTATCGTTGAGAGCTTCAACGGTAAATACAACGGGCAGAACCCCATTGCGCTGGTCAAGAGGAAGACGACTGCGAAGATACCAAGAATAATCGCTGCCAAGCCGGTTATTTGATCTGTGAAGAAGAGAACTCCTATGACGACTGCAACAAAAACACGAACTACTTTGTCAATGGTACCTATATTTTGTTTCATGATATTGCTCCTTTTTGTAGGTGAATGCTTTCTATATAAGATGCAGGGAAATGGGAAAGGATTCGGATAATCCAAATTCTTTTTTGAAAAATATCTGAATCGTTTTTATGTCACCATCATCCTATCTGTAATAAAGATCATACTACGTATAAACAAAGGAGAACAACCATGTCAGAACATCTTAACAAACAAACCTTCCGCGATAAGGTTTTTAACTATGAAAAGAACAAAGAGTGGAAATATGAAGGAAATCTTCCCGCACTTGTGGACTTTTGGGCGCCATGGTGCGGTCCATGTCGGATGGTAGGGCCGGTGATCGATGAACTTTCCAAAGAATATGCAGGGAAAGTGAATTTTTATAAGGTAAACACAGACGAAGAGCAGGAGCTTGCAGGGATGTTCGGTATTCAAAGTATCCCATCGCTGCTGTTTATTCCAGTTGATGGAGAACCGAAGATGGCAATGGGAGCCTTGCCAAAAAAAGAACTCAAAAAGATTATTGAAACCGACTTGATACCATCCATTCAGGAAGCAGCGATAGTGCAATAAAACAACACTTTCTTCAATTCAAAGAATTCTTATAAAGTTCGATGTACTTTCATCCAGCTGCGATCGTCATGTTTCCTGCAATCCGATAGGGCAGGTACAACGACTTTATGCAGGCGGTGTAGAGTTTGTGATTTTAATGGGAATATGTCTCGGTCACGATATCCTGCTCCAACGAAATCTCACTACCGATTTTACCACATTTATTGTGAAGGATAGTGTATATAATCACCAGCCGCTTGAGGCATTAAATAACTGATGTTCTCTTTAGGCTTGCATTAGGCTTGACTGTGCTCTATTTTGATAGCACGACAATTTGATTGAGTTCGGATTGATTTCTTGCTTCATCAGTTATATTTAACCCTGCTCTATTTGCCAAATGATAAATACCTCCATTTGCCATAAAGCTTTTATAGTTTTTGTAATGCTCCACACCTGCAATAAATTCAATAACGTCATTTAAAAGGCCCCATACTCCTTTTGTTTTGGGAATACGATAGTCACCTATAATGATCTTATCAGCAACCCGAGCTATTTGTTTGAGAAGATCTACCCGCTCTTTTTCATTCACTTCATGGATGACATAGGTTAGCACTGCATAATCATAATGTGTCTGCCCTTCATTCATGATTCCATGGATAGTGCTGTGCTGGAAGGAAATATTGTTTTCCGGTCGCCGATGTAATGTCAGATTTGCTCTATCAATATTCCGTTGAGATACGTCTATCCCAACAACGGATTTACACCGATGAGCAAGAGCAAAGGCTAACCGTCCTGTTCCACATCCCACATCAAGAACACTCGATTGTGCATTAATCAGATTATGAATTTGTCCAAACAGCTTATCCTGATTAGCGCCACCATCACGCCTGCGGCTCGATTCTTTCAGAAAGTAACACACTCTTGATTTGCACCCTACCTCTGCTTACACTTTCCCTACTCTGAACCAGACAGCTAAAACCGAGCCGCCACTGGAGCCTGTTCCAAGCCCGCTGGTTAGCGTGGTTCCGACTGTTCGTGCTTCGTTCATTGGTGGATGCCTTTGTGCATACCCCGTTTAGGAGGTTACCTCTTCACTGAGCAACAGTCGGGTCTGGATTCGGAGTTATACTTTCATGTTTTCCCACATCAAAGGATAAACACCATGAAACCCAGACCCAACAAAAAACGTCTCAAACCCATTATTCCACAACCGCTCAAAACGGTAAATCCGAATGTTGCGGGGATCGATATCGGATCGGCTGAAATCTATGTTGCCGTTCCGCCCGACCGCGACAACCAATCGGTCCGCGTCTTCTCGAGTTTCACCTGTGATCTCCATGAACTTACTCGATGGCTTCTCGCTTGTCATATCACCAGCGTTGCCATGGAGTCCACGGGCGTCTATTGGATACCACTCTATGACATCCTCCAACACGCTGGAATCGAAGTCTGTCTGGTGAATGCCCGACAAGTGAAAAATGTTCCCGGCAAAAAGACAGACGTCCTCGATTGCCAATGGCTACAACAGCTTCACAGCTACGGGTTACTCGCCAACTCTTTTCGTCCCGAGGAAGATGTTCGCCGCTTACGGACCATTTCACGCCAACGAGATATGCTGCTGCGCTTCCGTTCCGCTCACGTCCAGCATATTCAAAAAGCACTCCACCAAATGAATATTCAATTAGATAACGTCCTCAGCGACATTACGGGCGTTACTGGCTTTGCGATCCTGCGGGCGATTCTTGCCGGACAACACGATCCTCGCAGTCTCGCCCAATATCGCGATGGACATTGCCGCTGCAGCGAAGAAGATATTATCAAATCACTCGAAGGCTCCTACCTCGATGAACACCTCTTTGAGTTGATGCAAGCCGTAGAACTCTATGATTTCTATTCCAAACAAATCTCTGACTGTGACCAACGGCTTTCTGAACTCTACGAGCAAATACAACCATCTCCGCATGCACAAAACGAGCCGCCTCCGAATCTCAAACCCAAGAAACGTATGGCCCAAAACATTCCCTTCGATCTCCGGTCATGCCTCTACCGCATGGCAGGTGTCGACCTGACGCAAGTCGACGGGCTGAGTGCTGTTACGGCACAAATGATCCTCACAGAAACCGGTGTTGACATGGACAAGTGGCCTTCCTGCAAGCATTTTACCTCATGGCTCAGTCTCTGCCCTAATAATAAAATTACTGGCGGCAAGATCATTTCCACGGCATCAAAGAAAACAACGAATCGAGCCGCACAAGCCTTCCGCCTTGCCGCACGAAGCCTGTACCATAGTAAAAGTGCGCTCGGGGCATATTATCGGCGGGTCCAGGCTCAGCATGGTCCCCAATTAGCCATCAAAGCCACGGCTCACAAGCTGGCTCGTATTGTCTTTGCCATGCTCAAAGATCATTCCGAATATCGGGATCTTGGTGTACTCTATTACGAACAACATTTCAAAGAACGAACAATCAATCGACTCAAACGAAAGGCTTCTGATCTCGGCTTTCTCTTGGTCCCATTAGCAGCACCTTCTACTTCCTGAGTTTGTTACTTAGGAGCGCTTCCACCACGCCTCCGGCGCGGTTCTTTCAATAAGTAACGGACTCTTGATTCTTTCTACCTCTCATAGTACTATGCATACGACTTCGACCAGGCAGCTAAAACCGAGCCGCCAATGGAGTTAATGGATCTTTGATTCATAACCCACATTTAGGAGCGTGGTTCCGACTGTTCGTGCTTCGTTCATTGGTGGATGCCTTTGTGCATACCCCGTTCAGGAGGTTACCTCTTCACCTTGCAACAGTCGGGCCTGGTTTTGAAGTCGTTCTTCTGTGATCTCCGAAATAACGACGGAGACCACTTCCAAGAACTATGCCCTTACAATAATATTAACAATAGCTCTTACCCTCTAACATCGTTTATCGCATTTCTTGTGCGTGTCAGTTACTCAGGAGGAGGAGGCGCAATGACAATATCATAAAACCAACCATCGTACCAATGGTTTTTATTTTCTCTCATATCTTATGTGTTATATTTAAAACTGCCATTTGGACAGGGTGTCGCGCATTCCAGACATGGGGACTATGGGTACCTATGCTTCAAGTTCTTTTGAAATGGCTATAGCGGCGACAGTTCCGTCCGAAACAGCAGTAGTGATTTGCCTGAAATGTTTTGTTGCAACGTCACCCACAGCATAGACATCTTTCAGGTTCGTATGCGCCACCGCATCGGTTTTGATGTAGCCCCATTGGTCAAGATCAAACGACGATGCAATTTCTTCCAGATTCGGTTTCATCCCGGCAAAGATAAAGACTCCATCGCACTCAAATGTTTTTAGTTGTTTTGTCTTCAAATCTTCTGCTATAACTTTGCGGACACTGGTTCCCTCTTTTACAAACTCCCGTGGTTCATGCCCAAAAATGAATTTCATCTTCGGATTTGCGAAGGCTTTTTCCTGTGCTACTTTGTTTGCCTGTAGCTTATCAAACTGGTGAACAATGGTAACAGTTCTTGCAAACTTCGTGAGGAATATGGATTCTTCAATGGCAGAGTTTCCACCTCCAATGATAATGATGTCTTTTCCTTCGTAAAATTTTCCGTCGCACGTTGCGCAATAGGAAATCCCCTGACCTTTATATTCACGCTCCCCCTTCACACCAAGATATTTGGGAGAAGAACCGGTGGCAACGATGATCTTCTTTGCACGGATTGTTTCGACGCTATCGATGACCACTTCTTTATTGATCAGATCAATTTCCGTTATATCTACCGCAACTCGGAAATCTGCTCCCGCCGCCTTTGCCTGTTCGGACATATGATGCATCAGCATATATCCCTCGATCGGTTCTGAAAAACCAGGATAATTGCTAACAAGGTGGGTAACTTTAACCTGTCCACCTGGAAGTTCCTTATCGACGACGATCGTTTTCAATTTTGCCTGTGCCGTGTAAATTGCAGCTGCTAATCCAGATGGACCCGCACCAAGCACAAGAACATCACAAGAAGTCTCTGTGGGGACGATGGATGCTTTCAGTGCGGTTTTCCGCTCCTTTGGAAGCAACAGTTCGAGATTCTTGACGATCTCAGAACGCTTGATGCCCCCTGATAATTGTTCCCCGACTCGTTCACCTTTTTTATAGAACAGTAGCGTGGGAGATGAAAGTACACCAAGTCTTACCGCAAGTTCCCGATTCTCTTGGCGGAACATCTTTAAGAACTTTATATCCTTACCATAGAGTTCACTCAGCGGTTCAAATTTCGCGGCCAGCGCTTCGCATGGTGGACATTCAGTGGAATAGAAGTCGAGGGCGACATTGCCACCCTGAAGAACAGCTTCATCATACTCTGCCGCAGTAATGTATCGAATCGAATCACTCATTGTTTATGCTACCTCTCGTTTGAAATAGGTTGAAATGCCCATGCTGACGAGTTCTTTAACAGGAACGCAGTCGGGGGCATGAAGACTGCCTGTTGCGTTGAAAGCAACCGAGGCACATCCACCGCCGCAGGCCAGCTGCAGATTGCACGTTTTGCATTTCTCAATAACGGTAACATCCCGTTCTTCCCATTGCTCAATAATCTTATGCCTCTTTTGAACACCAGGGAAAAATGTACCGAGTGATTCGGCCGCTTTGCCTACGGTTGCAGTGCAAGAATAGATGTTGCCGGTATAATCGAATGCCCATTCTGATTTTGTCCCGGGGCATGAATCGAACAATGGACTTGGCAGTTCGCCATTTTCAAAAAGAAACTTAGAAATAGAAAATGCCGGTTTGTGGAATTCCAATATCTCTGGATGTGTTTGCACTAATGTATACAGTTCCCGAAACATCTCAACGCGGCTGAATAATTTCGACCGGTCGGTTTGGCACGTATGCAGTTCGTAATTTCGTCCGAGCTGAGTCTTAAAATATGGATTATTTGTCCACCCTTTACCCCTGGCAAAGCGAGATAAAGAAACCAATTCATTGATGTTCTGCCTATCTATGACCATTCTGAGATTGATTGTCAGCTTCTGTTCTAATGCTCGATCGATACCCGCTACTATCTGATGGAAGGTCGAACCGCCCCCTTTTAATGGGCGCCGGAGGTCATGAAATTCCTGCATGCCGTCTAAGGTTACCTGGATTTCCCGAATCCGATATTGGATGAGAAGGTCTACATACTCTGCCAGATGATATCCGTTGGTCACAAAGGCTGTTTCAAGTCCGGCTTCCTTGGCTTTCTCTAAGAGAAGCTTAACAACATTGAAATACGATTCACCCTTGAGTAGTGGTTCACCGCCAAAGATGGTGAGATATTTTTTCCTTCCCGCAAATTCCTTTTTGATATATCCGAAGAAGGAATCGATCACATCACCGTTTGGCAGTACTACTTGATTGGAATAACTTTCCTGATAACAATATGCACAGCCAAAGTTGCAGGAATACCAAGGAACAAAGAAGATCTGAATTTCTTCCTGATCACGCTTGTCGATAAAATCTGCATAGCGCTGCCGATAGAGCTTTGTTTCGGCTTCAGGATCGCTTAGATATCCTTTCGAGGTATACTCATTGATGTCGCTATATCGCTGAGAAATGATTTCTGCTGCTTTTTCCGCAGAAAGGATATCGGCATTGCCGGTGAGAACATTCATCAGAATATAGTTATCTGAATCTGCTATGCGGGTAAAAATATTATGTTTCGAAAAATTCATAGTAATACTGGAAGAAGAAGCAAAGCCATAAAAAAAGTGAAATCGGTTGTTGTGATTAGTTATGACAGCCTGGTGCGTTTTGGGTCGTTTTAGCACAGCATAGCGCCGTGCTGGTTGTTGTTTTCGTTTTTTTCGTAATCAGAGATTTCATAGAGACCTCCTTTCTCGATTAAACGGATCAGCCTATGATCCGCAATTACACGATGACTTCGTTGCTAAGACTGTAAAGCTGACAACTGAGATTTTACCCTTCTCATATGGCTTGCTCTCTTCAACAATAGAAATATTTTTAAAACCCACCTTGTTTAGGATGTTCACATACGAGTCTTTTGTGATTGATCCGGCCCAGCATTCGGCAACAGCAACTGGGTCATTGGCATATTCGACAGGAACCGGTTCTGTTGAGTATATATCGCTGACGACAAACCGTCCCCCTTTTTTCAAGATACGCTTGATCTCTATCCAGACCGCAAGTTTATCTTTTGCATGATTAATCGTGCAGTTCGAAATCACAAGGTCAGCTATTCCATCTCCCAAATTCAATTCTTCCAATTCCGAACGGACAAGGGAAATATTCGAATAGCCAAACTTATCAACAGTTTTCTTTGCTTTAGCAAGCATACCTTCAGAGATGTCGACTCCAAAGACATGACCGTCCGGCCCTACTGCCTCACGTAACCGAATCAGGTCGGTACCTTTACCGCATCCCAGATCCACACACACTTCACCAATTTTTGGCTGACTTAATTCAAATGCACCGCCGCAAGAAAGGCAGCATTCCTTCTCCGAGAGATCGGTGTAGCGTTTTTCGATTTCAATGGTGTACATACATATCCTTCAGTTTCTAACGAAAATTGCTGTTTCCGGGTCTTGTATCCTGAGATAGGATGCAGGATGAAAGAAAAAGGATTCACAAAGAAAGTGAAGATGAAGATTTCCTCTGAAGAATGAGGAGGAGGAGGAAAAAGGTAGGAAAGCGTTAAATTTTCATAAAAATCTACCGTTTCCTAACCAAGGATAATAAGTCGGCCATGAACTTCTTATGGAATTGTGCTGAAATGACAGGTGTTGGGCAAGTTCGATACAAAAATACTGTTTTTTTAAGCGAGTCCAGATCAGCAGAACATTTCGGACAGGTTTGAAGATGTTTTTTGATTGCGCGGCATTTTCGGGAATTCAACTGTTCATCCAGATTTTCACAGACATATTTTGCCACCTCGGTGCAACGCACTTTGCTTGCAGGATTTGTTTTCATAGTTCCATATACTCCTGAAGTTGTTTGCGGAGAAACACGCGTGCCCGGCGGAGTCTCGATTTTACTGCAGGAACAGAGACTTTAAGAATTTTGGCCACTTCCTCTGATGACCGTCCCTCAATATCACGCAAGATGAAAACAATTCGTTGTTCCATAGGAAGATTCAAAATAGCGGTGTCAAGAAGCTCGCGAAGCTCCTTATTGACCACCTCATCCTGCGGTGTCTGCTTGAGCGAAACGAGTGTTTGAAGCTGCGCCCCATCACCATGAAGCTCTGAATCCCCATGGCCGCTCTCTGGAGATTCGATCGAGACAGAAGATTTCTCCAGCTTACTCTGTCTTCGTTTCATTAGACAATTATTCGTGACGATTTGATAGAGCCATGTGCTGAATTTTGCTTTTCCGTTGAACTGGTCGAGCTTGCGATAGACGTTCACAAATGTATCTTGCAGTGTTTCTGTTGCCTTTTCTTCATTGCGGCATACTTTGAAGGCAAAGCTGTACACGGTGGACTCATATTTTTTCACAAGGAGTGAAAACGCGCGCTGGTCCCCCTTTTGGGCCTTGCGAACCAGTTCCGTTTCATTATCATAATTCTGAATATGTTCTATGTTCATATACAAGAAGATACGAAGAGATCAGATAAAGAGAAAGATTGAAAATGCGGATTCACCATACAATATTATGGTCCTTTGTTCTCAATTCTTTTTCATTCCCGTGCATCCGACCAATTGCGCCGCCGGCAGGTTGCTTTTTAAGGCCTGACGGTTTGCGGGAAAATGACATGAGTGAAGAATTTCTCTCAATCAGATATGCGAGAAGGTTCTTCATCGTCGGCACATGATCTCCCGTTTACCGAATTACTCCGGCATGGCCGGTTTATTCCTTTTATTCTTCTTCTTGATGGCATGCCGTCCGGTGCCGTCGCCTTCATCCCGGATGCCTCCGGCGGGATTCAACTGATCAAGAGCAGCTTGCAGACGTTTGCGTGCGGCAATCGCTGTAGGATCCTTCGTGCTGGCCGGTACGACTATCTCCTCGAAAGGAGCTGTACTCATGTCGAAGAGATATCTATCAAACGGACTGCCCATATTCTCAAAGTGATTTCTGTACGATATTTTCCCCTTTCTCGTCTCATCCCTGATTCATCAGATGAGTGAATCAAGAAAGTCCACGGAATACTCTTGACCCGACAGCAAGGTTGTCCATTCAGAACATTGTTGTGGACTGTACTTTTGTTCTGCAATATGGAGATTCAGGAAGATATCATCATTCTGCATTTTTTCAATCTGTAGATAGGACCATTTTTGCGGTTCTTTAGCAAAAGGAAGAAGATACTTCAGCGCCTTGAGAATGGATCCTCCATGGGCCGATTGATAATTCCAGAGATCCACACCCACGTGGTCCCCGAGCAACGCCAGATGTATCAATGCCATCAGATTATAATTGCTGTATCGCCAGGATTTTGTCCGCGCTAATTCAAGCGGCTGTTTCCCGTCTCTCTCAATTTGTATATCGATGCGCTTCTTCTTTGTTGCTTCCAGGACCTTCTTCGCAGCATTTGGCTTTCCAAGAAAAAGAGCCAGCGCACTCACTTGCACATCATACCAGGATCCATGATTATTCCTTTCCTTGGATTCATCCAATCCATATTGATGCGTGGTTAGCCATTGATAGTACTCTCTCAACCAGTGGGTCATCGCCTTATCATCTGTCCCTTTCCAATCCTTTGAAGTCCTCAGAAGAACAACTGCATCGAGTACTTTGTACAGCTCATGTGTTTCGATGATGCCAATGCCTCTGCCCGTATTGATTCCCGGAATATACTGCGCATAGTTCATATTGGGATTCATCTTTGTTGCTTCATCAATGAACCAAGTTCGCAATAGTTCCCTGGCTTTTACAGCATAGGATGTCTGATGCGTAATGTAATACGCTACAGACAATACCTCTGTTGAATGGACCATTGCAGAGATTTCTGAAGGATCTGTTATTGCATTATATTCCGGATTTCGCTCACCGTCCCTACGAATATAAGGCAATCTATTGGGCTTGGTTGTATCAGGCCACCAATAGGGTCCCATACTTAAATAGTCATGTTTGGATCCGCTGGGAGGAGTCTGCGCTTTATCCATGACGGACAGAAGCCTCATGGCAAGAAGCGTGTCTGCCTCTTGAATGAATATCCTGAACCTAGGCATTTTCTGGAGTTTCTTTTGGAGGAACAGTTCACGCGAATCAAGCATCTTTTTCGAATCCAGTATCAGGGTTTTCGGTCCCTTTGGAATCGAAAACAAGAATGTAGCACACACAACTACCAGCAACAGTACTTTAGCCATACAATTCATTCCATTGCCTCTTCTCTCGTTTCAATAGAACATAGAAGGAGCCTTACTCTTTTCCATGACCAGAATAATAGCTCCTTCGACCTCAACCGTACTATTTTCTCGTGTAATCTTATCTTACATCTTTGTTATTCACATCGATCATTATAAGACGATCATTCCGGTGTCACTTTCTTCTTCGTTCTGAGATTTTTTTCGATCGTTTTATCCACTTTCTTCTTGGCTTCTTTCTTCGCTTGCTTGCTGGCATGTCTGCCGGTTCCGTCTCCTTCATCCAGGATACCACCGGCAGGATTGAGTTTATCGAGCGCTGCCTGTAAACGTTTTCGCGCGGCTATTGCAGCAGGATCCGTTGTGTCCGCAGGTACAAGTATTTCTTCAAACGGAGCGTTGCTCATATCATAGAGTTCTCCCGCTTGATTGAGTTTCCATCCTGCTTCACGCGTGTACCACATTCTGGCAAGCTGAATGTAAATCCATTCCCGCGGATTCTCTTTTTCACCATGCAATTGGGCATTGATACTTGTCCCATCGAATGTATTGGTCTTCGGCAATTTCGTGCCTGTCAGTTCCGCAAAGGTTGGCATGAAATCTGTCGAATCGATCATATCATCACAAAGTTTACCTGCGGGAGTCGTGCCGGGCCAATTCGCAATGAGAGGAACAAGGGCACCACCCTCCAACATAGATCCTTTTTGACCTGATAACCGCCGACCACCGATCGTTGAGGTCGCGGCATGCCCTCCCGCTGTTCCATTATCCCCAAAGAACAGAACAAGGGTGTTCTCACGCAGTTTCAGTCGTTCAAGTTCTGCGACGAGTTTACCGACGAGCTTGTCCATATACCATATATTATCCGCGTACCAATTCTTTTCGCCGGTTGCACTGTCAGGGGTCTGCATGATTTCGCCGTGAATGTGTGACAACGAATAGTACACATAGAACGGATCTTTTTGATGCTTCTTAAGGAAGTTCACGAGATGATTGTGCATCAGGTCAGGCATGTACTCTTTATCCTGGAGAATTTTTGTCTTCCCGTTCACGACATACTCCACACCACCTAGTTTTGTATTCCAGTAAACACCGCTTCCCCGGAACTTCAGGTAATCGTCGAAATCAAATTCTGCTGGTCCATAGGGAAGTTGACCCCATTTGCCAATCATTGAGGTAACATAGCCAGCTTGCTTTAGGACCTTCGGAGTCATGATTTCAACTGCCGGTTCGAATTGTCCGGTAGCATCCTGGTTGGTTGCACCGGTGCGAAAAGCATAGCGCCCTGTTAGAATGCATGCCCGAGAGGGACCGCAGAGGGGTGCTGTGTATGCATGAGTAAAACGAATACCTTCTTTGGCGAGTTTATCAATGTTCGGGGTTTTATAGTTGTCCGCACCATAGCAGCCCACATCCCCGATGCCCAGATCATCTGCCAGGATGAAAATGATATTAGGCTTTTTCTCGCCGAACAGAGACCTTGGTGAGAGTTCCTTAGCTAGCAATTGATTTTTCAAAGCAGCTGAACCGGCGGCAATCATACCGGCAGTTTGAATAAATTTTCTTCTATCCATAACAACCTCTTTCATTTTCTCTTTGAATGTACTATTATTTCGAATTTAGAGTTGATATTTCTTCCACCCTTTCCCGCTCGCCAACATTTCGTGCAGGGTGGCAATCAGATCTTTATACTTCGGTTCATCCACAATACATTCTTTACAGAGCGGGTCGTTCTTGAGATCGTACAGTTCCTTTGCGACAATCCCTCCTGTTTTGATATTGATCCACTCATTGTATCGATATTGATCAGTGCGAATGGAATAACCCATGATCTTATTCTTCCCACGCGGGTACTGACTGAACGCAGCTTTTTTCCAGGGCTTCGAAGGATTTTCCATGAGTGGAGCCATACTGGTACCCTCCATACCCTCAGAAAGGGGAAGGCCGCATAACTCTGTTAACGTCGGAAAAATATCAACGAACTCTGTCAGTGCATTGACCCTCACTCCTTTCGGAAAATCAGGATCAGAGATAATCATTGGTACATGCGTGTCCAATTCGAAGTTCGTATGTTTACTCCATTCCGAGTATTCTCCTAATTTCCATCCATGATCTCCCCACAATATAATAATAGTGTCCTTCCTTAAATCTAACCTATCAAGTTCCGTTAAAATCTTTCCGACCTGGGCATCCATATAACTTACGCATGCATAATAGCCATGAATGAGCTCCCTTGTCTTTGCCGTATCACAAGGTCCCACATCGGGAATGTCTGAGTAGGAACGGAGTTCGCCCCAACCCTGGAATGCAAGATCGGGTGCATGATGCGGACGTTCAGGGTATGGAAGTGGTATCTTAGAACGGTCATACAAATCCCAATATTTCTTCGGAGCGACAAAAGGAAGATGCGGTTTTCTAAACCCGACGCCGAGGAAAAACGGGTGATGCTCCCCTCCTTTCGTCGATTTCGCTTTTGGTGCTAGCCGCTGGAGAGATTCAATGGCCATCTGGGCATACAATCCATCCTCAAATGTCTCATCCGGAACATCGGCGCCTTCTGTTGCAGGACCACGCATCCGAGATTCGTCTTCTGCCTCCTCTTTATTCGTCTTCGTTATTTTTCCCCCCTCTTTTTTGAGTCGATTGTTTTTCTCAAGCCCATATTGATCTGCTTTTGCATAGCGGTGGGGGATGCTGTATGATGGCGGATCTTCGTACCCGGGATGAAATAACTTACCCATTCCTTCTGAAAAATATCCATTATTTTTAAAGTATTGCTGGAGAGTGACCACATCCGGCATCGTTGTTCGAATATGAGTTTTCAAATCATAAATTTTTGTTGTATCAGGTCTTCTTCCGGTGAGCAAACTTGCCCGCGACGGAGCGCACACAGCCTGCTGGCAGTACGTTCGTTCGAAGAGAATGCCATTTTTTGCAAGTGCGTCGATATTGGGAGATTTGACCATAGGATGGCCGTAGCATCCCAATTCAGGACGAAGGTCATCGACAGCTAGAAACAGCACGTTCTTCCTTCTTGCTGCGAAGGAAGAAAAGAATAAACTATTCTCACTAAAGATTTTTTTGAAGGGTGAGAATCCGATCATCCCTCCGACACCTAACGCTGCTGTTGTTGTAATAAAATCACGTCTGTTTTGTTTCATGGTATCCTCCTAAGATTTTCATTATAGAATAGACTGCTCCTATTCCGGTCTATAAAAGAACTACTCAGTCCTCATAATCTACTTTTAATTTTGATCTTTCTTTTTTCCTTGTCGCTTTCGCTTTTTCAGCAGCGCGAATGTTTTGAATCGTGCGATCCTGCGGCAGCGGTGTGAGCCCGCGTTGCGATAAATTGGCCATTAATTCTTTTTTTAGGGCTGCCTTTATTTCCATGTACGATGGATCGTTTGAATAATTCATTGTTTCACCGGGATTCACTTCCAAGTCCGTTAGCATTTCGGGATTTCCCGGCAGTTCATAGATTGTGAATTTATATCGTCCGTCAGTAATTTGATATGCGTTATAATCTTCCGTGACGATATATTTGCGGTCAGGTTTCTTCCCGTTGTCAGTGAGATATGGTTTCAGTGAAACACCGGGAAGCCCTTTCGGTATTTTTATCTCCGCCAGATCGCAGATTGTTGGAAGGAAGTCCAGGCCATTACAGGTGAGCGTAGACTTATCGGCATAATTAGGTTTGATCCCCTTTCCGGCGAAAATCAGCGGCACTCGCTGACATTCCTTGAACATAACATTTTTGGTTATCAAACCATGCGCCCTATTCATCTCTCCGTGATCGGAAGTAAAGACAATAATCGTATTCTCTTCTAGTCCCGCATTTTTCAGCGCAGTTAATGCACGGCCAATTTGCGCATCAACACTTTCCGTCAATCGATAGTACATCCAGCTATAAAGATCCCACTGAGCATCATCCCAATCCCGGCCCTGCGTGCTCATATTGACCATACTCGGCTGTTCATCGGTAATGGGTGCGGTATTGGTTGGTCTCGGTGGAATTTGTTTCCGATATTCTTCCAGACTTAAGGATTTTTGAACAGCAAGTAATCTTTTCGTTTCACGTGCATTGTCTTCTGACAACCCGTCGGGGTAGCGTTTATCCGCACCGGCCTTATAACAGATGTCGTGCGGATTCAAAAAAGAAAGGAATAAGAAGAAAGGTTTCTCCTGTTTCTTTTTTCCGATTTCAGCAAATATCTTTTCCGCGTACAGAGCCGGACCGTCGTAAGGATCTCTATCATTGAGGGTAAACCCATATTCGGAGACATCCTTCGTTCCATAGAGATGTGTTTTGCCTGAATAGAGTGTATTGTACCCCGCTTTGCGAAATATGTTCCCTAATGCATCTTTTGCAGTAATCGCATGTACTTTGGAAATGTTTGCCGCGGAGGTATTTTCCTTGACACCAACTTCGGACGCATAATGTCCCGTTAACAGGGAAAAGCGTGACGGCATGCAGACCGGGTTGGCGCAATAATTTTTATCAAAACGATATCCCATCCTGGCAATGGAGTCCATATTCGGCGTTTTGAGCCATGGATTTCCCATGCAGCTCATCATCGTGTATGATTGCTGATCGGTCATGATGAATAAAACGTTTGGCTTTTTTACCGAAGTATCCGGTCTCGGGAATACTCCTTTCCCCCATACATACTCACCAAGCAAAGTTGTCCCTGCAACAACTCCAGCCCCTTTGATAAATCTTCTTCTATCCATACATCACCTCTGAAGGTTTTGTTTCCATTGACCTGCTAATGCCTGCAATTTATTGTCGGCATGTGCAAAGAACATTTTATACGACTGGCAAAAATGATTCGAGCCGTTATCCTGAGGATCGCGTATCCGATCCTTGGTGCATCCCCCCTGGCATTTTTGCAGCCACTCACAGGAGATACATTCCTCCGGCAACAACGATTTCATATTTCCAAATTCTTCCTGGCGAGCCGAATTGAGCATCTCATCCAAGTTGTGCGTCATGACATTTCCGAGCTTCCACCTGTCTTCCACAAAAAAATCACATGAAAACACGTCGCCGTTATGTTCTACGACCAGATACTCACCGCATGTTTTCATGAGAGTACAGTCAGGAGCGGATAACCCGACATATTTGTGAAAGACAGAATCGAAATAGCGCACTGACGTTGCCGCAACTCCATCCGTAATGTCGGCATACCAGAGGTCAAAAATCCTATTCAGAAATTCCCCATAGCTTTCTGCAGAGACAGAAAACGAAGAAGCCGTCGCAGGGTCCTTTGAGTCTGTTTCCACGCATGGAATGAATTGCATATAATTCAACCCGAGTGCTTTATGGTATGCATAGATCTCTTCTGGATAATGAACAGAATAATCATTCACGACAATAAGTGCGTTGGTTGCGACTCCTGCATCCAGGAGCAGTTTGGCTTTGTCGTTTACTTTTTTCCATGTTCCCTTTCCCTGTTTATTGAATCGATAATGATCATGAATATGGTCGGGTCCATCCAGAGAAAGACCAACTAAAAAGTTATAGCGTGCCAGGAACTTCGCCCATTCCTGATTGATAAGAATACCATTCGTTTGAAATCCATTACCAACCGTTTTACCATTGCCGTAGTGTTCCTGAAATTGAACTGCCTTTTTGAAAAATGACAATCCCATAACCGTGGGCTCTCCCCCTTGCCATCCAAAGGACATATGTGGACTGCTCTGCCGGAGAGACTGTTTCACCAATTCTTCCAGAACGGCAAGGGACATACGGTGCGTTTGAGTCTTCGGGAAATACTCGGCCTTCTCGAGATAAAAGCAATACGTGCAGTCCAGATTACAATCCGGGCCGCTTGGTTTTATTAACAGTGAATTGAGCGGTTTTTTCATACTCTCATTTCATGAGAACATTATGGTTTTGCATTTTGCCAGCCAGCAGCCATTTGCGCATGCAATTTTTTTACGAGTTCTTTGTTCTCCGGCTTGAACACAATACTCTCCTTACAAAGCGGATCGTTCTTCAGATCATATAATTCTCTTTCTTGTACTTCTTTCGATTCCCGATTTATCCATTCGGTGTAGCGATATTGATCCGTCCTCATGGAATATCCCATCATATTATGCGGACGAGGATATTGACTGAAAGCCGCTTTCTTCCATAGTTTTTCTTGATCGCTTAAGAGGGGAACCATACTGGTTCCCTCTAGGTCTTGCGCGACTGGAAGGCCGCATAATTCTGACAATGTCGGGTAAATATCGACAAACTCTGTCAGGGCATGGACTCGGACACCTTTCGGATAATCAGGGTCAGAGATAATCATAGGCACATGCGTGTCCAGTTCAAAATTCGTGTGTTTGCACCACATGGAATATTCGCCCAGTTTCCATCCGTGATCACCCCAGAGAACCACGATCGTATCTTTTCTCAGATCCAAACGATCAAGTTCAGACAAGAGTTTCCCTACCTGTGCATCGGTGAAACTTACACCGGCATAGTACCCATGAATTAATTCTCTTGTTTTTGCCTCGTCGCAGTTCCCTACTTCAGGAATGTCTGAATACTTCCGCATCTCAGCCCAATTCGTAAATGCGATCTCAGGTGCATTCTTCGGTTTGTCAGGATAGGGAAGCGGGATCTTGCTGCGATCGTAGAGATCCCAATACTTTTGGGGTGAACAAAACGGTAGGTGCGGTTTCCGAAATCCGACGCCAAGGAAAAACGGCTGCCGATCCTTTTCATTCTTCGCTTTTGCCTTAGGTGCAAGCCGATTCAGAGATTCGATTGCCATTTGGGCAAGCTTACCATCCTGATATGCCTCGTCGGGCACGTCAGCACATTCTGTCGCTGGGCCGCGCAGAAGACCGGGCTCCTCAGAAGTATCGCTGCCTGGTTTTCCTCCCGATTTTTGCAGTTTACTATTCTCCTCAAGTGCATAGACACCCCCCTTAGGATAGCGATGAGGGACACTATACGAAGCTGGATCTTCTAAACCGGAATGGAACAATTTTCCCATTCCCTCAGAGAAATATCCGTTGTTCTTGAAATGCTGCTGCAGTGTGACCACATCCGGCATCGTCGTTCTAATGTGGGTTTTCAGATCATACACTTTGGTGGTATCCGGTCTTTTTCCCGTGAGAAGGCTCGCGCGGGTCGGCCCGCATACTGCCTGCTGGCAGTAGGTTCGTTCGAAGAGAACTCCGCTCTTCGCAAGCGCATCGATATGGGGAGACTTGACCATGGGATGACCATAGCAGCCCAATTCCGGGCGAAGATCATCAATTGCAAGGAAGAGTATATTCTTTCTCCGTGCAGTGATCGATGTAAAAAGCGATGCATTCTCTGCAAAGATTTTATTGAACGGAGAAGAACCTATCATTCCTCCGATCCCAAGAGCTGCTGTCGCCGTTAAAAAATCGCGTCGCGTTTGATTCATACGATCCTCCAGTTACTTTAATAAAATTATTTTCCGTGATTCAGTGTTGTTATTTACATGCCCGTTCCGACCTTCGGTCGGAACGAGGTCTCGCTCGCCTCGCTCCGTGTTCGGCGAAGCAGGTTGTGCCGACGGCACGACGGACATTCTGCAAAAGTACACACCACTTGGATAGCGTGCGGCATTCCAGAGCACAAAATAGGATCCTGGATTCTTCTTCTCATTCACCAGCACTGCAATTTCACGTCCTATAAGGTCATACACTGAAAGCTTAACAAATTCGAAATTCGACCCGCCTGCCGGACGGGCAGGAATCCGAAATCCGAACTTTGTTGTTGGATTAAACGGATTGGGATAGTTCTGATCGAGCGTGAAGTTCTTTGGAGTGATATCGTTTCGTTCAGATTCACTGGCAAATAAAACCTGCAGACTCCCGGGACCGACATCACTTAACGTAACAGGTTTGATGGTGACGGGGGCACTAGAGACCTCATCAGCACCGATATCGGGCAAACCATCCCGCAGCTGTCCATCCATATCAATTGCCACAAATGAATAACTCCCCTGTGCTGAATTGATCAAAGGACTATTAGCAGCCGGGCGGAAAAGTCCGTCTGCCTGGAGACTTAATAAAGGGTCAATATTTGCGAATCCCGGAGGAACCGGAAATATTCCCAGCGAAGTACCATAAAATATATTCGCCGACCACATGGTATGAGTGGCGGTATCAATCTGAGTAAATAAGGGAGATTGTGTGATTCCGTTTTCACCTTTTATAACATTATTTACAAAAGTGACACTGTCCGGAGGTACTATGCTCAGTCCATCACCATCAATACCAACATTAATATTATTCGCATTGCTGACAAAGGTATTGAAGGCAACAAGAAGCCGTCTGACGGGAAAGTATTGGGCTTCCGTTGTTGTATCAGTAACCTCATGTCCATTTTCAATGGAGAGCGCCGACCTGACGTCTTTTCCCCGCAACCCCGAAAAATAGTTGTTATATATTCTATGATCATTTCCATGAACACGGATACCGCCTGTATTGCTTGTACCATTGCCTAAAAAGAAATTTCCGTAAATCTGGCACCGCCGTCCCTGCCGCAGACAGACTGTCCCTTCGTTATTCAAAAATGTATTATACCGGATGATATTTTCGCACGATTTATTTGAAATAGTTTCCACTTCCCCGTTGCACTTCTCAAAGAGGTTAAATTCGACAACAGAATTTGAATTAAAGAGTGAAAGCGGACCTGACCCTATCTTAACCGTTTCCTGACCGTTAACACCGAGATTAGGTCTATTTGCAAAATAATTTAAATCTATTTGGGCATAATTTGCATCAGGTACATCTCTTGTCACCTGGAACATGGGACCATCGTGATTTTTTCCGCTTAAGTAACAATGATCCATCCGATTATATGTGCCGTACATATTGACCCATATGTAACTCGTTGTAGAACTGGCTGGATTGCAATTCAAGAAAGCTGATTTTGTCAAACGAGAGTGGTTTGCATAGGTGCCACTGCTGCTCCTGTATTCAACCAGATGATTCTTCGAACTCACCGCATTCTTGAAAAAGAGTCCCTCAACTTTCAGATAATTCCCGCCAATTCTGAGATTGGAATTTCCCGTTATAATCACGCTACCGAACGTTTCTGCACACAGAACGATGGGGAGAGATGCCGTTCCGTTCTTTCCACTGAATTCAATCAGTACATTCTGCCACGTTTGATTCGCAAGCGTAATCGTATCTCCCGCGACCACACTGGACAGAGCGGTGTTAAACCCAGAAACAGTAGTAACACGAGTGTTCGAGGCGAAACCAGCGTACGAAATAACTCCAAGAAGCAGGATGATGGAGCATATTATTTGTTTCATTCAAACTCCCTTACTCGTCGTATCATTTACTCTTCTTCTTCATCCTTTTTGTTCTTTTTCTTGATCTTTTTACCAGTTTTATCTTTTTTCCCCTTGCCTGAGTGTCGACCTGTGCCGTCACCTTCGTCTAGGATTCCACCCGCCGGATTGAGCTGATCGAGGGCAGCCTGAAGTCGCGTGCGTGCGGCGATCGCTGCAAGATTTTTCGTGTTTGCCGCCACGAGTTTTTCTTCGAATGGAGCATTGGTCATATCAAACAGTTCGCCATCCTGCGTTAGTTTCCAAGATTTATCCCGAACGTACCAGTTGTCGGCAAGTTGAATGTACACCCACTCGCGCGGCTCTCCTTTTTCACCATGTATCTGTGCGTTAAAACTGCGACCATCGATAATTGTTGTTTTAAACAGTTTTATATTTGCCATTTCAGCAAACGTCGTCAAAAAGTCAGTAGAATCAATCATATCATCACAAATCTTTCCTGCGGGAGTTACACCGGGCCAGTTAACGATCAGAGGCTCTAAACTCCCCCCCTCCAGCATGGTTCCTTTTTGACCGATGAGGCGTTTTCCTCCGATGGTTGCCTCATTGGCGTGTGCTTTGGCCGTACCGTTGTCACTGAAGAAAACGATCATTGTATTTTCTCGGAGTTTTAACCGATCAAGTTCGGCGACAAACTTGCCGACGAGCTTGTCCATATAGGTAATGTTGTCCGCATAAATGTTCTTGCTATTCGGTCCGCTGTCGGGTGTGGGAAGAATGTCAGCGTGGATATGCGACATTGAGTAATAGACATAGAAAGGATCGTCTTTATGACGCGTGATGAAGTCCACTGCAAAATTATGCATCATGTCAGGTAGGTATTCGCCGTCCAGCAACGGAGTCTTTTTGCCGTTGATGGTGTAGGTTTTAGCTTTTTTTTGTGTGTTCCAATATTGGCCGCTGCCTTGAAATCGTAAATATTCGTCGAAACCCCAATCGCTCGGTTCGAGCGGCATCTGGCTCCATTTTCCGATCATGGACGTGAAGTAACCCGCAGATTTTGAAACTTTGGCTATGATAGTTTCGTTTGCGGGTTTGAGCAAACCTACCTCGTCTTGATTTGTACCACCAGTGCGAAACGCATAACGTCCGGTCAGGATGCATGCGCGGGATGGTCCGCATAGCGACGGCGTATAGGCATGGGTGAATCGTGTGCCCTCCTGTGCGAGTTTGTCGATATGAGGCGTCCGGTAATTGTCCGCACCATAGCAGCTCACTTCTCCGATACCAAGGTCATCTGCAAGAATGAAGATGATATTCGGTTTCTTGCCAGACAAGAGAGCGCCGGAAACAAGTTCTTTCGCGAACGATAAATTACGTGCCATCGCAGTTCCAGCGGCGATCGCTCCGACAGTGGTTATAAATTCTCGACGTTTCACCCTCTACCTCCTATTTTAAATACAACATTTTTTTTGTTACAGATCCGAATCGTCCTACCAGTGTGTACAAATAAACACTGCTTGGCAGATTGAATTGCTGCAGACTGAACTGCACGGTGTACACACCAGGAGATTTCTCTTCATTTACCAGTTTGACAATTTCCTCACCCAACAGGTTGACTACTTGCAAGACTATATGTTCTTTTTTTGCAACCTTGTAGTCGATGCTTGTTGATGGATTAAACGGATTGGGATAATTTTGTTCTAGAGAAAATTCTTTGGGTATTTCCGAATTATTTTGATGGACAGCGGTGCCTCCACTGCCTAGCCGATCTTTCAGCTGTTGTTCAAATAATGATTCGGGTATTAATTGAGCGGTGTAATTATTAAACCCTTCGACGTACCCCACTGCATATTGAGGATATTCGAGATTCACATTCACCGATTCGCCATAACCGCCTATGCAATAATTCTGTGCTGTTGAAGGTTTCATAACACAAATACGACCATGTGGAGCGACCGCTCTTCGCAAGTCGGGATTCCAGATCACCGAATACGCTGCAGACCATCCATGACTCGTCCCGCCATTCCCGTTGGTTGTTAATGTTAACACCAGACCGGGATTCTGTCCTGTAGGCAAACTCCCGGAATCTCTAAAACAATCGTACAATAGCCCTTGGGGCCATTTCATATGACCTTCACTGGGGTTGGTAGGATCCACAGACTTGCATCGGTGAAACACACAATACCCGGACTGCGAGGTACCGCTGTTCTCAAACTGATGACGCCCTTTGGTAGCATAACACTTTGTCATTAAGATGCTGGCTGTCCATTCAACGATCTGAAAGTTATCCCGCTGACCGCCATCAAGTAATGCAACAGGCTGTAGCGCCTGACAATTATCAAGAGTGATACGGTTCGCAGTCCCTATTTGAAAACCAGATTGACCGAAATGCATCACAACAACGTTCCTTGCCCAGGAATCTTCTATATCAAACATCTGCACACCCCACCAGGCATGGTTCTCGTCGATATATTCATTTGTCCAGTTTTGAATGTCGATTCGGAGATCTTCAATGCCCATGAGTGACTTCGTCGTTGATTTGCTAATCTTATAAATATAGGATTGCGATAATGACAGATTCAAATGATTCGTCACGGGAACATCAATGGTTATGGTATTACCATTGATGGCGGTAATTGTTCTATTCATTTCTATGTCCTGTGTACCTGCTGTCCAGGCAGGATCAGTATCTGTCGCACCATAATCAACTGCCGCGATCCATACTGCTGTGGAAGGATGATACACGACTATCGAATTCCCTACCGCAAATCCTGATACACTTGCAATATTCAACGACATAGATCCTAGTGCAACAAATGGATCTGTGATATTCGTTTTAGACCCTGATTTCACCCATTGGGCATGAGTTCCCCCGCCAACAACCATCACCGGTCGTTGGTGTGGCGTATCACCGGTTGCTACGAAAACTGTGCCATCAGCGCCACTTCCCGATCCCCGTAACACGACACCGCTAACATTGAATAGAATAGTACCTTGAATTTCATAACTTCCTGCATTCAGTAAAATGACCCCTCTGAATCCATTCACATCTGGCGTAACGGATGCTGCTGCCTGTATTGCACTATTGATCGCAGAGGTGTTATCGCCTGCAACAGGAGACAATGTCGTAATGATATTTGTGATTAACGGGAGAGACACATTACTATTCTTAAATCCTGCATAGCTGAAATCGATCACACGATTTTGTTCTGCATCTGAAACATAGGTAAGCTTGCCATCAGACCCGAATTTCACTATCGATGATTGCCAGGTTGTTTGACTAAGAGCAAATCGCGAACTTGCCAATAGAACAACCATCAGGAGAATTCTCAGAATATTTAAGGACAGTGTTTTTATAGATCATTCCATACGAAATAGTAACGACTTGTGAAAGACTTCGCTCTTGTCCTTATTTCATTAAAACTACCTTTGTGATAGCACTAAATTTCTCAGCTTGAATCCGGCAGAAATAGACACCGCTTGAGAATTGCGAAGCATCCCACTTTACAGAATATTCCCCCGCATTTTTTCTTTCATTCACAAGCATCGCTGACTCATGCCCAATCATATCATAAACAACCAGCTTTATTGAACTCGGAACTGGTAACACATAATTTATAACTGTTGTTGGGTTAAATGGATTCGGATACGCATCATACAAAACGAATCCAGAAGCTATTCCTTGAGAATTACTCGCAGATCGCTCTGCCACGCCTGTCGCAGGACCTCCTAAATAGACTGGACCAACATTCGCTAACGACAGCGGACGGTTTATCACGGTCCCCGTCGCATTATATTCAGTGCAGCCGACATCTTTTAATAGGGCAGAGGCCGGCCGCGTTTGTCCGCTTATATCAAGCATGATAGATGGATCATCATCAATGTTTGCGATATCAAGGATGGCAGGATAGCTGGCACTGGCTGCATCTATTGCGGGACTTGTGGAAGATAATCCGTAGTAGCCATCAGCATTGAGCACAAGCTTCGGGTCGGCATTCGTCATCCCCGAGGGAATAGAAAGACCCAATGTACCTTGATAGATATTTCCTGCCCAAGAGATTCCCGAGTATGAACTCGCCGTAAAGATTTTCCCAGAACTGCTTTTAAATAAATTGTTCGCCCAAGTATTATTTGTCGCACCTTTATCCAAATCGCTTTCTCCACAATTGACAAACGTGTTATGGATAAAGTTGATATTTCTAAGAATCTTGGTCGTATTCGCGGTATAGTACACATACCGAATACAGCCCTGTGAACCTGTGGATCCAGAGTTTTCGAAATAATTGTTATAGCAATAGATACTGTTTGCCTCTTTGACTCTGATCCCACCCGCATTGATAAAGAAATTACCATAGGCAACTGCACTATCGCCATTCCTGAAACAGAGCATCGCTTCCTGGTTGTTCTTAAACGTATTATACCTGATCACATTCTCTCTGCTTTTATTCGAGATACATTCGCTATCCCCGTATCCCGTGCTATCGAAATAACAGAATTCGACCACCGTTCGACAGACGTACAATGACTGTGCGCCGTTGGCAATTCTGATACATTCATTCCCGTTATCCCCGCCAGCACCGGGCATTTTCTGAAAGGAACAATATCGGATCTTGGCATAATTGGGAGCCGAGCCGTTAGGGGCAATATGAATAAGATTTCCGATGGGAGCCGTTGCGGGTTTATTCTGGAAATTGCAATACGAGACCACATCATACTGGCCCTGGAGATTGATATATTTTTGAGCTGAATACCCGTTGAAGTTGAGCTGCGTCAGAGTGTCTTTATTGCCGCTCACGGTGATAATAATACCGGAGATGGAGCCGGAAGTGAATTGAAATCCGCTGAAGGTCACAGAGCTCCCCGATATCGTGATAGCGTTCGTCCCATTTAAATAGACACCGCCAGGTGCTGCTGCTTTTACAGTGATATCGCTTGTTCCGATACTGAGATTATTGTTAAGATAGGTTCCATTATCTAGAATAATTATATCACCTGCCGAAGCGCTGTTCACTGCAGATTGCAGAGCCGCGACCGAAGAGACATGGACCTCTGATGCGTTGGCTTGAAATGAGAGCGAGCTGCCTAATAGATTACAAATTAAAACAAGCTGAAATAATTTCATAAAAACCTTTTCGCTTTCATGTCGTAAGGGAAAGTAACCCTGCTAGATCTTTCTTGTTGAAGAAAATCTGTTTTTCCGATTACTCCACATCCGGACCAACATCCTTTCTCTCTAAAGGGCGGGAATGGAGAGATTGATTGGATAAACGCCAGATCTCTCCATCCTTAACAATTTTCGGCTGAACTGCCCGGATTCCCTCGATCGGTGAACGTGAAACAACCGCAGGCGCAGTTGCCCAGGCTATGTTGTTTTCCCAATGGGAGTCTATGGGAGGCGTAAACATCTTTATTAGGGTATCTTGTGCGCCCACGATGATATTATTCTGGAAATGCAGTCCCCTTGGTGCCAAACCCCACCAGTTATTTTGAAATCCTCCACCATCAAATCCAATTTCAATATTGCTCACATTATTCACCAGGGTATTGTCTGCAATCAATGCATCCTGAATCCGGTAGTGCATCGTTATTGGTCGAAGGTCGCCGGTTTCTGCATTGCCGTTCGGGATGGCACATGTCGCATCCCAATTCTTTCCGGTGCACCCTTCAAAGTAATTATTAATAATACGCATCCCCATACCGTAGAACCGTACACCGCCGGTTCCGATCGTGTGAGATTTTCCGTTATTATCGAGAAATGTTCCTGTTCTTCCGTTACCAAGGATATAATTGCCCTCTACTGTGTTTCGATTCCCTCGCCTCAAGGAGAGCGACCCGAAACACTCACGAAAAGTATTGTAACGGATGGTATCATCGCAGGATTTAATGGTAATATATTCCGGGTCGCCGTCACACCGTTCAAAAAGATTATCTTCGATAATAGTAAAGCCGCTCGAGAACCAAAACAACGATGAACCCGCACGAATGGCTTCCATTCCATTCTCTACCCGGGGTCCGGTATCAGCGAAAAGATTGTGATCGATGCGGTCGTATTGCGATACCTGCGGCTGTGTGCGAATCGTTCCGCCAATGGAGATAAAATTCCCTGGCTGGGACTTCTTCTCAAAGATATTATAATCTATCCGATTGTGATGACTAAGACGAACCGAGTCTCCCTCTATACCGTCTATCAAGATCCATGAACCTCGTTTCGTCTCTCTCAGGTGGAAGGTATTCCGCGTAATTTGGACATAGCTGCAACCGCAAAGTTTAACAGCCGGACCATTGGTACTGATAAAGTTCAACCCTTCGATGACGATATGCTCTGCTGCTGTTAAAAGAAAACTGGACTCGTTCACAATGTTCGATTTCCCGCGATTCTCAGCGCGGATAACAATGGGCTTGGTTCCCCTTGCTTTCAGAGAGATGTTCAATTCGCCCTTGAAATCATAATCGCCGGCAGAGAGAATAATGTTTGTCCCCTGCACGGCTTTCTTCAGTACTGCCCGCAGCTCTTCTACAGTCCTTACATGGACATTCCTTTGTGCCATCACCGAAACAAGCGGAATAACAACGAAAAACAGCAACGATTTATTCAGACTACTCCTTAACACTTATTGATCTCCATTTCGATAATACCTATAGACGTCTGATCTATGGATTAATTTTCATTGACTTGATTTTTCAAGAAACGAAGCATTTTCTCATGCAATTCCTTGGCGATTACTGTATAGTTGTTCTCCAGGACGACATTGATTGTTTCATCGGGATCAATGTCATAGTCATACAGTTCACGGGCAACCACTAATTCTTTCCTGAAAGGCGTATTACTCCGGAAACTCTCTTTCATCCAGAGAGTATAACGGTACCGGTAAGTTCTGATCGAATAACCCATATATTGACCATCGGAATATCCAAGTCTTTCAGTTTCTAATTTATTCTGTGTCCTCGGATATTGGCTGACTGCAAATTCTATCACCTTCGTCTCTGGTTTTTTCATTAGGGGAACAAGGCTTTTCCCATCCAGAGTACCTGGAACTGGCACGCCTGCCAACTCGCATATTGTCGGGAAGATATCGATGAATTCGACAGGCGAAGATGTTCTGGATGGTTTTATCCACGGCGCAGAGATCAGCAACGGTGCATGAGTTGCCTGTTCGAAATTCGTATGTTTGCACCAGAGATTATGGTCACCCAGATGCCAGCCATGGTCTCCCCAGAGAACGATGATGGTGTTCTTCGTCAACCCCAGCGAATCAAGTGCCCGCATTAAGATTCCAACCTGGGCATCGGCATAGGAGGTTGCCGCATAATAGCCATGAATCAGCTCTTTTTGTTTATCGAGTGGTATGTCCAGGCCGCCTCCCCTTTGATCGGAGAAGGAACTGATAGGCGGAATGTCAGAGTATGAATATAATTCGGATGCCCGATGATAAGCTAGATCAGGACTATTTTTGGCCTTTTGCTGAAACGAAGCAAGAGGAAGTTCTTCCCGATTATAGAGATCCCAATATTTTTTTGGTGCGACAAAGGGCAAATGGGGTTTACTGAATCCGACGGCAAAGAAAAACGGCTTTTGCTCTTTTGAAAGTTTCACGAGAATATCTTTTGCATGCAACGCATTTGCCCCGTCTCCATATGCGTTATCCGGGACGTCAGCGCACTCGACAGAAGGTTTGATATTCTTTTGTATATACTCAGTCAGGTCCTTCCCTTCGATCCCCTGATTCTCCCCTTCTGTTCGATATTTCCAGATAATTTTTTTTGTGCCCGGAAGCTGGTAATCAAGCTCGGGCAGTCCGATTTCTTTTGCGAAATATTTTTTCGATTCCTTATAGTACGGAATACTCCACGACAGACTGTCCAAATCCTTATCGACACATCTCGGATCGTAGACCTTCCCGATACCCTGTGTAGAATAGCCCTGACCGATGAAGTATTGAGGCAAGCTGAGGATATTCGGATTCACATCGCGCATCCGGGTTTTCAAATCCCATACTTTTGTTTTATCAGGACGCAGCCCCGTCAATAAGCTTGCACGGGTCGGCCCGCATACAGCCTGTTGGCAGTAGCTCTGCATGAAAACTGTTCCCTTCGACGCAAGCTTATCGATATTGGGAGTCTTCACGAGTGTATTGCCATAGCAGCCCAACACCGGTTTGAGATCGTCGACAGCAATGAACAGTACATTGGGTCTTCTATCCTGGGCAGAAAGCGGCGTCAAGCTCATTCCAACCTGAGCTGCGAGACTAACGGATGCCGCAAATTTACTGATGAATGGTATGTTTCTCGTGGTCATAAATTTCTTTGTGTCTCTGCTTTATCGTATTTCCGGAATATTGCTGACAGATTCAGAAGATCGCGGGAATCGAAATTCATCTGCAGGTGTTTTGCCGATAACCTCTCAATTCATTTTTTTTAATCGTCGAATCACTCAGTGCGGGACTTGAAATTCAATAACAATATTGAACAGCGGCACCTCGCTCACATTCTGAACAACATGGATAATCGATTCTGCGAATTTCACGGTATTAGGAACCTGAAGGCTTCCTTTTGTCGATCCAGGTTCGTGGAACCGTGGATCGGTCAACCGGGCTGGATTGAGACGAACAACAATCCTCTGAGCGTGGCTGTGAAGCTTCCGTGTATCGCCAGGGGCAAGCCGTTCTTCGAAAACCCGAAATTGATTGTCCTCATACACCATGGTATTCTTTATCGGCTCAATCCACTGTTCCGGGGATTTGAGAGGTGGATGGTCCTTTTTAAATGCAACTTCAAAATACTCGCCGGTTGGCGACGTATATGATTCGTTTTCGAGGAACACGGCAACGTCTCCCAGCTGGAGAGTCAGAGTGCCTCTGCTACTTTCTATCTTCACTTCTGTTAAAGCAACAATCACCCGTGAGCCATAATCTGGTGTCCGGGCATTCGTACAAAGAACAGCATTATGCATAACCCGTACGTATTCATTTTCAAGAGCGATTGAATCGGGGGCATTATCAGTCCCTTGTGCCGGTGGCGACACAAGCGGAGCCACAAACGAGTACATCAAGAATATGCTGAAACGAATATGCATCAATATCTTCCCTCTGTATAAATCGATTTTATCCGGCATGGTTATCATTTAATACGAGGGCTGATAGCAAGTATCAGCCCCCTGTGCAAGCTCCACCTTCATCATCCGATTCGAAACTTTATTACTTGACGAGTAACCCCGCCATACAACAGCGGGATTCCTCGGAACCATAATTTTACTTGACGAGTAACATTTTCTTGGTTGCGGTGAAGGAACCAGTCTGCATCTTGCAGAAGTAAATACCGGATCCAAAACCAGCCGCATTCCATGTCGCAGGATATGTACCGGTTTGCTTGACTTCATTCACGAGTGTTGCAACTTCTTCACCCAAAATATTGTACACCTTTACCGAAACAAATCCTTCTCGAGCAACCTGATATGTAAAGTTTGTACTCGGATTGAACGGATTGGGATAGTTCTGCTGTAAAGAGTATTCCCGCGGCATTCCTAAATGATTTTCTTCAACCGTGACGGTGCCTGTAATCGTGGTACCGGCTGTGTATGTGCCTGATAAAGTGCTGCCGTTCAGGAGCTGTAATGTATCCGTAATGGTGAGGGCATTCGTAGCAGTTACACCAGCCGGATTATTAATGATCACTTTTCTTACGGTTGCAGGCATAAATATTCCAGTCTCCTGTGCAGTGGTTCCATTAAACAGATAACTGTCGGCTGTCCAGGTGAAAGCACCAGTTTGTGTACCACAGCTTGTGACAGTCAATTTTCCTTTGACCGTGAGATTTTGTACCAAAGTGACTCCAACACTTCCCGTATTGACAGTCAAGTTGTTCAGTTGATGAATGGCATTTAAACTAATTCTATAGCCTGCTGTATTCGGCACAGTGCTGGCACCCTGACCTAAGATATATTCTGCAGTTCCTGAAATATTCGCAGGAGTACTCGATGACATAGCCAATTCAGGTTGGGAAGATCCGCTAGGATTGAGAATTGTAAATGTTCCGCTGGTAAAAGTAAAAGGATTGGTGCCACCACCAGAGGTATACCTGAAAGCATAATCCGTAGCAGTGAAATTTTTCGGATCGACAACAATATTAGCGCCGTCAATAGTCACTGCGGCAATACTGGCCATATTAAACTTTCCATAAACAAGCACTGTCCCCTTGGTGAAGGTGGCAGATGCGATTCCATTGGTCAGATCGATCTTGTTAGTTCCCGTTCCAGCCCCAACAATGAGAGAGTCAGTTGTATTCACAAGCAAGGTTCCCATAGCATTGATATTACCATAAATGGACGCGCCACCTGTGCCTGTGATACTCAATCCAACAGGGGAACCACCTGTTGCCCCAAGAGCGATACTCCCGCTTGTCACAGTGAGTCTGCCAGCGTTTTGTTCCCACGTACCTGCAACATACGATAATGGACTCCCTGTCGACACATTAACACTTGAAATCACCTTGTTCGTTATTGCAGTTTTATCTAACGTAATTTGTCTAAATCTTATCATTGTACCAGATCCGCTGATAGACTGGTCCCCCGCTTTGTTGAATGTTACGTTACAAATTCCTGCGGTGTTGTCCCGCGACATATCGAAGGTATTGTTGATTGTTAAATTCCCGCCAATGGTGAGCGTATCGTCATATCCGATATTGATAATAGCCCCTACGTACGCAGTAGTATTTGACAGCGGTGCAGAAAATGTAATGGTATTCGCTGTGAATGACGCCACCGTTGTGCCTGCTGCAATACCCGAACCTCCGATATTCATTCCGACCACCACGCCAGCAGTGGAAGCCACGTTGGTTACTTGCGTTGCGCTAACGGCAACATCTCCAGTCGTACTAATTGCATTTTGTGCGATAAATGTTGCTCCTGCTGCAACCGTAACATCTTCAGTGACAATCACACTTCGTCGCGCCACCATATCGAAGGTGAGTATTCCGCTTGTACCTTGTCCAACGGTAATGGATGCCACCGTCACCGCAGCATCAATGGTAACCGTCGCGCCATCTGCTATGATAACATCATCAGCGGCGCCTGGAACTGCTCCTCCTACCCATGTTCCTGTTGCACTCCAATTTCCACCGGTCCCTGTCGATGTAATTGTAGCAGCTACAAGGGCGGTGGAACCTATAGCACCGCACATCGCTATAATAAGTGCAGCGATGAAGAGAAGATGTAATTTATCTTTCATGAGATCCTCCATAGAATAGTGATTGGAAATATTTGAACTTTGTGATTAACAAACTGATCCATCAGTCCTGCATTCCTGCTCAAATACGGCTGGACGCATGGAATACAAAAAATTGCGGAACGACATTGGATTCGTTTCATTAGACCACTCCCATCCCCTCCTTGCAAAGGAGGAGAGTTAGGGGAAATCAATTTCTAACTTCGTCATAAGTCCTACGCGAAATATTGCAGGATTAGTCTGATCTTTAAGACGAATCCCCTTCCCCCCTTTTTTAGAGGGGGAAGATAGGGGCAAGTAATTTACTTCGTCATCAATCCCGATAAACAACATCGGGATTTCTAGCCATCAGCCCCGCATAAACGACTGCGGGACTTCTGACGAAGTAACTTTGTTACTTCGTCATCAGCATTCTTTGCACAATGCTCTTCCCGTTATACTCCAAGCGTGAGAAGTAGACGCCAGACGCTAATTTGCTTGCATTGAATGTCGCAGAAATGTAATGGCCTGCCTGTGCCATGCCGCTGAACAATGTCGCAACTTCCTGACCGAGCACGTTAAACACCTTCAACGTCGCAAATCCATTTTCCGGGACCGCGAAACGAATGTTGGTTTCCGGGTTAAATGGATTCGGATAATTGTTCAGAAGTTCAAATCCTCTGGAGACTCCAATGTCGACCTGAGTGCTCGCAGAGTACTTAAACGCCCCGCTGTTATCGATCTGTTTGAGACGATAGACATACACACCAGGGGCAAGATTGACATCCGTAAAGCTGTACTCCTTAGGGGAAGTACTCGTTCCCGCCCCAGCAACATAGCCGATCTTTTCCCAACTCGTCACTCGTACCTGCCCGCCGGCTTCTTGGCGGGACTCGTCACTCGTAACTGCTCTCCTCTCCACCTCAAATCCGTTATTATTTACTTCCGTTGCTGTTGACCACCTCAATATGGCACTGTTTGCATTCTGCATAGAGGTTGTAAAAGAGGTCATCTCCACGGGGAGAGAGCCTGCATCTTTTCCTATAGCAAAATCTGAGAAGGAAATTAATCCAGTCACTTGGATGCTTCCGCCATCAGCGGATCCTCCAGGCGTTCGAAGTCCAATTGTTGGGAACGTCCAACCTGACGAATATTGACCGACAGTAAGAGTTGCTTCATCCGTAGCTTCGACCACACCAGTGTTGAAATCAACCGGCAGATAGGTTAAGGTCGCAGAGTAGTTGTCAAATGCTAAAGAAGCACCGGCTGTAAATGACCAATAACGTTTTAGAATGTTTGCTGGCGCTACAGCGTTCGGGTGTATGGTTTCCGTGACGCTTGCGATGAGAGTGTCTATTGCAGACACGGTGCCAAATGCCACCGTGACAGGGGAATATCCAGCGACTGTACCGATTTCAAATGTACGAGACGTTGCACCTGTAGCGATAGTTTTTGCGAGGTTACCGATAATATGGCCGCTTGTACGAGATACTGAGCCTGCACTTCCGATAAGAATTTTATATGTACTTGTCGTAATATTCCCACTTGTTAGCGTAAGCGTACCGGCGATCGTAGTATTGGCCTGAATTGCAGTATTCGTTGTCCCTGTATTTATTGTTAGATTAGTTATACTTGCGAGACCGGGACCACCTATCCTAAATCCACCCGACCCACCAGCCGGTGTAGCACCCCCCTGGCCAAGCACTATCTTTGCAGTCCCTGTCATATTAAAACCGGCAGCAGCATTAAACTCTGTCTGGGCGCTTCCAGCAGGATTTGGATTGAGTATTGTTAGAGTACCAGCACTGAATGAAAAGCCGGTCCCTGCATTCGTAACTCTGAATCCGTAATCGGACGCTCCAAGGTTTGAACAATCGACATTTATATTTGCGCCGGTCATAGCGACTGTTGATGAAGCCGATGCGATCGCTATTTTCCCATTCACGTTGATTGTACCGGATTGGAATGTAGCATTTCCACCCGCTGTTGATAAATCAAGTTTATTACTAGTTCCGCCTCCGAGTGTAAATGTCCCCGAGGTATTGATATTAAGCGGTCCTGCAATATTCAAATTAGATGAATTCTGAGTCCAGTTACCTGAGCCAGTTATACTTATCCCACATGTCGTCACTGTGGTAATGGTTGTTCCAGTTGTGAACGTACCAGCGTTTTGCTCCCAAGTACCTGTTGATGAAGGGAATACGGAGCCGTCTGCCGTAACGTTTATCGTCGATATGACTTTATTGCCAACTGCAGTTTTTGAGAGAGTAATTCCTCTGAATCGTGTTGTTGTGCCGGATCCGTTGATTGTTTGATCTCCAGCTTTAGTAAAGGTTACGTTGCAAATTGTGGTTGTTGTTCCTAACGACATGTCGAATGTACCGTTATTCACAAGATTCCCTCCGATGGAGAGGGTATTGGTAAACGTACCGCTTGCCTGAACAACAAATAGCGCACCAGCAGCAATAATTATGTCACCTGTAACTGTAACTGCTCTTGCAGAGACACCATCAAATGTTAAGACACCGCTCGTCCCTTGTCCCACAGTCAAACTTGCCGCCGAAACTGTCTGATCGATCGTCACAGTATGACCATCAGCAATAATAACTGCGTCCGATGAACCTGGGGTGCCTGCCGGACTCCAGGTCATCGCTGACCAAGTCCCATCACCGGTACTGGTATATGTTGTTTGCGCGAAAGCGAAGGTCGTCATTGCCATGACAAAGACGACGATCAACAAACACTGTAATTTGTATCTCATAGAAACCTCCAGAAATTTTAGTTGAGGGTGGATAAATAAACGACTTGCCTTACAATAAAGATTATGAACTTCCTTTTTTCAATGTTGCTATGCTCTCAAATGTATTGCTCAGACGTTTATGAAATTATAGATGAAATGCCTCTTGTATTGAAATGTAATATAGGGCAAGAAGTGGCATTACAAGTGCATCCTTACCCCGGCGGTGATCGGGATATAAGCCGTCCCGAGACCTTTGGAGAACCCGTGTGTATACCGCGCCTCGATAAACAGATTCAAGAAAGAAGAAAAGTGAACATCCAATCCAAGCCCGCTCTGGAACACGACATCCGTTTCCTCCCCGCCGATGATCCTTTGCCGC
>Ga0268276_1000185_pt1 | contig 76541 bp, 73 predicted proteins | sample saktaG_4_FD_190145 | JGI IMG/M metagenome (GOLD analysis project Ga0268276, IMG submission 190145) | Saline water microbial communities from Sakinaw Lake, British Columbia, Canada - sak_2010_1_5_45m | ecosystem: Environmental > Aquatic > Non-marine Saline and Alkaline > Saline ... | reverse complement strand
GCTGAAAATTTAGTAAATAAAGTAAAAACTGAAGGTGAGATAAAAATAGAAGGGGAAACTGTTAAAACATTATAACTTGAATTAAAAATGAAAACCCACAATAAATTGTGGGTTTTTTTATTAATAAACTTTTATGTTAAAATTTAATATATTAAAAAAAAAGAAAATTATGGAAACAACAAGCCAATTAGAAAAAGAAGAAAGATATCTACATGTATTGAGAATGAGAGTTGATATAGCTGAACGAATAATGGTAATGGAGGATGAACATATGAAACCATTATTTAATCGTGAATGGGTAAAAAAAAATATTTTAAAAATAGGTGAATAATACAGATAAACAATAACGAAGTACAGAGATTTAAGATGAGTGAGGAATTAGAAAATGTATGGAAGCCGATGAGTTTATAAAAATAAAATAAATAGATATGAAACTAACAAATAACGAATACGAACTTCTATATAATAAATTAGAATATAGATTTAAAAAATCCAATAATTATTTAATAGAAAAATTAAATAACAAATCCGAACTAAATTTGGATGATATAAAATTATTATTGAATAAATTAGAATATAATTTTAAAAAAGGTGGAAATGAAATTATTGAAAAATTAAAAAATATGTAATTTATGTGATTAATTTTTAGTAAAAAACTTTTTTAATAAAAATAAGTTATAAATGAATAATACTGATAGACAATATAAAGAATTAATAGAGAAAATATTAACAGAGGGTGTTAAAAAAAGTGATCGTACTGGAACTGGTACTATTTCTGTTTTTGGTCATCAGATGAGATTTAAAATGAGTGAGGGGTTTCCTTTGTTGACTCTTAGAAAGATACATACTAGATCTGTTATTCACGAATTATTATGGTTTTTGGGAGCGTTTGATGAACAATGGCAGAAATTTGGAAATACCAATATTCGTTATTTATTGCAGCAAGGAGTGACATTTTGGTCTGAATGGCCACATAAAGAGTATATAAAACAATTAGAATATAACCCAGGAGAAAAATTAACACTGAAACAATTTGAAGAAAGAATAAAACTAGATGATGATTTCGCTATGAAATTCGGAAGTATTGGACCAGGGTATGGTGAACAATGGTTGAATAGTGGATCACTAGAAATGATGGAAATCATTGATAATAAAGTAGAGGAAGTTGGTGACAATATTGTAAGACGAAGCACCAAGAAAATAACAAAGCTAGATGGTATCAATCAAATAGACAGTGTTATTGACACACTAAAGAAAAATCCTGATAGTCGTCGGATGATTGTTGACTCATGGAATCCTATGAGAATTGATGAAATGTTACTCCCACCTTGTCATCTACTGTTCCAATTTTATTCATCAAAGATAAAAGAGATTGATAGATATCATTTATATAACAAGTGGATAAAGGAGAATGGTTATAATGATATTGGTATTAGTCACTCAGATGGAATGAAACATTATAAATTCCCAGAAAGAGAATTAAGTTTACAACTCTATATTAGAAGTCAAGATTGTTACCTTGGAAATCCATTTAATGTGTCTGAATATTCTTTGTTATTACATATGATATCACAAGTGACTAATATGATACCAAAGGAATTGGTATATACAATTGGTGATGCCCACCTATACAATAATTCTATAGACGCTGTTAAAGAAATATGTGAGAGAGATTCTTATCCATTACCTAAACTAATGATAAATCAAAATATCAAAAGTATATATGACTTTAGGTATGATGATATTAGAATAGAGGATTATCAATCACATCCAAACATCAAAGTTGAGGTAGCTGTTTAATTAAACGACAATTCTAGACCAGAGTTTTTTACTATATACTTATATGAAAAACTCTGGTATTTATAAGATATTAAACACTAGAAATAATAATTTCTATATTGGATCATCAAAAGAATTGAAAAAAAGATGGTCACAACATAGGTCTAGTCTTAAACACAATACCCATATAAATATAATACTACAAAGATCATGGAATAAATATGGTAAAGATTCTTTTATCTTTGAGATAATTGAAGAGTGTGACGAAAACACACTATTGGAAAGAGAACAATTTTATTTAGATACATTAAGTCCATATTATAATATTGGTATTCAGTCATCTGGTGGAGACAACTTAACAAATCACCCAGATAGAGAAAAAATAATCAAAAAGATAACAAAAGCTGTTAGAAAACGATATGAGAATATGTCAAAAGAAGAAAAACAATTATTTTCTGATAGGTTAACTGGCCATAAAAATCCAAATTTTGGTAATACTTGGTCTGACGAAATGAAAGAGAAAACTAGTAAACGACTTAAAGAATTCTATAAAAATAATGATATTTATAATAAAGGTAAAAAAATAGAGGAATTTCTCAGTGAGGAAAAAGCTAAGGAAGTCAGGAAAAAATTATCAGAAGCTGCATCAAAAAGAACAGGAGATAAAAACTCCTTCTATGGAAAAACACATTCAGATGAATTCAAAAAGAAACTAAGTGAACGAATGAGTGGCCAATATTTTGGAGAACAAAACATTCCATTCTTTATTGATGAAAAAGAATACAGAAGTTTAGGAGAAGCATCGAGAGAATTAGGAATTCATATAACAACTATTAGATGGAGAATAAAATCAAAGAATAAAAAATTTGAAAATTATAAATATAAAGAATAAAATTGTGAAAAAGATTATAAAAAATCTCCAAATACTTTGGAGATTTTTTTCTTTAAGACAAAATTTTTTAATATATAAAAAACAAAAAAAAACTTATGGAAACAAGTTATTATACCGTGGAGGGTGTTGATAAAACAATAGTCCTCAGGATTATGGGATCTGAAGTAGATAAGAGAGTCTGGTGCGTTGGTTATAAAAAAGACGATAAATCCTTCAGATTTAGAAATGTTGATGGGTTTTATAAAATAGATGAATTAAATGAGGTGAAATAATATTTCACTTTTATTTTTTTAACTCATTACTAATTCACCATTTTCTGATAATCTAGTTTTGAATCTATTTCTTATTTTCAGTAATAATTCACCATTGATAACTTCTATTATCTTATAATAGTTGTCTTTTATTCTAATTGGTTTATTATCAAAGTGACTTCTTTTATAAAACATCCATTTATATTCATCACCATCCAACTGATAATATATTTGAAATTTTGTATCACTTGTGTATACAATATAAGAGAATTCTGTATTTATTTTTTTTCTACTTTTCCAGGATATTCTTTTTACTTTCCTTATTTGAATATCTCTAAATCCTAACCCATTTAATATATGTTTTAATCCAATTGGTAATTGTTTCCATGAAACACAAACACTACCAAATAGATAATAACTAGTATAATATTTTATATCATTCCAAATTTTTTGAAAGTCTATAACAAGTGGTATTAATAACAGTATAAATGGTACTAATAAAAATCCTAGATATAGTAAAAGGGTTTGATAATCTAATCTAGTAATAAGTCCACTACTGTTATAAACATAGTCTAATAATAACATATTTTTTAATTTATAAACAAATCTAATAAATTTTTATATAAATAAAAAATATTTTAAATTATTTATGAAAGTAAGTGTAATAATGGCGAGTTATCTAGGTGCTTATCTAGGGTCAGCGACTAATCGTGAAGCTAAATTTTTAAGAGCTGTAAAAAGTTTTCTAAAACAAACATATGAAAATAAAGAATTAATAATAGTTTCTGATGGGTGTCCAATAACAATAAAATTATATGAAGATAATTTCTTGGGAAAAGTTGATAATATAAAATTAATAAAATTAAATAAACAACCACTATATTCTGGATGGATGCGTAACGTCGCGTTTGACATCGCGGAAGGTGATATTATAACTTACTTAGATAGTGATGATGTTATTGGAAAAAATCATTTAGAAAAAATTGTAAAACAATTTGATTTAGAGAAAGAGGATTTTGTATACTATGATGATTTAATGACGCTTGATAAAGAATTTAAAAAACTCCATATAAGAAAAGTTGAGACTAGATTTGGTAGCATAGGCACAAGTTCAATCAGTCACAAACATCCTAGATTATTGGGTGAAAGGGGAAAACATATTAAATGGGCGAGCGGCTACGGCCACGATTTTTTGTATGTGTTCAAAATGAATTCATTGGGATTAACATTTAAAAAATTAGATGAAATGCCAGAATATATCGTCTGCCACTACTATCAAATGGATGTATGATTTTGTTCTTTGATTAAATTATCAAACTCTTCATAGTTTTTGTCAATTATAAACATATAATTATATCCCAAATCTTTACAAGATTTTTCTTTTAATTTATTTTTTTCATAATCAGCATTATATGTATATGTTGATTTGATTTCAATAATCAAATTAATATCTTCTATAAAAAAATCTGGAAAATAAACCTTATCTTTATTATTAATAATATATTTTACACCTTTTCTATAATTATTTATATATTTCAATATATTATTATTTTCACAATATTCCAAAAAATCTAATTCAAATGTTCCTTGATAATATAAATCAGTAGATTTGTATTTTTTTATATTTTTAAACATATTAATATGATCTGGACTTTGTAGATGATATTTAACACCATATTTTTTTAATGATGTATTTTCTTTTTTTATTTTTATAATATTGGATTTAGATGGATTATCAACACCATATCTTTCTAAATTTGTTTTTTTCATTTTTTCTGTTGAACTATCTAATAATGCTGGATTTTCTACACCATATTTTTCTAGAAAAATATTTTTCAATCTCTCTCTAAATTCACTACTATCCATTATGGTTTTAACACCATATCTTTCCATAACAGTATTTTCCGTTTTTTTTCTACTTTCTTTTGAAAAAAGTTTATCTCTTTTCTTTTCAAAATTACACTTATTACTACAAGCGTAATATCCACCAACATCAAAACTTTTAAAATATCTACGATATTGAAGATATTTTTCTTTGCCACAAATATCACACTTAACTAATATTTTATGACCACTACCATCTGATAAATGTTCAACAGGAATTTTAATTATTTCATTACATTTCAAATTATTATATCCCAATTCTAACAAATACTTATAATTATTTGGATTTACTCTAAGATTAGCATTCTTATCTAGTATCATATTATTATATCCTCCACACCTTCCACATTTTTCTCTAATAAATAATTATATATTAGTTCTTCTATATATTTAGACTTATTATTAATATGTTCTAATTCTTTATAGACTTCAGGTGAAACTGATATCGAAAATCTAGACTTTGTTATAATTTTTTCCATATACTCTTTATTTGTATATAGTAAATTATGAAAGTCAAAAAGTGTTATTTTTGTGTTTATTTTAGAATTTTTTAAAATTATTTAATTTATATATACCTCAAAAATAATCGTGTGTTATGGAACATTTAAAATATATGGATGAATTTTTAAATGAAAAACTTGGAACATTTGGAAAAATCGCAACAGGTGCAGCATTAATTTCTAGTATATTTATGGGATGTAATGGTGATTTAAATAAACAGGTTGATAGGGCTGTATATATTGTTAAAACAGAAGAACCTCGATTTAGTGATATGTTTCTAGATAGTTTAGAGAAAAAAGAACCAAAGGTTTACGATAAAGTAATGGAAGAATTATATGGTAAGAATAAATCTAAAGAAGAAATTGAGAGGAGTTTAAGAGAATGGGATAGAGATATTGATAAACTAAAACTTGATAATGAAACACTTGCTGATGAATTAGAGGTTTTAAACGGTACTATGACTCAGAAAGAGGCCACTAAAAGAGAAATAGAAAGAACTAAGAAAGCTCTAGATTCACATGGAAAATAATGTTAATACCGACGATAACTTGGGGTATACCGATAACTTGGGGTATAATAACGATAACGATTTATATAAGGTGAATGATAATAAGATGGTCTAGTAACGGATGGTGAGACAGATCTTCTATAATAATTTGATGGATAAGTTTTTTTATATGATCTATCCTTTTTTATTCTATAAACACCATCTTTCCATTCACATTCTTGATATCCTAGTAAATTCTTTAGGAAAATCACATCATCTTGTGTTCTAGCTAATTTAATGGCCTTTTTAACATTTCTTGAATATAATTTAGGATTATTATACCATAAATAATTTTTAAGATCCGTAATCTCATTCTTAATAACATCCATTATTTCTATATCTTTGTTTGGTGATTTATCAATTATGAATTTATCAATTTGTTCTTTAACATCTTCTTCTTCACCAACTACTTGTTGATACAACTCAGGATTTTCTTGTTTTACTAATTGTAAAATTTCTTGTTTTTCTGAACCACTTACACTACCCAATAATGACAATAAAATAGTTATGGTTAAAGCACCTTTCTTTAAATATGAAACAACTTTATCTTTAAGACCCTCATTTAGAATATCATCTATTATAAACTGTTCATTTAAAGATAATTGATATTCCTCGTATAACTTTAGGTATCTCATTCTTATTATTTTATTTTATTTATATATTAAATTTTTTGTACAGAAAAATAATTATTCGTATCTTTGTAATTCAAACCAAATTATAAACAAAAATCAAAAAAAAATTATGAAGAAAATTTTAGTAATGGTTATGATGCTGATTTGTGCAGTCAGCCTAAACGCACAAGAATTACTAGGAACTTATAAGTCATCTTATTTTTCAGGTGAAAATGAATTTACTGTTGAATATTCAATAGAAAATGGGAGTTTGTATCTAGCTGGAGCTGGTGAGACACCAAATTCCAAATCTGGTCTTATAATCAATAAGAATCAACGATCTACATTTATTTCTAATTTAACTGAAATTCAAAAAAAGTATAATGAGTGGGTTAATATTGCAAAATCTAATAATGTTAACGATATTTCTAAGGATTTTGTAATAGTTGATCAAAATTTCAAAGGATATTGGTTATCTTATAGCCGTGATTGGCATTTTGATAGTAGTGTTAAACCAACATATAAATTTCGTGTTCTTGAATCTAAAAATGGTGACATTAAATATTTGATAATTATTAATAGCGGTGAATTAGAATCATCATCAAATAGATATATGACATATGATCAGGTTTTGATTGTTTTTAGTTCATCCGAGGAGATTCAAAATCTTATTAATCTTATAAGTGATGAGTCAATAGAAAATTTAAAAAATAAACAAACAAGTACAGATAGTCTATTTGAATAAAATAAATCAAAAGATATTCTAAAAATAAAAAAACCCCCTAATCGGGGGTTTTTTTATTCCTTATCAGATGTTCAATAAACTTTGATCTATTCACACCAATTAATTTTAAATATTTTTCCAACAACTCATTCAACTTCTTATCCATTGTTATGGAAATTTTCTTCTTCTTCTCTTCTTCTGGTAATTTATATCTCATATCCAATATATAATGAATAACAGACAATGTTTTTCAAAAAAATTTTTTTTATTCTTTTATTTTTTATATATTTGATTTATGTGTAAAAAGTATCCATATTATAGTGATTCATTACCACAATTAATAAGAAAAGATGGTGTTAATATGGTTTTATATTTTTATGTAAAATCAAAAGAATATGATATAAAAAAATATCTAGATTTTAGAAACAAACTAAAAAGAATAGGTTATTATCATATTGATAGTGATACAGGAATTGTTGAAAGAAAGAAATTTGATTATTTATACTTTTGGGTTTACTCCGATGAGTACAACTCCAATAAATTAGATTTCAATTATGATGACTATATTTCAAATTTAGAATATGAATATCCAGAATTTTTAATGAGGGAACATATATGAAATTCAGAAGAGTACAAGAAAATACTACATGGCCTATATTCAATATAATTATTGATAATAATTATTCTATTATCAAAAAGATGGAATCTATGCCCGTGAAGTCTAAAAAACACTACGCTAAACTACTCGCGGTATATCCACTTACAGAAAAACAAGAGGAAACATTCTTCAAATTAACATCATACAAGAAAGCGGGTTACTTATCAAAACATCTTATAAAAGAATGTAGAAAAAATAATGTTAGTCATTCTCTTATAAACAAATATTTTAGATTAAAAAATGAGTATATTGATTTGAAAGAATCACTAAAATCCAAAGAAGAATATAGGGAAAGAATTAAAATATATCTTTTATATAAAGATTATGATTCTATATTTAAAATGTATATGGATAATGAATCAGTATATGATAGTTTTACTAGATTTATTGATTTTAATTGTCTTCTTATTGATATATTAATTGATGAAACTATTGTAAAAATAAGAAAATCAACAAAAATAAAAAGAATTGAAACCGACCCTTTTTCTAAAAGAGGTAAAAAACCTTGGGATTCGTCTAGTGGATGTAAAAAATATGGAAAAAATCCATTTGATGAATTTGATGTTGATTCCAAGTCTATTGAAAAGGAAATGACTGAAATTGAGTCATTTATTGAAGAACAAGTAGAAAAAAGAGTTAGACAAAGATTAAATGATATTAAAAATAAAGATGATGAAAAAAAACCGAAACGACAAACCTCTAAAAAATTAGAGAGTGTTTTGGTTGATGAACAAGGAGATGGGGATGAATGTGTACAACAAACTGAACCTCAACAAGTTCAAAATTGACAGTTGCCAGATAATGTTGTTTAAAATCAACTAAAAAATTTTTATTTATTGTTTTAGTAAGTCATACTATTCATCACTTTAAAAAAAGTCGGATAAAAATATCCGACTTTTGTTTTTTTAAATATTAACTAACTAGTTTTTATATATAAAGAAAAATAAAATTCTTAATGTATACTACCTCATCAATCATTGAAAAATTTAAAAAAATCCATAATGATAAATATGATTATTCATTAGTTGAATATAAAAATACTAGGGATAATATTGAGATAATATGTTTAGAACATGGTATATTTGAACAAACTCCTCATTCACATATAAAAAATGGATGTATCAAATGTAAAAATAAAAATAATCTTATAAAAAGATTTAATAAAATACACAATAATAAATATGATTATTCATTGATGAGATATGAAAATAGATATTCACGTATAAAAATAATATGCCCTATTCATGGAATATTTCATCAAGTATCTAACAAACATCTTAAAAATGGTTGTAAAAAATGTAGTGATGATAAAAAAAGATTTACAAAACAAGAATTCACAAAAAGAGCTATAGAAACTCATGGTAATAAATATGATTATAGTTTGATTGATTATAAATCAAGTCATAAAAAAGTAAAAATAGTATGTCCTATTCATGGAATTTTTGAACAAAAACCATATTTACATTTAAATCATCGTGGATGTAGAAAATGTGATAATATCAATAAAAGTATTAGATGTAGATCAAATACTGAAGAATTTATAAAAAAATCTAAAAGTATACATGGAAATAAATATGATTATAGTCTAGTTGAATATGGTAATAATGGTTTTCATAAAGTAAAAATAATATGCCCTATTCATGGGATATTTGAACAAAAACCATCATATTATAAAAATGGATGTCCATATTGTAGAAATAGTAGGGGGGAAATGGAGATAATGAATATATTAGATAACGAAAATATAAAATATGAATCTGAAAAAAGATTTTATGACTGTTGTAACAAAATACCATTACCTTTTGATTTTTATTTACCAGAATATAATATATGTATAGAATATGATGGAATACAACATTTTGAACCCATCAAATATTGGGATGGTGACAAGGGGTTTTTATATATAAAAAATAATGATAAAATAAAAAATAAATATTGTAAAAATAATAATATAAAATTAATAAGAATAAAATATAATAATAAAACTGTATACGATACAATAAAAAATGAATTAAAATAAATATGGCAACTCCATTATACAAAAAGATGAGAAATAAGGGTACTTCATTCTATTCGTTCCCATCAGCAATAAAAGATTTTAGTTTAGCTAATTTTCAAGATAATTTTAAAATCACCCCATCAAAATTTATATTATTAAATATACCAAGAAGTGTAACTGGTGGAACAGAAACAGATCCTGGTACTTTAGATTTTAGAAAAACAACAGACCCAGAAACATTTGGGGTTGAATTATATAATTTTGATCCAAACACATACACAACAGATTATTCTGATCAATTGATTGAAGGATTAAGAAATTATGTCGCTAACGCTGATACTGTTTATAGAGAAAGTAGAATAACAGTAAAAAAAGATTTTTATAACCCATCGGAAAATGAAACACCAGCTGAAAAATTATTCTGGAAATGGTGTATGAAAATGAATATATTGGATTTAGAACCAGCTGTTCATAAAATAGATTGGGATAAAAATCTACCAGATTTTGATAATCCAAACGCGTCATCATATACAAATAGAGATTATTTTAGAAAATATTTATGGAAAGAAAGAGAGATAATTCCATATGGTTGTGTATTAGCACAGGGGTCTAGTGAACCTGAAATAACAATAAATGAAATCGCTAAATTCAAAATTGGTGATAAAATTCATATTTTCTCTGGATATACAGGAACAGAATTAAGTACTGGTGTAACATATATAATTACTGGTGTATCATTTACTAGTACTGAAACTATATTAACATTGGATGTTGACTCATATGTTGATTCAACAGAATATGATTGTTATTGTCAACTAGATTATCATAGACTAGTTAGATATATAGGTGAGGTACAAGCGGTTAGTAAAGTTCAGACATCACAAAATAACTTTACAGAATTTACAGCTATGATTCCACCACACGCTGGTCAAACACCAACCGTATTATGGGATATTGAAAATGATTCAAATTATTACCCAGGATTAGAACTTCCAATACTCGCGGAAGAAATTCAGCATGAAATAAAAGGTGCGGAATATCTGAGTTCACCAATAAGAACAAATCCAAGTGAATATCCAGGGTCATATTTTGGGTACTTTGACACATATGATAAAACATATACAACATCATCTGGTGACCCAATTAGATTAAATGGTCAATATTATGGTATAATAAGAACATACAACGATGATCTCGCAAATGATACTTATGTTGAGAGATTAACTGAATTCAACTCTGATAGTATTGATGGAACTTCTTTAGATTTTGATAAAAAACATTATCTAAAGATGAATTTACCTAACTCAACAGTTAAAAACTTTGATGAATTTAACGCGATGGTCTTGGATGAAACTCCACCAGTGGATTTTGAATTTAACGCGATACTTTGGTATTATGAATTAGATGACGGTAGTGGAATAATTACAACAAATCTATATGGTATAGAATTTCTAAATAATCCAGATGATGATTTTGGATTAGATGATGATAGATTAATTACCACAACTAGAAAATTAGTTACTAATGTAAACCAAGATGGGTTATCATATATTTTTAATCTTAATTTAGATTTTAAAGTTGATAACGATATGTTACCACTTAGATATGATCCAACATCTGTGTATAATTTATTTGGATTTGATTTGTATAATAATGTATTGGCGAATTATGGTAAATTGAATCAAAATTTTATGACAATAATTGATGAATTTGTTAGAATGAATAAAGAGTTGTTAGATATGCAGAGTTTAATATATTCACAAACTGATATTGATGAAATAAAAGCGAAATTAAAAAATCAAGAAGAACTCATAAAACTTTATCAAACGAATCAATTTGTAAATTCGGATACAATTGATATTGAAGTGGATTATACAAAAAATTATCCAGCTTTGAAATTTAATACAAAATTTGTACAATATGATGAAATTTATAATGTAACAACAGAGGAAATAATGGATTATAATATTTTACATCAAACAACTAGTGTTACATCATCTAGTCTCGCGTATGATTTAGTATATCCATCTATTGAACCATATGTTGGAAATATAAGAAGAGGTATATCATATCCAATTGTTGTTCCAAATCAAGGTAGAACATTTGTTAACATATACAGTAACCTAATTACAGACTATTCTAGTGCGACATTAGGATTGGTTATTGACCGTGATCTAGTGTTTAAACAATCTATGGATTTCTTAATCCGTGCTGATATCGCATTAAATCTAAATGATATTCAGATAAATGTGATGTTTGATGATGGCACTGGTATTGGTAGAAAAGAAAAACTCCTTTATGGACCAATTGATTTACCAATTGATGTATCTATTTATAATAGTTCTAATCCAACTGGTTCAACATTCAATAATTCAGCTAACTATGAAATGGAAACATACATAGATAGTATGATAACTGGATCAACAACACGAATAGTTGTAAATGAAGATATATTTGAAGAAGATGATTGGGTATATATTGATAATTTCTACATGGGAACAACAGGTGGAACTATTTTAGATAAATCTGGAATGTATTATATTACTGGAAAAACTGGTATTCAAATTGATATAGATTTTAACACATTAAATACTAGTTATAATCTAGAAGGTAGACCTAGGATATTCTATTATAAAGGTGCTAAAATATCTGTACTTAGAATAAATTCATCAAATACATCTGATATAAATCATAGATATTTGGTTATCAGAGAATTTCTATCTAGTGATTATATTAAAAAATAATATTGTAATATGAGTTTAAGTATACAGGAATTGGATAAATCTATAAAAAATATATTTAACGATTCAAATGTTCAGTCTGTTGACACCGTTTATGAGAAAATTGATAGTGGGTATAGGTTAGTTATAGATATAAAAAATCTGTTTTATAATAAAACAAATGTTATTTACACAAAATTATTATTCAATGTTGATAATGATAAAGTTTATTTAACAGAATCTGATAATGGATTTGAATTTAAATATCTATTTGATATAAATTGTAATTATAATGTTTATTATTTTGACACTATCAATGATTTAGAATCAAAGATAAAAGATATTATATCTAATAATAAATTCGGTGATAATATAAAAACATTATCAGAATTTATTAAATCACCTAGTACTCTTATTAATAATTGGTTTTACAAAAACAATATTAAAAACTTATCTATTTTTAATGTTAAAATGGATGAAAGATATAATATTATTCCATGTAAATCATTATTTTTCAGTTTTGTAATTAATTTAAATAATCAATTTGATATTAAATTAACAATAAAGAAATTAGAAAAATCTAATTATAGATTTGATTTTAAAATTTATGATGAAACTGTAACTGTTGAAAAATCAGACCTAAATAATTTGATAGAGATTATTGGAGAAACAATAAAAACGAAATATATATAATTTTAATATATACCAAAAAATACAAACACCTTAAATGGCGATAAATAATAAATTTTACGATTTTATAGAAATAACATATGATAATTTAACAGCTCAATTGGAAAGATGGTTAAAAGAAACTTATCAAAAATCTGATAAAGTTTTTACTCATATGTCACCAAGTGGAATGATAATGCATATCCAAAAGATTTTATTCAGTAATCAACTCATATACATTAAAAACGCGATAAAACAAAATGATGTTCACTCATCAACAAATCCTCGTATAATAAAAAACGCGGTTAGAATAAGTGGTCATAATCCAAGTCGTTCTATTTCCGCGATTGGTACAATAAGAATGAAATTGAAAGTTGGTATAAGTTTAACCGAAGATATAAAAGGTGGTAAAATAGTTGTTATGAATCACACAAAAATGAAAAATAAATCAAATAATTTATTCTATACAATAAATACTGGAGATTCTATAAAAAATGTATATGATGTTAGTCCAAATTCAGATTTATTTTTTAATGTAAAACAAGGAGAATACGAATCACAACAATATACCGGTGATGGTAAAAAAAATCAATCAATCGCGGTAGTTGTAAATAGAGATCAAATCATTGATAATTTCTCATTCTCTGTTTATTATAATGGTATTTCATTAAAAATAGTTGATGGAATGTATGATATGTTACCAAACGAATACGCTTGTTACACAAGAACAGGATTTGATGGTGGATTAGATGTTTATTTTGGAACAGGAAATTTTGGATTTATTCCTGATATCGGATCTATTATAGAAGTTTCATATTTGGTAACAGACGGATCTGATGGAAATATATTAACAAATGTCATCAATGATTTTTCATTTGAGGATAATATATTAGACTCCGAAGGAAATATATTGAATATTGACAAACTATTTGATATTTATATTCATGATGATATAAACTTTGGATCGGATGGAGAAAGTGTAGAATATATGAAATCTGTTTTACCATATGTGTCTAGAAATTTTGTTCTCGCTGCTCCTGAACAATTTATATATCATTTAAAAAGATTGAATATGTTTTCAAAAGTAAACGCGTACAATATATTGGATGAAAATAATTTCAGTAATAATAAATATATTGAAAAATTTATAATAGAAACATTCGGAAATAATATTGATGTTGATAAAGTTAGAGATAAAATGGTAAAATATTTTCCAACAATATATGATAATCAGATTTACATATATTTGATACCAAAAATTAAAAATTATTTTATTGGTGAATATAATTATTTTAATGTTCCTTTTGATGTTTTCTATCTTGATGACCAAGAAAAAGAAAAAATTATGAATTATCTGAAAAAAATGGGAACTATTGGAATAACCTCTAATGTTATAATAATACAACCAAAAATATCGTTATATGTTATAAATGTCTATATAAGAAAATTCAGTAGTGATGTTAAGGATAATGTTAGAAACAATGTTATTGAGGTAATATCTGATTATTTTATTGATAATGAAAGATTTGATAGAGTAATTAAATCTGATTTAATAAGAACCGTGAAAAACCAAATATCCGCGATTGATAGTATCAACATAGAATTTGTTTGTAAAAAGAATGAGGATTATCACAGAGAGGGATCAAAAACAAATGATTTGAAAAATTATAATGTTTTAGAGGACGAAGTTGTTACAATAAAAAATAAAAAAATATATAAAAAAACTCAATACAATCCAGACGCTGTTCTTGGTATAGATCCAGTACAAGGTGATATAGTAGTTGAACAAGATGAATTACCTGTTCTTAGAGGCGGGTGGTATGATCGTAATGGGGTTTATTATAATGATGTAACAACAATAAATGGATTAAGTTCTGTTAACATAATATGGACTGGAAATAATTACGCTAATTATGAAATTAAAAATAATGAAAATCCAAAAATAAAACCAACAACAACAACAAAATTAAGAAGTGAAATTAAAACACAAAAATCTGTTAATACAAAATCACAAATGAGTGTTTTGTAAAACAACTTAAAAACTAATAAAATAAAATGATAGAAAGAGAATCACAAATAAAAGAATTATATGATTTAAAACATAGAAATGATAATGAGATTCATACTCATTATGATTATGAAACAAATTTTATAAGAAAATCTTTTTCTAAATACATATTTAGAAATAATTTTATGTACACATTCTTAACCACTTATATGAAAGGATTATTCATATGGACTATTGAAAGTGTACTACCTGTAAGAAATCTATATAATTATACTGTATCTAAATATTACAATAGATATAGTAATTAAAAATTGATTAAATTGTAAAAATATAATTTAAATTTCCACAGTCATATATTCTGTAAAAATTTCTTTCTGTCATTATTTGGTGTTCTGTTTTGTTTGAATCATATCCATCTTTAACCAAAATATCTTTTCTGAAATTAAATTTATTAAATCTGATTCTTTCATCTTTATGAAAATAATAATAATTTGGATGTGTTACACAATTAAACTTAAATCCTAATTTTTCATACAAGTCTCCTGTGCTCCATGACTGGTCTATGTATGTTGTAATCATAACAGGTTTATAATTCTTTACAAAGTATTTAAATAACTTGTCAGCAGCTCTTATAATATTTGTATTCAGTTTACTACAAAATCTCAATAATTCATATTCACTTTCTTTTGTGTTTTTCTTAATTCTTCTTTTTCCGAATATCATTAAACTAACTAACTCTTCATTATAAAAAAGACCCAATTTTATTGATGAATTAATGAATCCCTGAATATGATTTTTTTCTAAAAATTCTCTAACTAATTTATTATCAGTTATTTCTTTTATTTCACATTTTCTTCCATATATTATAGTTGGTACTTGTCCCAACTTATCTAATATCATAGATTTAACAATATCGTTTTTATATATCCACCAATCTTCCCATATATTGATAATTTTTATATTTTTTTCTTTGAAAAAATTATACTTATTTATATGATATTGATTTTCCCTATATACCTCTGAGTGCCACCATAATCCATTACATTCAAATCCCAAATTAATATTTGGTAGTAATATATCAACTTCATATTTGCCAAATCTTTTATTACAAATAATTTCATCATCATATATTGATTTTATAAACTCTTTTATTTTATTCTCAAAATCAGATACTCCATTTATTGGATTACATATCGTGCAAATTGTTATACCAAGTCTATTTCTTTGGTTAAAAAGTGAAATATGGATATCAAATTTATGATTACATTTTTGATTTTTAACTGTTATATCGTCATTATTCATAGAAATTAATTCAAATCCATATTTTTTTATTTTATTTCTAAAGTTTGATTCCTTGTTATTTTTCTTAGTGATTATATTAGAATTTTTTATTTTTTGTTTTATATCATAATTTTTTGAAATTATATCAACACCATATCTATCAATATTCGTTTTTCTTCTTTTTTCATTTATTCTTTTCTTTTTTTCAATTGAAAAATTATTTTTTGTTTCTATTGATTTCAATGTCATATTTTTTCTTATTGTGGCATCATTATTACATTCTAATAATTTTTTTATTCTTTTATTCTTTATACATATATCCTTATGTGTATATTCAGCAGCACATTTCTTTGAACAATATTTATAATATCCGATATAAAATTTTTTAAATTTTAATTTATTTATACCACAGTTTGGACAAAATGGTGGTTCTATTAATTTATTTTGATAAAGCCATATTCTCTCAGACAACGAAATATTATCTATTTTAATTTTATCAAATATTTTATTGAAAAATTCTAAATTTTCTTTTTTCAGTTTAAATTCTGTTATTCCTTTCATATTTTTTATAGGCAATTGTATCATATATCATATTTTACTTTTGTTCTTATATATTAAATTCTGTAAATGGTTTTTTATATTTTATTAAACATTTGATAAATAAAATATTATAAAATATAAAAAACATATTTAAAAATGGAAAAAACACACATTTTTGACTTTATATATAGAAATAAAATAAGAAAAGCTCCAATATGAAAAATGTATTAATAGTAGAACATAGCACAAAGGGGTTACAAAAATTAAACGAAACCAACATTACAATTCCTGACTCGAAAAAACAGTATATACTAGGTGGTATTTTTACTGAATTTGATGTTATGAATAGAAATGAAAGAATTTATACGGCTGATAAATTTTTGCCACATCTTACTGAGCTTATTGAACGAAAGAAAAATTTGGGAGCCATCTACGGTGAATTTGATCACCCCGATGTTTTTGATACTTCATTAACTAGAGTATCACACACGATTGAATCAATTCAATTTTCAAAAGAAAAGAATTCTATTGAGGGTACTATAAAATTATTAAGTACTCACTTTGGTCGTGAAGCGAAAGCATTAGTAGATGATGATTGTCCAATTTTTGTTTCATCAAGAGCTGCTGGAGTTACAGAATCTAACGGTACTGTAACTATCAAAAAACTTTTCACATACGACGCTGTCGCTGATCCTGGTTTTAGTTCAGCTCGAATGGAAGTTAAATCTTTGAATGAATCCTTTGGATTCAATGAAAATGCAAACTTTAGGATATATGATATATCCGATGAGTCAAAAATTAATGAATTATTCGATATGAATAAAAACGATTTTGTAACAAAACAACAAATGGTCGAGTATTCAAATTACCTAACTGAACAAATTGAAGAAACAAAGAAATCAATTAAAGGTCATCTCGGTTCAGGTAAATACGATCCAAAAGAGTTGTTGAAACTTGAAGAAAAATATGAATCCCTATTTGAAGGATTCAAGAAGATGACTGAATATTTAGATTACATGGCTGAGAATGTTCAAATTTTAGTTGACAAAGAAAAAACGTTAGAAAAGAAGACTAACAAAATCATTGAACACAATGATTATTTAGCTGAAAATCTTGAAAAATCAATTAACTTCTCTGATTACCTAGCTGAAAATATTGACAAAGGTATTGAATATACCGAATATATAGCTGAAACATTAGATAAGAGTATTGATTTTACAGAATATATCGCTGAAAATGTTGACAAAAACATTAAATACTCAGAATATCTAGCTGAAAATCTAGAAAAGTCTATAGATTATTCACAGTATGTTGCTGAAAATCTAGACAAAACAATTGACTACTCACAATACATCGCTGAAAATCTTGACAAAAGTATTGTTTACGCTGAATACGTCGCTGAAAATCTTGATAACAATATCAAATATTCTGAGTATATCGCTGAACACGTTGATAACAATATCAAATATTCTGAGTATATCGCTGAACACGTTGATAACAATATCAAATATTCTGAGTATATCGCTGAAAATGTATCCGATAATATCGCTTACGGAAATTATCTCGCTGAAAGCCTTGACAAATTAATTGATAGTAAAACTGGAAAATTAAACGAATCAATGGGTGATGATGAATTAGATTTCTCACCAGATGGTGATATGTCAAAATATTATAATGATGATGAAGATTTTGAAGGTGATGAAGAAATTGATATTGACGAAGAGGATGATGATGATATTCAAGGTCAAGAAAATATCCAAATTCAAGGTCAAGCTCAAGGACAGATTCAAGGTCAAGTTCAAGATCAGATTCAAGGTCAAGAAGAATTTGATGATGATGATGATATTCAAGGCGAAGAACTAGATGATGAAGGTGAAACTGGAATAGCTCCTGGAATGGTAGTAAAAATTGATGATGACGAAACTGGTGAAGTTTTAGCGGTTAACGATGAAAACGGCATAGTAGTCATTAAACTATCAGATTCTGGAGAAGTTCAAGAAATTCAAGAATCTAGAGTCACTCCACTTGGAGATGGAAAATTACTAGAAAATGAAAACTCTTTACAAGAGAATATAAAAAGGTTTATAAAGGAATCTAAAAAACGTAAAGCTTCTGAAGAAAATGAACCACATTTCTTAATGTTTTTAACTGAAAAAAGAAAAGCTTCTTGGTATAATCTAAGTCCAGAAGATAAGGAAACCGTAATTTACACAATAAACGAAAGTAATGGTTACACATCCGAATCTGATGTACTAAGACTTATGGAAAAAGCTCTTTCAAAACCAGAAAAAACCTTTGAGGAAAAACTTGTTGAAAACCTACCAACTGATTTAAAACCAATTTGGGAAAGTTTAGACAACAAAAATAGACAAAGCATTGTAAACAGTGCTTCGTTTTATTCAAATCTATCAGAATCTAATATGGAAAGTTTCTGGAGATCAAAAGGTCTTGAAAAATATTCAAAAGTTGAACCAGGCAAAAAACTGTTAAAGGAGACTATGATTTATGATAATCAGAAGTTGAATGAACAGCAACTAGAGAAATATATGAATAGACTCAAAAATCTATAAAAATGGAAAAAATTCAGTTTTTAAACTGAATATATAAAGATTCAAAAAAAAAATTAACTAAAAATGAACTTTTTAATAGACAAACCAAAAGCAATTAAAAAATGGGGACCAATTCTAGAACATCTACAAGTAATTGATGATTCAAAGAGAGAGTGGATGGCTGAATACGCTGAAATGCATCAAATGAATGAAAACGTAGCTTATTCAACATTACATAATCTTAATGGTATGGGCCCAGTTACTGCACCAGTAGTAGGTGCTGTCCCAGGTCAAATATGGGGTACAGGTAGTGGTGCGGTTGGATCAGGTGATGTAGCTCAGAACCTTTTACCAGTTTCTATGAAGATTGCTGCTCAAACTATCGGTTTAGATCTTGTAGCTGTTAAACCAACAGCTTCACCAAGAATTGAACTTCTTTTCGTTGACTTCAAATATGATAACAACGATGAGGACACTAATGACAGACCACTTGTATTCAAAGTTGGATCATCAACAACAGCTGATATCACAACATTGAAAGCTGGTCTTAACGCACAACTAAGTGTACTTGGTATCCAAGAAAGAATCGGTGGACTTGACACAAGAACATTCGTAAAACTAGGTAGTGGAACAGCTACCCCAGGTCAAATCGTGGCTTTCACTGGATCAGTTAGTGATAACAAATCAGGATGGCTAGAATTCTTGGGATTCTCAAGAGTAGATGGTTATCCAATGTTCCGCTCATTCAGACAAATTTATCCACAAGTTGATATTCAGTATGTACCAGGTACATATGATACAACTAAGAACACATTTGTTCAAACAGGATCAATTTCTGATATTTTCGGAGCTTCTGGTATTACCCACCTTTCGGGTAGCACAGCTTTAACAGGTGCAACAGGTGCATTCGCAGGAACAGCAGACATTGAATTAGTGTCATTGATGGAAGATCACATCCCAGGATTCTCCGCAGGATGGAATCTATATGATCCAATGACAAGATTCCAAGACGAAAAAACATATCCAGGTGTTATCGGACCAGATGTATTTACAAAATCAATTCAGGTTGGTGATGTAGAAATTTCATCTTCTCTAAAAAGAACACAAATTGAAGACATTAAAGCTTCAACAGGTATGGATATCGTTCAAAAACTAGAAGGTGTTCTTATCAACGAATTAACGCAAGTTATTTCTAAGGAAATCGTTGCTAAAATTAGAGAACTCGCTTTATTGAACAGAGCTTCACATACAGCTCCTAAAGATAACGCTGGTGTAAGTAAATTTGACTTCAATGTTGATACTTATCTAGCACTTCCAGAAGCAGCTGGTTTCGCAGCTCCAGGTGGTGAAACATACCACTCAATCCAAAGAAAACTTGTTGCTAAAATCAACAACGCTTCTAACTTTATCGCAACAGACGGCCGTGTTGGTCCAGCTCAATACTTGATCACAAACGGTAATCTAGCATCTGTTATTCAAGATGTTGCTGGTTACACAATCAGCCCAGTACAAGCTGGTAAATTGAATAACAACGGTCAACTTTACCCAATGGGTAATATAGGAACGATTGCGATTTATGTCGACCCATATATGAGATGGGACGACAATCAAATTTTCTTAGGAAGAAAGAATTCAGTTGACCAACCAGGTCTTGTTTTCATTCCTTATCTAATGGCTCAATCAATCAGCTTAATCTCTGAAGCAACTTGGGCACCTAGAATGTTAATCCGTTCTAGATATGCAGTAGCGGATATTGGATTTTTTCCTGAGAAACAATTCATGTCAATTGCTGTAACTGACTCAAATGGTGTTCTTATTTAATAGAAACACTACTATACAAAAAAAGGGAGATTTTATCTCCCTTTTTTTATTTAAAAGTCTATCAAAAGTACCAATATGAACCATTGAAAATTTATATATAAGAATAAAAAATAAATATGATAGTATCAGAATTCATTGAGGTGTTAATAAATAATAAAAATTTTTCACATTATACTGAAAAACATTATAATATTGAACGTAATAAAAAAATAATTGTAAGTGCAATAGATTTACCAACATATTCTAGAACTGATATAATTGTGAAATGTGTTAATTGTGGCACAAAACGGAAAATTAATAATAAAACATATAATAAAATAACTAATAATAATAAAGAGAAATATTATTGTAATAAATGTAAATATATTAAAACAGTAAGAACCAATCTAGAAAAATATGGTGTGGAAAATGTTTTTCAATAAAAAAAAATAAAAGAAAAAATAAAAAAAACAAATTTAGAAAAATATGGATTTGAGAACGCATCTAAGAATAAAGATGTTATAGATAAAATGATTGAAACGAATCAACAACGATATGGTGTTGATCATCCAATGCAATTAGAAGAAACCAAAATGAAATCAAAGAAGACTTGTTTATTGAAATATGGTGTTAATAACCCAATGAAATCAAATATTATAAAAGACAAACATAGAAATACTATTTTGAATAAATATGGAGTAAAGACACCATTGGAATCCAACGAGATTTTAGAGAAAATGTTAAAAACAAATATTGAAAGATATGGAAATACTTGTCCTATTATGAATAAAGAAATAAAAGAAAAATCGGAAGAGACATTATTCAAGAATTATCATGTAGATAATCCTATGAAAAATAATAAGATAAAACAAAAGTCATTAGATACAAAGACAAAAAAATTGTTAAAAAAATATAAACATAAAAAAATACTAAAAATAATAAATAATACATATACCTTTATGTGTAATAAAAATCATGAATTTGAAATCTCATCATCACTAATTTACAATAGAGTCAAACTAAATACTGAATTATGTACTGTTTGTAATCCTATAAATTCATATTCTAATTCTGGTTATGAAATTCAATTACAAGATTTCATTAAAGAAAACTACGTTGATATATTATACAACTATAGAGAATTGGGTCGCGAATTAGATATCTATATCCCTAACCTAAAACTCGCGTTTGAATTTAATGGATTATATTGGCATAATGAATTAAATAAACCAAATAATTACCACCTAGAAAAAACAGAAATGTGTGAAGAAAAAGGAATACAATTAATACATATTTATGAAGACGATTGGATTTACAAGGAAAATATTGTTAAGTCAATGGTATTAAATAAGTTAGGAAAAACACCAAATAAAATATATGGAAGAAATACAGAAATTGGTGAAATAACCGATAATAAGTTAGTTAGAGAATTTCTAGAGAGAAATCATATTCAGGGATTTGTTGGATCAAATATTAAAATAGGATTATTCTATTTGGATGAATTAGTTAGTTTAATAACTTTTGGAAAAAGAAGAGTTTCAATGGGAAAGAAGAATACAGAAGAAGATGAATATGAATTGTTAAGGTTTTGTTCTTTATTGAATACTAGTGTAACAGGTGGTGCAGATAGATTATTTAAATATTTTGTAAATAACTACTCACCAAAAATGATTACAACGTACGCGGATCGTTCATGGAGTACAGGTGATTTGTATAAAAAATTGGGATTTGAATTTGTCCATAAAACACAACCAAGTTATTATTATGTTATTGATAGAATGAGACATCATAGATTTAATTTCAGAAAAGATGTTCTTATTAAAGAAGGATATTCACCTGAAAAAACAGAACACGAGATTATGCTAGAAAGAGGAATATATAGAATATATGATAGTGGGAACTTAAAATTTGAACTATTGATAAACAATTGAATATATACCATTACTCATATATCTTTTATGATTTATCTGATTCTTATCCAATTCTTTTTTTAAATATTTTTTTGTTAACATATCTAAATGTTTCCAAAAACTAGGATTATGTTTTTGATTACAAAATTTAGCTGTATCAATATGGGCTATCTCATGTAAAATCATTTGCCTAACATCGCCATTATAATCTAAATTTACATCAATTCTCTTTTTATTCACCCAACAATAATTATCATCACAAAAACGAATAGTCCAATCAGAATGACCTAATTGAACCATTACATTTTTGAAAAAATGATAATACTTATTCATATTTTTTAGAATTGTAATTGTCCTCCACCTTGGGCTCCACCTCCAGCTTGTGCACCTCCACCAGCTTGTGCACCTCCACCTTGGGCTCCACCACCGAAATCTTCACCTCCTCCAAAATCTTCTCCACCACCGAAATCTTCTCCACCACCGAAGTCACCACCTCCGCCACCGAAGTCTCCTCCCCCACCGAAGTCTCCTCCCCCACCGAAGTCTCCTCCCCCACCGAAGTCTCCTCCACCACCAAAATCTCCTCCACCACCTTCTTGTTGTTGGCCTCCTTGTTTTAATCTTAACATTTTGAATTTTCTATTTTCTTCTATCTGTTCATCTGTTAATTTCATAATATATTTAACTATCCATTCAATATCAAAATATGGTAATCCATCCGCGTCCATAAGATTTGAATTTAGACTTGACGAAATTTCAGCTCTTTTTGATAAGTTATTCAAATATTTCCATTCTTCAAATAATCCATTTGAGTTAAAATCTAATTTTACGGAATTTTTGAATAAAACATCTTCTTTTAATTCTGGAAAATCCAATATCATTTGAATTCTAATTGGTTTAGTTAAAAGTTCTTTGAAAATTGTTCTGAGTCTATCTATATAATTTTTAAATTTTATTTCATCTCTTGTTATATCAGAAGAATCATTATAAACATTTCCACCACCACTATCTTCATCTAATCTACCAGCTGGAATCTTTGATGCACGTTTCATAATTTTATAGAACCATTGTAACATCATATCCTCGTTCAAATCTATACCACCAGGGGATTCTATAGTGACATCTGGTGTACCTTCTCCACCTGATGGTAACCATATATCTTTACTGAATGGAATGTTCTGACTACCGTTTATTGTAACCGTACCCATCTGATCATCCCATTGAACATCTTCATGATATTCTGACATTAACTGTGTGATTTGTTGTTCCGCTTGAGCACGAGTCAATCCATTTGTTGGTATAATAAATTTCTTATAAATCGCCGCTTGATTAATATTATAAAGTAATTTTGTTTGTTCCAACATTTTCAATTGATTGTATGGCCTTATTAGATTTTCAACATAACTAGTTTCAAAATACTCATTATTATTTGAATATGAAATGTATATTATTTGTGAATCTAATAAAATTCTTCTTATTTGTGGATTATCTGGGTGTTGAATCCAGATAATTGTATTTGTTCCTGGATCTGTCGCTACAACTAAAGTTATTGGATCAATCGGAGCGAGATCTATTATATTTTTTTGTTTCTTATCATATACGATTTCAAAAGAAATATAACCATCTATAAGTAAATTTTTCATATAAGTATGGACAGCGTTACCGTTGAAAAAATCAAAACTCGCCATCATTCTTTCAAAATTCTCTTTATATTTTTGTTTCAATTCTGTTGTAAATTCGTCTGGTAAATTTCTCTGTTCACAAAATCTATTGTCTGTATCATAAATAATAACTTCATCCGCGACTTGTGTTATATAATCTTTTATCTCATCCTTAATTGAATATTGTCTTAAAATTTTTCTTTTATCAAAATAAGCTCTGTCTAGATACGCGATTGATTTACGATCTAATATTCTTGAAATTACTTTCTTTGTAAAAAGATCATACATATTTGTACCTGGTTCATAAATAAGATCTTGTGTATCTTCCTGTGGTCCGATTGAATATGCGTTTGTTATTCTCTCATCATTCCAATTCATACCAAATGATGACAATCCTCTTAATATTCTATTAAAAAAACCTAAGTTGTTATTTCCTGATGGGTCTTGAACATTCCCAAATCTACTATATGTAGCCATTTATTTCTATTATTTTTTTATTCTTACAAACTCACATTCCAATAAATTTTCTATTTCTTTTTGTCTTATGACATCTTTTCCTTTTAATTTTCCATTTTTATCAAAATGTTGATTTTCATCATATTCATAAACAACGTTATTTCTTTCATCATAACCATCAACCCAATAACCCAATTCTTTTATAAAAATTTCTCCACCATTCATAGCGTGTTGTATAAATACACTATTTTCTTTACTTATTTTATCAAATAATAAACAAGCTTCTTTATTATAATTTGGATATAATTGATTATCATTTAATTTATTAATTTTTATTCTATTTATTGTTCTTTTTCTGTTTTTTATATTTGAACATAATGGACAATCATTTCCACTTAAATGATTATTAGGTTTTTGTTCAAACACTCCATGAATTGGGCAAATAATTTTTATTTTTGATTTTGAATCTTTATAATTAACTAACGAATAATCATACTTATCACTATGTATCTTTTTAGATTTTTCTATAAATTGATTATTTCCAAGTATTTTAGATTCAATTACACATTTACTACATCCAAACCCACTTAAATTATTATTAGGTTTTTGTTCAAACACACCATGAATTGGGCAAATAATTTTTACTTTTAGTTTAGCTGTCTTATAATCAACAAGTGAATAATCATATTTATTGTTGTGAATATTCCTTGATTTTTCTATAAATTTTACAGTATTTGATAAGTTATTTTTTATTAATTTATATTTTTTACACACTGGGCATCCTTGACCATTTGAATGATTATCCATATTTTGTTCAAACACACCATGAATTGGGCAAATAATTTTTACTTTTAGTTTAGCTGTCTTATAATCAACAAGTGAATAATCATATTTATTGTTGTGAATATTCCTTGATTTTTCTATATATCTATCTTTGTAGTTCATGTGGTTTATATATTAAATTTTAAGGTTCTGAAAATAACTTATATTTATCCTCCATTAATTTCAATTTCTTAAAATATTGTTTTTGATCATCTTGATCCAAATCTTCTTTTATATTTTCTAATATCCTTACTATATCATCTAGTTTATTTTTTATATCATAACTCTCAACAATTATTGACATATCTTTCATTGATTTTATATTAACTTTTTTCGTATCAACAAACATCAACCTTGATGCAAAATTTGTTGATATACCATACATTTTTGGTTTTCCACCATCCATTCCATCTATCTTCATATAATTATACGCGGTTATCGCGTAATCATATCCATATTGTTTTAAACTTTTTTGTATAATTTCAAAATCAACATTAAATGATTTTTCATAATTAACATCTCTATTCTGATCATTTTGTTCCTTATTATATTCAATAATAGATTTATGACCATCAAATAAAATATCAAAATAAAGTATTTTGAATTGGTATGGTAAGTATTCCAAATTTATGGAATATAAAATTCTTTTTTGTGTTTTTGTATTGAATCTATCATCTATAACAAATATTGGACACCATATTGGATTTCCACCATACAAATATTTTATTAAATAAAATTTTCCTTTTTTTATATCTTTAGAAGATGACACTTCTAAATTATTTTTTCTTACTAATTCAAATAATCTATCTGTTGAATCTGTTATTATCTTTACAAGATTTCCTCTATACTGACCGAATAATGAACCACAATAATCTTTAAATTTTCCCATTAGAATAATTTTATTTGTTTGTCTTCAAAATATTTTTCAGTTAAGAGATAAAAAGTTAATCCTCTTCTCTTACAATATTCTTCCGCAGATTCCCACTTTAACATATTTTTTAAATATTCTCTTAATCTATATTCATAACCCTCTAGTGATTTAATTGAACTATTTTTTGGTGGTATTGGTTCCACTATTTGTTTATATGGTTTTACTTCTATAATAAACTCATCACCATTTTTAAATTTAACCCAAAAATCTGGTATATATGTTTTTGTTACATATTGTTCATTTTCTATAAAATTATAAGGGATTTCTATAGTCTCACAACTCCATTTCTCAACAGACTCTTCATAGTCACAATAATAACAAAATTTATATTCCCACTTTGATCTGAATTGTATATCACTAACATCTCCTAGATATTTTTCTGGGATTTTAGGTGTAAATTGACCTTGATAATACATATCTTGTCTATTTGGCTTGTTCTTACTCATGTTTTATTTTATCTCTTAGTTTATACCATTTTTTTAAATTATCAGATTTCCACAGTGGTTGCAAATTATCAAGAGAATTAATTACATTATGTGAAGTATTATTATCGAACGTACAAATTTCTTTTATATGATCTATTTCCCATTCACCATAATTACTCCAACACATCCCAGAAAGAAATCTATTTTCTATATGATTTTTCAAATCTATCGAAGAATATCCCAATATATCAATAGTATGGCCTTCTTTCTTTTTTCCTATTCTTTTAAAAGTTCTTTTTAACATATCCCTCCAAGCATAATAATATGGTCTATTTATCCTATCTTCTTTGGTTTTTAGTCTTCTATACTCTAAAATTCTTTTCTGTGTTTTTCTCTCCAAATTTTTGTAGATTCATAGTGTTTATCCTTATTTTTTTCATAATATTCTTTCGATTTTACTAATAAATCTTCTTTATTTTTTTCATAATATTTTTTTCGTCGGTTTTTAATTTTATCCTTATTTTTTTCATAATATTCTTTCGATTTTACTAATAAATCTTCTTTATTTTTTTCATAATGTTCTTTCGACTTTATTAATAAATCTTCTTTATTTCTTTCATTATATTCTTTATTTCTCCTATCAATTCGTTCTTTATTACGAATATAGTATTCAGCGTTACGTTTTTTAATTTTTTCTTTATTTTTTTCTCTATATTCTTTACCCATACTTAATTAATATTTTTCCTGACATATTTCTCTCATAATTATATGTTATGTAATCCCTGACCATTATTGCTAGAATCTAGACTTATAAATGTTACCCTATCTTTATTTGGTTTTATATTATAAATTTCTTTTAATCCGCCCGCCATCGCTCGTTTAAAAATTTCTGAAAAATAAGGTAATGCACTCTTGTATCTTTTTTCATTAAAATTCTGCCAATTTTGAAACATCATTAAAAATCCTTGATGCAAACAATCCTCCTTATCACTAGGATTTTTATATGTTTTTTCTTTCTTTCTGATAACATTATTACCAATCAATATCAACATATTCTCCGCTTTCTTTGTTAACTTACCTCGACCTTTGCTCAATACGATTTCATAATATAATTCATCGTCTTTTAAATAATTTGCCATTATAATAAAATTTTTCTTTTTTGGAAATTTTTAATCTATATTTATTTTAAGATAGAATTGCTATTTAAGAATAGAAGAAAGTTATAGTAAATTATAATTTATATAATTAGAATTTGTTTAAAAGTTTAAAAAAACAGAAAAGGTGGGTTTACTAACCACCTTTTCTGTTTTTTAATAATTATTTACTTAAGTATTGATTTCTTGAATTGAGTTTTTTTATCTTTCAATTCATTCAACTTTAAATTTAATTGGTGTTTGTAAAGTAAAAGATTATTAAATGTTAATTTAACATTCTTATCAGATTCCAATAATTCTGGTTCTTCTTTTAAAAGATCAATTGATTCATTGGTTTCTTTTATCTTCATTTTAATAACTTTTTCTTTATCTTCTAAAGTTCTCAACTTCTTCATTTCTTTTGAAAGTTTATTTTCAAAAAATGGAGTAATATCATAGTCTAACTCTTTTCTGATATCATTGATAAGTTCATTTACTGATTCGTATTGATAGAATGATGAACCTGTTCTAAGATCTTTGCTATAAAGATAGATTTTGTCTTTGTAATTAAACGCGAACGCTTCTAGATATGGATTTAGGATATTATCAATTCTCATCGCTACGTCTAATTCTACGATATTTTTTATATTCTCTTTGATTGTGGTTGTTAATAAATAATAATCTTTCTTTAGATAAGGAATGATTGGTGAATTGAAAATATTTTCTAAGGTTGTTTCTGAATCTAATTCTTCACCATTGATATAAATTTTCTTATCATCTTTTGTTGAAATACCTAAAACAATATTTTCATCTACTTTGAGATTAATTATATTATTTTCAATATCCGCGAGTTTTAAAACTTGTTCAACAATTCTTAACTCTCTAATTCTATCATCATCTTCAATATGATCTTCAATAAGAGTTTGTTTTACTTCATTTTCATTAAGTATAAACCACCTATCTGAGATATAAGCAAGATAACCATCGTTTACTTTCTCAACCATAGTGTAAATCTTGTTGGCTTTACCAGAATCGGTCATATTTTGTCTTTCAATTGGACTCTTTGTTAAATTATAAATAAATTTCTTAATTTGTGGTACCCAATCATAAATTTTCAATTCATTTAGAATTGATTCCATTCGTGTATCATCCGTTGGTTTATTGATGATTTCTAAAATAACATTCAAAGGTTGACGGTAAATCATACCTTGATTTGTTCTTTCAACTTGTTTATATAAATCTTTCAATTCATATACTAATGGATACGATTCAATTTCTGTGTCAACGGATTCTAATAATTTCTTTACCTCTGTATCGTAGGTATATTTCAAAAATTTTTCATTTAAAAGTTTTCTTAGTTCTTTTTCTGAATAATAATCAAATTCGTTTAGTATACTTTCTGTAATGAAAGAAATATCAGTTTGATCAAAACTAAGTTTTTGTTTAAAATTGAAAAGTTCTAATTTTAGATTTTTCATAGGTTTTATTTTGTTTTTGTTGCAATGTTACATAAAATAAAAATTATCATTACAATTCATTATATATGTATATATATATACTTAAAACTCATTTTTTTCTATTTTGACTATTTTTATAGAGTCAGTCAAAGAAAACAACTAAATCTTTAATTAATTTGATTAAATATGACTTTAATTAATTAATATCACAACCACTGATATCTTAAAACTTAAACTTAAACAATCTAGTCGTAACATAACGTAAAACATTGGTTTAATCGTGCTGTGTAGAAAAACAACTACATCTTTAATCGTTGTAGTTCATGGTTAGCCCCAAGTAATTCCAGTAACGGGGTCTTCTCTATCTAATTTTGTGTATGTTGGATTATCCACTGAAAAATCACCCTCTTTTCCAAAATCTTCAGCTTCTCTATCATTTGGATTTTGTGGTAGTGTTTCATTTTCTAATTTTTCAATGTCATGAATATATGATTTCCAATATACTCTTTTGATATTCTCAAATTCAGTATCTTCACATTCTACATCATCTGTATCTACTTGCCATGATGGATAGTGTGTTCTAACATTAAGAGAAAATGTTATACTTTTATCTGTATCACTAGCCAAATCATTCTCATCTGGAAATTTTATTGTTCTATCATCTGGGAGTTCTAGTACATTATCTATTTTTATTCCAAAATAATCCATATTAAAATAATAATAATTAAAAAATAAATTCATTATTTTTTCAGAACATTTGAATATATCTAATTCGTTATCAACCCGAATTTCAATATCATACGCAACACTCAGTGGTATCGCACGAACCTTTGTTATTATTTTAGTATAGATATCATGAATTTTTGTATTCTTAGGTATATAAATATTTGGATTAGAAAATTCATCACTAACTATACTATAACTTGTTGGTGTTATGATTCCTCTTGGTATTACATCAGTGTTTAATTCAACTCTCATATCTGTAACATCATCTAAAAAAGAATCTAATAAAAATCTCTCCGAACCTAGTAGTTTTAGATACATTGAAACAGATACACATCTTTTTTCGTCTTTGAAATAATTAATCCATCTTATTCTTTTATTTAATGTTCTAGATAATGATATATGTAACATTCTAAAAAACACATTATTGAAATTAAAAGAATTATCAAATGTTATATTGGAATCAGCCATTGTTAAATATATTTTATTTCTATATATTAAAAACCGCTGAACTATTAAAATTTAATATTATTAATTTCATCAATAACTTCTTGTGGTTTTGGAATATAATTTAAAATATCACCAACTACCTTATCAATAGTATCTGGTTCTTCAGATAACCAACAAAGATCCAAATCTTTTATAGTTAATCTTTTATAAAGTGCTTTTGATTTATAATATTGTTCTATATGTCCTTCATCATTAGCTCTAAATGGTAAAATATGGTCTGGGTGTTTAGCTGTTGGTATGACAACAATCCAATTTCTAAACACACCCGCGATATGAAGTGGTGAACTATCATTAGTTAATGTACATTTCGCCTTTCCAATCAAAGCAATTAATCCACCCAAAGATGTTAAATCTCTAAAATCATAAGAACCTTTAGGGCATTTTATTTTTTGATAACCTTGTTCTTCTCCAATTTTTGAAGATAATGTTTTTCCAACTATTGCTAATTTATGACCACTCTTAGATAAACCATCAACAATTTCTTGCCACCATTTACTAGGAAATGTCTTACTATTCCACCAACGACCTGGATGAACAACAATTAAATCTTCCAATTTCACTTTATTACCCACTATATCAATTAATTCATCTATATCTTCTTGGTGTACAACACATTTAATAGGTTTATCTTTAAGTGGTATTGTCATTTTAATAGTACTCATTGACGCGAAATCTGTTGGATGAAACATAACATGACTCATACCATGTGTTGAATGTTCGTCATCTGGTGTCATATGTAATTCTAATACACCTCTAATATCTTTATATTGAGTATAATCCATTAAAGTTATACCTTTAATATGTTCAAATAACCTAGGATGATGGGAAACTACAGTAATATCTATATTATCAGATGAAAAATATGTATTTCTAATATATCTAATAACTGGTTCCGCACATAATTGATCACCCATACCAGCGGAAACTTTAATTACCATTTTTTGTTTAGAATATTTTTCATAGTAAGGGGAAGTATTATTTAATTCTTGAACATCATTGAGAAGAATTGGGAATAATTGATCTTGTGGAGCGCCAGCATAATGAATAATATATGAATCAAATCTATGAATTCCAGTTTCTTTATCTAATATGTCCATTCTATTAAATTTATAAGATAAATCGAACATTTCTATTTTATCAACAGCAATTTTTAAATTAATATAAGGTTGATCAGTTTCTATTGTATCTGTTAAGAGTGGTAATTTGAATAGTTGCTTATGGATTCTAGATATAACCATCACACCCGAATTATAAAATTTATTATTCCATTTATAAAGTTCTATTTCATATATTTTACTCGCATCTTGTATGTATTCAAATCTTGATGTATATTTTCCTTCATTAAACATACCAAGTTTATCATCTGGAACGATATCAAATAAATTTGGGCAATCATCTCTTATAATTAAATCAGTATCTAAATATAATACTCTTTCATATTTATTTAAAAAATTATAAATTTGAAATTTTTGCCATTTTTGAGTTATGAAATTAGGATTTGGTTTATCTTCTACTATAAAATCAGCACCAATTTTATCAGCGTATTTTTTAATTATTGGATGAGTTATTTTTTTTATATGATCATAATATTCTCCTATTGAAACTGTATAAACACAATATTTTTTCATTTTTTAAACCTTGTTTTTTAATATATAAAGAAAAATAAATTAAAAGTTTACTAAATGGCTGACGTATATAATTATACTCCAAGAATTGATAATCATCAAATGGGTTGGTGTTGGGGAAATGGTGATTATGGTGTAAATGGAGACAGAAGTGGAACAAATCGTTCGACACCAGTCGCTGTGTGTGGTAATCACACATTCATACAAATAAGTAGAGGATTAAATCACTCAATAGGATTAGATAAAAATGGTATGGCGTGGGCATGGGGTTGGAATAATAGAGGTGAATTGGGCTGTAATAATCAAACTGGATATTCAACACCAGTTGCAGTTTGTGGCAATCACACTTTTGTATATATTCAAGCCTGTATTATGGCAGAAAGATTTTCAATGGGATTGGATAATAATGGTCAAATGTGGGGTTGGGGATATGGTTCTAGAGGTAAGATAGGTAATAATTCAACAGCGGATAAATGTACACCAGTCGCTGTATGTGGTAATCACACTTTTTGTCATGTTAATTATAACCAAGCTGGATTTTCAACACAAATGAATACTGTCGCGATTGATAATCATGAACTAGCGTGGAGTTGGGGAGCAAATTCTGATGGTGTACTTGGAGATAACACAGTAGCTGATAGATCAACACCAGTCGCTGTATGTGGTAATCACACATTTTCTTTCATTTCCGTTAGTGACAAAGTGGCAATGGGGGTAGACATACATGGAATGGGATGGACGTGGGGAAACGACACAAGAGGTTGTTTAGGTCACGGAACTTGGTATAATCATCAAAGTACTCCTGTCGCGGTATGTGGTAATCACACATTTGTTCAAATATCTGTTGGTACAGATGCTATTGTAGGAATAGATAAAAGTGATGCCCTTTGGTCTTGGGGTAGGGGTTCTGAAGCTCAACTAGGTCAAGGTGATCTAGATGATCAAAGCACACCAGTCGCTGTATATGGTACCAAAACTTTTTGTTCTATATATCATTATAGAGCATGGTATCAACCTTATCCTGCTATTCTTATAGACCCTGCTGGAAAAGGATGGGGGTGGGGATATAATGATAAAGCGGGTATTGGTGATAATAGTATTGTAAATAAATGCTCGGCGGTTGCAATTTGTGGTAATCATACCTTTTTATTTATACAATCTAGTGGATCAGTTAAAAGAAGAAGTCCTGGTGGAGGTGCTGCTTATAGTTGGGCATTCACATATTAATTCTTTTATTAATTCTTTTAATTAATTCTTCATTCATAAATTCTTTATGCCACCCAATTATTCCTTTATTTGGTTTTATATTTGGTAAAAATTTATCGTTTTTATCAGGTAATTTATTTGATACTTTCTTATCTAAATAATTTTCTAATCTTTCTTTTTGTAATGGAAAATCATTTAATAAATCTTCGTAATCAACTATTAATAAATTATTCTTATATTTTATCCAACCATTATAATGTAATTTCCATCTGTCAATGTAATCTTTTGGTTCTAATATAATATGTGGATCTAGATTTTCATCAACATACTTATTTCCAATTTCTTTTGGGTTCATAAAAATCCATTCTTTAAATTCTGGAAAATTATCACCTCTTTTTAAAAAATGATAATAACTCACTAATACATCTTTTATATCTCTTTTAATATATATAACTTTATAATTATCATGCCTGAAGTGCCATCATCACCTGAAGTTCCATCATCACCTGAAGTGCCATCTGTGCCTGAAGTGCCATCATCACCTGAAGTTCCTGAAGTGCCGTCTGTGCCTGAAGTACCATCTGTGCCTGAAGTTCCATCATCACCTGAAGTTCCTGAAGTGCCATCTGTACCTGAAGTTCCATCATCACCTGAAGTTCCTGAGGTTCCATCTGTGCCTGAAGTTCCTGAAGTGCCGTCTGTGCCTGAAGTGCCATCTGTGCCTGAAGTTCCTGAAGTGCCATCTGTGCCTGAAGTTCCTGAAGTGCCATCTGTGCCTGAAGTACCATCTATGCCTGAAGTGCCATCATCACCTGAAGTTCCTGAAGTACCATCTGTGCCTGAAGTTCCATCTGTGCCTGAGGTTCCTGAAGTGCCGTCTGTGCCTGAAGTACCATCGGTGCCTGAAGTGCCATCATCACCTGAAGTTCCTGAAGTACCATCTGTGCCTGAAGTGCCATCATCACCTGAAGTTCCATCTGTGCCTGAAGTGCCATCATCACCTGAAGTTCCTGAAGTACCATCTGTGCCTGAAGTTCCATCTGTGCCTGAAGTTCCTGAAGTACCATCTGTGCCTGAAGTGCCATCTGTGCCCGATGTTCCTGAAGTGCCGTCTGTGCCTGAAGTTCCTGAGGTTCCATCTGTGCCTGATGTACCATCTGTGCCTGAAGTTCCTGAGGTTCCTGAAGTGCCGTCTGTGCCTGAAGTTCCATCATCACCTGAAGTGCCATCTGTACCTGATGTTCCATCATCACCTGAGGTTCCACTTGAACCAAGGAAATCACCATCAACACCACTTGTTCCAGATGTTCCACTTGTACCAGAACTACCACTAGCTGAATATCTATTATCTAATGATGTTGTTAAATCTAATGGGAAAGTTTGACCATCATCTTGAACTATATTTAAACTACCAGGTGAGTCAGTATATGTAAATGCGGATAAACTAGTACCACCAGTTGGACCCAAAATATAATGATCACCATTAGTTTCTTCATATATTAGTTTACCATCAACATTTGTATATAATGATCCATACTCAGATGTACTTGATAATCCACCTGATATTGTTAATAAAACTCCCGAAGTTCCACCACTTAGATATAAAGTATTAGTTTTGAATCCCATTTAGTTATAAAAAAACTTTTCTTCTTATATATAAAAAAGAGAATACAAGAAATTTGAAATATTTTAAAACTATCAACACTTTTATCTATAAATAATAAAAAGAAAAACTATTGTTTATGAAAAAGAAATTATTATCAATTGCTCCACATATGTCAACTGGGGGGGGTCCCCAGGTTTTAGTAAAGAGAATAGAATTAATAAAAGATTATTATGAAGTATATGTAATAGAATATAGAAATATATCTCAACATTATGTTATTCAAAAAAATAGAATAAAACAATTAGTTGATAATGATAAATTTTTCACACTTGGTGATGATAAAACAGAATTGTTTACTATAATAAATAGGATTAATCCAGATATAATTCATTTGGAGGAAATACCAGAGATGTTTATGGAATATGAGATATCCACAAGATTATATAATTCCAATAGAAGATATAAAATATTTGAGACAACTCACTCTTCCGATTATAATGTTGATAATAAAATGTTCTTTCCAGATAAATTTATCTTTGTTAGCCAATATAATTGTTTCAAATTTAATAGATTTGGAGTTCCAATAGATGTGGTTGAATACCCCATTGAAAATAAAAAAAGATTATTATCTAAAAAGAAATTATCAATGTTGAAACTAGGATTAGATCCAGAGTATAAACATGTATTAAATGTTGGATTATTTACACCTCGTAAAAATCAAGCGTACGCGTTTGAAATCGCTAGACAATTAACTGATAAAAAAATTAAATTTCATTTTGTTGGTAACCAAGCTGGAAATTTTCAACATTATTGGGAACCACTTATGAAAAATAAACCAGACAATTGTATTATTTGGGGAGAAAGAAAAGATGTTGATGATTTCTATAAATCGTGTGATATATTCTTATTTACATCAATGGGATTTCGTTTTGATAAAGAATTAAATCCACTTGTTATAAAAGAAGCGTTAGAATATAAGATTCCACAATTTTTATTCCCATTGGATGTTTATTGTGGTAAATATGATAAAGAAAAGCTAATAACTTATTTATCTGGTGATATAAGAACAGATTCGGAAACAGTATATAATTTTAATGATTTTAAATTTGATAGTGAAAAACAAGATTTTTCTAAAGATTTATATTTTCAAAAAGTTGAAACAAAACCAATTATAAAAACAGAGGAAAAAATAATACCAAAAAATACTGATGAAATTTTCATTTTATCAACATATCCAGATACTGAGATTAAAAGTGATATAACAAAAGAGTGTATAAAATCTATAAAGAAACATGGTAAAAAAATAATATTATCTTCTCATATACCAGTTGATAGGGAGATACAAAATATGGTTGATTATTATATATATGATAATTATAATCCATTGATTGAACATTCGTTATATAAAAATTATTGGTATGAAACAAATGAATTTAGAGCTGATATAATTTTTGATAAAATCCCAAGAAAAAATAAATTGAATCAATCTCTAACAGTTTTAAATAATATTGAAAACAGCGTTCAACTCGCGTCATCATTGGGATATACAAGAGTTATAAATGTAACATATGATTATATTTTTAGTGATGAAGATATTAATAAGATAGATAGTATTTCTAAAGGTATTGATGTTGGGAAAAAGAGTGGATATTTTATGAAATTTTCTGATAATAAATTAGATGTTTTTAAAACTGTATTTTTTATAATTGATATTGATTTATATAAAAATACATTTACTAATCCAAGAACACCAGAAAAATTCAACGAGGAGTGTAAAAAATTAGATTGTGATAATTTCTTAGAAAGATATTTTTACAAAAAACTAGAAAACAAACTAGATAAAATTTTTATTCAAGAAACAACAGAAGATGAGATATTTACAGGTAAAATAAATATATTCTCTGGTGTAGAATATTTAACATATCTGAAAGTAAAAGATAAAAATTCTTTTGTTGTATGGTTTTCATCAAACAATGTTATAGATAATCGTAAATTAATAGTAAATTACATTGTTGATGGAAATGCCATTAAATCATATGAGAGAGAAATAAATAATAAAATAATTTTCAATGAAGAAATAGAAATTAAAGAGGATAATATCGTAATTGAAACTAGAATCTTGGATTCCAATACAAACAAGTTATTAGAGGAAGAAACATTTGGGCCAATAAATAAAGATAATTTTGATGATTTATTATCAAATAGAGGAACATTTGAAAATAAGATTAAAAAAACCATCAAACTCGGAACTGTTATAAATTATAATACAAATTTATTTAATAGTATAAAAAAAGTAATTGATTCTGTTAAAAGTATTAGCACAGTTGTTAATATTTCAACTTGTGATTGTTTCTTTGATGGAACAAAAGAAGATGAAGATTTATTAAATAGAACATATGAAGAAAATCATAAGGACAATGTAAATTTTATTGTCCACGAATTTAATAATTCTGTAAATAAAGATGACCAATATTGGGAAAATATATCTAGATTATTGGGGGTTAAATATATGGAAGGTCAAGAAGAGTGGATATTATTATTAAATGGTAATGAAAAAATAACTGATGGATTTAAAAATTGGGTTATGAATAATGATTTATCAAACGACGCGTATCTATTCTCGGATAAAGATTCACCATTATTAATAAAGAAAAATTTAATAGATTTTTATGGTGATAGAACGGATATAATCTCAAAAGTTGAGAAAAAAATCTTAAATCTAGAAAGTCATTTATTTACAAAATGTTATGAAAAAATATATTAAATATTATGAAAGATAAACTAAAAATATGTCATATAAGTCCAGGCAATATAGAAATACCACCAAAGGGATGGGGTGCGATTGAAAAAGTTATATGGAACTATAAAATACAATTGGAAAAATTAGGTCATACTGTTGATATTTGTGTACCACAAAAATTCGTTGATAAGAATTATGATATAATTCATTGTCATATGTACAATCAAGCGGTAACTGATATTTATGAAATTCATAAGAAAAGATTTTTATTTTCCTTACATGATCATCACGCGTACAAGTGGGGAAAAGATTCAAAAGTTTTTAAAGATAATTTGGATGCGATGAAAAAATCAATAATATCTATCACTCACGCTGAATATTTGATTGACTATTTTGATCAAACAGATAAATTATTTTTCTTATCTCATGGTGTTGATACAGAAAAATATAAATTTAAGGATTATAAAAAGTTATCACATAAACTCCTATGTGTCGCGAATAATGGATTGATTGGTAAACCAGAAGAAGATAGAAAGGGATTTCGGTACGCGATTGAAGCGGCGAAAGAACTAGATTTACCAATAACTATAGTTGGTCCAAATGGAAATAAATCATTTTTTGACCACCATAAAGATTTATTAGAATATGATAGATTGAATATTATAAGTGATCCAGGAGAAGATGAGTTGGTTGAAATTTATAATTCACATACAATATTCTTACACCAATCTAATTTAGAAGCTGGGCAACCAAATCTAACATTACTAGAATCATTATCCTGTGGATTACTAGTTGTTGGGACATACAGTGGAAAAAAAGAAATTGGTGGTTTAATAAGAACTAAATTAGATACCAATGACGTTGTAAAAAAAATAAGATATGTAATTAATAATTATAATCTTTTACAACAAAAATCACTTGAGTCAGTGAAAGAATATGATTGGTCAAATATCGTAAAATTACTAGAACAAATATATTATAATATAAAAGAAATAGATGAAAAATTTGATAATGAAAGAGTTAGAGATAAAATAATTGACATATATGATAATACACCAATAAAAATACAAAATCCAATAAAAACTAAAATAACCACCGATATCAATATGAATGATGGTTTATCAATTACTTTATCATCGTCAATAACAATGAAAAAAAAATTTGATATAAAGATATATGATTTAAAGAGTAATAACATTGTATATGAAACTCAAATACCAAAAGATGGTATATTAGAAAATGGTAAAAGATATTGGACTAAACTAAATAAGAAATGTTTTAATGAATATAGAATTTCAATGAAAGATTTAGAAGATAATGAAGATTACGAAGTAATTACCAATTTTGAAAATAAAAATGTATTTATTAAATTTGAAAGTAAATCATTGGGTGATACCATATGTTGGGTTCCTTATGTAGAAGAATTCAGAAGAAAACATAATTGTAATGTTTATTGTACAACACATCATAATTATTTATTTGAAAAAGAATATCCAGATATAAAATTTGTTGGATTTGATTATGACTTTCCACCAATATACGCTACCTATAAAACTGGTTGGTTTTCACCACCATGGGGTGGCAATCGTGATTTACACCCAAATGATTATAGGACAATTCCTTTACAACAAACTATTTCAGATATACTTGGATTAGAATTCAAAGAAATTAGACCTAAAGTATCATTTGAAAAGGGTGAAAAACCAATAAAAGGAAAATATATCTGTATATCAGAACATTCAACCGCGGGTGCGAAATATTGGAATTATCCAAATGGATGGCAAATACTATGTGATGAATTAAAATCTCTTGGTTTTCAAGTAGTTGTTGTTAGTAAAGAAAAAACTAATCTGACAAATATAATTGATAGAACAGGTCTACCACTAAAAGAATTAATGAATATAATATATCATTCCGAATTTTTGATAACGGTATCCTCTGGATTATCGTGGTTAACATGGGCGTTAGGTAAGAAAACTGTTATGATTTCTGGATTTAGTAAACCTGAATTTGAATTCAAAGAAAATATTATAAGAATCCATAATCCAAATGTTTGTAACGGATGTTTTAATGATACAAGATTTGATTTTGATAGAGGAGATTGGAATTGGTGTCCTGTAAATAAAGACAATGTGGATAAATTTATATGTTCAAAATCAATAACACCTGAAATGGTAATTCATAAAATCAAAAATGAATTTGTTTTATGAAATTTTCTTTTGTTTGATTTTGATAAAATCTTATTACCACTGTCTTAAAATGACGGTAGTAAAATAGTAGATTTTAGAATAACGAAAAAAAGTGAAGGAATGAGGAAATTTTACTTATAAAGTAATTTTATTAGGTCTTCTGTTATTATTGATATAAGTTTCTTACCATCTATTTCAACCTTAGGAATATTCATTATTATTGAAAACTTATCATTGCCGTCTATTTGAAGATTTTGTATATGTTCTGATATATTCTCATTATGTTCATAATATAATTTAAGACTCTCAACAAATTTATTCATATCAACTCCCATTTTATTATTGTATTTAATCATTTGAAGTTGATCATCTTGTTTTTGAATAAGAATATACCATAGTTTTTGTTTAGAAACTTTTATATTTTCGAGGAAAGAAATAGAATGGGACGCTTTTGTGTTTTTAGGCATACGAACAATCTTACCATAAAAATTAACCTTCTTATCTTTATTTTCTTCCATATTTTCCATAAATTTTAATAGTTTTATAATATTATATAGTTATATGATATAGTGTTATTTTTCCAATTACTAATACCAATCACCATATTCCCCAAATCCATAATATCTATCATCTCCACCACCTTTAACACCAACTGTTGGTAATGATTCCCAATCAATCTTAATTGACGCTTTACAAAGTTTTTCTAAGTAAATTATATTCTGTCTTTCATATGATGTGTGTTCATTAAAATATCCAACTGATATATTGGTACATTCTGGGATTATTCCAATAAATGAAGCACTATCGGTATATATTCCACCTGGGTCATTTCTATGTGGAAGTCCTAATGAGTCATATTGGGATTTTAATGTGTCTACGAATTCATCGGAACATCCTTTTCTACCTATTTGTCTAGAGATAATTGAACCATATCCTCTTCTATCAAAGGAGACACATCTATCAAAATTCTCAGTAAACCATTCTCTTTTTATACTCAAAATTCCTTTCGCTCCCTGCATTCCACTCTCTTCACCTAAAAAGAAATAATAAGTTCCTGGTATTCTATTATTTATCATATACATTAAAATCGTAACACCAGCTTTATCATCCGCTCCTAAAATTGTTGAACCATCAGTTGTTATAAAATCACCATCTCTTCTATGAGTAACCTTTTTCCCACTATTACCCCAAGACGCGTCATCTAGGTGTGCGGTAAACATTGTTCTACTTTCTCCGATAGTATATACATAATTCCCATATTCATCTTCTTTTATACCTTTTGGTAAAAGTGGCTCTAATGTATATTCTTGTCCGAATCTTACATTATAACTAGTTAACGCTAAGAATGTTTTCTCAACATCAAACTCAATATTAAATCTTTCATTTGTTTTTTCTTCCATAATTTTATTTTACATTTTACATAACTCTTTTTCTATTTTATCCATTTCTTGTTTGTATTCTTCCATTTCACTATGAGCTAAAAACATTTTTTTCTTATATGATTTTCTACCAGAATAAATCTCACTCATAACTTCACTTACAACACCAACTTCTTTCTTAAATACCGACCCATTTAATAATACTATATCATCTTTTTCTATTTCTATTCTGTGATTATTAAATACAGAAGTCTCTTTATCTACTTTTTCTAGGCTATTATATTTATCAGAATATTTTAATCTATTTGCCTTTCTAGATCTTATGATTTCTCTATCTGTAAACCCTTTATATGAGTCCGCTGATATGTTAAATTGTATCATAGTTGTTGGATATAGGGAGGCGAAATCATAGCAGCAGGTCCATTGTGCCATACCTCGTTTTGGTACCATAACCCAAGCACCCTCAACACCTTCAGTTTCAACATCATCACCTTTACATAAAACAACATTCTTTTGTGTTTTTAATTTTTTTCTTAAAATACCTTCTGTAACTGGTAATGTATTGTACGCGTCCAAGAGTTTAATTCCAGAAAGTGTTGCGATGCCGTATAGGACATCAATATATCTCATTTTTTCATGGATTCTCTGAACCAATATAGAGTCTACCGCGTTATAATAAACGAACTTCTTATAATCAGTATCATGTAATATTTTGAGATTACCTTCATAATTAACTTTTTTAACACCAAGAACATTATCAGATACAAAATCTAATGAATTACTTTCTTTTACTTTAATAGATGTATCCCACTTTTTATATAATTCCATATAATCAACAATGATTCTATGTGCGGGCATCTCCCAATATATTGTATCATCAAAACTAGTAACTAATTTCTTCGTATATGATGATACTGATGGGTCTATTCCAATTCTCCTCGCTCTGTTAACAAGAAATACCCAGTCATAATCTAGGAAATTCCATCCTGTCATAACAGGCATGTTAGGAACAAGTTTTGTAAAGAAATTTAATAGTAAGTCATATTCATTTTTATATCTAGTATATTTAAACTTATACTTTATTCCGAATTTTTCAAAATAATTATTTATATCTTCATTTATTGAATCTGATTGTGTGTCAGTTAATTCCTCTACACCCATAACCATAACTTTATCCTTAAAAACTATTGATATTGTTTGAATACGACTCTCCGCTAAATGTGGTTCTGGTTTTTTATCCAATATCTCATTCTCAATATCTATAAAAAATATATTAGGTTCTTTATATGGAAATATTTTATCCTGTTCTTCTTTTGGTAACTTATCTAAGAATTCATAAATAGAATATCTATTTGGATTTCTAGTATAGATTTCTTTTACTGATTTACCATCCCATGTGACATACTTACCATGTTTATCTGGGTCATCATCATCACAAATAACAAATTTTGTTGGATTCCCCCATTTATAATATTTTAATTTTATATTACCATCATCTCCTATATAAGATAGGATTAGTTGGTTTGATTTATATTCATAATCTACAATCATAAAGAATAATCATTTTTTAATATATAAAAGAAAAGTAAGAATAAGTTTGAAAAAAAAGTTCATAGAAAAATCTAATCTGATCCATAGTAACAAGTACGATTATTCATTAGTTGATTATAAAAATAATAAAACGAAAGTTAAGATAATATGTCCTATTCATGGAATATTTGAACAAACACCATATCATCACATATGTAGAAAACAAGGTTGTTCTAAATGTAGTAAAAAATATAAACCAAACACCAAAGAATTTATAGATAAATGTTTAAAAATTCACGAAAATAGATATGATTATTCTTTAGTTGATTATAAAAATAATAAAACGAAAATTAAGATAATATGTCCTATTCATGGAATATTTGAACAAACACCAAATAATCATATTAACTTAAAACAAAAATGTCCATTTTGTGAAAAAAATATACCAACTACCGAAGAATTTATTAATGAATGCAAAAAAATTCACGAAAATAGATATGATTATTCTTTAGTTGATTATAAAAATAATAAAACGAAAATTAAGATAATATGTCCTATTCATGGAGTATTTGAACAATATCCATATGCACATCTAAAAAAGAAACAGGGGTGTAATCTATGTTACAAAAAAAATATGTTTGATGATATCTATACTTTTATAGAAAAATCTAATCTAATACATAATAATAAATATGATTATTCTTTAACTAATTACATTAATTCTAAAACAAAAGTAAAAATAATTTGTCCTAAACATGGAGTATTTGAACAAATACCAAATGATCATATAAATGGTTCGGGATGCCCTAAATGTAAAGAATCCATTGGTGAAAAAATTATAAGAGATATTCTCGATTGGAAAAATGTTTTTTATCAGTGCCAGAAAAGTTTTGATAATTGTAAAAATATAAATAAACTAACATTTGACTTCTATTTACCAAAATATAATATTTGTATAGAATACGATGGGGAACAACATTATAAACCAATTGAATTTTTTGGTGGATCTATAAGTTTAAAAAAGCAAAAAATAAGAGATGGTATAAAAACTAGATTTTGTAAAGAAAATGATATTAAACTAATAAGAATTGGGTATAATGAAAATATAAATGAAAAACTATCAAAAATAGATTAAAACATAAAAAGTTTTTTACTATATACACTTTGTAGTTTATTCTACAATAAAAAAAAATAATAATAATAAATGATGAATGGCAGAATTAAATTTTTCAACGAGAGCAAAGGGTTTGGGTTTATCGCTGAAAATGAAACAGGAAAAGAATATTTTGTGCACGCTACAGGTTTAGTAGACAAGGTATTTGAAAATGACGAAGTTAGTTTTGAACTAACTGAAGGCAAAAAAGGATTGAATGCAATTAATGTTAAACTAATAGATTAACCAAGATATACATTTTTTTCCAAAAAAAACCTCAGAATATTCTGAGGTTTTTTTTATTCTACGGAAATGCGTTTGTTAAATATTGACCCTTAAATATATATTCATTCTGGGGAAAATTACATAAAAAATGGATGATAAGAATTTTTGATGAAAAATAAAATAAAAGATATTGAAATAAATCTCGATGATCCTAGTGCAAAAGGAAAAATTTTTTCTTTTGAAACATTTAAGTTTTATCCAAAATTTTAAATAATGTATAACATCTTCATAAGAAATTATCTTTTCAAAGTTATAATCTAAACTTTTTAGATATTTATTAAATAGATTAAAATAAAATATGGTCGCACCAAGTCCAATTTTATTAATCATAAAATTGGTAAATTTTATTTCATCAAATGCTTCTATTTCTTTAATTTTTAACCAAAATTCAGAACTATGTAAATGTGTAATTAATTTATCTCATCAAACACCTGTTCTGGTGTTGGATGACATCTATATTCTGAATATTTTTCTAAACATTGCTTACCTATTGGATAATTTTGAAGACTTTGTACTACATCTACGCTATATTTTAAATCTGAAGCACAAAATAATTTACATACACCACCAATAAAAGTATATTTATATGTTTGTGACCCTTTTCTAAATGGTGTTTTTGATAGAGGATGAATATAACTACCAAGTTGAATAATATGAGTATCAGTGGTTCCTGCAAGATGCAACAATCCTGAATCAAAAGTTATAAATGATTCAGCATTATTTATAATATACCAAGCATCTGATAATGTGGTCTTCTCAGTTAAATCAATTATATTATCATTTTTTAAAATTGAAAAGGATTTAATATCATTTTCAAGATGAACAACTTTTTTACCTAAAACAACAATTTTCATATCTATTTTTGAAATTAATTCCTGCCAATTTTCTAGTTTCCAACTCTTTGACGGCCAAGTAATTGAGGGGTTTATACAGATATATTTTTCTGGTAATTCAAATTTATTTTGCCAAGGATCAGGAAAAAAGTCTAATTGTTTTTCTTCAGATGTTAATGTGAATCCTAAGTCTATTGTAAAAAAATCTACTAAATGTGTTTTTCTTATTTGTTTATGATAATTATTTAACATGGATTTTCCAATCTCATATAATTCATGCTTACTATTTGAGACTTCATTAACTGAATAAATTTTATCTATATATGGACTATTAATAAACAATTCAGGTAAATACGTAAAAATGTCAATTTTGCAACCATAAGCATTTGATAATGTTCTAATTAGTGGTGTTGTATTTAATGTGTCTCCATAACAATTTGAATGTATTAGTAATGCAGGTTTTTTAACCAAGATATTATTTCTTAAAAATAAACAATTATCATTAATAATTGTTTTTTTGAATATAAGTTTTTCATTATCATAAACTTTAACAATTATTTCTTCAAATTTTTCTAATTTATTTGAAGGTGCATACCAATATTCAACATTTTTATTAAAAATTGTGCTTGTTTCATAGATTATATCATCATTTATATCACATATAGATACTTTTAAATTTCTATTAAAATCTAATTTTGTAGTTAATGTAATTTTATTTTCTTTTATGTTTAAATTATACTTAAACATATTATTTAGAGTATTGAAAGTTTCTTTAGAGACTTCACCTTTCACACCATGAAAAAAAAGTATATCTTTCTTTTTTTCTTTTGATGGCACTCTAACAAATCCTGTTATTTGTTTTTCATTATCATAATTTGATTCATAAAATTCTTTAATATTATCAATATTATCAATGTTCATTTGAAGGAAAGGCAATCTATTATTGTATTGATATTTCCACAAAAGAACGTTGATACTAGTTTCATCTGTAAATGGGTAATAGAAATTGATGTCTGAAATACTTAAATTGTAAGCCTCATTATTTAACTTGTCATATTCTTCTAAAAATTCCTTACAGGTTTTATTATATAATTCAATAGAAGCATTAGAATATTTAGTTCTATTTTTTATTGGAATGGACAATTTATTCATTAAAGGATATTCCAATATATTAGTTTCATCAAAACCATTATCCTTAAAAGGATTGCCTCGACCAAAATTTATTTGATATTCAAATAACCCTTCCTGAATTAATGGGTAATTTGTAATTTTATCAAAATAATTAAATAAAGAATTGATATTTCCTGTTGGTAGTATGTCAGAATCCATATAAATAGCATTAGATAATTTTAGATTGGTTATAGAATCTAGCATAACTCTACTTTTAAAGAAAATTGACATGAACATATTTTTATTATCGTTATCATTGGCGTTTCCTTTAAATTTCATATTTGTAGTGATTCGTTCATCTTGAATTTTAATTATATTTACATTTTTTATATCACATTTATATTCAAAATTTAATGTGTAAAGATAAAAAATCAAATTATCGTGAAAAGAATTCAAGGTTTTTATTAGATACAAGGAATTATCTAAATAATTTTTTGTACAATAAAGAACAATGTTAATAGGTTTAATTATATACCACGATTTCCATTCATCTTCACCTGTAGTGTGTATTTTGAGGTTATTTTTTTTAGAAAATTCATCAATAGCCTGTTTAACACCAAATTCTCCCTGTGGTAAAATTCCATTTAAATAATCATGACCTGAAAAAATACCACCAGGTCTTACTTTACTATACCACAATTCTATATCTTTTTTTGATGCTTCATATGAATGATTTGCATCTAAATATATAAAATCAAAATAATTATCTTTGAAATCAGAATTCACATTCTCAGATAAATCTTGAATAATTTCAACTCTATCTTTGAATTTATGTGTTTTATTTTTTACTTCTTCTAGTATTACCTTAAAATCATTATCATTATGATTACTAATATCTTTATAATTATCTAAATGCTTCCAAGGATCTATTAGATAGAGTTTATCTAAATTTGTTTTTTCTAATATTTTAATACTATAATCGCCTTTATATACACCTATTTCACAACCATTTTTTAGTTTCAAGTTATCAATAATTGATAAGAAATCTTCTCTATTTTTATATTTCACAATTTTATTATTTTTTTTCTCTAATTTAGATTTATAATTTTTTAGATTATTATAATTTTTTGAACAAATAATATTTGATATTTTTTTTATTTCAAGTATATTACATTCAACATGGAGGGTTGAGATTACCTAAGGGATGTCAGGTTTTTTTAAACCATATGCCTGTGTTGAATGTTTTCTCATATTGATAGATTCTTTATCTTTAAATTTATTCACCCATTCATCAAAACAATTATTTTCAATTAAAAACTCATAAAAAAGATTTGGCATACATTCTGGTTTCTAGTCTTCTTCATCCCATTCAAAATCATTTTCATCAAAATCAATCTCTTCAAATAATTTTATATATTTCATATTTTCTTATTTTTTTTCATTTATTTATAAAATATTTATTAACCAATTTTTGTTCTACAGCACCACCACTTGGCCACGATACTGGTCTACCACTATTAACCACAACAGGTACAGACCCATCCATTTTTGGTTTATAGAAATGTTTATTATAGATATGTGATATTTTACCTTCAAAGTCATCAATAACCATCTGACCACAATCTTGACATTTAATATATGTTGTTTTATTAATATAAATATTTTCATTATATCCGAATGGATCATCCTCTGTTCCAGTAAATGTTCTTTCTGGTTGAATGTCCTCTTCTTCTTCGTAGAAACTTGGAATATCTAGTGATTCTGGATTTATTTTTGGTTTTGGTATAGTTGGTTCAAATGGTCTAATATTTGGATTTTTAGTTGGCCTAATATTTGGCCTTGGGGTATTTGGTAAATTTGGTATATTTGGTCTAGTTGTTGGTCCTATTCTTCTTATAGTGTCTTCAAATTCTTGTACTTCACCTTCATCTTCATCATCTTCATATATTTGAACTTCACCTTCATCTTCATCTATTTGGATTTCTGGTTGAATTTCTTCCTCTTCTGGATCTAATTCAATAACTTCTCGTTCTGGATAATCAGGTTCTGGTGCTAATTCTGGTTCTGGTGACCAAAATTCACTAGGAAATCCACTACCTTCTTTTATAAGAATATTGTCATCTTTGAATTTTCTGAAAAATTCTGAAAAAGTAAATTTCTTTGTTCCACCTTCTGATAAATATATTGTAACACCATCATTACTAACAAAATCAATAATACCTTCATCTTTTCCTATTTTTACAAATTTACCAACTTGTAATAAACTTAAGCTATTATTTGGCGTATTTGTTTGTTTATAATTATTTTGAAAAAAACTATTTAATCCATCCACACCCATACCCTTGTTATTTATATTTTCATGCAATTCATATGTATTTTCTAGTTTATAATCTTCTACCAATTTTCTCAACTCTTCTCTCATATAATCTAATTCAGATACATCATAAGTTTTACCGAATTTATCTATCATATCTTCAACAACTTCCGATGGATCTCTTTGTTCTATATCATCAGAATAATCCGAAGATAGATAATTATCAAATAATATAAACGATTTTTCTTCATAATCTAATTCCTCATTAATCTTAACGCTTTTTTCCATTTTAAGTTTATTATCTTTTTTTATGAAATTTTCATATGTATCTATATTTCTGTCTAATGGATTATCCATCCAAAAAGCGTTAGGCATTTTTTCTTCGGTTTTATGTTCACCTTTCTTAACAACATCAGCGATATCGTGACCTTTTGTTATAGCTCTAACTCTTTTTAATTGTTCTAGATTATGTTTTCTTGGTAGTCCCATTTTATTTTATTTATTTTTTATTATATATTAAAATTATTAGATGAAAAATTCCCCACAATTTATCCAAGTTCCACCTGAATATTTTTCAATAACTAGATTATCAGTATCTTCATATATTCTCCAATTTGATATATACACATAATTTCCATAAACATTTGATGTATTTATCCAAGTCCCACCAGAATAAACTAAAAACTGATTTTCACTTAAACTAGTTAAATTAACATCTCCCAAATTCGCTAGTGTTCCACCTGAATTATAAATATTCACCCAGGTTCCACCAGAATACACTAGTATTTGATCATTAATTGGATTTATAATAGTAACATCTGTAAGACCACTTAAAGATAATGTACCACCACTAAACGCGTAACTATACAATGTTTGAAGATTAACCGCATCATATAAATTAACCGGATCAGCTAATCCTGTAATTCTAAATTTATCATATGTCCATGAGTCCATCATTGAAAAATGTGCGTCCGCTTCTATTTGTTTAGTTTTTACTTTAGGCATTTATTTTTAATTTATTTTCATATAATTTAATATAATTTCGTCATCAATTGTTAAATTAAATCCTTTTGTTAATGGATTATAATATAATGTATCTCCACTAGATACCAACTCATGACTTATTGTTGTAGCACTGTTCGTACCAAAGAAAAATGGTCCAAGTGTTGTATCTGATATTATATAATTCAACCCATTTAGTGATAGTGAAATATATCCATTACCAGCTGGTGTATTGGTTATATTAATTCCAGTATCGTGTATTGTACTTCCTGTAATAGATACATTGAAATTTTCAACAAATAAAGTCGCTGATTTCAATCCACTAGTTGAATATGATATAGAACTACTATTTTCTGTTGTATCTGACTGTATACCAATATATGATATTTCATCAATAATAGTAACACTAATACCAGATGAACCATAGAAAGTTATACCACGCCCTAAATTTATAGTATCTGATCCTGTATTACCACTAAAGTGTAGATATGGGTAATTTATTTGTTGTGCTCTTACTTTAGGCATAAGGATTTAAAAGTTATTTTTATATATGTATATATAAAAATAACTTTTATGAAAAATGATTTTTAAATTTTAATATATAGTTTAAGGAAAAAAGAGTTTTTCGTTAAAATGTTAAAATCATATAAATATAGAATATATCCTACTAATAATCAAAAAGAAATGATGTCTAATATTTTTGGTCAAGTTAGATTCGTTTATCTTGGTGTAAGTAATATGTTGAAAAACAATAATCTATCAAGAGCTATATCTGATATGGGGTGGAATGAATTCAAGTCAATGTTGGAATATAAATGTGATTGGTATGGAAAAAACCTTTCAATAATTGGTAGATTTGATCCTTCATCAAAAACTTGTAGTTCTTGTGGAACAATTAATAAAGAATTGGCTTTAAATAATAGGGAATGGGTTTGTTCCATCTGTGGTAAAAAACACGATAGGGATATAAATGCTGCTATAAATATAAGAAATTTTGGGTTGAGGAACCAACCTAGCGTCACACAAAGTGAATGGTTACATTGTGCTTGTGGCGTAGAAGTTGTGGTATAATACCACCATTGTTCATGGGTCGGTTAGGAAAATGAAATCTATATCATCATTGGTAGTTAATTGAAATCCTGCACCAACAACATTATAATCCCCCCAATATTCACCAATCCAATATAGATAATCTCCTTTTTGTTCACCACCTTTTTGTCTAGCTGCCGCCGCAGCCGCTGTACCTGACAATCCACCAGGAGCGAAGAAACATTCCGCGTTAAGATCCGTAGATGGTGACGCCGCATTGTATTCTACACCATTTACTTTTACCCTAATATGTGATCTTGGTGTATCCAATACTGGGTAGTCACACGCTAGATCACCATTCGCTGTCGTCGCGGACGCGGGCATGTTTAAATTTAATGATGAATAAATATACCCTAAAATATTTGAGGACACAGTGTTTACAAAAAATCTCTTAACATCAATCAATTTTGATATCGCGAGTAACGCGTCTCGTTTAGTCTCAAAAGATAATGTTATATCATTTTTATTCGTTACTTTTATTACAACACAATTGTTATTAACATAAAAATATGATAATTCTGGTTCTATACTGAATCTAAGATTTTTATTTTTATCGTATATTCTTATCCTCTTATCACCAGTCGCTGGTGTTGAAATAAAATTGGATGATTTATAATCAAATCTCATTTTTTATATTTTATTTTTTAACTTCTAGTTGTCATATATTTATCTGTATCAAATGTATTGCCCGCTGTATCTGTTAGTTCATAAGAAACAATGTATGTTACACCAGATATTGTAGCGGTTGTTGTAGCACTTGATTGATACCATATAGTAACATCAACATCAGAAACAGTCAATCCACTATCAACATTATCATAAACATAATCAATTGTGAATGTTCTAATATCTCCAGCGTTTATATATGTTCCAGAAACAGTATCACCCGAAATACTCATTGTGTATGTACTTCCAGACGCGTAACTATAGAATCGGATTCCAGGTGCTTCATCATCTGTCACCGCATATTTTATTTGTGTATTTTCATTACCCGCGATATCACTCACGGTAAAATACAATGAATAAAAACCTTCCGTAGTTATTCCAGTTAGTGGTATTATACTTCCACTATTATAAATAAGTAATTCTGAATCTAGTATACTAATTATTCCATCTCTCGCGTCAGTTACACCAGAAAGGAAAATTTCTATTATAGCATCAGTTGTATATCCAGTTCCATCCCAAGGTAATATCGTATACCCAGTTGTTGAACCAGATGTTGTCCAAGTGATTACTGGTGGATCAGCGTCTATTGTTGGTAATGTTCTAGTTAAATATCTATTTCTAGTATTTTCTAGTACCCAGGATAATCTACTATGGGATTGTTTCATATTAAAATCACTCAAAAATTCCAATCTTATTTTCTCTTCTGAATCCGTTCCGATTAATAATGTATGTGTATCATCATCAGTTATTCTAGTTATTGTATTTATATTTTCATATGGAATAGCTAACACCACATTTTCATCATTATCAGTGATATGTAATTCTGTTGATCCAATAGAAATGGGTGATAGGAATGACATACTATCTGACATTAGATTATTATAATATAGACCAGTGATAAGATTGATTTCTTCAAGTGCACCTGTACCACTAATATCATCTTGTGTTTGATTAGCCATAAATATCTCTAAATAAACCTTTTGTGTTGTACTTGGATTAGTCAAATAAATTTGTGGTATTCTTTTCTCACTATTACCAGTTAATATGAGTAATTTTCCCATATATCTTTTTTGATTTGGGTTATCAGAAAAATAATATTCTATGTATTGAGTTGATTCTACAGCCCAATTTGGATCTCTTGGTATATATGTAGCTTTTATCATTAGAAATGTAACATTATTACCTAAAAATCCATATAGTACTGGTTGATTACTCGCACTCGCGTTCAGAGTCATCATTGATGTGTATTGGGAATCATAAGGAATTTCTAGTCCTTCCATATTAATCTTCCCTTTTATCTGTGGACCCTCAACCGATATCATCGCACACTGATAGAATTTTATAACCTTCTCAGTTGGTGTTAACAAATTATTTGGTATAATATATGGCATTATATTTTTTTATTTTTTTAAAAATTATGAAGTTCTAATACTTCATCTATTTCTCTTAGTATATTTTTAATTTTGTCTGATTTTGTTAATTGGTCATTCTGATCTTTATCTATCATAGTTTTTAACCACATAGCTCTCTCTTTAGAAAATATTTTTCTATTTTCACCATTAGTTCTCGGAATATTATCCCAATGATACTCATCAAATAATTTAGTATGTTCCATTTTATCTCCTTAATATTTTTATATATATATAAAAATAAAATAATCAAATTATCATAATGGATTATGTTTTAAGCAAAAAATATGATGAAACTTTTACAATCAATTTCGTTGGTACCGAAGAATTAAAATATTCAACTGGAGAAACAAATGATAATAGTTTACATTTAACTATTGATGAACCAATAACTGGTGTATCCAAAATAAGTGGAATAACATATAGAATAGATGGTGTTATTGATGATACACAGTATTTAAAATTGTTTTTCAAATTTAAAAACGCTGACACGAATGATTTGATTCCATGTGATGGGTGTTGGTCTGATTTATTAGAAATAGAATTATTATCTGGGTTAACATTAAACCCATATCAACCATTTGATTTTGAATTATTTGTATTTAGAGTTGATGACCCAACCGACGGTGTTGTACCTACAAATATATGGATAAGTAACATAGTTATTTTGGGACAATATGAAATTGATAAAACTGATGGAATTGTCACAATAACAAACGATAATAATCAAATAATATTAGAACCACAAGATATATATAAGGTATTTTCAGCTAGTGATTTTCAGGTAATATCTGCGGGTAATACAGGTAACATAGATATTAGATATCGTATGACTTATGATAACGGTAGATCATATACACAATGGACACCATTAACAACAGAAAATATTTCAACAGAAAGATTTAATGAACTTAGATTTTGTAAAATGCAGTATTTATTAACTCAAAAATATCCATCAGACCAGCCAACAAGAATATATGATATAATTTTAATAGGTGATTTTCAAAATGTAAGTGCTAATTATTTAAAATTAAATAGATATGGATTAAGACAGGACTGTTTAACCACATATACAAACACAACTGATATAACAACACAAACATTTAGTTGTGGTTATCCAACATACTCAAATCAAACAACATCATCTAGTATGTCAACATCAATTGGTTATGATTTAAAGATGAATTTTTATACTCAGGGATTGAGCTGTTATATGAGTAATGATTCAATTCAACAATTAGAAGATGAGAATCACTCAACGCAGAATGAATTATGGAATCCATATGAAACAGATAAAATAACCGATTTATATAAGAAAATCGCGAACGATATTAATAGTATTTTTGCTTGGAAGGTTGATTATCATTTAACAGGTATTGATGATAATGGAATGGATATGATGTTACATGAGTATCAATTATATAATGTTATTGATGTTAAGACCATTAAAGTTTTAGTTCCAGAAAATAAATTCCCTGATAATACTATAAAAATAAATAAATTTAATCTAGATTTATTTGATACATTTGAAATCCATATCTTAAAAGATGAATTTAAAAATCACTTTGGTATTGATAAACGACCAGCTCAAAATGACTTTTTGTTTTTCTGTGAATTAAACAGATTATATCGTGTTAAACACGCCCAAGTATTTAGAGAAATTATGAATGCAGGTATTTATTGGAAAGTTATATTAGAAAAATACGAACAAAAGGCGAATATCAAATTTATTTCAGAAGAATCACGAATTAAAATTGAAAAACTCACCAAGAACACAACACTTGATGAGATATTTGGAATAGAGGAAACTGATGAAAAAGAAAAAATAGCTAACAAAGAACAAACCAAACCAATGACTCATGAACTTATGAGACATATTATTTACAAAGATGTTATAATAGTTCAAGAACAATTATATTCTGGTAATATAAATTTTGCCGATTATTATTACAATTTCAAAGATGTTTCTGGTAAAAGAGCAGTCATTTATAATAAAGCTGATCAAAATTTGAGAGAATCAGAAAATAGATCATTCCTTTGTTGGTTTAGTTTCAATAATCAATATGACCCAGATAATCCGAAAAAAGATGACTATAAATTTTATAATGTAAGTAACACTAAGAATTTTAATTTGTTAAATAATTTCAACGAATCGAATAAGGTTGGATATAGATTATGGTATCATAAAAATCAAATATTATTCCAAATAAATAATCAAATTTATACATTAACAATTCAAGTAAAAACAAATATTTGGTACGCGGTTGTTGTAAACATTAATCAAAGATTGGAAAAAGTTGATATGTACTTATATAAGAGACCAGGTAGTTATAATATAAAAATGTTCCACCCAAATTCATATGAAACCGCAACCGTAAATTCTAATGATACAACAGGATACACATATTTAACTAGTATAGATTTCAAACCAGTTACTAATACAGAGGTACATAATATAACTACAACATTTGAGTTATTAACTAGTAAATCCATAGGGGACGCGTATCCAGTTAATTTCTCACATAATACAGATATGGAAATAATTGGTTCAAATATAAAATATACAAATCTAAGGGTATTTAATGATGTTATACCAACAGAATCAATTAATACAATATTGAGTCAACTAATTGTTGTTGATGAAAACAAATTAGTTGTCGCTGATAACGCGAATAGAAAACTTTATACTGATAATTTCCCAAGAAACCGTTGGGATTAAAAAAAATTTTGAGTATATTTATATATGGCTAGAAAAAATGAATTAATCGGCATACCTAGTGGGGAAATATTCTATGTATTTAATTTTATGAGAAATAGATTAGAATCATATGGGTATATTTATTTTGACAAGAATATTAATTATTGGTGTTATCAGGACTATGAAAAAGATGTAATAAAAAGAATAATAGAATATGAAAAAGTCTATTGACAAGATTGAAATAATCGGCATACCTAGTGGTGAAATTATAATAATTGATAAAGTTCGTATTAATGATTTAAGATCAGATAATCTAATAAAATATGAATTAATAATGTTAGACAAAATTAGAGGAATTGGATATTGGTTATTTAATGATACAGATCGTGATGAAATTTTACAGTGGATTGCGATTCAAAGTTATGAATAGATAAAATGATATTTAAAATAAAATATATATAAAAAAAATAACATATAAATGTTTAAAAAAATATTTGAAATGACAAAAACAGGTGATCCACATTGGACTGGTGAAGAAAATGAACCAGAATTTAAAGTTGGAGAAAGAATACTTCACCCCATAAAAGGACTAGGCGTCATAAAAAAAATAATAGGAGATGATATTTATATTGTGTTTGATGAAGATGATTCAAATATTGGAACAAAATTGAATTTACCATCACTTATTAAATACAATTTAATATATAAATCTGATGAAGAAGAAGAGAAAAAAAGAATATTAAAAAAGAACAAAAAAACACCAACAAAACCAAAAAATAGTGGTCTCCGACTCGATGGGACGATCCAACACAGTGATGAAGAGGAAGAAATGGAGGAAGAAATGGAGGAGGAAGAGGATGAGGATGCACCAGATATCGTAGATGATTTAGATGAAGAAGAGTTAATGATTATGAAAGTTGATGAATTTTTTTCGGATGAAGAAATACAAAATAATTTAGTCACATTAGAAGATATTCTAGAATATAGAGATGGATTAAATAAAAAATTTTATGAATTGAAAAATCTAAATCCATTTCAGAAAAAGATATTGGGAAGAAGACTAGCGATAACTTATATAATAGAAAGATATTTTAATCATTTAGCCGAAGTTTTTCCAGCGATGAAAATATATAGATTCATAGGGGAAATTCCATATGATGAAATGTGGGAAATTAGAAAAAAGGGTAGAATACCATTTTATAAAGAAATGTATGATATTCATGGATTTGATAATGGTGTTATTTTTTATTGGATACTAAATGATGGTGTTGTATTTAAAACACTAGAAAATAGAAAAAGAAGGAAATAATATGTCTATTAGTTATGGATGGGATAAGGATGAGTATTGGGATGTTACTACTAGGTCGTGGAAGAAAAAGGAACCAAAACCAAAAAAGGGTGACGCGGTAAAGAAATATAATGATGAAGAAAAATCATGGGATTATGAAATATTAGGTGAGGAGGATTGGAAACCAAATTGGAAATATATGTCAAAAAAACCAATGGAACAAGATTCATTATCAATTTGGTTTAATATTGAAGATTTATCAACACTAGAAGATATTCAAAATTATAAAGATAAAATAAAAAAAGATTTTTATTCTTACGATAAGATAAATAATTTAAAAAAACATATGATTTTAAAACGTTACGCGACCGCGGAATTAATTGAAAATTATTTCTATTATTTCATAAAAAAGTACCCAAAGAAAAATATTTACAAGTGTAATAAAATATTAGATGAATTGTATGTGGAAAAACCAACACTAGAGAGATTAAAATATAGAAGACATATAGACGTTGATACAAATGTATCAAAACTCTCTAGTGATGAATTTAATATTGTCACATACTGGGTAATGAAAGACTCGATTGTATTTAGGAATTAATCAATGATTTAACATCGTTTGATGAAACAAAAACATATGTTTTATCATTCAAAATTTTCTTGAATGTTTTTAGTTCATCTATATTTATATGCAATTCATCAACATATTTAATTAATTCTTCTATTGATAATTTATATTCAAATGGTGGTTTATATGATTCTGGAAACCTATTTTTAAAATCCCTAACTTCATTCATAACAACATTCTTATTGATATATAATTTACTATCAAATAAATTACTTCTAACTTTTAACAATTCATCAATAAAAATTTTGAATCTATATACTATTTTATCTGTTTCTATAACTTTCAACAAACCAATAACATACGCATCTGATTCGGAGATAATAAATGGTTTATCTTCCTGTATTGATTTATTAATATCATCATCTGTTAAATGAGTTAAACAAAATCTTTTGTAGTCCGACCAGAGACACCTTTTAATTAGATCACTAGGTTGTATTGTTATTATCATAATCAAATATTATTTTTTAATTATAAATGAATATAATTGAAAAGTTTTTCATAAAACAATATTAATTTCATCATGTGAAAACTCTTGTTTATTATAAATTTCCTTCTTTCTAAACAAATAATGGTTATATAGTATATTTTTAAACGCTGGATGAAAACGATCAACTAAATCAAAAATTATCGCTTTTTCTTTATCCTTGTGAATTCTCAAAGCTCTTCCTATGGACTGCCTAATCTTTTGATCTGATTTATATGAATCCGCAAATACTACATTTGTTATTGATTTTATATTCACACCTACACTTAGTGTACCATAAGACGCTACTAATACTTTTATGTTTCCGTCCGTTATTTCCATTTGTTGTTTTATATGTTCTCTTTTTTTAACATCAACACTTCCATCAATATAATAAAAATCAATTCCTTCTATATTGTCTCTAAAATAATTATACATATCTTTACCAAATTCAATATTTATAAATAAGACAAGTGAATTATTTTGAAATTTTTTTATGAGTTTTCCAATAAATTGTTTTCGTTTCAATGATTTTTGAGCGTATTCTTTTTCCAATAGCCACGCTTTTCCTCCACCACCATGTTGTTTTATAGTAAAAACATTCTCCGCGAACTTCTTATCCTCATAATTAAGGATCAATGATTTGACTTTAACATTTGATATGATACCTTTCTCTATTAATTTCTTTGTACCAATCAACATTAGCCGTGGGCCTATCATAGATTCAATTGTAAAGAGTTCTGCTGAACCTTCTGTTGGATATGTACCAGACATACCAAACCGTATTTTGGTGCTGCCAAAAGTCTTCTCTAGGATTGTTGTAATTGTGCGCGCCTTGGCAGTATGTGCCTCATCGCAGCAAACTACATCAAATTGTGATATCCATTCTTTTGGCCTTTTTTCTAAACTAGGATAACAACCAATATAAATATTTGGTTCTTTCTCACCAAAGTATTTCCTAGGATGATCTGACATTATTTCTTCTATTCTTATATCTAATGGAGTTTTATTCTCCATATGAAATCCTAGATTATATTCCATTAAATCATTATAAAATTGAGTCACTAGATTCATATTTGGAACGATTAACAAAAATTTCGCGTTTGGATTTATTTTTGTTAAATAATAAAATATCAATGTTCCGAAAACTAATGATTTACCACCCGCAGTCGCAATCTCTAATAAACCATAATTCCATTGAAAAACCTTGAATATAGCTTCAATTTGATGATCATGTGGTACAAATGGTTTATCTTTATTTTCTTTTTGTTTATGATCTTTATAAAAATCTTTACAAAAATTTTCCACATCTTCCATTGTTATTATATGATTTTTCGGGAATAATTCTTTATTCTCTATATCAAAATTATATCCATATTCTTTACAACATCTTAAAACCTCATTCCACAAACCAATATTTATAATCCCATTATCAAAAAAATCAACTCGGCCGTCCCAAATACCATAACGATATCTAGGCATAAATCTATAATTATTAACATATCTATTTAGATAAAGTTTAAGTTGATTATATTCCTCTTTGGATGATTCTTTTAATATTAATTTTGTAGAACTTTCGTTTATTTTAAATTTCACTTCGTAACTAATTTTATTTTATATATAATTAAAAATAAAAAGTTTTTTATGAAAAATGATCTTATATTAAAAAGGTATAATAAGGAAACTGATAATGGTACAAAGAATATGAATGAAGTTAGAAGTTTCTTTGGTTCTAAATTGATAGACATAGAAGATACGATAATAATAGATAATAAGTCTATACAGTACACCGAATTACAAGATAGTGTAAATGATGGGTTTCAATATTATGATAATAAAAGTTTTGGAACATTAGAGGTTCCTATTTTGAGAAATTTAAGTGATTTGAAAGAACAGTATCATACCATAAAAATATTAAATCAAAATATACAAGATTTAGAAAATAATACAAAATGGAATATAGAAATAGATATAAAAAAAATATTAAAAGATTATCTATTTGTTAAAATAAAAGAAGCTAGATCGTTTAAATCTATAAAGAAAATAAATACTAAAAATAGGGGTGGAATAAATTTAAATGTATATAAATTTATAGATTATAATGTATTAAACAGATATGAATTTGATAAAATAGATTTCTATGTAAAATATGAAAATATATTAAATAAATCAACCATGTTTCAACAATTATTAACTCAATACAATTGTCAATATGATGATAAATTATTTGATTCTGTAAACATTGTTAAAGACTATAGTTTATCTAGAATAGATCAATTTGAAAATTTATCAAAACTAAAAATTGTTTATAATCAAACTAAGAGTTCAATAGACTATAAGTTTAATTATTATTTTAATATTTTTTATAAAAAAATATAAACAATTTGTATTTAAAAATATAATAATTAAAATATTAAAATTATGAAAGACATTGATGAAATGAATAAAGAGTTACAAACTCAATTATCTAGTAAAGAGGACTATTGGAACAAAACAATAAAAGAATTAAGTGTTAGATTAAAATGTTCAGTTAATGAAGTTGTTGATTTACAAGCTGATGTACTGAGTCAGAAACAGATATTATCCGATGAGATAAAGTATATAACTTATGAATTATATCAATTTTTACCAATTCTAAAATCATTAAGAAAGAAAAAACTAGAGTTTTATTTAACAAAATATCCTATAAAAGTACAGGGTCCAGATAGACTAAAATTAATAGAATCTGATATATCTATGTATGATCTTAGAAAAGATATGTATGATATACATATAGATTTTTTAAAGGATTCATTAAAAAATATGGAACAAATAAATTACGGAATAAAGAATAAGATAACTCTGTATGAATTAATTGGATTAGAGTAAATTACGCTGTTCCCATTTGTCCACTAGGATCACTGTATGTTCTTATACCTGTCTTTAATACTGGTTTTGTAAATGTTGTATCATCATCTTCAAATGTTTCTAATGTATTCCAGTAAAAATCATTATCCCAATTTGATTTAAAAATAAATCTCTCATCATATGAATATCCATATTGATCAACCATAGGATATTTATTATCCTTGAATCTAAGAATCTTTCTATTACTTATATTTACCTTTGAATATATTTGTTCATCTACAACACCAAAGTTATATAGTGTTTCATCAAATTTTAAATTTCTATCAAAATTATTAAATGATGTATAATTAATAGTTGTACCAGAATAATCATAATTTACAGTTACGGAAACATTTCTAATATCAGGCATCACTTTACTTCCACCCTCTTTAGCCGATTGGTATCTAACAGAAACTGCTATGTATACTCCAAAATTTGTACTATTTATTTTTGTTGAATTCCATGTTAATCCCCATTTATCACTAGAACTACCATATGTTTTTGTTGTAAATGTTGATGGCCAGTATGGACCAGTATCCGCTTTATTATCAGAAAGTGGAGAATCTGATTGAAAGTTGATACCATTAGATGTAATACCAACTACATAGTCTCTAACATAAATATCAGTACCATTACTCTCGTGTGTTTTTCGTTCTATATCAACTGTTATTCCATTTATTGTTGATAATGTTGGAATAGGGAAATCAAAGTCACTGAATAAAACATAATACGTTGTTTCTTCTGGTGATGTTGGAATCGGAACATTTACATAAGCACCATAAGTACTAACATGTATTGAATCTGATGATGTATTTCTCCAAGATCTCCATGATGGAGCTGGGGTTGCGAATGTATCACCTAGGGACTGGTCAACTGATGTTGATAATGTAAATTCACTTTCGTATGTTGTTGTACCAGCGGTAAGACCAGTATAGAATCCATCATAACAAAATATTTGTGGTCTAAAAACATCTATATTTTTAAATATTGGTTCATATTGTCCCCTATGTCTATAAATTTTATTTGTTGATGTTGTACTCAAAACTTTGTTACTATAATCCGTATAAACACCAATTGTATTATCTATATTCGGATTCACAATTATTGATCTCGCGAGTGGTTCATTAATTCTTTGAGAATTAGCTAGAATATTTTGTTTACTATAAAGACTCAATGGTGATGGCCCATAAATTGGTGAAACCACATATGAATTAGTTTTTATATTTATTTCATCTGGTTTTGAAGCTTCTATTATAAAACTAGGTGGAATAATATTATCTGATCCATTAATAGATGTTGATCCGGTGATGGTAATTCCATTTTCCTCTTTTATGTAATGATATCTAATATAATTATCAAAACTATATTTATTATTCATATCATTCAACGCGTTAATAAAATTTGAAGCGACTAACATATTTGGATTATAATTTGTACTAATGATATTTCCGTTAACATCTATATTTTTATAAAGACCTATTTTTTCATGATATAACTCCACATTATTAAATGTATTACTACCACTAGAAATTATTATACCCACATTAATTATTATTAATATATTTTTATATTTTTCATTCATTATAATATGAATACCATTATCGTTAATGTTTATTATTCCATTATAATTATTAATGCCATTAACAACATATGGAATACCACTTTGTTGATTATAATATACATCATTTAAAATAATACTTAGTTTATATCCATTATATTTTTCTGATGTTTTTGTTATTACTCTTGTTATAAATCCATCATCATCTCTTATTATATCAACAAGTTCTGATACTGAGAATTTAATACCTTTGAATACCGTACTAGGAGGTCTGTGTAATGTACCATTATTTAGAACAGCATATTTGACAAATGTTTTATTAAATAATAAATTATTATCTTGAATATACATATTGTTGTTAAAGAAGAAATTGAAATAATCAAAATCAAAATTACTAGGAGCGTTTATTTCAAAATAAATCCCCATATTAAAACTATCACCACCATTTTGGCTTAATCCATTTGAATCTATTTTTGATATAAATTCTGTTTGTATATTAGTTGACTGATTAAGATAATATAAATCACCATTAGAGTCATATAGATTTCCAACTCTATAAAAATAATCTAAATTTTTACCAAGTGGTGTTGGTCTTGTTGAAAATGTATCAACTGATCTATTTAATAATGATCCCAACTCCAAATTATTATTTAATTTATATTGGTAATCAGAATGAGATATAGATCCCATAAACCCCCATTTACAAACACTCTGATTCTTTCTCCATATATCTGTCAAATCACCACTTTTATTTATTTCAAACAATTCATTGCCCGCGGAATACTCGGATGATATATTCATTATTTTATATTGGGCTTCTGAGCCAGATGGTTCTACTTTTTTATCTCTTGGAAATGATTCATCTCTAAATTCATCGGTGTATAATTTTTCTTCTACTGTTTCATTGTATTTTGTTTTTTCATAATCAAAATCTGAATAATCTGTATGAACTCTATCAAAATCAAAATCCTTAATATCAGAAAATTTAACCTTATATACAGAATAAACTAGTGGTTTTCTATTGATATTTTCTATTGTAACTTCTTTATAATATTCGGAGTTATCACCACCTATCCAATATTTTAATTTACTAGTATCTGAAGTAATCGCGTAATCGGATTGGATGAAATATTTATTCATCACATAGTTTTTATCATCAGTATCTACTAGTCTTATCGTTGACCCAGATAAATATTTTAAAACGTGTAATCTATCATTTATTTTAATCAAATATAAATCCGCATACATTACATTATCATTTCCACTACAATCAGTATATGGATCTATTGAAAAACTTGTTCCTATTTTAGGATTTAAATAACTATATGATTGTTCATCATATTCTATATTTGTTGTATATTGATATGTAGTCACTGTATTCCAATATGAATCTAATGTTTCTTCTGAAATAACCTTATACATCCACTCATTATTATCTTCATTCTTTACTCGTTTAACTTCTTGTAAATCATCCTTAATATAAATAAAATATCTTTTATTTGTATTCCAGGTTTCTACAAAAGGATTTACTGATGGAATATATGGATCATATTCTTTATCACATACATCCCATGTTAATCCAGTCATACCAGTAACAATTATATTATTAATAAGAGTTGTGCCACTAATCAAATCTGGTGTAACGTAGGATGTTAAATTTGTAACAAATTCTAAATTCTCTACATAAAAACCATAATATCTATTTATTGAGTATTTCTTTAATTCATTTGGAGTCGCTGGTGTATCATCAAATAGAAATTGTAAATTTAAAATATTTGGAAAAATTAATGAATTATTTTTATATCCCTCTGTAATAATTTTTTCAAATCTAAAATGTGGATTATCAATTGATAGATTCTTATCTAGGTACATCGGTTTTTCTGTATATACACCAGTTTCATAATCCATACCAAACCATCTAGAAAAATTAACTCTTCTAGTATCTAGTTCAAATGGAGTTAATGGGAATCGTTCATTTTCTGTAAAATTCTTCCTTAACCAATTACCAATATCAGATGTTTCTGATAAATCAAAATATGAAACACATTTCCATTTATCTATAACTTCGGTTCTAAAATTAGTTCTATTTAGATTACCAATTTCATATCCACTATTTGTTTCATTATAAACACATGGGTCATCAACTCTTAGTACTATAAATCCATTTGGTAGATAATTTTTTCTTATGTAAAGTGGGGCGAGATATTGAAATTCTTCCTGATACCAAGTATCTGATATATAATCACATCCAGCGTAATAGATATCATCAAATTGTTGTTTATAATCACTATAAACTAAGTCATTATCATTATCGTATTTTACATAAAACGCGTTTTCTTTTGGTAATCCATCATAAAATTTTGGAACCATATCTTCTAAATAAGAATTCTTATTTATACCAAAATGTTTATATTTTATAGTACTTAATTCCTTATTAGAATCAAAACTCTCTAGATACAAGGAATGTGATGAATCAATAACAACCTTATAATTCGTTGTCAATAATGGATTTGTTCTTATAATTTGAAAACTCTTATCAATCATATGTTAGATGTTTTTAGTCTATACCCGCTTGACCAGATTCAGCACTATATGTTGTTATATTTCCACCAAGTAACGCTTCTCTCCACTGTCTGAATTTAAACTTAATATCAAATTCAAATGGTCTTGATAGTGTATCTGGTTCTACAAATACTTTAACATGTCTATATCTGACTTTTGGTGTCCCAGATGTTGGAACTGTGAAAAATGCATTATCTGGTTTGTTTCCATCTAATTTAAAATAAGCATACATATCTATAAAATAACTGTCACTAGCGGATATACCCTTCTTTCTTTCTTGACCATTTTCAACCAAATCTGATGAATTATAAATTCTAGGGTGAACTGTTACATATAAGTCTTTTGATGATCCACCACCTGTCCATTTCGCATCTGATATGACATTAAACAACGAATTATAAAAACCAGATGATTCTCCAGATGTACCTAAATTCCAATTAACACTACCCAATATCGCGTTAGATCCTTGAGCGGAAGTACCAGAATAAATTTGATCACCACCAGAATTATCACTAAACCAAACAAATTGATTATCAAATTGTGTATATAAATCATTATTATAATCAACAAATAACGCTTTAGAATTACCATATTGATAAAAGGTATTTGATGTATTACCAGAATCATAATTTCTACTGGAAATTAATCCTAATGCACTAGATGATGATATATTCTTAAATTCTAATCTATACCCATCTAACAATGTTATAGTATTGTAATAGTCTCTCGCGGCGGTCGCACCAGACGCTTCAACTGAATAATCTTCTAATTCAACAGTTAAATTAAGTAAATCTTTGTCTCTTATCTTTCTAATTCCACCATTTGGACTATGTAAATAAACTTCCAATTCACCCTTAGCCTGACTAATTTGACTTTCTAGAGTCTTTATTCTATCTGTTAATTGTTGTAAATAATCATATAGATTTAAAAAATTTCCATTACTATCTTTAAATCCAACCTGAACACTTTTATCAGAATGTGAAAAATATGTTTCATTCAAATAAAATGAATCCTGTACGTGTCGGTATATTCCTCTTGATGTTAATGTACTTTCCATACTAACCAAAGATTCGTCTTGTGTCGCTTCTTTTAATATGAAATCATTTTCATTTAATATACTATCTAAATCATTTGGGAATTCTATTGTCATTATATCACTCCAATCAGATTCAACCAATGTTTCTGGCCATCCAACCTCTGATATAGCTTTCATTCTAACTTCAACCTTTTCATTTGGTTGTATTGGTATATCTAATTGATTGATATTTGGTGTATCAGCGTCCTCAACATCTTCTACTTTCCAATACCACATTCCCCTCTCTGGATCCCAATATCTTTTTCTTACATCTGTTATAAATTCAACCCAATTTGAAAAATACCCAGTTTTTATCTTGTCTGTTGTTTCAGCTGTTCCAGTTTGCACAGATGAAGCTTTTATATTACCCTTTAGTACCGCTCCCGCTACACCACCAGTTCTGGGTGGGGGTGGGGGTGGTGTAGGTATAGCTACTCTTCCATCTGTTGTTGCTGCTTCAGAATTAGCGGATGAATAAATTTTAAATCCCGCTGTTGGATTTAGTTGACCAGATTTCGCACTATAACGATATTGTACTCTAAACTGTACAATATGTTGAGCTTCTGTTTTACCATTATAAATAGGTGCTGGTATATTCCAAAATCCTCTTAATCTAAATTTCGCGTCCGATTTACTTTCTGTTTTCTTTGTTCCAATTTGAGAAACCAATGATGATAGTGTTTTTGTTTCTTTTTCTTGGTCATTAATGAGTTTCTGTAACTCATTATTTACAGAATTGTAATCACTAATTGATGAGAATGTTCTAGTATTTAATTCTTTATTTTTATCAATAACCGCGGAATTTATTTGAGATAACTTCGCTTTTGATGTTATTTTATTTGAATGTAAGTTTCTCAAAACTCTACTATTTTCAGTATCAGTTAAGTGTTGATTTATTTGAACAACCTTAAAATTACTAACATCCAACGCTACTTTATTTGGTTTTTCAGCGTATTCTGATGGAATCTTTTTAAGTATCATATCCTCTAAAAGTTTTCCATAATCATATACTTTTCTTAGATAAAATTGTGATAGATCAGTATTTGAGTCTGTTGTTAATATTAAATCGTTACTATAAAAAGATGTACCATTTGACCATGTTGATGATATAACGTTACTATGAGTATTTATTGGTTTTATAAATAATACAGTAAATTCATCAAACCCAACAGATATTTTAACTTTCTTTTGATAAGATAAATCACTGTAATATCTCAATATATTTGTTCCTATTGGAATTGGATCATATCCTTCAACTCTTTCTAATATTAGACGATAATTGGATGATTCTGTATTTACTTCTTTAACAACCCATCTTGATGATGTACTCAAACGATTTAACGCCAAATTATCACCAACCGATAATGTTACATCATTTCCATCTAATGTATAATAAGTAAGTGTATTTACATGATACCAAAATTTCTTATTTAATGTATCATTCTCTGTTTTTATAATTGAAAATAATCCATGATAATTAACTTCGTTAACACTAAGATCAAATACTTGTTCATCATATGGTTCAACAACATCTTTTAATATACCAACATCTGATTCAACAGCGTACCAATCTTCAAATTCACTAATATTTATATCAGTTCTATTTAAAAATTTTTCTTGAAATGAATTAAATGATTTTAATCCATCGGAAGTTAATGTAAAATCAGAATTTCTTTCAAATCTGACTATGTATCTTCTTGATAATATTTTATTAACATCTGATGTAACTTTATCTGATAAGTCTAATTCTATAGTTAATAAAGGATTTATCATAGAATCAAAAAAATGATTGTTAATTGGTTGAAATTTTGTAATTTCATTAATAGACGCTACAGGGTATGGTTCATTGTTTAAGTCTGTTACATACACTTTCTTAATACTTTTACCATCTATAATATTTGTTGTTGTATCAATACCAGCTAACCGTTTTATGTTAGTATTAATTTTGTCTATTTCGTTTTTCAAGAAACCAACAGTTGGCATATAATATTCTGTCTTTGTTCCAAATTCATCTATCAATGAAATAGAAACCGCGGATTGTTGTGAAGTTACGATATCATTCAATTTCGTAACTACTTCTACTGTGTTCTGGTTCAACGCCGCTAGTTGTCCCGCGAGTGAGGCGAATGAATTCCTTTGATTCATATTATTACTCATTTATAAATCAATTTTTTCTTTATATATAAAAAACGGCAAGTTGTCAAATGTGTATAAAATGAAATAATTTTCAATTTTTCAATCTTTCAATTTGATCTTCTACAAAATTTGGATTTTCTCTTAACTTTCCATTCATCCATAGAATATCATTTTTGACATCTGACAGGGGTTTATTAAATTTCTGAACGATTGGATACATATATTTTGTTAGATATCCATTATCTTTATTTTGGTCTTTATCTATTTTTATAACCGCTTTCTTTAGATCTTTAAAATAGTTTATACGGTTTTTATCCGCTTCCGATTTTTGATCCTTCTTCTTATTCTTATTCAAATATGGATTATTTTTCGCCATATCTTTCATTCTTCTAGAATTTAATTTAGATGCTTTCTGTGGTTCTACTGTCATTTTATCTCTAACAACTGGATTTGATGATTCTTTATCTTCTTTCAATAATTGTTTTATATCTGTTCGTTTCTTAATAAGATTCAGATCAGTATCCGCGTCTTTTATTTTAACTAGAAAGTGTACAATATCTTGTTCTTCATCAACATAGTTGTATGTTGTATAATACCAAGGATGTTTCAAACACCAGGAATCAAAGTATTCTGAGTAATTTTTTATATTTATTTCTGATTTTTGAACAGTACAGTCAACTCTTCTTTGATCTAATATTTGTATTACACCAGAATTATCTGTTATGAGGTATTTCAAATCATCTTTAGCTCTTTTTAATGTTGAGAGGTTTTTCAAATTTGTTTGTTTTAATATATTTCTAATCAATGAAATACATTTAAATGATTCTACTGAATTTAAAAAAGTGGAATTAATTTTAAATTCTCCTATTTTATAAACAATTCTTTTTAGGTCATCATGAAATCCATATTCTAAAATATAATCCCTAACTCCAAAATAAAAAGATAATCTTAAATTTCTAATATGTATAAGAGTTTGATAACCAACATCTAATGATCTTTTATATTCTAATTTATCTGATAATTTGTTTTTGTCTTTTATATTATCTGTTGTAAAAAATAAATTAAAATCAGATGTATTCAAGTAATTTTCATTGATAAATGAATTTTTCATATCATCTATCATTTCCAAAAACATAAAAAATCCATACTTACCATTTGTTTTTGATTCATTCATCGTTGGTTCCGCGTCATTAACAACATCCTTGTTATAATAATTTACTCTAACATATTTAATATAATCATTAAATATTTTCTTCGCACATTCTTTTACATTTTTACAACCATCTGATATATTTTTAATTTCTGCGTTTTTATTATCACCTAGTTGAAAAAAATGTCTAAGTAGATTTTCCACATCAGCGTCATTGACAGTTTTATCTTTATTATTTTTTTCTAAATGATCTCTTATTATTAATTTTAATTCATCCTGAATGGATTGAAACATATTATTCTTTTTAGAATATTCTATATTACCTTCCGTTCCTCTATCGGATGGATTCTCCATTGTATTATATTGATAAGGATATTCAGTAAAATATAGACTACCCATTCCAACATTTCCTTCATTAATATTCTCAAACGGTTTTATATACTTCATAATTTATTTTATTTTATATATGAGCCCATTTTTGTTTGTAATCACAATAAGGACAAATCCAACCATATTTTGTTGCTACTAAAATACCTTCACCATCCAAATGATCTTCATCAGTTCTATTACCACCACATGTATATGGATGAAACTTACCAGATTTTTGATATTTGTTTAATTTATCTACCTGTTCCTGAGTAAAAACAATCTTAGGTGATTCTTCTTCTTCCCAATCAATATCATCGAAATCAATTTCTTCAAATAATTTTATATATTTCAATTTTTATTGCTATAGTTTTATTTATATATTAAAAAACATTTCTACATTTTCTTCATATATTTCTTATGATAGAAATAGCTGAGGATTTAAAGGTGTATTTTCCTATGGAACTACCACCAAGAGAACAACAACTGACCGCGTTAGAGTTTTGTAAAACAAATATAAACAATGGTAAAAAGTATATGTTGTTAAATATGCCAACTGGTAGCGGAAAAAGTTATTTCGTTGTTATGTTCGCGAATTGGTATAAAAATTTTATAAACAAAAACGCGAAATTTGATATATTGACAAATAGTAAACTACTTCAAGACCAATACATTAGGGATTTCCCATTTATCACAAATTTAAAAGGGAGAAAAAATTATTGGTGTAATCATCATAAAACAGATTGTGGGGAAGGGAAGGAACTAAATAAAATATTAAAAAGAATTTGTTTTGATTGTCCTTATGATATTTCTAAAATGAAATGGATGGAAAGTCAGTTATCAATAACCAATTTCGCGTTGTTTATATCTCTATCTTTATTTGTTGATTCAATAGAAAGAAAGAATTCTAATGTCCTTATAGTTGACGAGGCACATGATTTTGAGTCCGTTTTTTGTGATTATATTTCCACTAAATTAAATTTTAGAGTACTTAAAAAATATGGATTTAATCAAAAAATGATTAAGATCTATGAACGAAGATTCAGACAAATAAAAACACCAGTTGATTTTATTGAATTTATAAAAGATGAGTTTGTTGTTGATATACAAAGAATGTATGATGAGTTAGTTGAAAAAAATAGAGTTGAATCTGATAAATCTGTAAAGAATATACTAAACAAATACATAGTTTATTGTTCATCACAACTAGAGAATTTTGATAGTTTAATAAAGGGTTATGAAGAAAATCCAAAAAATTGGGCGTTAGATATTACACACAGTAGAAACAAGGTTGAAACATATAGTGGTATTGAGTTACTCCTTCAACCAATCTGGGGGTATCCATATTTAAAAAAGATAATTTGGGAAAAATATGATCATGTAATTTTTATGTCCGCGACTATTTTGAACAAGGAAATGTACTCATATATGAATGGAATAGAACCAGAATTAACAACATACTACGAATTAAACTCGTCTTTTGATTTAAAAAAACGGCCTCTTTTTTATATAAAGGTTGGAAAGATGACTTATAATCTAAAACAAACCACATTCAAAAATCAAGTTGAAATAATTAAAAAGATACTACGAAAATATAAAAATGATAAAGGCATCATTCATACAGTAAATTATGAAATATGTGAATGGGTTAAAGAACAAATACCAGATAAAAGATTAATATTCCATAACAGTGATGATAGGGAAGACAAATATGATGAGTTTATTTCATCACCAGAACCTAGAATTATGGTGTCACCATCTATGATGAGTGGTATTGATTTAAAAAATGATCTCGCGAGATTCTCAATAATATTGAAAGTTCCATATCCAAATATATCATCAAATAAAATAAAATCTAGACAAGAATCTAATAGTGATTGGTATGATTGGAAAACTATCGCGGATATTGTTCAATGTTATGGAAGAACGGTTAGATCGGAAGATGATTTTTCAGATACATTTATATTGGATGAATCTTTCTCTAATATACTAAAATATAAATCTAAATATTTACCTAAATATTTTACGGATTCTATAAAAATGATTAAATCTTAACCCTCATCGTCATCATCAAATTCATCAACTTCGTCTCCTGTATCACCACCCGTATCACCAGCGTTACCAGCGTCATTATAACGATCAAACCAATCCCATTCCGCACCACCTCCTCCACCAGCATATGGCCTTCTTGGTTTATTTTTCTTTTCTTCTTTATTATACTTTTCTAGTTCAGCTGGTGTTAAAGGTATTTGATATACATTATTAACAGTAAGTTTTGATAATTTTTCATATTGTTGTTTTATCATTTTACCACTTTCTGTATTTGTTATATTTTTATCATCTACATTGCCTTCTTTTTCAACCATTTGATTCAAATCCCAATACTTGGATCTAGATTCATACTTTGAATAAATAAAACATGTTCCTTTCTTTGTTTCAATAACAAATTTATGATCTGGATATAAATTAAATATATCATCCCTACACCTTCCTAGTTCTAATGTAAATTCGTTAAAACTTTTAGTATTCATTACTTTACTTTCATTAATCTTAAATGAATCAAAATCGTTGTATTCCATATCTTTATTTTTATTTTTTATCTAGTTCTTTTTAATTTACATCTGTTTTCAACTGGATCATATACAATAACTTCATCGTGTCCTGTTAAAATAAAAGTCCCAAACCCTTCCATTATTGTATCTATTTCATATATTATAATAACAGATTTTAATATATTATTTTCAAATACTACAATACAATCGTGATCAAACTCCAAATCTTTTTTAGGTGCGACTCTTCCACCATAGAAAGAAAAATTACCAATTTTTTTTAAAAATGGTCTATAGTGTTGATTACCTTGATCTATTTTAACATATGGGTCAGATTCAATTTCTAAATTATCCAATCCCATATATCTACCTCTTTTTGGTAAGAAATATTCTTCATCTATTGGTCTAAATTCTTTCAAATCATTGGGTGTTATATTGTTAACATCTTCATCTTCCCAATCTTCTTGAAAATCAATTTCTTCTGATAATTTTTCTAAATTTTTTAATTCTTTTAACCTATCTTCAGCTGTTTTTTTAGCTCTTAATGTTGTTGTTTTTAGTGAATTAACAATTTCTTCTGGTGTCTTGCCACTTAGTTTCGCTTGAACTCTGAAATTGTTTAGATTTTCAAGTCTCTCTAAATCACTATTTATAAATTTTAATAATTCTTCTAAAAAATCTATATCATCCGTTTCTCTAATATGTTTATTAGGATCAAAGTCAGATGGTATACCATCACCCATATTAATTTCTTCTGATAATCTTTTTATTTTCATATTGTTATTCTTTTTATAAATTCATTCCACCACCACACTATCGCTTCCATACATTCATTTTCATTTGTATATTTTCCATTATTTCTATAATTTCTAATTTTATACATACCACCAACTTCATCATCACCAAACCCAACAATTACTTCATAATTAGAAATTTTACTGAACCCTCTTTTTATTGGTTTAAAATACCCTATTCTAACATCCCCAACCATCGATACTTTACCACCACCTTTTATATTATTCCATTCTATTTGTCTCAGTATTACTTCCTGTTCATTCCAATCTTCTTCATCAAACTCATCTTTGAATGGGTCAATATCAATTTCTTCTGATAATTTTTTTATTTTCATATTTGTTATTTTTTTAATCTAATTCATATTGATAAATATCTCTTACTTTTATACCTGTACCTTTTTCATAAAAATCTATCATTAATTGCCCATACTCTTTCTTTAAGACAGAATGGTTAAAGAATCTAGACCCGAATAAACTAACTACTTCTCTTAAATTATCAAATGAATTTCTCCCACTCTCTTCATATATAACAACCTTTCCACCTTGGTCAAAAACCACTATGAACGCGTCGTTTGGGAAGAGTTCAAATATTTTCTTTTGACATGGTCCAACCGCTTTAATTTTATTGAATGACGCACTATTTATGACAGCTTCTTTTACGAGTTGTTCTTTTTCCTGTTCTTTTGATTTTTTATTACCAAAATATGATAAAAATCTATTTACTCCCATAATACAATAATATTTTTTATTATATATTAAAATCTCAATATAAAAATAATACATTAATCAAGAATAAAAAAACTAAACTTGATATTATAATTATATATAAAAAGAAAATCTAAAATACAAAAACTACAATGGTTAAGAAAGTAGAAGAAAAATACATAAAATTAACGCATAAAGAACATGTTCTTCAGAGACCAGATACATATATAGGTTCAACTATAACTGAAGAAAAGGAATTATTCACAGCGGAAAGTGGTGTTGAAAATAAAATTTCATTACAAACAATAAAATACAATCAGGGGTTTATTAAATTATTTGATGAAATCTTGGTTAACGCGTCCGATCACACGATTCGTACAGGTGAGGTTAAATACATAAAAGTCAATGTTTTTGAAGATCATATAATTATTGAAAATAATGGACCAGGTATACCAGTTCAAATGCATGGAAAAGAAAAGGTATATGTTCCTGAATTATTATTTGGTCACTTATTAACTGGTGAAAATTATGATGATACAGAAGAAAGAATAACTGGTGGGCGCAATGGTTATGGCGCTAAATTAACAAACATATTTTCAAAAACTTTTGAAATAGAAACATGTGATGGAAAAAGATGTTATACCCAAAAATTCATTAATAATTTATCAAAAACATTTAAACCAAAAATAAAACTATCAAAAAAGAATTACACAAAAGTTACTTTTTATCCTGATTTTGAAAAATTTGACATTGAAAAAATAGATGATGAAATTCAAAGTATATTATTAAAGAGAACCATAGATATCGCGTCATATAATCCAAGGGTTAAGGTCTATTACAATGATAAATTAATTCCTATGAAGAATTTCAAGGATTATATAGGAATGTTTTTGGATGAAAATGATTACATATATGAAAAAATAAATGAATTTTGGGAAATTGGTATATCTTCTAGTTTTGATGAGACATTTGTTCAAAATTCTATGGTTAATGGAATATCAACAATAAACGGTGGCACTCATGTTAATTATATAACAACTCAACTTTCTAATATTATTAGAGATCATATATTAAAATCAAATAAGAATATTAGAATTCGCCCAATGGATATTAAAAACAATTTATTTTTGTTTTTAAATTGTAAAATAATCAATCCAACATTTGAAAATCAAACAAAAGAAACCTTGACTACAAAAATAACGGTTACTGATTTAAAAGAGGATTTTATATTATCTGAATCATTTATTCGTAGATTAACAAAGTCTAAAATTGTTGAAGATATAACAAATAGATTATTACTAAAAAGTCAGTCTCAACTCCAAGACTCATTAAATAAAAAAAATAGGTTGGTTAAAATCAAAAAACTAGATGACGCGACAATGGCGGGAACATATGAGAGTAAAAAATGTAGCCTCTTCATTACAGAAGGTGATTCAGCTCTATCTACTTGTCTATCAGGATTTTCCGTAACAGGCAGAAAATATTATGGGGCATTTCCCCTAAAGGGAAAACCACAGAATGTTAGAGGTGAGGGATTAACAAAAGTCAAAGAAAATGAAGAAATCAAAAACATAGTATCCGCTCTTGGATTAGAATTTGGAAAGAAATATAAAGATACTAAAGATTTAAGATATGGAAAAATTGTATTTATGTCTGACGCGGATTGTATTGATGGGGACACTTTAATATTAACAAAAAGAGGGTATATTCCAATAAAAGATGTTGATTATGAAGATGAAGTATTAACACACACTAATGAATGGAAAAATATTAAAAATATAATAAAAACAAATAAAACTAATTTAATTAGATTAACCATAAATAATGAAGAATATACGTTTGGCGAAAATCATAAAATTCCAATATTGAGAAACGGAGAAATTACAATGATGAAAGCAAAATATATATTGAAAACTGATAAAGTTTTAAAAAAGAAAGAATGAAATTAATTCTAAAAAATTATCTAAATTTTTATCATTTATTCTTATCAAATTCAAATTGTTATTTTTACAATATTCATCCTTTATTTTATCTTTAATTAATTGTTCACGATAATATTCTTCACCACCAAAAAAATCCACACATTCATAATGTTGCCTACCATCA